>Ga0126379_10000543_pt1 | contig 21069 bp, 17 predicted proteins | sample PanSoiMetPlot_24_FD_92640 | JGI IMG/M metagenome (GOLD analysis project Ga0126379, IMG submission 92640) | Tropical forest soil microbial communities from Panama - MetaG Plot_24 | ecosystem: Environmental > Terrestrial > Soil > Tropical forest > Bulk soil | place: Panama | collected 2016-02-17
CGCTTGAGGAATTCCATCAGCCACAGCGCCGTGGCGATGTCGCGGTCCGCCACATAGCCGGCGGTGGCGAGGCGGTCGGAGATCTGGTCGCGGTCGAGGGTCATGGGCTTTAAATAGTCGCTCTTCACCTCCCCCTGGAGGGGGGAGGTCGACTGCGCGAAGCGCGGTCGGGTGGGGGTGGCCTCACCCCACCCCGACCGCCTTCGCTGCGCTCAGGCGGTCGACCCTCCCCCTGCAGGGGAGGGTGAAGAGCGCTACCCATGCAGGCCGAGCTTCTCGGCGGCCGTCCAGGTGCGCCAGGCATCGTGCGGCATCGCGATGTGGGTCGCGCCCAGGAACGCGAAGGCGTCGTTGATCGCGTTGGAGAAGCACGGCACGCCGCCGACATTCGGGCTTTCGCCGATACCCTTGGCGCCGATCGGATGATGCGGCGAGGGCGTCGTGGTCCAGTCGGTCTCCCATTTCGGCGTCTCGACCGCGGTCGGCAGGAAGTAGTCCATCAGCGAGGCGGTGGTCACGTTGCCGTCCTCGTCGTAATGGATCTCCTGGCCCATCGCGATGCCGAAGGCCTCCGTCAGGCCGCCGTGGATCTGGCCCTCGATGATCATCGGGTTGATGCGCGTCCCGCAGTCGTCGAGCGCGTAGAAGCGGCGGACTTTGGTCTCGCCGGTGTCGACGTCGACATCGACCACGCACACATAGGCGCCGAACGGATAGGTGAAGTTGGGCGGGTCGTAGTAGTTGATCGCCTCGAGGCCGGGCTCCATGCCGGGCGGCACCTCGTGATAGGCCGCCCAGGCGAGCTCCGTCATGGTCTTGAAGCGCTCGGGATTGCCCTTCACCCGGAAGCGATCGACGTCCCATTCGAGATCGTCGTCGTGCACCTCGAGCATGTAGGCGGCGATCATCTGCGCCTTGGCCTTGATCTTGCGGCACGCCATGGCGGTCGCGGCGCCCGACACCGGGGTCGAGCGCGAGCCGTAGGTGCCGAGCCCGTAGGGCGCGGTGTCGGTGTTGCCTTCCTCGACCATGATGTTGTCCGCGGGCAGGCCGAGCTCGCTCGCGATGATCTGGGCGTAGGTGGTCTCGTGGCCCTGGCCCTGCGACTTGGTGCCGAGCCGGCAGATGCCGGTGCCGGTCGGATGGATGCGGATCTCGGCGGAGTCGAACATCGCGATGCCGAGGATGTCGCAGTTGCGCGACGGGCCGGCGCCGACGATCTCGGTGAAGAACGCGACCCCGATGCCCATGATCTCGCGTGTCTCGCCGCGCCGGAACGCCTCCTGCTTCGCCTTCTGCTCCTCGCGCAGCTTCTTGTAGTCGACCGTCTCCATCGCCTTGGTCAGCGCGGTGTGATAGTCGCCCGAGTCGTATTGCCAGCCGAACGCCGAGGTGTAGGGGAACTGCTCGCGGCGGATGAGGTTTTTCATCCTGAACTCGGCCGGGTCGATGCCGAGCTTCTGCGCCATGATGTCCATGGCGCGCTCGATGCAGTAGGCCGCCTCCGTCACCCGGAACGAGCACCGGTAGGCGACGCCGCCCGGCGCCTTGTTGGTATAAACGCCGTCGACCAGGCAGTGGGCGGCCGGGAAGTCATACGAGCCGCTGATGATGCTGAACAGGCCGGCCGGCCATTTGGTTGCGTTGGCGCAGGCGTCGAACGCGCCGTGGTCCGCGATGGTGTAGCAGCGCAGCGCCAGCACCTTGCCGTCGCGCGTCGCCGCCATCTCGGTCTCCATGTGGAAGTCGCGCGCGAACGCGGTGGTCGACAGGTTCTCGATGCGGTCCTCGACCCACTTGACCGGCCGTCCGGTCACGATCGAGGCGACGATCGCGCAGATATAGCCCGAATAGGCGCCAACCTTGTTGCCGAAGCCGCCGCCGATGTCGGGCGCGATGACGTGGATCTTGTGCTCGGGAATCTTCGAGATCAGCGAGCCGACCGTGCGGATGACGTGCGGGGCCTGGAACGTGCCCCACAGGGTGAGCTCGCCCTTGATCTTGTCGAAGCTCGCGACGCACTGGCAGGTCTCGAGCGGGCAGGGATGCACGCGCGGATAGACGATCAGCTCCTTGATCGTCACGTCGGCCTTGGCGAAGGCCGCGTCGGTCGCGGCCTTGTCGCCGGCCTGCCATGCAAAGACGTGGTTGTAGTGCTTGCGCGGGCCGTGCGCGCCCTCCGTCTTGTCCTTGATGTCCTCGCGGATCACCGGCGCGCCGTCGCTCATCGCCTTGAGCGGATCGACGTTGACGGGCAGCGCCTCGTATTCCACCTCGACGAGGTCGACGCCGTCGGCGGCGGCCTCGCGGTTTTCCGCGATCACGAAGGCGACTTCCTGGTTCTGAAAGAGCACCTTGCCGTCGGCGAGCACCATCTGGACGTCGCCGGCGAGCGTCGGCATCCAGGCGAGGTTGACGGTCTTGAGCGTCTCGGCGGTGATCACCGCGACCACGCCGGGCACCGCCGCGGCCTTGGTGGTGTCGATCTTCTTGATCCGCGCATGGGCGTGCGGCGAACGCACCAGGTCGCCGTAGAGCATGCCGGTCAGCTTGATGTCGTCGACATAGTTGCCCTTGCCCTGGACGAAGCGGATGTCCTCGACGCGCTTGCGTCGGCAGCCCATGCCCTGAAGGGCTTCGGCGCGCTGGGCGGAGGTGGGGGTCTGGTCGTTCATTCTGCAGCCTCCCGCAACGGCACGCCGCTCAACTTGGCGGCGGCATATTGGATCGCCTTGACGATGTTCTGATAGCCGGTGCAGCGACAGAGATTGCCCGAGATACCCATCCGGATCTCGTCCTCGGTCGGGTTCGGGTTCTCCTGCAGCAGCCGAAACGCGCGCGTGATCATGCCGGGCGTGCAGAAGCCGCATTGCAGGCCGTGCATCTCGCGGAAGGCCTCCTGCAGGACATGCAGGCTGCCGTCCGCCGCCGCCATGCCCTCGATGGTGCGGATATCGCCGCCGCTCGCCTGCACGGCGAATATGGTGCACGACTTCACCGACTTGCCGTCGAGGTCGACCGTGCAGGCGCCGCAATGGCTGGTCTCGCAGCCGATATGCGGGCCGGTGAGATTCATCTGCTCGCGCAGGAAGTGGATCAGCAGGGTGCGTGGCTCGACGAGCGCTTCGATCGACTTGCCATTCACGGTGAGCGAGATCTGCGATTTGGCCATGCGTGTCTCCCGGACGGATCAGGCGGGACGATCAGTGCAACTTTGTCACGACGCGGCGCGCGCCTTGGCGCGGGCCAGCGCCCGCGTCAGCATCACGCCCGCCATCTTGGTGCGGTATTCCGGCGTGCCGCGGCGGTCGGAAGCCGGCGCCGTGATCGCCTCGGCGGCAGCGACGGCCGTCTTGACGGTCGCGCTGTCGAGCGCCGATCCCATGAGGACCTTGGCGGCTTCCTCGGCCCACAGCGGCGTCTCGGCCACATTGGTGAGGCCGATCGAGCAGCCGGTCACCTTGCCGTCGCCCATGGTGAGCACGACGGCGGCCGCTGCGGTCGCGTAGTCGCCGACCTTGCGCTTGAGCTTCTCGTAGGCATGGCCATGGCCGGCGGGCAGCGCCGGGATGCGGACCGCGGTCAGCACGTCGCCGGGCTCGAGCGCGGTGAAATAGGCGCCCTGGTAGAAGTTGCGCGCCGCGATGCGACGCTCGCCGCCCTTGCCGCTGACCTGGTAGGACGCGCCGAGGCATATCATGACGGCCGGCATGTCGTTGCCAGGATCGCCGTTGGCGACATTGCCGCCGAGCGTGCCGACATAGCGCACCTGCGGGTCGGCGATCAGGAGCGAGGTCTCGCGCAGCAATGGGACCTTGGCGGCCAGGAAATCGGAGCCGATCAGCTCGTGCTGCGTGGTCATCGCGCCGACGACGATGTCGTCGCCGTCGCTCCGAATCCCCTTGAGATCTGCGATGCCGGCGAGGTCGACCAGATGGGCCGGCGTCGCGAGCCGCAGCTTCATCATCGGGATGAGGCTGTGGCCGCCCGCCAGCGCGCGCCCGTCGTCGCCATACTGGGCGAGCAGGCCGACGGCTTCCTTGACGGAGGCAGGACGATGGTAGCTGAAGGCACCAGGTATCACGGGCATCCTCCCTTGCGCGTTGCCTGCGCGGCCGCGGTCATCACCACGGTTGCGGGCTGCGCCAATACCGGTTCTGTTCTTTAGACGGAAAATTCTGGCGGGGTGTGCATCGCAGCAACAAGTTGCCCTGCACGAGACAACGGCCAGATGCACGAACGGCCACGTCGCTGCACGAATGGCGGCCGGCTTGCATGGATTGCGTCAGCCGTTCTGACACAATTCGCGGCGCACCGGCGGCTATGTCGAGGCAAAATGATGCCGTCGCCCGTTACCAAGTTCGGCGCCGGTCATGGCGGCCACCCGCGACTTGAGCTGGCCGACCCGGCTGCGGCTGACCGGAACCATGTAGTGATGCTCGGCATCGAGCTCGACCATTTCGCTGTCGCCGGAGCGCTTGTAGCCGACCACGCGGTCGATGTTCACGATATGGCTGCGATGAATGCGCACGAACCGGCTGTCGTCGAGCCGCGACTCGACGTCGCCGATCGCGAGCGGGCAGAACAGCTTGTCGTTGCCGTTGAAGATGTAGGTGTAATGCGCATTGGCGTGGATCGCGACCACGTCCTCGACGGCGATGAAGTGCGTGCCCCCGTCGCGCTCGATCGGGAGATGGCGGGCGAAGCGCCGGGGTGGCGCACCGGCGCCGCCTTGCGGCGCGAAGGTGCCGCGGCCCCATTCGGGGTCGCCGCCAGTGGTTGCGGTCGCGGGTGCGGCCGCCGTCGGAACGAAGTCCGCATCGGGCTCCACCGGCATCCGGCTGTGATCGGGCACCAGGAACAGGAGGAAGATGGCCGACACGCCGAAGCCGACCACCGCGACGACGATCGCGAGCAGGTCGGTCGACAGCGCCGGCGCACGCACCACCGCGTCCGTGTGGGCGAACAGCGTCACGCCTTCCATCGCGGTGTAATGCATGCCGGACACCGCGACGCCGAAGGCGATCGCCGAGAGCACCAGCGGCGGGCGGCCGCCGCGCGCTGTCGCGAGCCAGAGCGCGAGGCCGGAAGCCGCGATCGCGATGCCGAGGCTCGACGCCACGAGCGGCCAGGAATGGATCATGTGCGCGCTCGCATGCAGCGCGCTCATGCCGATGTAGTGCATGGAGAAGATGCCGGCGCCCATGAGCGCAGCGGAAAGCGCGAGGCGCTGCGCCGTGAGCGGGCCCGAGCTGGTGGCGTAGACGGCAGCGCCGACCACGAGCACGCAGACCAGGAAAGACAGCAGCGTCGGAAACACCAGGTAGTCGACCGGGAAGGGCAGCCGCGCCGCCAGCATGCCGACGAAATGCATGGTCCAGATTGCGATCGCGAGCGAAAAGGCGGCGCCCGTGAGCAACAGGCGCCGGCGCATGCCGGCGGCCCCGCCGATCTGCACCGCGAGGCTCAGGCCCACATAGGCGCCCTGGATCGCCATGACGATCGAAAGCAGGACCAGCACGGGTTCGTAGGTGACTGACATGGCAGTGACCCCTGGCGGCCCTCGGCGGGCATCCGGAGCGCGCCCCCGTCACGCATAACATTCGGGACAACTATAGATGAGTTTGTGGTCCGGGCCCATGGCCTCCGTGTCGCAAAGAAAGTCGGCGGCGAGGGGGCGGGCCGCAGCTCGCTCCCTCGCCGCCGGAGCGCCTGTCAGCTCGGATTTTCGCAGATGACCATCCAGGGGATGCCGAACTTGTCGGCGAACATGCCGAACTTCTGCGCGAAGAACGTCTTGTCGAGCGGCATGCGGATGGTCCCGCCCTCCGACAGGCCGTGGTAGATCCGCTCGGCCTCCTCGGGCGTGTCGACCCGCAGCGTCACCGAATAGCCCTGCGACGGCTGCTGGTGGTCGGGAGGCGCATCGGATCCCATGAGAAACTCATCGCCGATCTGCAGGCGGGCGTGCATGACCTTCTTTTTCCATTCCGGCGGCACGTGGTTCTCCGCCGGCGAGCCTTCGTGCAGCAGCATGGCGACGACCTTGCCGCCGGTGACGCGCTCGTAGAGCTTGAATGCTTCCTCGCACTGGCCGTGGAACATCAGGTAGGGGTTGACGTGCATTCGCGGTCTCCTCCGTGGTTGGGTGCCGTTCGTGACAAGGACGCGGCAGTGCGCCCCCTCCCGACAAGTGTGCGCAGAAAATCCGGCGGCACTTTGCGGGTGCCACCGGAAATTTTCTTCATCTCGTGAAATCAAGGTCTTGACGGACGGGCTTTGAGGTTCGCGGGGAAATTCCGGAGCCGGCTGGTGCCCGGCATTGACCCGAGCGGGCGCGCCGCGCATCAATTCGGCGCGATGACAAACGAGGACTCCATGGCGGCCGAGGTCGATGCGCGCACCCTGAAGGACTGGCTTTCGGACGGCGCCGAGATCGCGCTTTTGGACGTGCGCGAGCACGGACAATATGGCGAGGGGCATCCGTTCTTCGCGGTGCCGCTGCCCTACAGCCGGTTCGAGCTCGGCCTGTCCGACCTCGTGCCCAATCCGCGCGCCCGCCTCGTCCTGTACGACGGCGGCGACGGGATCGCGGCGCGTGCCGCGACCCGGGCCGAAGCGCTCGGCTATCGCGGCGTGCGCATCCTGGCGGGCGGCGCAGACGCGTGGCGGCAGGCCGGCTACACGCTCTATGCGGGCGTCAACGTGCCGAGCAAGACGTTCGGCGAGCTGGTCGAGCACCGCCGCCATACGCCGCGCGTGACCGCGTCGCAGCTGCAGGCGATGCGTGAGGCCGGCGAGGATCTGGTGATCGTCGACGGCCGGCCGTTTTCCGAATACCGCAACATGAACATCCCGGGCGGCATCTGCTGCCCGAACGGCGAGCTGGCGTGGCGCATCAAGGAGATCGCGCCCGATCCCAGGACCACGGTCGTGGTCAATTGCGCCGGGCGCACCCGCTCGATCATCGGCGCGCAGACACTGATCGATTTCGGCGTGCCCAATCCGGTCGTCGCGCTCGAGAACGGAACGCAGGGCTGGTTTCTCGCCGGCCTCGAGGTCGAGAAGGGCGCGAGCCGGCGCTATCCGGACGCCATGCCGCGCGGCGCCGGCGCGCTTGCGGCGCATGCCCGCTCGCTCGCCGACCAGCACGGCGTTGCCTGGGTCGCGCCGGACACGGCGCACGGCTGGCTCGCCGATCCGGCGCGCACGACGTATCTGCTCGATGTGCGCACGCCCGAGGAGTTCGCCGCCGACGGCGTGCCGGGGTTCGTGCATGCGCCAGGCGGCCAGTTGATCCAGGCGACCGACCAATGGGTCGGCGTCAAGGGCGCGCGCCTCGTCCTGCTCGACGGCGAGCTGGTGCGCGCGCCGGTGGTCGCCGCCTGGCTGCGCCAGCTCGGCCACGAAGCGCATGTGCTCGACGCCGATGTCGCGGCCGCCCGCGCGCTCGCGTGGACCCGGCCAGCGCCGCCCGCGCCGGCGGCGCTGACCGCGATTGCGCCGGCCGACGCGGCACCGATGATCGCCCAGGGCACGGCGCGCGCGATCGACCTGCGGCCCGGGATGGCCTATCGCAAGGGCCACATCGCGCAGGCGGTCTGGTCGATCCGCCCGCGCGTCGTCGCGGCGGCGGGAACGGCCGAGACACTCGTGCTGGTCGCGGACGACCCCGCCATCGCGGCGCTGGCAGCGCGCGATCTCGCCGAGGCCGGGCGCCAGGACATCCGGCTGCTCGCCGGCGGCTTTGCGGCGTGGGAGGCCGCGAGCCTGCCGACCGAGATCTCGCCGAAGATTCCCTCCGACGCCGACTGCATCGACTTCCTGTTCTTCACCGCCCGCCGCCACGAGGGCGACCCCGACGCGGCGCGCAAGTATCTCGCGTGGGAGCAGGGGCTCCTGGCGCAGCTCGACGATCAGGAGCGCGGGGTGTTCTTCTCGCTCACGCCGGGCGCTTGATCCGCTGCATCGGCGCTCCCTCTCGCGCAGGCGCGTAGGGTGGGTTGAGCGAAGCGAAACCCACCGATGCTGCGGAGAGAAAGCGGTGGGTTACGCCGCTGCGCGGCTAGCCCACCCTACGAAATTGCGCCGTCTTACTTCGCCTTGATGTTGGAGCGCTTCACCCGGTCGAGGTTCTTGCCCTCGATGCGGATCAGCCGGCAGGGGCCGTCGCGGCGTGGCGAGTGGACGTCGTGCACGTCATAGAGATGCTGGTCGCCGGGCCTCATCGTATAGGTGCGCGTCGGCTCGACCAGCGACGGCCTGTCGTCGCCGCCCTGGTCGACGATCCTCCAGTCGGTCATCTCGGTGGTCTCGGTCGCCTGGCCATAGATCGCCCAGCTCTCGCCGTGGTCGTGCGGCTTGCCGTGCGCCGGACCGTCATAGACGTGGCCGCAGATGCAGAAGCCGAGCTCCGGATCTTCGTAGAGCACCTCGCGCGGATCGCCGCCCTTCGCGCGATCCTTGAGATTGGCCTTGACGAAGTCGGGATCCTTGAGCGCGCGCTCGACGTGGCGGCCCACCGCGAGCTTGCCGCCCCGGCCCGGATCGGTCTTGAGCGCGGTGCGGATGTCGGCGGCGAGCTGATCGAGCGTATAGCCGCGGGTGAGCGTTTCGGTCATCGGTTCCTCCATTTGGCGGCATCGTGGCGCAAGATTATCGCATTCGCGCGCCGGGTTCGAGTGGCCAGAGCATGATCCCGAAAAGTTGCAGACTTTTCGGACAAGATCATGCTCCAGATCAATAAGATGAGAGCACGATGCGATTCTACCTGATCGCATCGTGCTCTCGCGCATATTCCGGCGAAGTGGACGCCGGTTCGCCGACAAGAATATGCGCCAAGAATCGAATCGAGAGCACGTTCCGATTCCGCAGGAACGGAACGTGCTCTAGACTGGTCGGCAACCCGGGAGGCGCCGATGCGGTCTGAGCGTTTCGACTTTCCCAATGCGCGCGGGCAGACGCTCGCGGCACTGCTCGAGCGACCCGAAGGCGAAGCGTCCGCATACGCGCTGTTCGCCCACTGCTTCACGTGCGGCAAGGACAACCTCGCGGCGAAGCGCATCGCCGAGGCGCTGGCCGCGCGCGGGATCGCGGTGCTGCGGTTCGACTTCACCGGCCTCGGCGCGAGCGAAGGCGAGTTCGCCAACACGAATTTCTCCTCCAATGTCGCCGACCTCGTCGCCGCCGCCGACCATCTGCGGCGCACCGAGCGCGCGCCGGCGCTGCTGATCGGCCACAGCCTCGGCGGCGCCGCGGTGCTGGCGGCGGCCGCGCAGGTGCCGGAGGCGAAGGGCGTCGCGACCATTGCGGCGCCGTCCGATCCGGGCCACGTCGCCGGCCTGTTCAAGGACGACGTCGCCGAGATCCGCGCCCAGGGCGAGCACGAAGTCGTGCTGGCGGGGCGTCCGTTTCGCATCCGGCGCGAATTCCTCGACGACGTGGCGGAGCACAAGCTGATCGACCACGTCGCGACCTTGCGCAAGGCGCTGCTGGTGCTGCATTCGCCGGTCGACGACACGGTGGGGATCGACAATGCAAGCCGCATCTTTCTGGCCGCGAAGCATCCCAAGAGCTTCGTGTCGCTCGCCGACGCCGATCATCTCCTGGTCCACCGACGCGACGCGATCTACGCGGGGCACGTGATCGCCGCCTGGGCGGAACGCTATCTCGTTCTCGCGGGCGCGGCGGCGGCCGCCGCCGTCAACGAAGACAAGCGGGCGGTCGTCGTCAGCGAGACCGGCGACGGCAAGTTCCAGCAGTCGGTGGCGATCGGCCCGCACCATCTCATCGCCGACGAGCCGATTCCGGCCGGCGGGCGCGACAGCGGTCCATCGCCCTACGAATTCCTGCTCGCCGGCCTCGGCGCCTGCACCGCGATGACGCTGCGGCTCTATGCCGACTACAAGAAGCTGCCGCTCGAGCGCGTCTCGGTCTCGCTCACGCATGAGAAAATCCATGCGGTTGATTGCGCGGAGTGCGAGACCAAGGAAGGGAAGCTCGACCGCATCGAGCGCAGCATCGCGCTGGAGGGCCCGCTCGACGCCGCGCAGCGCGCGCGGCTGCTCGAGATCGCCGACAAGTGCCCGGTGCACCGCACGCTGAAGTCGGAGATCGACATCCGCACGGCGCTGGAAGCATGACGGAAATGTGCGAGGAGAACTCGTCATTGCGAGCCCCCGGGTCTTGCCTTCGGCAAGCCCGAGGACAGGCTCCGCGAAGCAATCTCAGCCACAAATGCCTCGCCGTGCGGCAGAGATTGCTTCGTCGCGCTTCGCGCTCCTCGCAATGACGAGGAATTGCGTCAGTGAAACTCCGCCTCGCCGAAAACTTCCGCGCGATCTTCTACGCCCCGTTCTACGCGACCCAGGCGCTCGGCTTCTATGAGCGAGAGGGCGTCGCGGTCGAGTTCGTCGCCTCCTCGACGCCGGGCGACGCGGTCGCGCGGCTGCTCGACGGCTCGATCGACCTGACCTGGGGCGGGCCGATGCGGGTCATGCAGGCGCACGACCGGGATCCGGCATCGCGGCTCACCTGTTTCTGCGAGGTGGTCGCGCGCGACCCGTTCTACCTGGTCGGGCGGCCGGACATCACGAATTTCAGCCTCGCCGACCTGCCGGGCCTGCGCGTCGCCACGGTCGCCGAGGTGCCGACGCCGTGGATGTGCCTGCAGCACGACCTGCGCCTCGCCGGCCTCGATCCCGCGCGCCTCGCCCGCGTCGCGGATCACACCATGGCGGAGAACGTTGCGGCGTTGCGCGACGGCCGGATCGACGTCGTGCAGGTGTTCGAGCCGTTCGTCTCGATTGCGGTGAAGGAGGGGTTTGGGAAGATTCTTCACGCCGCGAGCGCACGCGGGCCTTGCGTCTACACGAGCTTCATCGCATCGCGCGAGCGGATCGCGCGCGACCGCGAGGTCTTCGCGGCCGTGACGCGCGCCGCTGCGGCGACGCAAGCCTGGCTCGCGACGCGCGGGGCCGATGCGCTCGCCGCCGCCACCGCGTCCTATTTTCCCGATGTGGCGCCCGACGTGTTGGCCGAGGGTCTGCGGCGCTACCACGCCGCCGCCATCTGGGCGGCGACGCCGGCGATGTCGCGCGAGGGATTCTTCCGGCTGGCGCAGAGCCTCGTGTCGGGCGGTTTCGTGGCCCGCATGCCGAGCTACGAGAGTTGCGCGGCGCAGGACCGCATGTGAGCAGGCGCGTGCCCGCGAGGCGCGCTCACTTGCCCGATCCCACCAGTCCCATCGAGATCACCGGCACGTAGCTGATGACCATCAGGGTGATGAAATTGATCAGCACGAACGGAATGACGCCGCGATAGAGCGAGCCGAGCGGGTGCTTGAAGATCGCCTGCGAGGCAAACAGGTTGAGTCCGAACGGCGGCGTGTACATGCCGATGCTCAGGTTCACCGCCAGGATGATGCCGAAATGGATCGGGTGCACGCCGGCGCCCTGGACCAGCGGCAGCAGCAGCGGGGTCAGGATCATGATGGCGGCGGGCGGCTCGAGGAAGCTGCCGACCAGCAGCAGGCCGAGATTGACGATCAGCAGCGTCTGCCACGGATGCAGCTTGAGCGCCTCCATGCCGCTCACCAGGTGCTGGGGAATGCCGCTGGTGGTGAGCAGCCACGAGTAGATTCCGGCGGCGGTCACGATGATCAGGATCTGCGAGATCAGGAAGACCGAGGACAGCGTGATCTGCCAAAGCTCGCGCCAGCCGATGTCGCGATAGATGAACATGGTGACGACGATCGAGTAGATCACCGCGACGCCGGCCGCCTCGGTCGGCGTGAAGATGCCGCCGTAGATCCCGCCGAAGATCACGACCGGCGTGCCGAGCGCCCAGCCGGCATCCTTGGTGGCGGCCCAGATCACCGGCCACGACGCCTTCTCGCCGACCGCGACTTTGCGGGAACGGGAATAGAGAACGACATAGACCGAATCGACGGCCCCGATCAGCAGGCTCGGCACGATCCCGGCGGTGAACAGCGCGACCGCCGACTGCTGCGCCGACATGCTGTAGAGGATCATGGCGATCGACGGCGGGATGACGACGGCGATCGCGCCCGACGAGGCGATCAGGCTGACCGTGAAGCGGTCGCTATAGCCGCCGCTGCGCAGCGCCGGAAAGACGAGGCGGCCAACGGCCGCGACGGTGCCGACCGCGGTGTGGGACATGGCGCCAAAGAGCTCGGAGGAGGCGATCGCGGTGATCGGCAGCGAGCCGCGTGCGCTGCCGGCGAGCGCCGTCACCCAGACGATGACGCGCCGCGCGATGCCGCCCTGGCCCATGATCTCGCCGGCGAGGATGAAGAACGGGATCGCCAGCAGCGGAAAGCTGTCGAGGCCGCCGAACATGTTGGTCTGGATGGTGGCGAGCGGAACGTCGACGACGAACAGGATGGCGGCGAGCGAGGCAATCAGGAGAATGAGATAGATCGGCAGGCCGACGCACAGCAGGATCACCGGCAGGATGAAGAAGACGAAGGTCGCCGTCACGATCGCCCCCCGCGGGCGGATGCTGCCGGCGACGGCGCCGTCACGTCAGAACGCCCCGGTCGCCGGCGTGCCGCCGCGTCTCGTGCGTGCCTCGCCGATCAGCCGCGCCGCGACCAGGATCGCGTTGAGGCCGAGGCCGATCGGCACCAGCGCCTGCGGAATGACCAGCGGAATGTCGGCGGCCTGGCTGCGCTGGTCGAACTCGGCCAGCATCGCGATCGCGGGCCACCCGACCACGATGATGGTGACGCTGACCGCGATGACGGCGAGGTCGGCGACGAGATCGAGCGCTCGGCGCCACGGCGTCGGCAAGGCATGCAGCAGGACGTCCATGCGGATCTGCTTGCCCTCCCAGCCGACCACGCTGTTGCCGAGAAACACCGTGCCGACGAAAAGAAACAGCATGACCTCCTCGGCCGACGCGATCGGCGCAAGGAACACGTAGCGGCCGACGATGTTGGCGAAGTTGAGCGCGACCGCGATCAGCAGCGAGATCGCCGAGAGGGCGAGGATCGCGGAAACCAGGAGCCTGATCGCTTTCATCCGTCAGTCCAATCGGCGGCGGCGCCTCGGTGCCCCGGGTTCATCGCTTCACGGCCACGAGGAACTGATCCCAGAGCGGCTTGAGGTCGGGCTTGGTCTTGACGATGTCGTCGCCGATCGGCCGCATCTTCTGCATGAGCTCGGCTTGGTCGGGCGGCGACAGGTAGACGATCTCGCCGCCCTTCGACGCCCAGGTCTTGCGCTGCGCGGCGACGAACTCCGTCGCCCACGGGATCACTTCTTTCGTGGCCTGGTCGGCGGTCGCGCGCACCGCGGTCTGCAGGTCGGCCGGCAACGCATCGAACCACCGCTTGCTCATGATGGCGGTGCTGAAGATGTAGGCTTGGCCGGTCTCGACCATGTATTTGGCCGAGCCTTCGTATTGCAGCGCCGTGAACACCGGCGTCGAGCCAAGGGCGCCGTCGATGGTGCCTTGCTGCAGCGCGGGCAGAACGTCCGCGAGCGTGAGCGGGACGCCGGTTCCGCCCAGGCGGGCGATCTGCTCCATCTGGAACGGCGAGGCGAGCACGCGAATCTTCTTGCCCTTGAAGTCGGCAAGCGCGTTCACCGGCGTGCGCATGGCGATCGACGCCGGCCCGGTCAGGAACAGGCTCGCGCCGATCAATCCCTTGTTGGCGCCCAGCGCCAGGAACGACTTGGTGAACTCCGCGTCATTGACGATCTTGAGCGCGTGCTCGTCGTTCTCGAACAGGCCGGGCGCACTGAGCAGCTCGAAGCGCTGATCGACGCCGACGAGGAACTCCGGCGGGCCGACCCAGATCTGGATCGATCCGAGCTGGGTGCCCTCGATCATGCGTGGGATCGCGCCGAGCTGGCTCGCCGGATAGATCTCGCCCTTCATGCGGCCGTTGCTGTTCTTCTCGATCGCGACCGCGAAGCGCTTGAGCCATTCGTGCTGGGCGTCGTTGAGCGTTGCGGTGGCGAGCTTGAGCACCATCGCCTTGCCGTCTTGCGCAGCCGCGCCGCTCGCGGCGGCAACCGCAAGACCGGCGGCGAGGGCAAGTCGAAATCCCAGGCCGCGCGCGTCTGCCGCGCGCCGCGCCGGCCAACTCCCGCAATCCCGCATGTGCGTCCCCGTGCGTCGTTCATGGTGAGCGGATGACCGGTCAGTGTCGGGAATCGATGCCGGGAAGGCAAGCCCAAACGCGGCCGCGGCGCTTTGCGGCCGGCCAACACGAGCGCTCGTCGTCAAGCCGGAAGCCGATTTCGCAGGCGAGTCCATTCGCGCGCCAGTCGAGGCGCATCCGTGCCCATCAGTCGGCGCGATTCGATCTGCGCGTGTGCCGAAGCCTCGACGCTCGGGCATCGCGACCGGCGGGGCGCCCCGTTCGGTCCGGCTCGGCAACGTTTCCTCCTGAGCTTGATGGCGCTCAAGCACCGGATCTGCCTGCAGGCACCGTCGCCCTTCGCGAAGTCAACGGTCCCTTGGATTTGCGCTCCCGCTGCGCCCTTCCCGACATATTCAGCCATTGCATTGTCCGGTTTTGTATAGCATAAGTCATCTATGGAAAGTGATTTTTGATGTTTAAAACATGATAACTGCGGCCCAGCTTCGCGCCTCGCGAGCGCTTCTCGGCATCGATCAGCGCAAGCTCGCCGACCTGTGCGGGCTGTCGGTGCCGACCATTCAACGCATGGAAGCGAGCGAGGGCGTCATTCGCGGCAACGTCGACTCTCTGATGAAGCTCGTGGCGGCGCTCAACACGGCTGGCATCGAGCTGATTTCCGACAACGCTACGAGCACCGGCGGCGGTCGCGGCGTGCGCCTCAAAGGGCCCGCGCCCTGATGTTGACGCTCGTCCTCCTCTGCATTGGCGCCCTCTTCGGCGTTTCCGCGTTGGCGATCGCGATTGGACGGTCGGCGTTGGCCACTCCGATCGTGTATGGGTCGAGCCTCGTTGTGTCGCTGCTGTCTTGCTTGACCGGCGTCGCTCATCTTCTGAGCGGATCGGCCGTCGAGCGCCTCACGCTGCCGCTCGGGCTGCCGTGGCTGGGAACGCATTTCCGCCTCGATGCATTGTCCGCCTATTTTCTCGCGGTTGTCGGACTAGGGACCTTCGCAGCGAGCTTGTTCGCGCTCGGCTACGGACGGCATGAGAAGACGCCGTCACGCGTGCTCCCGTTCTATTCCGCATTTCTGGCCGCCATGAATCTCGTCGTGCTCGCGGACGATGCTTTTTCATTCCTGGTGTCGTGGGAGTTCATGTCGCTGTCGTCATGGGCGCTGGTGATGGCGCATCACCGCGAACAGGAGAACGTGCGCGCTGGATACGTCTATCTTGTGATGGCCAGCTTCGGCACGCTCGCCCTGCTGCTTGCATTCGGCCTCTTGGCGGGTCCGGACGGTGGCTACGGCTTTGCGGAAATTCGCGACAACCATCCGTCGGCGGTCTTCGCCGCGCTGGTCATGATCCTCGCACTGGTTGGCGCGGGCTCCAAGGCCGGCCTCGTGCCGCTGCACGCGTGGCTGCCGCTCGCGCATCCGGCAGCCCCCAGCCATGTCTCGGCGCTGATGAGCGGCGTCATGACCAAGGTCGCCGTCTACGGGTTCGTCCGTATCGTCTTCGATCTGGTCGGCCCCCCCGCATGGTGGTGGAGCATCGTGGTGCTCACGCTCGGCGGCATTACGGCCGTGATGGGCGTGCTCTACGCGCTCATGCAGCACGACCTCAAGCGGCTGCTCGCCTACCACACCGTGGAAAATATCGGAATCATCTTCATCGGGCTCGGCCTCGCGCTCGCGTTCAAGACGCACGGCGCGGACTTTGCGGCAGCGCTGGCGATGACGGCCGGCCTGCTGCACGTGTTCAACCACTCGGTCTTCAAGAGCTTGCTGTTCTTCGGCGCCGGCGCTGTGCTCACTGCGACCGGCGAGCGCGACATGGAGCATCTCGGCGGCCTCATCCATCGCATGCCGCAGACGGCCTTCGTGTTTCTCGTGGGCTGCGCCGCGATATCAGCCTTGCCGCCGCTCAATGGCTTTGTCTCGGAGTGGCTGACCTTCCAGGCCATCCTGCTGAGCCCGCAGTTATCGTCCTGGGGTCTCAAGCTGCTGGTGCCCGCCGTCGGAGCACTGCTCGCGCTGTCGGCGGCGCTTGCCGCCGCTTGCTTTGTCAAGGCATTCGGCGTGACTTTTCTCGGGCGCCCGCGCACTCCGGCGGCGGAGCGTGCGCAGGAAACCGACCGGTTCTCGCGCGCCGCGATGTTCTTCCTCGCCGCACTTTGCCTGGTCGCGGGAATTCTGCCGGGACTGTTCATCGATGCGCTCGCGCGGGTCGTGCAGGCGTTTGTCGGGGCACGGATGCCGGTGCAGGCAGGCGTCGAATGGCTCTCGATTGTGCCGATCGCCGAAAGTCGCAGTTCCTACAACGGACTGCTCGTGTTCCTGTTCATGGTCATATCCGGGACGCTGATGGCGTTCGCTATCCACCGACTGGCATCCGATCGGCTACGGCGTGCGCCCGCCTGGGATTGTGGCTATCCCGATCCCAGTCCGGTCACGCAATACAGCGCGTCAAGCTTCGCCCAGCCAATCCGCCGCGTCTTCGGGACCGTCGTCTTCCGCGTGCGCGAGCATGGCGAGATGCCCCCACCGGGCGACACACGGCCGGCGCGCCTGACCGTGGAGTTGCACGACCGCGTCTGGGACGCTCTCTACGCGCCCGTCGCCAACGCGGTCGGCTTTGCCGCCGACCGGCTCAACCGACTGCAGTTCCTGACCATCCGTCAATTCCTCAGTCTTGTCTTCGCCTCCCTGGTGACCCTGCTGCTGGTGCTGGCGATATGGCCGTGATCGTTGATCTCGCCGTGCAGGGCGCGCAGATGCTGTTGGTGCTGCTGTTGGCGCCGCTGCTCACGGGCCTGGTTCGCAAGACCAAAGCGAGGTTCCTCCGCCGGCGCGGGCCGCCGCTCCTGCAGCCTTATCGCGATCTCGTTCGCCTCATGCGCAAGGAGGTCGTTCTCGCGGAAAGCGCCTCGTGGCTCTTTCGTGTCATCCCCTACATCATCTTTGCTGCCACCTGGGTGGCGGCCTCACTGGTGCCCACGTTTCGCACAGGGCTTCTCTTCTCATGGTCAGCCGACCTGATCGCCATCATCGCGCTCCTTGGCAGCGCGCGCTTCTTCCTGGCGCTCGCCGGGATGGACGTCGGCACGAGTTTCGGCGGCATCGGGTCCAGCCGCGAGGTGATGATCGCGTCGCTCGCCGAGCCGGCAATGATCATGGTCGTCTTCACGCTGGCGCTGGTTGCCGGCTCGACCCAGCTCTCCACGATGGCCGGCGCGCTCCTGTATTCCGAGGTCGGATTGCGCGTTTCGCTTGGGCTTGCGCTCGTTGCCCTGGTCATGGTCGCGATTGCGGAGAATGCGCGTATTCCGGTCGACAATCCGGCCACGCATCTTGAGCTCACGATGGTGCACGAGGCCATGGTGCTGGAATATTCAGGCCGCCACCTCGCGCTGATCGATCTCGCAGCTGCACTCAAACTGCTGCTGTATTTATCGCTGATCGCCTGCATCTTCATGCCTTGGGGGATTGCACGAGCCGACGCGAGCCTGACCGCGTTGGGGCTGGGGCTCGTGAGCTACTTTGGCAAGCTTGCGGTCGGCGGACTCTTACTCGCGCTGTTCGAAACGTCGATTGCCAAGATGCGCGTATTCCGCGTGCCGGAATTTCTCGGAGCCGCCCTGATGCTCGGGCTGCTTGCGACGCTTCTTCTGTTCGTTTCGCGGAGCCTGTGATGCGCGGCCTCGATTTTGACATCGCGCACTTGCTCGCAGGCTCGCTGGTGCTCATCAGCTTCCTCCAGCTTTATCAGGACCGCCTTTACGCGCTCATCAACATGTTCGCCATCCACGCGTTGGTATTGGCGCTGTCGGTCGCGTGGCAAGCCCACGTGCAGGATGCCCCGCACCTCTACGTCACTGCAGCGATCGCACTCGGCTTCAAGGCCATCGTCATTCCGGTCGCTCTCCATCGCATCATCGTGCGCCTCGGCATCCACCGCGAGATCGAGAAGGTGGTCGGGGTCGGCGCCGCCATGCTGCTCGGTATGGGGCTCGTCGCACTATCGATGGTGGTGATGCTCCGGGTGACGGCGGGCGCCGATCCGCTCGCACGCGAGGACCTCGCCTTCGCCCTTTCGGTCGTGCTGCTCGGGCTTCTGATGATGGTGACCCGGCGTAACGCGGTGAGCCAGGTGGTCGGCTTCATGTCGCTGGAGAATGGCCTCGTGCTCGCGGCGACCGGCGCCAAGGGCATGCCGCTCGTGGTCGAGATCAGCGTCGCCTTCTCGATCCTGATTGCCTTCATCGTCATCGGCATTTTTCTGTTCCGCATCCGCGAACGCTTTGACACGGTGGACGTGCAGGCGCTCGACATCCGCCGGGGAGAGCGCCAATGACGCTCGACGCGCCGACTGCAGTTCTAATCATTCCGGCGCTGGCGGCCGCGCTGCTGGCGGCGTTGCCCGGCTATCGGCTTACCGCGCGCCTGAATGTGATTGCGGCGTTGCTCACCTTCCTGGTCGCTCTCTCGCTCTTCTTCACTCGGCCGCCGGCCGGCCGCTATCTTCACGTCGATGACCTCAACAACGTCTTCGTCGTGCTGACCACCTTCGTCGGCTTCACCACCAGCGCGTTCAGCGCCAGCTATATCGGACATGAGCTCGAGATCGGGCGGCTGACGCCGCAGTTCCTGCGTTTCTATCACGCCATGTATCAGGTCCTGATGTTCGCGATGAATCTCGCGCTCATGGCCAACAATATCGGCGTGATGTGGGTTGCGATCGAACTCGCCACGCTGACAACGGTGCTGATGGTCGGGATCTACCGCACGCATGAAGCGCTTGAAGCCGCATGGAAATATTTCATCCTCGGCAGCGTCGGCATCGCGCTTGCGCTGTTTGGCACGATCCTCATTTACCTCGCGGCGCGACCGGCCATTGGCGAGGGCGTCGATGCGATGGTGTGGACCGTACTGATGGCGCGCGCCAAGGAGTTCGACCCGGCGCTGCTCAATGTCGCCTTCGCATTCCTGCTGCTCGGCTACGGCACAAAGGTAGGACTTGCACCGCTGCATGCATGGCTGCCGGATGCGCACGCCGAGGGGCCAACGCCTATCTCCGCGGTTCTATCGGGCCTCCTGCTCAACGTCGCGCTCTACGCGCTGCTGCGCTTCAAGATGCTGCTCGCGGCCAATCCGAACGCGCTCGCGCCCGGCCCGCTGATGGTGACGATGGGGCTTCTCTCGCTGGTATTCGCGGCGGTCATGCTCTACCGCCGGCGCGACATCAAGCGGATGTTCGCCTATTCGTCGATCGAGCACATGGGCATCATCGCGTTCGCGTTCGGCATGGGTGGTCCGCTGGCGAATTTTGCCGCCCTTCTGCATATGACCATGCATTCGCTGACCAAGTCGGCGATCTTCTTCACGGTCGGCCACGTCGCCCAGGTCAAGGGCACGCAGCAGATCGCCAAGATGGGCGGGTTGACGGAGACCAATCCGGTACTGGGATGGAGCCTCGTGCTCGGCGTTGTCGCCATCGCGGGACTACCGCCATTCGGCATCTTCACCAGTGAATTCCTGATGGTGACGTCGATTTTCGCGCGCGAGCCGTGGCTCGCGATCGTGCTCGTATTCGGCATCCTGATCGGCGTCGGGGCGCTGTTTCTGCGTCTCAACACCGTCGCGTTCGGCGAACCGCGCGGCGCGACCGCCGACGCGAAAGCCTCCTACGCGCCGATTTTTGCGCATCTGGCGCTCGTGTTGGCCGCGGGAGTCTACATGCCGCCGGCACTGGTGACGTGGTTTCAGAACGTTGCGAAGCTGCTCGGGTGAACCGCAATGGCGCTGATCGACAGGATTGGAGGCGCCGAGATCAGTGGCCATCGCCCGTGGCCGCGCGTTGCGGTGGACGAAAGCGGCTGGTGCGCCACCGCTGCCGCATTGTCGGCCGGCCGGCTGACGCTGCTCAGCTTGTGGGGAGATTCCGGGGCCGCTCACATGGCCGTGCTCGACGAGCAAACGGCGGAGATCGCCGTTGCGACGATCGCGTGCCTGCAAGGTCGGTTTCCATCCGTCGGCGCACTGCACCCGCCGGCGATCCGTCTCGAGCGTGCGTTGCAGGACCTCCATGGGCTAAGTCCGCTCGGCCTTCCCGATACCCGGCCGTGGCTCGATCACGGCGTCTGGGGCGTTCGGCATCCACTCGGTGTTCGCGAGCAACCGGCGCCCGTGCGGCTTCCCTATGCGTTCCTGCACGCCGAGGGCGAGAGCTTGCACCAGATTCCCGTCGGCCCGGTGCATGCCGGCATCATCGAGCCCGGGCATTTCCGTTTCACCGCCAACGGCGAAACGGTCGTGCGACTCGAGCAGCGTCTCGGCTACGTCCACAAGGGCATCGATTCACTGATGACAGGGGCACCGCTCGACAAGGCGGCAAAGCTTGCCGGGCGCACCTCCGGCGACAGCACCGTCGCCTATGCGTTCGCCTTCGCTCGCGCGGTCGAAGCCGCACTCGAGATCGAACCGCCTGCGCGCGCCGCCTTTCTGCGCGCGCTTATGGCCGAACTCGAACGCCTCGCCAATCATTTTGGCGATATCGGCGTGGTCTGCAACGACGCGTCTTTTGCCATCATTCACGCGCAGTTCGGCATCCTTCGTGAACGCGTTCTGCGCGCTGCCGATATTTGCTTCGGCCACCGCCTGATGATGGACCGGGTCGTTCCTGGGGGGGTGAGCTTCGATCTCTCCCCTGAAGGAGTCACCCACTTGCGCGCGTTGTTGAATGAGGTGCGGCGAGCTTTCCCGCGACTCGTCGAACTCTATGATAACACTGCATCGCTGCAAGATCGCACCGCGACGACGGGTATTCTGCGAGGAGAGCTCGCACGCCAATTCGGCGCCGGCGGTTATGTCGGTCGCGCCAGCGGTCGCGCCTTCGATGCACGCAAGCGGCCGGGATACCGGCCCTACGATCAGCTCGATTTCGATATCGCGATGCTC
>Ga0126379_10000545_pt1 | contig 21062 bp, 14 predicted proteins | sample PanSoiMetPlot_24_FD_92640 | JGI IMG/M metagenome (GOLD analysis project Ga0126379, IMG submission 92640) | Tropical forest soil microbial communities from Panama - MetaG Plot_24 | ecosystem: Environmental > Terrestrial > Soil > Tropical forest > Bulk soil | place: Panama | collected 2016-02-17
TCCGGCCGCGCATGGCGATGATGGAGCAGAAACTACAGTCGAAAGTGCAGCCCCGCGAGGTTTCGATCACGTCCACTTGTTTGCCCAGCATGGTGTAGCCGCGAAGGACACGCGCGCTCCGCTTCGGCAGTTGAATTTCTCCGTCTTCCAGGCTGTGCACCGGCCGCGGCGAGTTATGCCGCCATTCGTGATCTTCGTGGTAGAGCAGGCCGCAAACACCGGACATGGACTGCCCGTGCTCCAAGGCGCGCACCAATTCGCGAAACGTTATCTCGCCCTCGCCGCAAACAATAAAATCTACTCCCGCCTCCCGGGTCATATACGGCTCAGGAGCCAGGCTGGGATCATACCCGCCGACGACGACTTTGATTTCCGGTCTGAGAGCCCGCACCAACTGGATGATCTTGAACGCCGTCTTGCGCTGGAAGGTCATCACGGAGAGTCCCAGTACGTGGGGCTGCCATTCCGCTACCAACTTTTCAATGGTTGCGCGCGCATGTTCTTGCGCCAGAACCAGATCGGCGACGGCGACGCGATGATGCGGATCGACATTGCCGGCCAGAGAGGTAAGCCCGCCGTTGGGCATGCGCACCGCCACTACGGGCATGTGCTCGAATGAGTCGGGCATGGAAAGCAGCAGAATGTTCACGCGTTGCCGCTACTCCGGGAGCGGGTTCACTCCAGACGAACATCCTAGCATGACAAGAGGATCGTGGGTGCGGATCCGTTCGCCTTCAATTCGTCGCATCGGTTTGGGGGAAGGCCGCGTCTCGGTGAGCATGGTAGAATCGCGCGAGTTTAAGCCTCATGCCGCCTACACTGCGCCGCTCCATGCGCCTTGCCCACGCGACCTCCATGGTTGTTGGCATCATTCTGGGCGCGTCTATCTTCATTCAACCGTCAGAAATTACCCGGCTGGTTCCCAACACGCGTGGGCTGATGCTGGTATGGCTGGCGGCGGGTGCGCTTACGTTGTGCGGAGCACTCGTGTGCGCGGAGTTGTCGTCGGCGTTTCCTGCGACCGGCGGTGTGTACGTGTTTCTCAAGAAGATTTTTTCTCCGGCGGTCGGCTTCCTCTGGGGATGGGCCATGTTCTGGGTGATGCATTCGGGGATCATCGCCGCCATCGCGGTCATGATGGCCCGCTACGCCGGCTATTTTGTCCCGCTCGGCGAGAACGGCATCCGCGTGGTGGCCATTGTTGCGATCCTCTTACTTTCGTTCATCAACTATCTGGGCATCAAACCGGGAAGCACGGTGCAGCTGATACTGACCATAGCCAAGCTGGGCGCGATCGCCGTAATGCTGGCGCTGCTATTCGGTTTCGGCGGCGCCGCGCACCGCGCTTTGCCGGCGACGGTGGGTTCGGCTGCCATCCCGCTCAGCGCCTACGGGCTGGCGATTGCCGGCGGGTTGTTTGCGTTTGGTGGATGGCACATGGTTTCTTACGCGGCGGGAGAGACCCTCGATCCCGAACGCACCATCCCTCGCGCGCTCCTTGCGGGGACCCTGGTGGTCACAGCGGTTTACATGCTCATGAACGCTGCGTATGTCTATGTGTTGCCGCTAGCAGAAGTGGCCGGCTCTAGGCGGATCGCCGCGGACGCAGTGGAGCGCATCCTGGGCACACGTGCCGCCGGGCTGATTGCCGCGTTAGTCATCATGTCCGCGGTGGGCGCTCTCAACGGAATCATCCTGGCGGGGCCGCGTGTGTATTACGCCATGGCCGAAGACAGACTGGCGTTCCGCTGGCTCGGGGCCGTCGATCCCAAGCGCCAGACACCACATCTGGCTATCGCTGCACAGGCCGTGTGGTCTTGTGTCTTAGTGGCCACCAATAGCTATCGCCAGCTCTTTACCCGCGTCGTGTATACGGAATGGATATTCTTCTCGCTGCTGGCCGTAGGGCTGTTTGTGCTACGCCGCCGAGAAGGTTATCGTCCCGGGTTTCAGACACCCGGCTACCCGGTCGTGCCGCTGCTTTTCATTGCGGCGGCGGGCGGCATCGTTATCAACCAGCTTCGCGCCAGCCCACGCGACAGCGCGATCGGTTTAGGCTTGATTCTGCTGGGCCTTCCCGTGTACTTTGTCTGGTCGCATCAACATTCCAGGAAAGCCGCCGCTGATGCCAGTTATCGACTTCCATAATCACTACTACCCACCCCAATACATCCAAGCGTTAGAACAAGGGCCGAGCGCCGTCCGCATTACGCATGACGCTGAGGGCAACCCGTCGTTGCACTATCCCGGCGATTACAACGTCGCCGTGCGTGGCCATCGCGACATCGATTACCGCGAGCAGGTGCTGCGCCAGCAGGGAATTGATACCCAGGTCATCACCCTGACCACGCCGGGCACGCACGTCGAGGATCCCAATAGCGCGGTGCGATTGGCCCGGCTGGTGAACGATGCTTTTGCTCGCGTGGTCGCCGACAAGAAGGGAAGATTTGTCGCACTGGCTACGCTGCCGCTCAACGATCCCGCGGCGTCTGTCGCCGAATTGCGCCGGGCCATGGAACAACTCCACTTCCGTGGCGCCATGGTCTTCTCCAACATCAATGGTGTGGCGCTCAGCGACCCGCGTTTCTGGAAGCTCTACGAGGCTGCCGACGAGTTGGGCGCGGTGCTGCATATCCATCCAACCAACCCAGTGGGCGTGGAGGCAATGCTCGATTACTGGCTTATGCCGCTGGTCGGCTTCCTTATGGATACCACGCTCGCTGCCGCGGGCCTGGTCTTCAGCGGCGTGGCGGAGCGCTTCCCGCGCATCCGCTGGGTGCTGGGTCATCTGGGCGGCGCCATACCGTATCTGGCGGAGCGCCTGGACCGCGGTTACGAAGCGTTTGCGGAGTGCCGCAAGAACATTCGCCGTCCGCCATCTTCCTACTTGAAGGAGTTTTACTTCGATACCGTGAACTTCGATCCTCGCGCCTTGGAACTGGCGGTGTCGTTTGCCGGCCCCGAGCACATCCTGGCGGGCAGCGACTACCCTCACCAGATCGGCAGTATTGAGAAGATGCTGGAGAGCTTGAAATGTACGCGCATCCCCGATGCCGACCGCGCAAAGATCCTTGCTGGGAATGCGGCGCGCCTGTTGGGGCTGAAATGACAGCGTGAAGTCCGGAATCCCTGCCGCAGATCGGCGCAGATGAACGCAGATCGAAGGATCCACAAGGCTAAAGGCTAAAGGCTGGTCCTACTTCGTTCGCCGGGCGAGAACCAGGGTGACGTCGTCTGGTTGTTCCGTCGAGCCGATCCAATCCTGGACAGCGGAGACGGCCATCTCACAGATGCGTTCCAGGGGAAGATCGCGATGCGCGGCGATGGTCTCGATCAGGCGCTCTTCGCCGAATTCGCCGAATTCGTTCTCCGGCTCCGTCATTCCGTCACTGAAGGCGATGAAAATGTCGCCGGGATAGAGTTCCACGGTCTGCTCTTCGTAGCCGCGGTCGTCGAACAGGCCCACCACAGTGCCTCCAACGTCCAGGCGGCGGGTAGAACCGTCTTCGCTCAGAATGATGGGCGGCAGATGACCGGCGTTGGAGTACGTCAGGCAGCAGCCGTCATCGTCATAGAAGCCGAGGAACAGCGTGGCGTACTTTTCCGGCTGTGTCGTCTGGTAGAGATGACGGTTGAGAAGCCACAGCATCTGCGACGGCGAAGGCCGGGCCACGCGTGGGGCGATGGTGGCGATGCGCATGTCGGTGGCATAAGCCGCGGCCGACGAGGCGCTCACCGGCGCCATCAACTCCTGCTCGTAAGCGCGTACGGCGGAGTGGATGGTGGCCATGAGCAGCGCGGCTGAGATGCCTTTTCCGCTGATGTCGCCTACCGCGATGCCCACTTGCTCCGGCGCGTAAGCCAGAAAGTCATAATAATCGCCGCTGACGATGCGCGCCGGCCGGCAAACGCCGTGCATCTCGAGCGTCCTCGTCCCGCATAGCTCTCGCGGAAAAAGTTGCGCCTGTACTTCGTGGGCGATCTCCAGCTCGCTCTGCAGACGCTCTTTTTCCTTCTGCTCGGCGATCAGCTTCTGCAAAGAATCCGTCATGGAGTTGAAAGAGCGCTGCAGCGCCGCCAGTTGGTCGTTCTCGTGGACCTGTATGCGATGGGTAAAGTCGCCGCGATTGATGTGCTCCGTGCCTTGGTAGAGGTTTGCGACCGAGTAGGTGAGGGTGCGGGTGAGACGGATGCCGATCAGCCATGCAAGCAGCATGAAGATTGCAAAGGTGACAGCCAGAACAGCCAAGCGGATAAGCAACGCGTCCGCAAACCCGCTGGTGGCGCTTGACAGGTGGGAGGAAAGCCCAGACGTCCGCATCGTGCCGGTCAGCAAGACGGAACGGTTCTTTTCTCCAGTCTTCCAGTCGGCGGGGGCCATCGGTGTGTAGAACGTGAACGTAGGGTCCCAACTAAGGCGCGCCGGAGGCAGGGCGCCGGCAGAGACAATGATGGGTGTTTGGCCGTCAACTGTAACCTTGCCGTCCTCAACTTGTATGGTGATGTTCCTGCCGCCTCGAGCATCTGGCGCCTTTTCCGGGAGAACATAGAGGGTGAGGGGGCCAATGTCAGCGGCAATCCTGGCGAGGAGCCTTTGGTCGAGCGGCACGCTGGAAACTACGGCAAGCGGCTGAGGACTGGAGTCCACAAACTTGACAGCGCGCAGATAAACCTTTCCCTCATCGAGAACCAGACCATCGAAATTATCCTGCAGCCACTTGGGTTGTACGGATTGGGCCGAAATCTGCACTGTGCGCCCTGGAAAGAGGGATTCATCGGTTTCCAAAGGGCCCGTCCGCAGAGCCGCGGGGCGTTTAGCCACCAGCGCCGCTGTAGAAGAATTCGCAGACTGCAAACGTTGCATCTCCACGTCGATTCCCGACAGCGTGACGTACGACGAGAGCTGTCCAGCCAAGAATTGGAAGGAGGTCATGGCCATGTAGGCCACGAGGGCCATTGGCACTATGCCAATGAACAGATACGTGACGATGAGCCGGTTCCGCACGCTCCACATCACGTGATTGCGGAACCAGCGCAGCGCGAGAAATAGCAGCAGGAAAAAAAGAACGTAACCCAGGACGGTAGTCCAGCGATCGAGCGGACGAACGATTCGGGTGGCTCCGGCGAGTCTGAAGATCCATTTCAGCGCCAGCAGCACAAGCTCTATGCCGGCCAGATACGCGGTAAGACGCGCCACCCGCGTGCGCGGGACAAGGCCCAGGGAAGCAAGTCTCTCCGAGATGGCGCTCCAGAAAGCCAAGACGTACTGATTATAACGACGAGGACGGCGCCTGCGGAGCGAACTCAGAAGCCAGATGCGCGCCGGCCAGCAACATCAGTCCCGAAAGGAAGGCCCAGAACATCAAGGTCACCGAAATGGCAAAAGGCCCGTAGACCTCCCTGAAATCCAGCCAGGGCAGTGCTTTGATGTAGATGTACTTGGAGACTTCCCAGAGTATGCCCATGGCTACGGCTGCGGGGAGCACGCTCCGGGGGCGCACCTTGCCGTGGGGAAGAATCCAGTAGATGAGAAAGAAAATCGCGATACTGGCCGCGGTGGCGAAGATTTTCAGCGCCACCCAGGTGGCGGCTTTGAACACGAGGTTGTCGTGGTGCCCCAGCAGCATCAACTGGATGATGGAGAGGTTTCCGGTTGCGGCCCCCACGGAGGCCATGGCGAGCATGCCGCAGGCAAACGCCAGGGCGAGAGAGACCAGCTGGTTCCCCAGGTAGGAACGGCTCTTGGTGAAACCCCAGATGTGGTTCAACGCGACCTCGAGGGGCAGGAAGACTCCTGTCGAGGTGATCAACAGAATCAGCACCGAGGCCAGCTTTACGCCCTGGCGGCTTGCCACCAGGGAGCTGATGTTCCGGATCACGAAATCCTGCCCGGCAGGCAGGTGGTCGCGCAGAAGCAGCACCACTACGTCCTCCATGTTCTGGGAGTGAAACACATGCCGGATGAGCCACAACATCAGGACCATGAACGGGAAGAAGGAAAGAATGGCGTTGGCGGCCACGGAAAAAGCAAAGGTGTGGGCTTCCGGCTTGGTCAGGTAGTGCAGGGTGGAGACGCCGCGACGCCGCAGCATCTGCTGCCAGGCGTTCATGAAAGAAGTCAAGAAACCCCGTAGCCCTTTGCGGGTGGGTTCGGCGGGAGGAGAAACGGTGTCGACTGGCATGTGGAACTTCGGTCATCGTACCAGAAAGCGGGCTGCGGTTGCGTGCTGCGAAAGTCAACAGTTCATGCAACCACCGTGTATTCACCAATTTGCCCTACATTGGAATTCTCTTAAGAAAGTGCTTTACAAATAGCAGAGTTCCTGAATACTATCCCTAGCTCCCAAAAAGGGATGTTCGAGAGGAGCAAATCCAGGTTGATGTTTTTGTACATCTCAGTGGAACTTAACGAAGGGACTCGCCTGCAGTGGTCGCGGTACTGTTGTCCCCGTAGCGTTGGCGGCCGTTTTCGTTGCGGAAAAGCTGGTTGGCAAAGCAACAACCTTTTCTCTCTTCCTCAAGCGAGCAGGAGAGAATTTTATTCTGAGCTGAGGCGAAAGGAGTTTTTGACGTGAGAGAGAAGGGCACAGTTAAGTGGTTCAATGGCGCCAAAGGTTATGGGTTCATTCAGCGCTCTACCGGAGAGGACGTCTTCGTCCACTTCTCCGCCATCCAGGAAAACGGCTACCGGACTTTGAACGAAGGCGAAACCGTGGAGTTCGAGCTTCTCAAAGGCCCCAAAGGTTATCTGGCCGCCAACGTTATGAGAGGCGTCAGCTAAGGAGCGACCTTTCAACAAACTCAAATCCCCTCGTCCATCTCCCGTCATCCATCACGAAAGCGGGTTGGTCCGGGGCTGAGTCTTCTGCCTATCAGCGATCAGAGCAGATGTGCCGCGGCCTTGTCGGCAATCCAGAGCAGTCGTCCGTCTTGCGGGCGCACCATCTGCGCCGGATACGCGGCCTGCTTTGGCGCAGGGCCCAAGATCTCTCGTAGGACCTGGGACTTGCTGTCCCCTGAAACCAGGAACAGGTCTTCCGCACCATGGTTCAACACCGGGAAGGTGAGAGTGATACGGTAACTCTGAAACTTCTCGACCCAATTGGCGACGGCCAGCCGCGATTGCTCTTGGAGCGCAGCGCTCCCTGGAAAGAGAGATGCAGTATGGCCGTCGTCGCCCATTCCCAGCAGGATCAAGTCGAAGCGCGGCCAGGCGCCGATCTGGATTCCGAAGAACTCGCGGAGACGGCGATCATAATCGTCCGCGGCGGCGTTGGCGTCCAGCTCCGCGCGAACTCGAAAGACGTTGCTTTCGGGCACCGGAACACGCGAGAGCAAAGTTTCATTGGCCATGCGGTAATTGCTATCCGGATGGTCCGGCGGAACATGGCGCTCGTCGCCAAAGAAGATGAAGATCTTGCTCCAGGGAAGATCCTTGGGCTCGTTCGCTAGCAAGGAATTGACGGCTCGCGGCGTATTGCCGCCCGACAGCGCCACCGAGAAGCGGCCCCGCGCCGCGAGAGCGTCGGCGGCGCAACGGCAAAACTCCTGGGCGGCGGCGCGGGCCAGCGCTGCCGCGTCGTTCACAATCACCAGTTCAGGTCTCACGGAGTTTGGTGGTTGAGGCATGGAATCCTACCGTCAGCACGAAGAAAGACTTTCAGGAAGCGGCTCTCGGTCTCATCTCCTCCGCAACGCGATTCACAGCGTACCGGGCTGCGCCAATCAGCCCGACTCTTGCATTGGTGATGACCTTGACGGGGATGGTTTCTAGCAGGGGCTTCAGCCGTCCTTTGTCCTCAAAGGCGTCACGAAACAGCGGCGTGCACAGCTTGGGCAGGATTTTACCGGCGATTCCGCCGCTCACAAAAACGCCGGCCGTGGCCAGCATCCGCAACGCCAGATTCCCGGCCTCAGCGCCGTAGGCTGCGACAAAGATGTCCAATGCGCGTTCGCAAATCGGCACGGAAGCTTCGAGCCCGCGTTGGGAGATGGTGGCCGCAGGATCGGCAGCTTGCGCGAGTTCGTCGCGGAGCCAATCGGGCTCCTTCTCCAGTTGGCTGTCGCGCAAGAAGTCGTACACGTTTTCTAATCCCGGACCGGAAACAACCCGCTCACAGCTTACGTGGCCGAACTTCTTGCTCAAGTATTGATGGAGTGCAATCTCCAGTTCGTTGCGCGGAGCCCAATCGGCGTGTCCGCCTTCCGCGGCAAACGCGCGGTGGCGGGTTCCGTCCCAGAACATGCCGGCTTCGCCCAGTCCAGTCCCCGCGGCGATCAGCGCTGCATTGCCCTTGCGCGGTACGGCGGCATCCAGGTTGGCAAGATCGGCAGCCTCCAGATCAGCTATGCCGGTCGCATGCGCTTCCAGATCATTGATGAGCCACACGTTTCGAATCCCAAACTGCCGTGCAATTTCTGCTGCATCGGCGATCCAGGGAAGGTTGGTGGCCTGCGCGCGCCCGTGGAGGACCGGCCCCGCGATCGCCAGGCAAGTGCAGTCAACACGTTGCCCCACACCGCGCAGGAACAAATCCACGATCTCTTGCAGACTCTTGTGGTCGCAACTGCGGAAGGTTTTCTCGTTAAGCGGCAGCAAGTGACCGCGCTCTTCTTTGAAGGTGCACAGCCTGCTGTGGGTTCCGCCAATATCACCTGCCAGGATCACTGAGAAATCCTTCTCCAGCGGCGACCGTCGCGGTTGATGATCTCGTCCGCCTCCGCCGGTCCCCATGAACCGGCCGGGTAGTTAGGAAATTGTTTCGGAGGCAGCGCTCTCCAAACGTCGAGAATGGGATCGACAGCAGCCCAGCCGGCTTCCACCATATCGGCCCGCTGGAACAGCGTCTGGTCACCCATAAACCCGTCATAGAGCAGGACTTCGTATCCGGTATTGGGCTCGCTCCCAAAATAGTCGGCATAGTTGAAGTCCATCTCTACGGATCCGACTTTCATCTGCGCTCCGGGGACTTTGGCGTGGAAACGCAAGGAGATGCCCTCGTCTGGCGCTATGTGGATGACCACCTGGTTGGCCTTCAGGTCGCTGACCGGTGTGTCGCGAAACAACATCAGAGGCGCGCGCTTGCCCTGGATGGCAACCTCGGTATGTCGCGCCGCCAGCCGTTTTCCGGTCCGTAGATAAAACGGAACGCCCGCCCAGCGCCAGTTGTCGATCATCAGCTTGAGGGCGACAAACGTCTCTGTCTTCGAGTCCGGCGGGACACCCTGCTCTTCGCGATAACCGGGGACGCGCTCGCCCTGAATTTCGCCCGGGCCATACTGGCCGCGCACGGCGCAATGCAGGACGTCTTCGGGACCCAGGGGCTGGATGGCGCGGAGGATCTTGGATTGCTCGTCATGCACGGAATCCGAACTGAAAGAAATCGGCGGCTCCATCGTGGTGAGCGAGAGCAATTGGAAGAGATGGTTGGGCACCATGTCGCGCAGCGTGCCGGCCATGTCGAAATAGCCGCCGCGCTGTTCCACTCCAACGGTCTCAGCCACCGTGATCTGGACGTGGTCCACGTAGCGCCGGTTCCATATGGGTTCGAAGATGCCGTTTCCGAAGCGGAACACCAGGATGTTCTGCACCGTCTCCTTACCCAGGTAATGATCGATACGGTAAATCTGGTTTTCGGCAAAGTCTTTGCGCAGCTGGCGATTTAACGCCTTCGCCGATTCCAGATCGCTGCCGAAGGGCTTTTCAAACACGATGCGGCGCCATTGCCCGCTCTGTTCACATCCCAACTTGGAAGTGCCCAAGTGCTCAGCGATGGACCCGAAGTACACGGGACTGGTAGCCAGATAAAAGAAGTAGTTTCCATGGGTATTGTGGTTCTTGTCAGCCTCTGCCAGCGCGGTTCCCAGCCGTGTATACAGAGCATCGTCGTTGAAGTCGCCGGCGACGTAGTACAGGCGTTTGATCAGCCATTCCCGAAGGTTGGCATCCACGCTGCTGGTGGCAAAACTCTGAAGTTTTTCCGCCATCATCTGCCGGAACTCATCTGTCTTGTAATCGTTGCGGGCCACACCGATGATGGCGAACTCGCGCGAGAGCAGGTTACTCTTGGCCATGTTGTACAGCGCCGGCATAAGCTTGCGGCTGGTCAGATCGCCACTGGCCCCGAAGATGACCATGACGCAAGGGCCGGCCTGGCGCGGCGCGGGCTTCGCCGTCTCTTCCGGCGCGATCAGTTCGTGTTCAAGATGTGCCATAACAGTTGTCTCCGGAAACGAGGGAGGTCATTTCGGCGGCGTGAGTTCAATATGTCCGCCAAACTGCTGGCGCATGGCGCTGAGCAGTTTTTCCGCGAACGTGTGCTCCTGGCGCGAGCGAAAACGCGTGTAGAGGGCAGCGGAAAGCACTTCGGCGGGCACCGCCGCTTCCAGCGCCGCCTGGATGGTCCACCGGCCCTCCCCAGAATCCTGGACCGTGCCCGTGTACTTGCTGAGCACGGGATCTTCGGCTAGCGCGATTGCGGTAAGATCGAGCAGCCACGATGACACCACGCTTCCACGGCGCCAGACCTCGGCAATGTCGGCTACGTTCAGTTCGTAGCGATGCTCCGGCGGCAACTGGGGCGAGGCCGCATTGCGAAAGATGTCAAAGCCTTCCGCATAGGCCTGCATGATTCCGTACTCGATCCCATTGTGCACCATCTTCACGAAGTGACCGGCGCCGGAAGGACCGCAATAGAGATAGCCCAGTTCGGCTGTGCCGCCCAGCTTTTCACGGCCCTTGGTGCGGGGGATGTCGCCGATGCCCGGAGCCAGCGTTTTGAAGATCGGATCCAGCCGGTCAAAGGCCTCTTTAGGACCGCCGATCATCATGCAATAACCGCGTTCCAGCACCCACACGCCGCCGCTGGTGCCGACGTCAAGGTAGTGAATGCCCCTTTCCTTAAGCTTCCGCGACCGGCGCACGTCGTCTTTGAAATAAGAATTGCCGCCGTCAATGATGACATCGCCGGCTTCAAATCTCTGCGCCAGCGCGTTCACCGTCTGCTCCGTGGGATCACCTGCAGGAACCATGATCCATGCGGCGCGCGGCTTGGTCAGCTTGGCGGCAAAGTCATCGAGAGAGGATGAGCCCGTGGCGCCTTCTTTTGCCAGTTCGGCGACGTTCTGGGGGCTCAAATCGGAGACGACACACTGGCAGCCTCCGCGCATCAGCCTCCGCACCATGTTGCCGCCCATCCGGCCCAGGCCGATCATTCCTAGTTGCATGTTCTTACCTCTGACGCGTTTTCCTCCGAAGTTCCGATCCCGCACAGCGGGAGAGGAATCCATATCGCTACTTATCCACTCCAGGCGATGATAGCGATCCCTCACCTTCGGTTCGGGATTTCAGATAAAGCCTCGCGCACGGCCACTCCCACTCTCTCCAACCCCTTGCTCACATCCTTCCCCAGATGCACGCGCAGCGCGCGCCGCTTGCGGTCTGCGAGGACCTGAAAATCGCCCCGCGCTTGCGCTGCTTTGACCACGCCGAAAGTGTACTTTTGTCCAGGCACGGGCAAGTCCACGGCATCGTCACATGTGATCTGGAGAAACACGCCGGTGTTCGGACCGCCTTTATAAGCTTGCCCGGTGGAATGCAAGAATCGTGGCCCGAAGCCCACGCACGTGGCCACGCGTTTGCTGTCACGCACCGCATGGCGAATCGCTTGCAGGCCGCGTTCGTGCTCGTCGTTCATTTGAAGATAGGCCAACAGCGCGAAGTAGTCTCCGGCGCCCAACTGACCAAGATGCGCGCGGAGTATGCCGTCGAGCGAGAATTGTTTGCCGGCCAGCGACCTAAGCCTGGCGGCGTTGGCCTCGTCGGTGAACAGTTTGCAGCCGTTTTCTTCGAAGAATGGAGTTTCAGCCGGTAGCTTCCCGGACTTTTCATACTCTTCCGTTAGCTGGCGCGTCGCGACCTTGCTCGCTTCGACGTCGGGCTGATTAAACGCGTTGATACCGATGACGGAACCGGCGACGGCTGTGGCAATCTCCCAGCGGAAGAATTCCTGGCCCAGGTCATAGATGTCGGCAATATCGATGCGAACTACCGGCTGTCCGGCTTTGCGCAGGGCGTCGATCCGCGCATCCTGCTTTGCATCGACGGCATTCTTAAGCCGCAGATAAATGAAGGTGCGGTCGTTGCCGTAAACTTCCGGCTGACCGAGTTCTTCACCAGCCACAGGAATCAAGCCTTTGCCTTGCTTGCCGGTACTTTCGGCCAGTAACTGCTCAAGCCATGCTCCCAAGTCACGAACGCCCGGAGAGGCCACAAGCGTAACTTTGTTTCTACCCAGGTTGGCCAGCGTACCCAGGATCGCACCCAAGACGACGCCGGGATTCTCCGCCGCTGCCACGGTGGCGGCGCACGCATGAATCATCTCTTCGGTTCTCTCCAGAAAACGGCGGACGTCGAGTCCCATGATCGCGGCCGGCACCATGCCGAAGTTCGAGAGTGCCGAGTAGCGTCCGCCGATGCTGGGGACGCCATAGAAAACGTTGCGGAAGCCGTCTCCCTCGGCGACCTTTTCCATCTTCGATCCAGGATCCGTGATCGCTATGAACTGGCGTCCTGCGGCTTCTTTATTAACAGTACTTTGCGCACGATCAAAGAAGTATTGCTTAAAGATATTTGGCTCCAGCGTGGTGCCCGATTTGCTGGCCACGATGAAGACCGTCCTGGTCAGATCGATCTGGGCTTCGACTGCCTTGATCTGCGCCGGATCAGTCGAATCGAGAACATAGAGTTCCGGATGGCCAAGCTGCTTGCCGAACGTAATCTTCAACACCTCAGGGCAGAGACTGGAACCGCCCATGCCTAGCAGCAAAGCATGCTTGACGCCCGAGTTCATGGCATGGGCCGCCACTTCCGCCAGACGCTGCAGGTGCGCGCTCCTGTCTTCCGCCACGTGCAGCCAGCCCAGCCACTTGTCTTCGTCGTCCTTGGTCCAGAGGGAGGAGTCTCCTCTCCACAGCCGGCGGACTTTGTCGTTGGCTTGCCAGTCTTCGAGCGTTCGGTCCACAGCCTGCTTGAGAGGCGCGGGGAAGTCGCAGTACTGGCACTCGATTTTGGGCTTTACGCTTGCGGGTTTAGTTTTTTTTTGATCGATGGCTGCCAGCAGGGTGTGGAAAGCGTCGGCAAATAGCTGGATACCCTCTTCGAGAAGCTTTTCCGTCACTTCCTGCATGGACAGTCCGGCGCGCGCCAGGTCGTCCATCGTTTTGTCGGCCGCAAGGAGGTCCGCGTCGAGGGTGCGTTCCACGTGTCCATGGTCGCGAAACGCGTCGAAGGTCGCCGGCGGAATGGTGTTAACCGTGTCTGGACCGATGAGTTGGTCTACGTAGAGCACATCGCTGTAGCTGGGGTTCTTGGTACTGGTGCTGGCCCAGAGCAAGCGTTGCGTTTGGGCGCCATGTGCGGCCAGGGCTTTCCAGCGCGCGCTGGAAAAGAGCTCTTCATACTTTCGGTATGCCTGTTTGGCGTTAGCGATAGCCACTTTGCCGAGCAGGCTGTTCAGCAAGCCGGTTTCCTGTGGGCTGCTCGAGTTCTTCAATCTTGAGGAAAGCTTCGCGTCCACCAGTGAATCAATGCGGCTGACAAAGAAGCTTGCCACACCGGCGATCTTGCTGACATCGTTGCCGGCAGCCAGCCGGGCCTCCAGGCCTTCAATGAACGCTTCCGCCACGCGGACGTGAGCCTCCTGGGCAAAGAGCAGTGTCACGTTCACGTTGATGCCTTCGCTAATCAACTGACGGATGGCCGGTACGCCTTCCGGGGTGCCCGGGACCTTGATCATGACGTTTTCCCGGGCGACCGCCTTCCACAAGCGCCGCGCTTCGGCGATTGTGCCCTGCGTGTTGCGGGCGAGCGTGGGCGAGACTTCCAGGCTGACGTAACCGTCGCGGCGGTTCGTAGCCTGGTACACAGGACGCAACACGTCAGCGGCATCTTGGATATCACGTACGGCAAGGCGCTCGAAGATCTCCGCTGCGCTCAGGTTCTGGGCGTGGAGCTGGGCCAGAATGTCAGTGTAGTCGGTGCTGCCCGTGATGGCTTTCTCGAAGATCGAAGGATTGGAAGTCATCCCGCGCAGGCCATCCTGCTCGATCAGCCGTTTCAGCTCGCCGCTGGTCAGGAGATTGCGGCGGATAAAATCCAGCCAAACCGATTGCCCGAACTTTTGCAAGAGCAGCAGAGGATTCTGTGGAGCAGCGGTGCTTTCCATTCCTGGTCCGAGCGTTGAAACCGTAGTCATGGCTCCTTCTTTCTGCCGGCGGCTTCTGGTGCGTAACGCTGTTCGATGCTAAGCGTCTTGGCCAGACGGCGGCGGTGCCGCTCTTCGCCGGTGAAACGAGCGTTCAGGAAAACTGTGCACAGATCCTTGGCCAGCTCAACTCCGATCACGCGCGCTCCCATGACCAGCACGTTCACGTCATCATGCTCAACGCCCTGATGCGCGGAATACGTGTCATGGCAAAGGCCGGCGCGAATACCGGGGATCTTGTTGGCCGCCACCGCGGCGCCTACTCCGCTGCCGCAGATCAAAATGCCGCGTTCACATTCGCCGCGCAGCAGACTCAGCGCAACGGCTTCGGCGAAGTCAGGATAATCGACCGGCTCGGCGCTGTCGGTGCCGACGTCCTTGACCTGATGCCCGCTCTTTTGGAGTGAGTCGATCAGGACCTTCTTGAGGTCGAAGCCGGCGTGATCAGAACCGATAGTGATGCGCATGGGTTAGCTCTTTTGGCTTGCCAGCAACTCCCGGGCGGCGGCAGTTACGGCCTCTGCAGTGAAACCAAAATACTTCATCACGTCTTTCACCGGCGCTGAGGCACCGAAGGTCCGCATCCCGATACTCTTGCCCCATGGACCCACATACTGCGACCACCCCATCGTCGCCGCGGCTTCGACAGAGATTCGCGCTTTCACACCCGAAGGCAAAACGCTCTCGCGATATTCCGGAGTCTGCTTTTCAAAGAGTTCCCATGACGGCATGCTGACCACGCGCACCTGGCGGCCGGCAGCGATGAGTTGCTCGTAAGCAGTCAGACAGATGGTCACTTCGCTTCCTGTCGCCATCAGGATCAGCTCGGGCTTCCCGCCAGGAGCTTCGGCGAGGATATAGGCGCCTTTCGCGAGGCCCGCGGCGGAGGCGTACTTCGTCCGGTCGATGGTGGGCAACGCCTGGCGAGTCAGCACCAGCGCCACTGGCTCGTGCTTGAGCGGCATGATTACTCGCCATGCCTCGGCAACTTCGTTCGCGTCGGCGGGACGTATCAGGGTGAACCCGGGTACCGCGCGCAGGGAAGCGAGTTGCTCGATCGGCTGGTGGGTGGGCCCATCTTCGCCGAGTCCGATCGAATCGTGCGTAAACACGTAGATGACCGGAAGTTCCATGAGTGCCGCCAGGCGCATCGGCGGTTTGCAATAGTCGCTGAAGATGAGAAACGAGGCGCCGTACGGCCGCAGTTTGCTGAGCGACATGCCGTTGAGGATCGCGCCCATCGAATGCTCGCGGATACCGAAGTGAAAATTGCGGCCGTTGTATTGTCCGGCCTCGAAGTCGCGGACGCCATCGAAGGTCAGTAAAGTTTTGGTGGAGGGCGCGAGATCGGCCGCGCCGCCGAGAAGCCACGGAACGTGCTTCGCAATCACGTTGAGCACCTTTCCGGAAGAATCGCGGGTGGCCAGTCCTTTGGCGTCGGCAGGGAAGACCGGGATGTCTTTGTTCCAGTCCGCTGGCAATTCCCGGTGCTGCATAAGTTCAAGGTGACCCGCGAGAAGCGGATTATCTTTCTTGTAGCGCTCGAACATCGAGAACCAGGCTGCGCGCAGCTCCTTCCCGCGCTGACCCATGCCGGAAGCAAAGTTCTCGCGGACGCCGTCCGGGACCAGGAACTTGGCATCTTCCGGCCAGCCATAAACACGCTTCGTCAACCGAACTTCCTCTTCGCCCAGAGCCTCGCCGTGCGCCTCCTTGGTGTCCTGCTTGTTGGGCGAGCCCCACGCAATGTGGCTGTCGACAATAATCAGAGTAGGCCGGTCTTTGGTTTGCTCGAAGACGGCAAGCGCGCGCATGATTTCGTCGAGATCGTTCGCGTCATGCACGTGGGTGACGTTCCAGCCATAGCCCGCGAAACGTGCAGCCACGTCTTCATCGAATGCCAGCGAGGTCTTGCCTTCGATGGTGATGTGGTTGTTGTCATAAAGCCAGCAAAGATTGGAAAGCTTGAGATGCCCGGCAATCGACGCGGCTTCGCCGGAGATGCCTTCCATCAGGTCGCCATCGCTGCAAAAGGCATAAACGTTGTAATTGAACAGCTCGAAACCTGGCTTGTTGAAGTACTCGGCGAGCCAGCGTTCCGCGATGGCCATGCCGACGCTGTTGCCGACGCCCTGTCCCAATGGGCCAGTCGTGGTCTCAGCTCCGGAGACCAGGCCATACTCAGGATGTCCAGGCGTTTTGCTGTGCAACTGGCGGAAGTGCTTGATCTCGTCCAGCGAGATCGCGGGCGAATCCAGGACCTTACCATTGGCATCAACCGCCTTTACCCCGGTGAGGTGCAGCATCGAGTAGAGAAGCATCGAGGCGTGGCCGTTGGAGAGCACGAAGCGGTCCCGGTTAGGCCACAGCGGGTCTGCGGGATCGTAGCGCAGCACGCGCTGCCAGACGCAATAGGCTAGCGGCGCAAGGGCCATCGGTGTTCCTGGATGCCCCGAGTTGGCCTGTTGCACCGCGTCCATGGACAGAGTGCGAATGGTGTTGATGGTGAGCTGATCAATGTTACCGTTCATCCGTAAGTCGTTGCCGCGATCAACAGCTTGCGTGACGGGAACCGTCATTCGTTTGCAGCTCCTTTGGGGATTACGGACAGCCGCCGTACCTATCAGATAAGCCTACAACCAAACCCCTACTCCGCGAAACCATTTGCCTTAATTTTTAATGATGCACTGATTTGGGGGAAGTTTCAGGGGCCGGGGAAAGTGCTTGACAACAAGGAGGAATGAGCACGCTGGCTTCTCGCAAGCGATCTCGCGGCGAGGCCCAAGGGCCGCCGAGCCCGGGGTCCCCAGCACGCCCGGTTTTCGCGTGCTGAGGTGGGAGTTGCGCAAATCAGGGACAGAAGAATCGCGGAGCGGCCAAAAAAAGAGCGCGGTCAGGTACGACCGCGCTCTCCATCTGAAGAGGCAAAAGAGGAGACAGGAAGCTTAGCGCCAGGCCGGCTGCATTGCCCCCTCGGCGTTGCTGCCGGCCCAGGTGCTTCTCCGTTCATCCTGTTGTGTAGTGCAGGAGGGGAGAAAAGCGTTTCAGGTGGTGAAGATTTTTTTATCGTTTTTCGCGTCGATGCGGACGCCTCGTGTTATGGACCTTTCCCTCCGGTACATCAGTAGGACTATCGAACTCCGCGTTGAACATGTCTCGAATCTTACGAAGAATCTCATTTCGGTCGGATCGGTGTTCCTGTTCGTAAGCGTTTGCTACATGGCCGGCTAAGTCGGCGAGCACGATCCCCCAAGTCGCCGGGTCATCCCAGAGATCCCAGCTCAGAGTAACGTGCTGCACGCCTCCCGCTCCCCAAACACGTACGATTTCAAAGGCGTTTGGGTCTTCCTCTGCGGCGGGTGGAATTATCAATTCTCTAACCATTGCCGGACTCCTTGTGTAATTCAAACAAAACGCGACTGATGACAGCGATTACGCGCATCAGACACAGTTAATGTCCTCCGCCACTTGCGGCCTTGGCCTGGGACGCAGGCGGGGGCGCGTTCTTCACCCATTTATCGAACCAGTTCACCATCTCCCACAGCGTGTGCTCGGTGGACTCCCGGGCCAGATAGCCATGCGCTTCATAGGGCAGTTGCACGTAACGGACGACTCCGCCGTTGCCCTTGATGGCCTGGTACATGCGCTCGCTCTGGATGGGGAAAGTGCCTGAGTTATCGTCGGCCATGCCGTGGATGAGCAAGATAGGATGCTTGATCTTGTCGGCCTGCATGAACGGTGAGACTTTCATGTACATCTCTGGCGCTTCCCAGATCGTCCGGCGTTCGCTCTGGAAGCCGAACGGCGTAAGCGTGCGGTTGTAGGCGCCGCTGCGGGCCACTCCGGCGCGGAACAGATCAGAGTGTGCCAGCAGGTTGGCGGTCATGAACGCCCCGTAGCTATGGCCACCCACGCCGACGCGGTTCGGATCAGTGACGCCCATCTCCGTGGCCTTGTCGATGGCGGCTTTGGCGCTAGCAACAATCTGTTCCACGTACGTATTGTTCATGGTCTCCGGATCGCCGATCACCGGCATGGTGGCGTTGTCCAGCACGGCGTAACCTTGCGTGACCAGGAACAGCTGCGAGATCCCGCTGATCGTCGTGAAGTGATAGGGTGAACCCGAGACCTGTCCGGCCGTGCCGGCGTCGTTGAACTCCAGCGGGTAGGCCCAGACGATCGTCGGCAGCCGCTCGCCCTGCTTGTAATTCGCCGGCAAGTACAGCGTGAACCAGAGCTGCACACCGTCGGCGCGCTTGTAACCTACCAGCTGCTTGGTGATACCGCGCAATTGCGGCGCCGGATCAGGGAAGTGAGTAAGCGCTTTCTTTTCGGTGCTGCCGGCGCTGCGGACAAAGACGTTGGGAGGATCCGTGGGGCTTTCATAGAGCGTGAGGAAGCGCGACCCGTCGTCCGACAGCAGTGCCGCCGGCTCTTCGTAACTCCCTTCGGCGCATTGGAAGATGCGCTCTGTCTTGCCGGTTTTCAAGTCGTAGCGATCCAGGAACGGTAACTCGCCCTTTTGGGACGCGCCCGTTCCCACCAGAAAGATACTGTCGCCCTGCTGGCGCATGATGTGCTTGTCCGCTCCTGGCACATTGCCTCTCAATCCTGGTGGAAGGTTGCGTCTAACTACCTCGGGAATGCCGATCGCGCGCATCACTGGAGAACCAGGATCCTTATAGCGTTCTCGTATCGAGCGCTCCCAGATCAGCTTTGGCGTCTGCCCGGGCTGGTTGATGTCGATGAGGAAAGTACGCGTCCAACGGCGGTCGCGATCGTAATCACGCACCAGGCCGATGCCATTCTCGCCCCACTCCACGCCAGACCTACCGCCGAAGCCGCCAGCGCCCCCACCGCCGCCGAAGCGCTGTTCCAGCTTGACCAGCTCCTTCGGCTGATCTTTGAATGGCGCGCTCAGCAGCGCCAAGCGGTCGCGGTAAGGAGCCTTGGTTCTAGGATCGCCGCCATCGAGAGCTTCCGCCCACAGCAGCATGGCAGGCTGCGTAGCCACCCATTCAACACTGCGCGGCCCGGTCAGGACGCCTTCGATCGGAACGTGCTCGGCCAATGGCTGGCTGGCCACTTTGTACTCGACTTTGCCCTTTAAGTCCCAAACTTCGACTTCCCGGGGAAACTCGCTCTCCGGGGAGAGAAAAGAATAGGGGCGATGAATTCGGCTGACCAGAATGTGTTGTCCATCGGGTGAAGGCTCCACGCGTGCAAAGATCGCCGGCTTGCCGATGTTGCCTCCGCCCATCTGGATGCTGGCGTGGACCGGGCCGAGGTGACCGGCGTGGGCTGGCGGCACAAGTTGCAACTGTACGGTGGCGTAGTAGTCGAACAGATCTTCATCGTGCGCATCGGCGAGCAAGTCTTCGTAGGTCCGTACCGGGGCTTTCTTGCCGTCGCTTTCTTGAATGATAGGACCTTCCGGTACCTTCGGTTCACCGGGAACGGCGCCGCGGCTCGAGGGGACGGTTTGGACGAGGAGCGTGCGTCCATCCGGCATCCACTGTACCGCATCGCCCAGGATGGCGCTGAGCTTGAATCCCTCCACCTTGGCTGCATGCGCGGTTGCCGTCTCGCCTACCCACAGCTCGATGTCATCGGCCGTGGTGTTGGTGAAGGCGAACCGGTCTCCGCCGGGTGACCATTCGGGCACATTGAAGTAGGGATGAGCGGGGAGCCCAGTGACCTTACGAGTAGCGCCGGTGGCGACATCAACCAGGCTCAGACCCACCAGGCGCGGCGGATGATGCAGGCCGTTGGTCGCGGGATTGATACGCCGTCCTGCCAGCCGCAGCATAGGGGCGGCCAGATCTGCGATCGGAGGGTTAGCCAAGCGATCCACTACCAAAAGATGATCCGCCTTGGGACTGACCAGAATCAGAGGCGTGGGCGGCGCGCTGAGAATGTCCGAGATCGGCGCCGGTGCTTTCTGGTAGCCCTTCAGGCCGGTAGGCTGCTCTTGAGCCCAGACAGCTGCGCTCAGGCTGGCAGTTAACGCAAAAACTAATGACAGGAATGTAACGCGTTGTGGTGAATGCATGATGTCGACCTCAGACGGGAATCTGCAACGCGCAAGTTTAATGGAAGTGCCCAGCTGTACGTTAGTTTTTTACTTTTCTTAACTCCTGGTTCCTTTTGGTAATCCGTCTTTATCTTCTGCGGGCCCGTTTCTGCACTTGTGTGGCACAAGGACTCCTGCCTGTGCTGAAGCATCCCCGCTGACGAAGCAAGCACCGGCAAGAGTGCCGGTGCCACAAACGCCAGAATGCAATCAGCGTAGGCAACAGCTCGGCCTTGTCGTATCCTGTCCTGCCATGAAATCCCTTTGCTTCGTCCTGATCTTCAGTGTCTCGCTTGCCCGAGCGCAAGCGCCCGACTCGCTTCGCGCCAACGGCGCCAGAATCAATCAGCACCTGCAAGCGCTCTCTGAGTTCGGCAAGAACCCACAAGGCGGAGTGAGCCGGTTGGCTTACAGCGAAGCCGATCACCAAGGACGCGAGTATGCCATGCGGCTGATGCGCGAAGCCGGGCTCGACGTGGCCATTGACCTCGCAGGGAACATCGTAGGCTCACGCCCGGGAAGTGATCCTTCGCTCAAGACGTTGGTGATCGGCTCGCACATCGACTCCGTTCCCGAGGGCGGCAACTACGATGGCGACGTTGGCTCGCTGTCTGCGATCGAAGTCGCGGAACGACTGGGAGAGACGCACACCAGGCTGCGCCATCCGCTCCAAGTCATCGTTTTCCAAAATGAAGAAGGCGGCACCATCGGCAGCAAAGCCATCA
>Ga0126379_10000546_pt1 | contig 21056 bp, 23 predicted proteins | sample PanSoiMetPlot_24_FD_92640 | JGI IMG/M metagenome (GOLD analysis project Ga0126379, IMG submission 92640) | Tropical forest soil microbial communities from Panama - MetaG Plot_24 | ecosystem: Environmental > Terrestrial > Soil > Tropical forest > Bulk soil | place: Panama | collected 2016-02-17
ACACTGTCAACGATAATTCGTTAATGACATCACCAGACGGATCGACGTGGACGAAGCGTACGGTAACGGGTCCACCAGCGAGTGACTTCTTCAACTTCGGCGGATGCGCATGGTCATCAACCGCGGGAAGATTCGTTGCGATTGGAGGTGTCAATCCATCGACAGATGGAACGGGTCCTGCATTCTACTCATCCGACGGAACGAGTTGGACTGAGGCGAGCGATAATCCAGGCCCGGTATTGATCAATCATCAATATTGGTCATCATCCGATAGCGTATCAAACGTAGGGCACACGGTCGCATGGTGCGATACGCTCGGATTTTTCGTCACCATCGCAGATCGCGTCGTGAGTGGTGCAACAAATCGAATTTCCACCTCTCCTGACGGTGATGTGTGGACCGATCGCTCAACACCTTGGGATTACAACGGATCCTTCGATAGCTCCTCTTTCCAAGGGATGTGGTCAGGTATGTGCATTACCTGGGCTCACGATCTCGGCTTGATTGTCGCAGGTAGTGGGGGTTCGCACTCAGGCGCCGATCACCGTTACTCGGTGATGACATCGACCGATGCGGTTACATGGAATCAGTACGATCCATCCAGCGGTGCTGGAAATTGGACGTTCAGTTCAATCGCCTGGGCACCATCTCCGATCAACCTACTTGTGGCCGTTGGAAGTTTCGGAGGTAGTTCCTTCATCGCAACCTCACCGAACGGATCGACGTGGACAACTCGCTCCATCCCGTGGTCGAACGGTGTCGTTCATGATGTCGTATGGGCGGACACGCTCGGCATGCTTCTTGTGACCGGGTACGACTACAACGGTTTCAACCAGGGAACGAACACCCTCTTGACGTCGACCGACGGAATCAACTGGACGTCACGACACACCCCCTTCGACCGCAGCTAGGGCGGGATTTTCAGGAGGACATACTCCCCGGCATTCACCCACCCCTTCACAGGTGTTGATCCATGGCGCATGAGGTTGGTCAGAAGCTGCGGCTGCGCAGCCATGTCGGATACGACCCCAAGCTCGCAGTCTCGGATGCCGCTCTGCACCGACCCGGCATCCTTGATACCAGCGGATTCCATCCCTCGACCCATCACCCCATTCTCGCTGGGCAGGTTGGAACGGTGATCGGCCACTCTCCGGCCGGCGAGCCTGGTGCCGGTCAGCACGATGAGCATGTGACCGTCGTGCAGTTTGCGCATCACGATCTCGACTTCTCGGATCCGCTGAATCCGACCGGAACACCACATCCGACGGTGACGCGCAACGTCTCCTTCACGGACGACGAGATCGACGAACTTTTTGACGTGACGGGAGACTGATCCAAAAATGGAGGCTGCACGGCATCAGGATCGCCAAGGACGTCCTGTCGTTGTGCGCGGCGGCAAGCGTCAGTGTACTAAGTGCTTGTTATGGAAATCACTTGATGAGTTCCGTCCGCTGAATAACCCAAGGTCAGCAATCCGCGTGCGTCCAACTTGTTACGAGTGTGATCGTGCATATTCACGAGAGGTGTGGAGGCGACGTAAGGATGATCCGATCCGGGGTACCAAGAAAGCGGAGCAGGACCGTGATTACTGGTTGCGCGTAGCCTACGGTATTACGGCACAGCAGTACGACGCCATGTTTCTAGATCAGAATGGTGGCTGCGCTATCTGCGGTGAACCTCCACGTAAGCGACGCCTCGACGTCGACCATGATCGTGATACCGGTAAGGTGCGTGGCCTCTTGTGTAATGCACATAATCAGGGCATCGGACAATTTCGACATAATCCAAAACTACTCATGAGTGCCGTGCAGTACCTCATGAAGCACGTCAAGGAGGTGTGACATCAGCGGGAATTTCAGTCGCGTCGGAAACAAAACAGCGCTGACAAGCGCTCTCGCCATCGGTGGTGGTGTCGCCCTTCCAGGGAAGCCTGTCGGCACCATGAACCAGACCATTTCCGCTGGAACGACGGGCACCACCTCCCTGACGGTGAACGCGCTCACCAAGCTGATTCCGGCGAACGCGATCATCCTGATCTCTTCCACGACCGGCACCAACGTTGAGGCATACACCGTCACCGGTGCTGGCGCCGCAGCGTCTGCCACCTCGATTCCGGTCACCTCGCAGACCTCGAATAAGGCGCGCGCTGCGGGCGACATCATCTACCTCATTTCCTACACAACATATCTCGCGCTGATCACCGGTACTACCGCTCCGACCAACAACTCTCTCGGTTCGGAAGCGTCGTACACCGGCTATGCACGTCAGAGCTTCCAGTGGACGCTTCCGACCGATGCGGATCCGCCGGTGACACAGAACACGGGCAGCATGACCTGGGGACCGTTCACCGCCGGCACCTTCACTCAGGTGATCACCTACGTCTCGCAGATGCAGGCGCTCTCTGGTGGCACCGCGCTCGATCAGGATGCCTGGTGGACGCTCAACTCCACACGAACCCCGCAGAGCGGCGATAGCGTGCAGATGGCTGCCGCTGCGCTGACGATGCAGAACTCGTGATCTCTAGCCCCCCCTCTTTGGTCCGTCCTCTCACCCTCATGGTCCGCGATCATGATCGTGAGGGGGCGGACCTCCTCCGCAATACCGCAGAGCATCTCCTGTCTGGTCATGAGGTGATCGTGCTCCGTCGTCCCCATGGAATTCCGGACGAATGGATGCCGTCGCTCGTGCAGCAGATGACGGCGATGCTCTTGGTAGCCGCGGGTGAGATGGAGGCTGTGCCGATTCCGGAGGATTTCTGATGGGAGATCAACTCTGGAATCTGAGCATCAACGATATCGCCGTTCCGGTCAACGCGACCGACAGTGCGGCGAATATGAAGTCGATCTTCGAGCTTCCGGCGCCGACCAACCAGCCGCTGCGCATCGCCTATCTAGACCTCACGTTCGACGGGACGTCGTCGACGGCCAAGCCAGCGTTGTTCAACGTGATCCGGGCAACGGCAACGGGTACATTCCCCAGCAGCAACCTTGCACCAGAACCATTCAACGGCGACGGCGCAGCGGCATCCACTCTCGTGACCGCGTCGAACGTGAAATGGGGCACTGCTACAGCCGAAGGCACCGTCGCCAGTGGTAACGGCTGGGGATACTATCGTCTCCCAACGAACTTCGGACTCGTGTACCAGATGGCGCTGGATGACGAACTCTGGCTGCCAAAGGGGACCTTTCTACGTATTCGTGCCGTCGTGGCATCGGCGGTCAACGTCACGATCAACGTAAGGTGGAAGGAATGAAGCACATGATTACGTGCGTGATCTCCGGCGACTCCAGCAACGCCACGATGACAGCCAGCCACCTGCAGCAGGGCGCGACCTACACCCTGAGTGTATGGAACAACACCAACGGAACAACGGGGGAGGACACGGTCACCGCGAACTCCTCTCACTCCGGTTCTGTGAGCGTGGCCAACGCTGGACCCGGCGAGTACATGGGCGAGGTGCGCCATGACGGAGTGATCGTCGCGACCTGCAGCAACACACTCGCGTGATCGCGCCTTGGCGGTCACACATCTCTCGATCACGTGTAGTGCTGCGTCGAAGTCCGTAGCCATCACAGGGCTGAGCGCTATCGCATCGGCTGCGATCCCCGCGTTCACCGACGTCGTCGCCATCGCATGGGTACTATCGAACGCGACCACCCCAGGCAGTTTGAACGCCGATTCTGGCAGTATCGGCACTCCAGATAGCGGTAGTACCAGTGTGAAACTGAATGGCGTCTCCACGCTGACACTTGCTCTCGGCATCACGGAGCTGTACGACTTCACGGGCACCTATCAGCCAACCTTCACATTCTTCCCGGTCAACGCCGGCGATAGCGGAGCGTTCACTGTCGAATTCTTCACAGGGCTTGCCCTCCACGATCTCAGCAATGCACCTAGCGGGATCTACCGTACCGATGCTGGCGGTACACATACTGCCAACGGTTCAAGCGCAACACCATCAGCATCAAACACGTCGAACCTACAAGACTCCTTGCTCATCGGCGCTGTGGGTGTGAATGGTCCTACTGGCGATGCCTACACACAGGACACCGATACCACGAACGGTTCATGGGTGACAGGTACGCGCTCCGGGACGAGCGGTGGGTCTGCCTCCACCAACATCACCATCAACAGCGCCTACAAGATTACGACTGCATCGGGCGCGCAGACGTATAATCCATCGCTCGGCACCTCGCGTCAGTGGGGCGAGATTCTCTTTGCGCTCATGGCGGGAGGTCGCATGTTGCCTCGCCCACTGACGGGTATGCGCGCCGTGCATCGCGCCTCACGCTGGTAGCGAAGAACACCGTTCAATGGCACGCCTCGGTCGCGCTAGGCCTTTCAGAATCGCCCTCACGTGGCGGCCGACGGCGGTGTCTGGTGTCACAACATGGCAGGGCGCTGCGTCTGGAGCATCGTCCTCTTCCGGCACCGCAGCGATCACCGAGACACTCGTACTTGTTGCCAGCGGTGCTAGCGTATCGAGTGGCAGTGCAGCGATCACCGAGACGGTCGTTATTGCCGCATCCGGTTCGAGTTCCTCCTCCGGTACTGCGACGGCAGTAGAACTCAACGCCGTCAGTACATCGGGATCGAGCACATCCTCCGGTACCGCAGCGATCACCGAAAGGCTGGCGATCGTTGGAAGTGGATCGAGCACATCCAGTGGTAGTGCGGCGATCACGGCAACGCTCGCACCATCGGCGGGTGGGGCGTCGACATCGTCTGGATCTGCAGCGATCACCGCAACACTCGTAATCGGAGCGAGTGGTTCATCATCCTCTTCTGGAACCGCTGTCATTACGGCGCTTCTCGTCATCATAACGAGCGGATCATCAACATCGTCAGGATCGGCGAATCTCGGCACGCTCTACGTGATCACATCATCGGGATCGTCAGCATCATCAGGTTCCGCTGCGATCACGGCATTACTTGCGCTGACCTCTTCCGGAATCTCGACATCATCCGGCTCTGCTGTGATCACCGCGACATTGGTTGTCACGTCGAGTGGTACCAGCACATCCTCTGGTAGCGCAGCGATCACTGCGACATTGGTTATCACGGCATCCGGCTCATCGACATCGTCCGGAACCGCCGTCGATACCACACTCTTGGTCGTCGCTTCTGGTGGGTCATCCACTTCTTCCGGCAACGCCTCGATCACCACCCTCCTTGCAATTACCGCAGCCGGTGCATCGTCGTCAACAGGAACCGCTACGGATACAGCGATTTTGGCGATCACATCGGGCGGTGTGAGTACGTCGTCCGGTACCGCAGCCCTCACAGCGGTTCTTGTGATCATCACATCCGGATCTTCCACATCATCCGGATCAGCGGCGATCACCGAGAAGTTGGTCGTGGCGTCATCCGGCTCCTCAACTTCCTCTGGCACCGCAATCGTGACGGCTCTGCTAGTGATCACGACATCGGGATCCTCAACGTCGAGCGGTACCGCCTCCGACACAACGTTGCTCGTGATCACGTCCTCCGGTACCTCTACCTCCTCCGGGTCCGCGGCGATCACCATGATCAACGTCATCACGACGTCGGGTACGAGCATATCGAGTGGCTCTGCAGCGATTGTTGCGAATCTCGTGATCACGGCGGTCGGAGCCTCAACGTCCTCCGGGACCGCTGTCGTGACCGCACTACTCGTGATCACTACCTCTGGATCATCAAGTTCCAGCGGATCAGCGTCCGATACCACCTCACTTGTTGTGACATCTTCCGGAGCATCGACTTCGTCTGGATCAGCCGCCATCACGCTTCTCGACGTTATTACCGCCTCGGGTGCAAGTACGTCGAGCGGTTCTGGCGCGATCACAGCAATTCTGGTCATTGCAACATCCGGATCCTCCACCTCCACGGGGTCGGCGAGCGATACCACGCTGTTGGTCATTATCGCTACGGGTGGTGGCACATCTCTCGGATCCGCCGTGATCACAACGTTGCAGCAGATCGTATCAAGCGGAAATTCAACGTCGATTGGTGCTGCGGCGATCACAGAACTTCTTGCGTTGATCGGTTCCGGCGCCAGCACATCATCCGGTAGCGTTGGAATCACGACGCTCGACATTGCTGCTGCGAGCGGAAGTTCAGCGTCCGCAGGGACAGCGAACATTATCGCTCTTCTTGTGCTCGCTGCATCCGGCGCATCAAGTTCAACTGGAACGGCCACTATCACAGCCCTTCTCGTTCTCGGTGCCGCAGGTTCCAGCACATCATTCGGAACGGCCAACGTCATTATTCCAACTAGCCTTGCTTCCGACGGTGTCGGTATTTCGTCTGGTACCGCCGTTATCACTCTTCTTCTGAGCATCGGTGCATCGGGCGTTAGTACGTCAAGTGGTTCGTGTGATGTCGGACTGATCGGGGTGGTCGCAACCGCAGGATCATCGTCATCCGCAGGCGTGGCTATGATCACTATGCTGCTGGCGATCGATGCGTCAGGGGCATCCTCATCCAGCGGATCTGTTTCGATCACAGAGACCATGATCGTCTCGGCGACCGGAACTTCGACATCCAGTGGTGTGGCAGCCATCACCATACTGCTTTCCATCACCGTATCTGGTTCATCGACTTCCTCTGGTACTGCGGCGAACGCACTTTCACTCGCGATCACGAGCGACGGTTCAAGCACATCATTCGGCAGTGCAGCGGTCACCGCACTTCTTGCCGTGATTTCTTCGGGATCTTCGTCATCCTTTGGAACGTCCGACATAACGGCGATTCTCACGCTCTCCGGAGATGGCTCTTCAACATCATCGGGAACGGCCGGTGTCGGTGCGCTCACTATCACGACGTCGGGAGCATCGTCATCCTTCGGCACCGTAGCTATCGTTGCTCTTCTCCAACTTCTGTCATCCGGTGCATCGACATCGTCCGGCTTTGCTGCGGTCACAGAACTCTTGATGTTGGGTAGCACCGGCTCTTCGTCATCGGACGGGACTGCCGGTATTGTTGACCTCGTTATCATCACGGCGGACGGATCATCAACGTCAATCGGTACCGCTGCGGCGACACTTCTTCTTGCGCTCATGGCGAGCGGGTCATCAACTTCTTCCGGCACCGCAGCGATCACCTCATTGCTCGCTCTGTCGGCTTCCGGTGCAAGTTCGTCATCCGGATCTGATGCCGTCACCATCCTGACGATGATCGCGACGTCTGGTGCTGGTACGTCGGATGGGACAGCCGTTGCAACGTTGCTTGTTGCACTCCTTGCATCCGGAAGCTCCACGTCGTCCGGGACCGCTGCGATCACAGCACTTCTCGCGCTTGGAGCATCCGGAACGAGCACCTCATCCGGTCAAGCCGTGGTCGGCGCGCTCGTGATCGCGGCGAATGGTTCATCCACCTCCTCTGGAACGGCGCTTATCGCGCTACTCCTGGCACTGACGACGTCGGGTACATCGATCTCAACGGGCTCGGCGGCACTCGCTGCGCCGGCCTCGATCGCTGCCGATGGCGCCTCGACATCTGTCGGGACATCGGCTCTCTCCCTCCTCCTGGCGATCGCGACATCGGGAGCCAGCACCTCCCTCGGCATGGCGGCCGTCGCTCTCCTTCTCGGGATCCAGACGGCAGGTACCGGCACCTCCTCCGGGACCGCTGCTACCACCCTCGATCTGACGCTGACGGCACAGGGTGCGTCAACGTCCTCCGGCGACGCTACAGAGGCCCTTCAAGCCGTCCTGGCGGCTATGGGGTCCTCTCATGCCTCCGGTCTGGCGGCGGTCGTCCTAGCGCTTTCTGTCGCTTCGGACGGAGCGTCGATCTCCATCGGCATAGCTGAGGTGGTCGGCATCCTCATTCTGGCGAGCGGTGCCTCGATTTCAGATGGCTCCGCTCAGGTTGGTACGCTGACGGCCGCATCCGCTGCGGGGAATTCGACTTCCTCCGGCATCGCGGCGATGAATCTTGCGCTGGCGCTCTTGGCTGTCGGTGGCTCAACGTCGGACGGAGACGTTGCGTCCATCGCTGCCCTCTACGCGATTCTTGCTGCCGGCGCGAGTTCGTCACGGGGCGTCGCCATCCTGTCCTTCATCATTCAACACCGCCGTCGTGGGGGTGCCATGATCACCAACGTACGTACCGGGACCCTGACACTGGTCGCGAGGCGTGGAATGACAACGGAAAGCAGAACGCGAATCGGGAGCTTGAGTTGACCGCCTTCCTCGACCTCTCGATGACGCAGGGAGATACCGTCACCTATCGCGCAACACTCAACGATGGTGATACACAGCAACCGGTCGACGATCCACAGGCTCTGTACGTGTTCACTGCCAAGTATCGGAGTTCGGATGTCACTCCGGTATTCACCGTCGGTCCCGAGACTCAAGCAGAACCTGGGGTTGCTTACTTCACCATCCCAACCGAAGCGACGGCAACGATCCCGAAATTGATCAGGGGAATTTCCGTCATTCTCGTGTACGACGTTCGTGTCACCGAGCACGATGGAACGGTGACCACCACCTCTGCAGGGCAGATCGCGATCGCACCGCGGTTGGGAGATGGCTCGTGAGATACCAACTTCCTTCCGGTCTATGGGTTGAAGATCGTCGTGGTGAGTACGGAACGAAGACTGATCGCAGTACGGTCATGGCCCGCGGCGGTGGATATACCCTCTCCGCTTCTCCGGTCAGTAAGTTTCACGATTACACGCAGTACCTGAATGCCATCAAGATTCCGTGGGTCAATGCTGTATGCACAAAGCGTGCGCACGCCTTTGCCAAGAACGGATGGGATCTGATCGACGAGAAGGAGAAGATGCTCGACAATCCTGATGATCCGTTGCTGCAACTCATGGAACGTCCCAACTCTCTGCAGAGCGGATTTCAGTTTCGCGAGCTAGGTCAGATGTATCTCTTCCTGACGGGGAATTGCTATATCTCACTCGAACAACGAGATGGGGATGGCAAGCCTCGGGAACTCTATCTTCCAAACCCGTCGCGCATGATGGTCGCGCTCAAGGGAAGTGGTGAGGTCAAGGGATATGTCTACGATCCATCCGGTCAGACCGGTGCCGGCTTTCTTAGAATTCCCTACGATGTCGATGAGATTATTCATCGCAAGCTACCGAATCCAACAGATGATCATTACGGTCTCGGTCTGATCGAGGCCGGCGAACAACTCCTTGAGACCGTGGTCGCCATGGGTGATCACGAACTCGGTTACTGGCGCAGCGGTGGTCGGATCATCGGTGTTCTGCAGAGTGATGAGGTTCTGAGCGAAGAGGAGTTCGACCAACTCAAGGAAGAATGGGCGAACGCTAATCGTGATCAGCAGCAGCGTTCACGTACCGCCGTTCTGCAGAAGGGTGTGCGATACACGCCGGTCGCCGAAGGTCTTCGCGCTCTCGACATCACAAGTATCGATAAGAGCAAGCGTGACACCATCCTGGCGATGTGGGGTGTTCCCGCAACCAAGCTCGGCATTCTTGAAAATGCTCAGTACAAGCTGGATGACGCCGATCACGTGTTCCATGCCGAGACGCTGGAAGCGGACTACGATCGGTGGGAGGACGATATCCAGCCACTCATCGATCTCTTCGATGACAGTCTGTGCTGGCGCATGGAGCGCAAGGACTTCGAGAACGATACCGAGAAACTCGGAAATGCTCGCTCCATGTTCGAGAGTGGCTTGTTCACCGCCGACGAATCTCGAATCTATTTTGGTGCTGATCCACTTCCCAACGGTAACGGGAATGTGCTCGCGATCTCGTCGGCGTTCACGATGGTACCGCTCGACGACCTCGGAGACTTCGCCAAGCAAGAGTCTCAGACGGTCGCCTCTGGTGGTGGTCAGAGCGGCGGCGGTAGTGGTGGAGATGGTGTTGCACCACCAGATCAGGGAATCGCATCGCAGAACGGTTCGCCTCCCAAGCTTCCAACACTTGCTGCACACATGAAGATGGCGAATTGCGAATGCATCGACTGCTATGACGGTGCATCGTGGTTCGAGACCAAGGGTGATCTCCCTGGTCACGAATTCCATGGCAATCAGTGGACGGTCAGTGTTGGTGGCCATACCGAGACCTACGATCAGATCATCGATCGCCTTAGTCACGATCAGAAGGTAGCACTCGCCTCAACAAAGCAGGTTGCAACTCTGATCGATCGCATGGCGAAGCTCGCCAACGATCCGCGGACAAAGACGATCAACCTGTGCAACGTTTCGGTGCCTGGCACCAATGTCTTCTGTGCTGGTAACGTCGGTAAGTCTCGAATTGAGATGCCACAATTCTCTGGTAAGCCGCTCTCCGGAACGCCCGCCGATTCGATGGCGAAAGATGAGCGTGGTAATGTCGATTTGGCGCAGGCATTCATCGATCACATGCGCGAGCAAGGAATCAGCGTTGAGCGTGATACGGAACAGGCTTCACATCTCAAGGCTTCGCAGAAGGAATTACAGGGAGTGAAGGTAGCGGGTATGGCGCAGGCCATGCGTGAGGGAAAGATGCCGCCAGGATCGATTTTCATCAGTCAGGATAATTACGTGGTCGACGGTCACCATCGTTGGGCTGCTGACGTTGCCAATGATGCACGTAGCGGAACCCTCGGTGACGATAAGCCGATGAATGTTGTTCGTGTCGGCACCGACATTCTTCATGTTCTGGCCGCAGCCAACGATTTCACAGCGAAGATGGGAATTCCCAACGCATCGATGACCGGTGAAATTGCCAAGAAGGATTACGTCGGTCATCCGTTCCGAGGGAATCAGTATCGAGACGCCATGGGCGGCAACGGTCGTGGTGATCACGAACGTTCGATTGGAAACCGTGTGCGCGATACCCTCAAGGGTCATCCCGTCAACGTGAAAGAGGGATTCATGCACGTTCACGCTCAGATCACTCCGACACGTCCGAATCCTGCAGGTCGCGGACCGCATCCAGATCTCGTCAACGCACAGAGCGCTCTCGATCGTGCCGGCTATCGCACATCCCTTCGTAAGGACAATAAGCTCATTGCCATGCCACCGCTGGCAAATTATTCGCTCACCGGCGGTATGGGTGATGCCTTCGGGTTCCCCGGTGTCAAGCAATTCCTCACGGAATCGGAGCGTATTCAGCTTCTCAGGGATATGATGCTGCGACAGCAAAGACGAACGCGCGTTGCTTCGTCCATGGCACGCAAGAATGTACGAACGCCGAAACCCATCGAACGCCTTCGGATGCGTCAGCAGCAACTCCCTGTTGCCAAGGCTCATCGTCGTGCCTCTCTTCACCATCCGGTAATCGCCGAAGCGATCCAGAGGACGCAACAGAAGCTCTTCGATAACGAGATGGAGCCGACCATCAAGAGGTTGCGTGAAGCATTTCGCACGCAGCGTGGAGCGATCACAAAACCATCCACGCTCGGCAAGATTGTGAAGACGGTGAACGGTAAGCAGACCATCGTTGTGGACGATCTTCGTAAGACGCTTCGCGAACAACTCCCCGCCGTCTTGTACGACGCCCTGCGCCCGACCTACGAAGCGGCGGCAAGCGAAGGTCGTCGAATCGCGATCAGTGTCCTTCCTCCCAAGCAACGTGGATAGATTCATCAAGTCGGACGAACCTCCGGGATTCGATCCGGAAAGCGAATTCGGATCGAGTCTGGATTTCGATGCGACCGCCGAGGATATCGTTCGCGAGGCGATCAGTCAGGGATCGATTCTCGAACTCATCCACGAACTTGGCATGGACACGACGGCCATCGGTCGTCAGGTTCGTGATAGCGTCACCAAGCGTATCGCAGCGATCGACGATTACACCATTGATCAGATTGCCGATCAGATTGAAGAGGGTGTGCGTCGCGGGTACTCGCTTCTACAGATCGCTGGTGGTGTTGCCGAGGAGGAGTACGCCGGAATCAGCGGTGTATTTGACAAAGCTAGCGATTACAGGTCAGAGATGATCGCTCGCACGGAAACGAACTGGCTTTTCCGTGATTCCGTACTCAGTACATATTATCAGGCCGGAGTGACACAAGTAGAGGCGATTGACGGCGATCAGTGGGATTCCCTATGTGCTGATCGTTCCGGTCAGATATTTCCGATCGAGGAAGCGCCTGACCTCGCTCATCCAAACTGCCTTGTGCCCGGCACACTAGTCACAGCAGCAGGGATCAAGCTGGTGACGCAGCGGGTACATGAAGGTGATGTTGTCACGATTACCACGGCACACGGAAATTGTCTGACCGCAACCAGTAATCACCCGATACTCACGTCGCAGGGATGGGTGTTGGCGGGCTCGCTGCAAGAAGGCGATGATGTGATCTGTGCACTGGATGCCGATGGGGTGGCGGCGCTTTCCGGCCTCAATTGTCCAGACGACAACTACGTGCATGCCGGCATCGAGAAGATCGCGGATTTTCTGTTCGTATCTAAGGCGCACCTTGCCCCGCAAGTTGCTCACGAGGCCAATGGAACTAGCAACCTCAATCGCGATGGGCGGTACGTAGAGATCGACGTTCCATTGTCCGACAGCAAGTTGCGCGGTCACCGTCTCACCCTGCATCGCAAGGAGGCTGGCGAGGGCTTCCTCGTGCGAGCTATCGAAAACGCCGCATCGTTGGCGTGTCAACGCACGACTTCTGAGACGCGCGGCGTGGGCGGCAGCGACGTTGCTCAGCCTCTCGTCCGCGCTCATGCTGGCACTGCGCATGCGAGCGGCCTCGCCGGATCGTATCTTTACTCCGTGGCACCGCAGAATGGTCAAGATGTACCAGAAACCACATCCATAGCGATCGGCGATTTCCTGGGATCCGGCGAGATAGAGGCTCACTACGTCATCCACAGCGACTACGGGGATATGGCGCGTATCGGTGTCAAGACCGACCTCACGCAACCTGGCGCCAGCAACCTTGATAGAGACACCAGCAGCCTTGGCGATCTCAGTGAGCGTCTCGCCGCAATGGTAGCGGCGGATCGCATTGTCAAGATCGAATTGCACCCGTGGCGTGGACATGTGTACAACCTCGAAACCGATAGTGGATGGTACGTGGCTGGTGGGATCATAACACACAACTGCACGCTCGTCATTTCTCCGATTGTTGATGACAATGTGGACTGGAACAATCTCGGTGATGATGAAGGTACAGCCTCCACTGCAGGTTTCGATGATGAAGCCGGCTTGGCAGATGCTGCATCAGCACCGGTTGGTGAGAATAAGGTCGTCATCACCGAGAGTGTGAAGCGTGCAACGATCGACGCCCATACGGCCATGGTTGAACGTCACGCTCGTCTCGGTCATGTTGACGCAGCGAAAGCCCATGGTCGCGCTGCACGCGCCGTTGCGGAAATCGAGGATATCGATCAATTCATCTCGGCGATGACACTTTCCTCGACAGCCTGGGAAGTGACCGAGAAGACATTTAACGAGGCTGACCATCCGCGCGATTCTCATGGACGGTTTACCACTGACGGTGGCCTCGGTCCTGGGCCGTTGGATAATCGCAATGCAGCGGAAAAGGTTATCTCCGCACAAGCTCATGCTTATGCCGTAGATTCCCGTACACTGATCGATCGACAGCTTGCCATCATTCGTGACAACATGAAAGGTAGGTGGTTTGCCGACTGGAAGGACGGTAAGAATCCGTTCGATCGTGGTGGTGACTCCCTGCATAATATGGAGCTACAGCGTATTGCTGAGAATATTGCCAGAGATATTTCATATGGTGATCTACCAAGACTGAGTTCTGATGATTCGTATGGAAGGATTCTTTTAAAGGATGCCGTTTGTACTGATATTGCGGAGAAGAGTGGATTGTCCTATGAACGTGTCGATGAGTTGACATCGGCATGGGCTCAGTCTTCTAGTGATACTCAGCGTGACAGCATCGCCCTCCAGCAGGCGGCATCGGAGTTGTGGGGATCCAGTCCAACTCCATACATTCAAAACGCCATCAACGAAATGTCGTCCCGTACCTATGAAGGTGGGTCCTGGGATGATCGTGTTAGCGATGCCAAGACATATCTCAACGCTGTCTATGACACGACCCAGGAGCGAATCAAAAGCTACGCAGATTCAGATGGCAATGTGACGCTGTATCGCGGTGTTGGTATAGCTCAGGATCAAGTCGATTCTGTCGTTGGGAACGGTGGCATTGGAATGTCCAGAGTTGCCATGAACCCAATATCTTCATGGAGCTTGGATCCTAGCATTGCTGATGGATTTGGTAGCACAGACTACGAACATCAGTCTGTCGTTCTTGCCGCACGCGTTCCGTCGAGTAGTGTTATTTCAATGTCAACGACCGGTATCGGTTGCGCTCCAGAACGCGAGGTAGTGGTCAAGGGTCCGACGACAGATGTTCAAATGGTTACTCCAATGTGGATTGATCTCAACGGTCTACCTTACATAGACTCATACAACTTCGTAAAATCCAGTAGTCCGATCATCAATATCGACGATCCTCTTTCCAACGCTGACTGGCTCATCGAGATTGACAAGCGTAAAAGAGGTAACGATAAGGCCGTCGCTTGGGATGAAGCGCTGCATCCACGCAATTCTCGTGGAGAATTCTCGGTCGGTGGTGATCATGGATTCTCAGGCATGGGAATGTCGCTCTTCACTCCCGATCAGCAGCAGAAAATTCTCGATAAGCAAGCTTCGCTCGGCGTGACACCGGATTCGGTGCAGCAGAACATGACAGCGATAATGGAACGAGCTAAAGCTGCCGGCGATATGGAGACGCAGAGAAATTGGTACGGCGTCCAGCACGATCGTATCGGTGCTCTCGCTGATCAATACCACCTCGATCCTCAGCAGGCTACGGCGGTCGTTGCCGCACTCTCCCCGCAGTGTGAGTGGGAGCGCAATCTACTGATGGCCGAAGGTGTGATGAAGCTCACTGATCACGATCCGATCATCGAGATCACCCAGGATCGTGCTGATGCGATCAATGGATTCGCCGGCATGAAGGGTGAGGAGCCGATCGAAGCTGGATTGACACACGTCAACGATCTCACTCCGGCGCAGGCTGCGTACGCAACGCAACTCAACGGGCTCCCGAGCAATCTTACGAAGGCATTTTCACTGGCCCGCGGTGCGGATATCGATGAGACGTTGAGCGGTCCGAAGGTGCGCAGCTTCTTTACTAACCTCGATACTCCAGATCGGGATGGTCCGGCGACCATCGACACACATCAGGTTGCGCTGATGGCCGGTCTGGACAACGAATACAGCAATGCTGGTACGACACGCGTCGATCGACTTCTCAACTCTACCACCATCAATAAAGTCAACGCCAGTTACGCCTTCTACAATGATGCGGTGACCAAGGTCGCCGATCAGTACGGGCTCAACTCCAACGAAGCGCAGGCGGTGATGTGGACACAATGGAATGCTGAGCATCCAGAACCAGAATCATCCATGCGCAAGCACGAGGCGTTGTATACCAGCCTGCAGACCAAGGTGAATAACATCCCATGATCGCGATCAACGAAAATCCGATCAAGCAACGTCCTGGGGCTGACGTTGATGGTGTGACCGCCGCCGATATTCGTCGTGCTGATCGCGAATGGCAGGTTCTCAAAGAACTTGGTCCGCCGCAATACGTCGATCAGAAGGGTGATCGTGCTGGTCACGAATTTCATGGCAATCAGTGGACCGACGGCGGTGGTGTGTCAGCCGATCCGATCGTCCTTTCTCATGCACTCACTCAGTGGAGTGGTGCATCATCCCAATTTCGTTATGGTGCTGCTGCCGTTCTGAACGTCGATGCTCCGGGGTATCATGCTGGGTCTGTCAGTCCTGTACTCCGAGACCAATCCCTCAACCTCCTTCGTGCCGTGCGCGACGGTGAGCCATCAAACCAACCGCTGTACCGCGGGATGGTGATCAGCGATTCGATGCGTGTACCGAACGGAGTGGATGAGCATGCGTTCATGAATTCACTCTCTCCCGGAATGAATATCGATCTTCCCCTTGCTGGATTCTCGAAGAGCCTGGATATCGCTGACGCCTTCTCTGGTGGGGATATGCGTATCACCCTGGAGAAGGGGGCAACCAGCGTGGATGTTGGTGGCGCACATTCCGGCGAGTCAGAGGTTGTCACTGGCGGACGTTTTGAGGTTGTGAGCCTCAAGGATGCACTCGGTCACGATTATCATGGTGATGGGACAGGGATCGTGCGTGATCCTCCGCAGCGTTTCGGTCAGGCAGATACGCGAGATCCTGCGAAGTTCCACTACCCGCTGGCACTGACGCTACGTCAGGTTGCGACGTTCAATCCTGATGCCGCAAAATCGAAGACGACGTTGAGTGGTGCGAAGTGGAAGCCATATCTCTTCGACCATCTGTTCCTTGGTCCGCAGCCAGATCAAAAATCGTTCGATATTGCACTGCAAGCTGCAGCGATGCGTCGCTGGGGTGGTACGCTGAGTGGTGACCTCCTCAAGAGTATGAGTGATGTCGGTGATAATGAGGAATTTGATCATTACTTGAGCGCTTCATATATGAATTTCCAGGCTGCGGCTCTCCGTGCTGGGGTTCAGGACGTCACTCTCTATCGCGGATTTCTCGGTGACGTTGACGAGCTTGATGTCGTCATCTCACCACTCTCCTCATGGACCGCAGATCCAGACATTGCGCAAGCCTGGGTTGACAATCACGATGGTAAGGTGTACATCGCCCAGGTACCGGTGCAGCGTATTGTTGGGATCGGTGACGGACCTTGTGAAGTGATCGTCATCGGATCGACGTTGCCGCTCCATGTCAAAGCATGGAATCCAGATCTCCATCCTCGCGATGAGCACGGACGGTTCGGTCAGATTTCCGGTGACGCCGAACGTACCACTCTCAAGTCGAGACCATCCGACCTCCTGCAACGTGCACGCGCTGGTGGATTCACCATGAGCACGACGGGAACCTCACCGACAGATGGCTACATTGTTGCGCATCAGGGAGATAGTGTCATCGTCCCGTCGTCGGTGGTGAATGATCCCGAGAAATTTAGCGCTATCGTGACGCAGGCAATTCACGATTTCGGCAGTAAGGGCTATCTCGATCAGCCTGGGGCGCACATCGGTGGTTGGCTGGATCACGAGCACGGAGAATTTGTCCTCGATCCTGTTGAGCATGTACAGGATCGTAATGAAGCGATCAAGCTTGGTGTGCAGAGGAATCAGCAGGCGATCTACGACGTTGCTGCCGGCGAAGAGATCTCGACTGGGGGCACCGGGGATCGTAAGGGAGTACACTTACAGAATGCCCAGGAAGAAGCCCAGGGAGCCTCAGACGCCCAGCGCCAGACCGACGGTCCTCTACCCCGGTCCCAACAAGCCGTGGTCGGAGATGAGCGTTCAGGAGCGAGAGGCGTACGCGAGAGCGACCGCGGAGAAGATGTTCCGGGACGCTCGGTAGAGATCAAGGGTGACAAGCCCGGTCACGAGTTCCACGGAAATCAGTGGACCGGCGGTCGTGGTGGAAATCCAGATGCCGATAAGTCGCCGGCCCTGCGCAAGGCGTTGCATGATCTTGAGTCGAATTCAGGATACAACCATTCACCGATCGAGCATGCGCAGGCATTCAGGCCGGATGGAACACCGATTTTCACGCCGACTTCACACGATGTCGATACCAACGTGTTCGTGAAGGATGCTGCCGTCCCTTCTCAGTTTGGATTGACGTCGTTCAGCAATAATGAAGTGGCGCTCACACCGGAACAGAGTGAAGCGATGCGGGGATCTATTTTCACGCACTGCCATCCAGATGCGAGCGGGGTCAATACAGGAAGTATCGTTCTTGGTGGTAGAAGTTTTGGTGGCAGCCTGAGTATCGGTGACATGCAACTCGCACATGCCACACAGCTTGCTGAGATTCGTTCTGTCGATGAGAAGTACACCTACAGCATGAAGCCCAGTGACGGATATCCTTTCTCATCGATGACACGAGAGATGCGAATGTTTTACGTTGACGCGCAGGGTGCAGAGGGACGTGCTTACATCCGCGGCGTTGAGGCTGCAAGAGACAATGGTGTTGCGTACGATGATCGCGAGAGGTTTGGTACCGACGCTTTCCTAAAAGAGGTGCACAACCAAAATCAGGAGTTCGCGGATCGTTTCGGCTACACCTACACGAGGACGGAGCACGGATGATCCTCGATGACGGCATGCAGTGGAACGATGACGGGACACCGGTCTCCGGCGAGGAACTACTACGTCGCATGGAGCAATGGGAACAGGAGAATCAGGTATCGCCGGCTCAGGATGACCACCTCGACGATCAAGAGCCATCCTGATGCGCCTGATCAACATCGACGCCTCTCCGGAGATGGCGGACTGGCTGCGTCGCGGTGGTCACTTCGGGACCAAGGAGTGGGAGGAGGCAAGACATCCCCGTGACGCCGCTGGGCGCTTCTCTGAGGCCAGTGAGGGGTCGACCCCCTCTCAGAACCCATGGAACCTCACGCCGAGCGCTCTAACCCTTGTCAACGTCCTGGCAGAGAGGGCAGCGGAGAGTAAGGAGCGGGTAAGTGGAGACATGCAGAATGTCGCCGATCAGGTTGGCGGCACGATGGTGGGTCTCCAGCATGCGCTCAAGGCTCCTGATCGTCTCCACGAGAAGGTGTCCCGTGTCTCCGTCGAGGATGGGATCACGCACGATCAGGCTGTCGCCAACATTGGCGATGCCCTGCGTTACACGATGACGTTCCCCACTGATCGGTATACACAGGGTGTGACCGATGCTGTTCGATCCCTGGAAGAAAAGAATTACATTATCGATCCCGATACGACGGGACCGAAATGGCGTGAGACCTGGGACAGCCCAGTGTACAAAGGGATCAACTCCAATTGGTTCGCTCCCGACAACAACCTTCGCTTCGAGTTGCAGTTTCACACGCCGGAATCGGTCGGTGTCAAGCTGGATGAGTCGCCTGGATCTCTTCACTCTCTCTATGCCGAGAATCAGAAAGAGAGCACCACGCCAGAGCGACGTGCTGACAATGAACGTGCCATGATGAAGATCACCGGATCGATCGCGATCCCGCCAGGTGTTGTGGCGCTGCACAATTTCCCTGGATAGGAGTGATATGCAATATTGCCAGCCACATTGGGATCGGATGCGCGTCGCCGTCGCTGAACGCGGTCTCGAACATCACGTCGCCAAGAGCGGTGAAGAGGCAGTCGAGCGTGTGACCGCCGAACTCGCCGATGGGGGTCCGGGTAAGGCGACGTTCGATCCGCTCATGGGCATGTACTGGATGATTGTCACCCACATCGCCGAGAATACGCCGCTGAACGTACTGATCCTGATGGCTGGAAATTGTCCTCTCTGCATGGCGAATGAAGGGAGGGCAGCCGCCTTCCCCGGAGGTTGTGGAGAGCCGGACTGCGACGATCCGGTCCTATGCGCCAGTCCGACGTACTACGATGGGTGGATCGACCTCGCCGCGGATGGCGCTGCAGCCGAGCATGTTCGTCTCTTCGGCGAGGATTGTCGAGCCTGATCAGGTGGACAAGGAAAAGACGCGGGAGCCGTTGGAGTGTGCGGAGGACGGCTCACCGCGTCCGTTTGGATAATACCCGAACGACATCTATCCCAAATGACATCCGTGAAGACTCATAGCAAGCTCGCTCCAAGTGATCTCGCATATTTCGCTGCTATCTCTTCGTCTACCGGCATCGCATCATCATTGATGCGACGAGAGACATACGGATCGTAGATCCAATGACCGCTATCGTGTTCGAGACGTCGGTACCGGAGATCGTCATCCAGTGCGATCAGGCATTGACCGCGGGGTGGCTGTACACCGGTCGTCGGAGTGGTGAGGAAGTATTGCATCGCGTTCTCACTCTATATGGGGTGACGGTCGAGAGGATGGCGGTAATAGGTATGTGTATCGACAACGTGATGTGGTGGATAATCGCCGTCTTTTTCTGTAGTCTCTCCGATCAGGTACTCGATCACGTCGCGAGCTTCGGTGAGAAGATTGCGAAGTTCACCGCTCGACGTCGCCAGCACCGCGGTATCGAGTTGCCTTGCTACCCGACGGCACTCGCGGAGATTCTCAGCGACGGTCGTCATCACGTTCCAACTCTTCGAGCAGGATTCGAAGCTCCTTGACCACACCAGCACGTGTCAAGTTTGGATGCGCACCCATGCCGTCGACCATGTACAGGTTACGGCGGATCTGCTGGAAGGTGCGGTATGGCATCTCTGGCTCCTCCACCCATTCCGATATGTCGGAGTATAGGGCGATCACCGGACGGTTCATCGTGCCGGCGTTGAGAGGAGCACCATGCCACAGTGCTTGCAGCGCATGGTATGTCGGTATCCGATGATCTCGCTGTCAAGGACGCGCTTGGCGCTCTCGCGGTAGGTCTTGCCATCACTGACGTGAACGTGCTCCTTCATCCTTCCTGACCCCTGTTCGTCTGATCGAGTGCCTGCTGAGCGTCCTTTTCGACGTTCTCGATCATCCTGTGACCGATTAGCAGACTGCCGACCTTGCTCAGGATCTCGCCGACGTCATCCCAGGGAACGTCGATGCTGCTGACCACCTCGTAACCATCCACCTTCTGGATGGTGACACCCGTTCCGAGTACCGATCGTCTGACGACGTATCTCATGTGCTCTTCACCTCCGTTTCAATGATGTCTGCTGTCTTCTCCCATACCCTGCACGCCGTCTCGGCATCAGGACACTCAGCGTCGTTCCATGCCACCAGCATGGCCGGGTATCGTCCTGTGACCGCCTCGACGGCGTCGTACATGATCGATAGTGATCTGCTGGATGGTGTCAACCACCACGGACCTCCGGCGATTAGACAGACCTCGCCCTTATTGGGAGTGTGTGGGACCCATGTCAACTTCCCGTCTCGCACCCGTTGTGTTCGAAGCCGAAGGCGTCGCACGTCCTCTAGTAGGCCCACCTTGCCATCACTCACGATCACAACGTGAACTCCACATCGGCGCTCAGCGACGCTCCGATCCCGGTGAGCTTCCAGCGCACGGCGCCGAAACTCCGATCGACGCGCACCAGACCGAACGATTGCAGGGCGTGAAGGGAGGTTGCGATCGTTCCTTGCGCCTCACTTGCCGGTAGGCCATCGTCACCCTTTCCCTTGACGAGG
>Ga0126379_10000548_pt1 | contig 21020 bp, 19 predicted proteins | sample PanSoiMetPlot_24_FD_92640 | JGI IMG/M metagenome (GOLD analysis project Ga0126379, IMG submission 92640) | Tropical forest soil microbial communities from Panama - MetaG Plot_24 | ecosystem: Environmental > Terrestrial > Soil > Tropical forest > Bulk soil | place: Panama | collected 2016-02-17
GGGACTGCGATCGTCATCCTGGGCATCGTCGTCGTCGCGTTCGCGCTGGTGCGGCGGGGCAGCCGCGCCTCCTCCGCGAGCGCCGCGACCCGGGCGTACCTGTCGCTGCGTCGCCTCCTGGCGGTTCGCACCGGTGGGGTCGCGCCCTCCGTTCCGCCGTTGGAGGTCGCGCGGCTCTTCGCCAGCGAAGTGCCGGCCGGCCGCCTCGACGCACTCGAAATCGCGAGCGTCTATTGCGCCGCGACCTACGGCGGCCGACCCCTCCCCCCCGAAAAAATCCGAGACCTCGACGACCGCGTCCGCCGCCTCCGCAAGCTCGCCTAATACGCGTTGCGGGCCAGGCCGTGGCGGAGGGTCAGCCAGAGGATTTTGACGTCAAGGGAGAGGGTCCAGTTCTCGATGTAGTAGAGGTCGTACTCGATGCGCTTAGTCAGGCTCGTCTGGCCGCGCCAGCCGTGGACTTGCGCCCATCCCGTCATTCCCGCCCGGACCCGGTGGCGGAGCATGTACTGCGGGAACTTCTCCTTGAACTCCCGTACGAACTCCGGCCGCTCGGGCCGCGGGCCCACGAGCGACATCTCGCCCCGGAGGACATTGACGAGCTGCGGCAGCTCATCCAGGCTCCACCGGCGCAGGAACCGTCCCGCGCCCGTGCGGCGTGGATCCTCGGGGCTCGCCCACATCGGCCCGGACTCGTCCTCCGCGTCGGCGACCATCGAGCGGAACTTCAGGATGTCGAACGGCCGCCCGTCCAGCCCCATCCTTCGCTGCCGATAGAAGACCGGCCCTCCGTCCTCGCGACGGATGGCGAGGGCGATCAGCCCGAACAGGGGCGAGAACGCGACCAGCGCGGCGCTCGAGACGCCGATGTCCAGCGTCCTCTTCACCAGGCTCATCCAGCCCGAGAGAGGCACCTGCGTCAGGTGCACGACCGGCAGGCCGTCCAGATCCTCGACGCCCGCCCGGAAGGTGATGTGTTGGAGAAGGTCCGGGACCACGCGGACGTCGGCCACGGTGCGGCCGACCTCCTTCAGGACCTCGAGCATGGTGCGGTGGGCTTCCAGCGGCAGCGCCAGGAAAACGGTGTCCACCCGCATCTGTTCGACGACGTCGGCGGCCTCGGAGGTCCGCCCCACGACCGCGATGCCCCGGTAGAACTCGCCCTGCCTCTTCGGATCGTCGTCGAGCATCGCGACGGCCCGCAGTCCGGCCTCGGGATGCTCCGCCAGCTTGTCCACCACGGCGCGTCCGAGCCTCCCGGCGCCGACCACGAGTACCTGCCGGACTCCGAAGCCGTGCCGCCACGCCTCCTCGAGGTAACGCCGGATGGCGGTCCGCGCCGCGAAGACGAACAGCACGTCGGCGGCGAAGAAGAGCAGCAGGACCAGTCGCGAGAACGTGAACTCGCGGAAGAAGGTCGCGAGGCCCATCAGCAGCAGCGTCGCGAGGCCCGTCGCGACGAGGACCGCGAAGCCCTCCTCGATCCGCGAGCGGTGGCGCCGCACGCTGTAGAGGCCGTAGAAGTAATAGACGACCGGCCACAGGACGGCGATGAGCGGAAAGAGCCGAAAGTACGTCTCGGGCCCCGGGACGCCCTTGGTCACCGGCACGATCTCCGCCCGGAAGCGAAGGAAGTAGGCGGCGGCGAGCGCCGCGAGGGTCGCGGCGAGGTCCGAAACCAGGAACAGCGTCGCGAGACGCCGGTTGTTCCTCCTGATCATGCCGCGGTCGCTCTCAACCTTCTGCTTTCGTCCATCGGCCCGGCGTCCCGAGGAGGTCCTCGAGCTCCCGCAGGAATTCCCCCGTGAAGCGCTCCTTCCCGAAGGGAACCGCCGAATCTCGCAGGGCAGTGTAATCGAACCGCATCGAGGAGGCGCGCTCCAGCGCCGCCGCCAGGCCCTCGGCGCTCTCCTCGGAGTAGAGCACCCCGTTGACCCCGTCGGAGACGATGTCCCGGACCCCGCCCCGTTCCAGGGCCACGACCGGAGCGCCGCAGGCGAGCGCCTCGACCGAAGCGATCCCGAAGTCCTCCTCCCCGGGCTGGACGAAGAGCCCGCAGGTCCGGTAGAGCGATCGCAGCTGCTCGGGCAACAGGTTCCTCGCGAAGTCTACGGAGGCGCCCGCCATCGCGCGGAGGCCCTCTTCCTGCGGGCCGCGCCCGACGAGGACGAGGCGTCGTCCCGTTCGCCGGGCCGCCTCGATCGCGAGCTCGAACCTCTTGTAGGGGACGAGCGACCCCACCGCGAGGAGGAAGTCCTCTCGCCGCTCGGGGCCGGGCTGGAAAAACTCCACGTCCACCGGCGGATGAACGACTCGAGACTCGCGGCCGTAGTGGCGGCGGATGCGCTCGGCCACCGCCGAGGAGTTGGCGAGGTAGCGGGTGGGACGCCCCGCGGTCTTCTGGTCCCACTCTCGAAGTCGCCCGACGAAGAATCTCTTGAGCGTGAGAAAGCGAGTCTTTCCGCGCGGGAAGTACGTGTCGAACTGCTCGTACGCGTAACGTACCGGGGTGTGGCAGTAGCAGAGGTGGGGAACGCCCGGCGGCGCGACCGCGCCCTTGGCGACGCAATGCGAGGAGGAGACGACCAGGTCGAAGCTGGAGAGATCGAACGACTCGACGCCGCGGACGAAGAGCGGGAGATACTGCCGGTAGTGCCGGGCCGCGCCCGGGAGCTCATTCAAGTACGACGGACGGATCCGGTATCGCTCGATTCCTCGCGACACCGAGCCGGGCACGTGGAAGAGCGTGAAGATCACGGGGTCGGGCAAGAGCGGCAGGATCGCCTCGAGAACCCTCTCCCCGCCACGCATCCCGTTCAGCCAGTCGTGGACGACCGCGGTCCGATGGACGGGACCGGGGACTCGGGACTCGGAACTCGAAGCGGGTCTCACGGGATCTCCCGAGTCCCGTGTCCCGAGTTCCGAGTTCCGCGCAGCGCAGCTGCGTAGACCTCGAGGGTGCGGGCAGCGGCGCGGTCCCAGGAGAAGTCGGCGGCGCGCTTCAGCCCGATGGCGGACAGGCGCCGACGCTCCGTCTCGTTCGTCGCCAGCAGCGCGATGCCGTCGGCGATCGCGTCCACGTCCATCGGATTGACGAGGCAGGCGTAGCCGCCCGCGATCTCCTGGAGGGCCGACGTCGAAGAGGTCAGCACCGGGGTCCCGCTGGCCATCGCCTCGACGACCGGCAGGCCGAAGCCCTCGTAGAGCGTCGGGTACAGGAAGACGTCTGCGCCCGAATAGAGGGCAGGCAGGTCCTCGTCCTCGACGACGCCCGGCCGCAGGACGGCGTCGGTCAACTCGAGCGCGGAGATCAGCGCGTCCATCCTCGCGGGGTTGGGGGGCATCGGGCCGGCGAGGACGAGCGCGTGGGGGAGCGAGGCTTCGCGCCTGGCCCTGGCGAAGGCCCGGATGACGTTCTGGACGTTCTTGTGCGGCTTCTCGCCGCCCAGGAAGAGCATGTACGGACTTCGGAGTCCCAGAGCCGCGGCGACGCGCTCCTTCTCCTCCGCTGGAACGTCCGGCCGGAACCGGCTCGACACGCCGTTGTAGATGACCTCGATTCGGGAGGACGGCACGCGGAAGTAGTTGACGAGGTCGCTGCGCGTGTTGTGAGAGACCGTGATGATCCGGTCGGCCCGCGCTAGGGCGCGGCGGATCATGTAGCGCGCGTAGAAGAGGGCAGCGCGGTTGGGAAGGAACTGCGGGTAGAGGAGGTGGATGATGTCGTGGATCGTCACGACGGCCCGAATCTTCCAGAGCGGCGGCAGCACGTAGTGGGTCGCGTGGAAGAGGTCGAGCCGGTCGGCCCTGAGCCGCCAGGGAAGGCGCGTCATCTCCGCCAGGGAGTAGCCGGGCGAGTCGTCATGGACGACCTCGAAGTGCGCGGGCAGCTCCGGCAGGTCTGCGCCGTCGGCGGTCTTCGTGTAGACCCGGAAATGGTACGCGGCCGAGTCGGGATGGCGGCCGATCGCTTCGAGGAGGTTTCGGACGTACGCGCCGATGCCGTAGTCCTTCAGCTTCCTGGCGTCGATGCCAATGCGCGGAGTCATCCATTCTCCGTCGCCGCTTCCTCGAGCACCCGCGCCGTCGCTGCCGCTGCGGCGTCCCAGGAGAAGGCCGCCGCGCGGGGAGGACCGGCTGCAGCGAGCCGGCCGGCGAGGACGGGATCATCGAGGAGCCGCTCGATCCGGCTCGCGAAACCGGCGGCGTCGAGCGGCTCCGCGAAGAGCGCGGTATCCCCGGCGACCTCGCGCAGCGCCTCGGCGGTGGAGACGATCACCGGAGCTCCACAGGCCATCGCCTCGAGGACCGGCAGGCCGAAGCCTTCCGCGAGCGAGGGATAGACGAAGACCTCCGCGGCGCGATAGAGGGCCAGCGCCGTTTCTTTGCTGGCGTAGCCCGGCAGGTGGATCCTTTCGCGGAAAGGGGACGCCGCGATTTGGGCCTCGAGAGCGACGGTCTTCCACCCGGACCCGCCCGCCAGGACGAGGTCGGGCGCCTCCGGCCGCCGAGCCCAGAGCCGCTCGCACGCCTCCACGAGAGTCTCGACGTTCTTTCGCGGCTCGAGGGTGCCGAGGTACAGGAGGAACCTCCGTCCCTCCGCGAAACGGCGGCGCGTCTCTTCCTTCTCCTCCTTGCTCGCAGCCGGCGAGAAGTCCGCGTCCACTCCGTTGGGGACCACCCGCGAGCGGGAGGCGGCGTCGGGATGCGCCCGGACGAGGTCCCGCTCCGTCGCTTCCGAGACGCAAACGAACCGGGAGGCCTGCTCGACGGTTCGGTTCCAGAGCGGAACGAAGCCCACGAGCGTCCGGGCGCGATGCCACTCGGGGTGCGTGCAGGGAGTCAGGTCATGGACGACGGAAACCCAGGGGAGCGTCGCGCGGACCGGGCCGATCGTCAGCGCGGCGAGGAGGACGTCGGCGCCCCACTCCCGGGCGCGGCGCTCGAACGTCGTCTGCACCCAGATCATGCCGAGCGGATGGCGGTCGGCGGTCACCGACAGCGGCGCCGCGCCGTTTCCTTCCGGGAGCGGGCGAGGCGAAAAGAGGCGGACTTCGAGGCCCGGACGGGCGGCGAGCGCCCCGGCGATGCCTCTCGTGTAAGTGCCGATGCCGGTCGTCGGGGGCAGCAGCGCCCGCGCGTCGATGGCAATCTTCACCGGCGAAGTCTACAGGCCGGCCGCGTTTGACTGCCGCGCCGCCGCGGGTAAAATACGCGGTTCCGTCATGAAGCCGCCCAACGCCATTTCTCTGGATGCCGTCCTGGACGAAGCGGTCCCGTTCGCCTTCGAGCTGCGCTTTTCGCCCCAGGCCCTGGACCGGGAGCCGCTGCTCGAGATCTCGCGGGTGAAGGTGGCCGGGGAGGTCTCGCGCATCGAGAAGGGGTTCGCCTTCGACGCGAGGATGGACTACTCAGGTCGGCTCGAGTGCAGCCGCTGCCTGAACCCTTATCCCTTCGAGAATTCCGAAGACTTCTCCCTCGTCCTGCGCAAGCGCCCGGCGCCGGGAGGCGAGGAGATTGCGCTTCGCGGCGAGGAGCTCGACGAGTACTTCTACGACGACCCGGTCGTCTCCGTCGAGCCGATCGCCGAGGAGCGCATCCAGATGGCCGTCCCGATGAAGCCTCTCTGCCGCGAGGACTGCCGCGGGCTCTGCCCTCAATGCGGCCAGGATTTGAACGTGACCGCGTGCGGCTGCGTGGTCGAAAACGACGACCCGAGGTGGGAAGCGCTGCGGGTCTTGAAGAAAGTGTAGGTACCACGATGCCCAATCCCAAACGGCGCCACAGCAAGGCCCGCCGCGACAAGCGCCGCGCGCACGACGCCCTGGCCGCCCCGGCCCTCTCGGAGTGCCCGAACTGCCACGAGCCCAAGCAGCCGCACCGCGTCTGCCCGCACTGCGGCTACTACAAGGGCAAGCAGACCATCAACGTCTAGCGGTGGGGTGTCGGGGTCGCGGCCGGTATAATCCGCGCTCCGTGTTTTCTTCGGCTGGGACGGCCTGACCGTGCGCATCGCGGTGGATGCGATGGGCGGCGATCACGCTCCGCAGGTCAACGTGGACGGCGCGGTAGCCGCGTTCCACGAGTTCGGGATCCAGTCGCTCCTCGTCGGCCGGGCGGCGGAGCTGGCGCGGCTGCTCGAGGACGCCGGCTTCAGGGGGCCGGACATCGAGATCGTGGACGCGCCCGACGTCGTCACGATGAAGGACCCGGCGACCGCGGCGATCCGGGGCAAGCGCAACTCTTCGATCCGTGTCGCGGCCAACTGCGTCCGCGACGGAAGGGCGGAAGGGCTCGTCTCGGCCGGGCACACGGGCGCCGCGATGGTCTCGGCCAAGATGGTCATCGGGACGATCGAGAACGTGGACCGGCCGGCGCTCGCCACCGTGCTTCCGAATCTCACGGGACACTGTCTCCTGCTCGACGTCGGAGCCAACCCGGACGCCAAGACGGAGCACTTCAAGGAATTCGCGGTCATGGGCTCGATCTATGCCCAGCTCGCCTTCGGCAAGCGGTCCCCCTCGGTCGGCTTGATGTCCATCGGCGAGGAGGACACCAAGGGGAGCGAGCGCTCCAAGGAGGCCTTCAAGATCCTCAAGGAGACAGGCCTGAACTTCATCGGCAACGTCGAGGGGCGCGACGTCTTCAACGGCAAGGTGGACGTCATCGTGACGGACGGCTTCACCGGCAACGTCATCCTGAAGGTCTCCGAATCGCTGTCGGAGATGGTCGAGCAGCTGCTCCGGGAGGAGATCAAGAGCACGCTCAAGGCATCCGTCGGCTTCCTCCTGTCGCGATCGGCTTTCCGCCGCTTCAAGTCGCGCCTGGACTACTCGGAGTACGGGGGCGCGCCTCTTCTCGGCGTCAAAGGGTGCGTGATCATCTGCCACGGGCGTTCCAGCGCGAAAGCCGTCAAGAACGCGATCCGCTTCGCGGCGGAGTTTTCCCGCCGTGGACTAGCCCAGAAGATCCAGTCGTCGCTCGCGGACCTCCACTCCCGCGAGGCCAAGGCCGCTCAGCATTGAACCGCGCGAAGATCGTCGGGACGGGCTCCTCCGTTCCGAAGAAGATCCTGACGAACGCCGACCTCGAGAAGATCGTCGCGACGAGCGACCAGTGGATCACGGAGCGCACCGGCATCAAGGAGCGCCACATCGTCGTGGAGGGGGAGAAGTTCTCCGACCTCTGCACGAAGGCGTCCGAGGGGGCGCTGAAGCGGGCGCACATGAAGGCCGAGGACATCGACATGATCCTCGTCGGGACGATCTCGGGCGACATGCCGTTCCCGGCGACCGCGTGCCTCGTGCAGAAGAACCTCGGCGCGTCGAAGGCGGCCGCGTCCGACGTCGGCGCGGCCTGCGTCGGCTTCCTCTACGGGCTGCACCTGGCCGACGGGCTCATCCAGTCCGCCAAGGCGGAGAACGTCCTCGTCATCGGGGGCGAGATCCTCTCGCGCTACGTGGACTGGACCGACCGCTCGACCTGCGTTCTCTTCGGCGACGGCGCGGGCGCCGTCATCCTGCAGGCGACGAAGGGCGACCACGGGATCCTCGGGACGCGCATGAAGTCCGACGGCAAGTACGCCGACTTCATCCACATGCCGGGCGGCGGCTCCAACTTCCCGGCCAATGACCCGCGCACCTGCGAGCAGAGACTCCCGTACATCAAGATGAAGGGGAACGAGACCTTCAAGGTCGCCGTCAAGGCGATGGCGGACATCACGGCGGGCGTCTTGAAGGAACAGGGCTTCGCCAACGAGGACGTCAAGGTCTTCATCCCGCACCAGGCCAACGAGCGCATCATCGACGCGGTGGGTTCGCGGCTGAAGTTCCCTCCGGAGCGCGTCTACAAGAACGTGGACCGCTACGGCAACACATCCGCCGCCTCGATCCCGATCGCCCTGGACGAGCTCGTCGCCGCCGACCGGCTGCACGCGGGAGATCTCGTTCTGATGACCGCGTTCGGCGCGGGCCTCGTCTGGGGATCGGCGCTGGTTCGCTGGTGAGCCTCGCGCTTCTTTTCCCCGGGCAGGGCTCGCAGACCGTCGGGATGGGGAAGGCCCTCTTCGACGGCTCGGAGGCGGCGCGGCAAGTCTTCGAGGAGGCCGACGCCGCGCTGGGGTTCCCGCTGTCGCGGCTTTGCTTCGAGGGGCCGGAAGAAGAGCTGAAGCTCACCGCCAACACCCAGCCCGCGATCCTGACGCACTCGATTGCCGCCTTCCGCGACCTCGAGGCCCGCTTCCCCGAGCGCCTGGAGGGCGCCGCTTTCGCGGCGGGCCACTCGCTGGGGGAGTACTCGGCCAACGTCGCCGCGGGGTCGCTCTCCTTCGCCGACGCCGTGAGGATCGTGCGCCTGCGCGGTAAGTTCATGCAGGAAGCCGTCCCCGCGGGCGTCGGCGCGATGGCGGCCATCGTGGGGCTCCCGCCCGAGCAAGTCGAGGCCGCGTGCCGGGAATCGGAGCAGGGAGAGGTCGTCTCGCCGGCCAACTTCAACTCGCCCGAGCAGACCGTCATCGCCGGGCATGCTGCCGCGGTCGCCCGGGCCTCGGAAGCGTGCACCGCCCGGGGAGCGAAGCGGGCGATCCCTCTCCCCGTCTCGGCTCCGTTTCACTGCTCCCTGATGGCGCCGGCGCGGGAGAAGCTGCGTCCCCACCTCGAGGACGCGGGTTTCCAGACGGCGAGGATTCCCGTGGTGACCAACGCGGATGCCCGCCCCGCCGGGGAGGGCGTCTCCCTGCGGGACGCGCTTCTTCGCCAGGTGGACTCGCCCGTCCGCTGGGTGGAATCGGTCCGCCTCCTCGCCGCATCCGGCGTGGACCGTGCCCTGGAGATCGGTCCCGGCAATGTCCTCTCGGGCCTCGTCCGCCGAATCGAAAAAACCATCAAGATGGAGACTTGTGGCTAGGGCAGGGGTAAGGGGACTCTCCTTCGTCGCTCTCGTTCTCCTCGTCGCCTCCGGCTGCGCCACCACCGGCGCCGGCGGCGGCTCGTCCCTCGACGCCGCGGTGGACGCCGCCTCGAAGCGCTGTGCCTGCCGCATCGGCGTGGCCGTGCGGCACCTGGAGAGCGGCAAGACCTACGAGCGCAACGGCGACTCGGAGTTCGAATCCGCCTCGGTCATCAAGATCGCGATCCTGACTGAAGCGATGGCGCAGGTCCGCGACGGCAAGATCTCGCTCGCCGACCGCTGGACGCTGACGGAGGAGAAGAAGGCCGACGGGTCCGGGACTCTTGTGATCCTGGATCCCGGCCTGAATCCGACCTGGAGCGACCTGATCACGCTGATGATCGGCCCCTCCGACAACACGGCGACCAACGCCTGGATCGAGCGGCTCGGCATCGGCTCGATCAATGCGCGGATGACCGGGATGGGCCTGCCACACATCCACCTCTTCGCGACGATCCCCGCGCTCTCCCACGCGCACGACGACCCCTCCCCGTGGAAGGGCTTTCGCCTCGGAACCGTCACGCCGCGGGAGCTCGCCGACTGGATGGGGCGCGTGGCACGGGGCGAGGTGATCGACGCGGAGTCCTCGAAGAAGATTTTCGATTACCTCGACAAGGACCCAACACGGCAGCGGATCGCGCGGCGCTTTCCCTCGGAGATGCTCTGGGCCGGCAAGAGCGGCTCCATGCGGGGAGTACGCAATGACGCCGGCGTCCTCCGGACGAAGAAGGGTCGGTTCGTCCTCGTCGTCTTGACCGACGGCAGCAAGGCCGACCCGCCCAACGCCGCGGACCACCCCTCCGTCCTGGCGATCGGCGATGTGGCCAAAGCAATCGTGGACGCGTGGAACAAGGACCTCCCCGATATCGTGGAGAAGCCGAAATGAGCCGTTTCGAAGGCAAGGTGGCGCTCGTGACGGGCGCGTCCCGCGGGATCGGCGAGGCCATCGCGAAGCGCCTCGCGTCGGAGGGCGCGACCGTCCTCGCCGCCGCCCGGACGGCGGAGGCGCTGGAGAAGGTGGTCGGCGCCATCACGGAGTCCGGCGGCAAGGCCTCCGCCGTTCCGCTCGACCTCGCCGACCCGGCTTCCATCGAGAGCGGCGTCAAGTCGGCGCTGGCCTCGCGCGGCCAGATCGACGTGCTCGTCAACAACGCCGGCGTGACCGAGGACAACCTCCTCCTGCGCATGTCGAAACAGGCGTGGGACAGGGTCCTGGGGACGAACCTGACCGGCGTCTTCCTCCTCACTCAGGCGGTTGTCCGCGGGATGCTCAAGAAGCGCTACGGCCGCATCGTCAATGTCACCTCGGTCGTGGGCCTGATGGGCAACGCGGGCCAGGCCAACTACGCCGCGTCCAAGGCCGGCCTCGTCGGCTTCACCAAGTCGCTCGCCCGGGAGCTTGCCTCGCGCAACATCACGTGCAACGCCGTGGCGCCCGGGTTCATCTCGACCGCGATGACCGACAAGATGACGGAGGAGGCCCGCCAGTCCCTCTCCGGCCAGATCCCGCTCGGACGGCTGGGAACGGCGGAGGACGTGGCCGGCGCCGTCGCCTTCCTCGCGTCCGAGGAGGCCTCCTACGTCACGGGGACCGTCCTGAACGTCTCGGGCGGCCTCTACATGTAGGCTTGCCCCGATGGGGTTAATGGGGAAGAATACGGCGGCTTTCCGATCTGAGAAGAAAGGGGAAGACGAATGAGCGTGGAAGATAAGGTCAAGAGCATCATCGTCGAGCAGCTCGGCGTGGACGCCAACGAGGTCACCCCGGAAGCCTCCTTCGTGGACGACCTCGGGGCGGATTCTCTTGACACGGTGGAGCTCGTGATGGCTTTCGAAGAAGCTTTCAACATCGAGATTCCCGACGAGGCCGCCGAGAAGATCCAGAAGGTCAAAGACGCCGTCGCCTACATCGAGAAGAATTCCCCGCAGAACTGACCCCGGTCCTGAAAACCCATGCCACGTTTTTCCGCGCCGCGCCGTGTGGCCGTGACGGGGATCGGCCTCGTTTCCCCGGTCGGGATCGGGAACGCCGCCAACTGGGAGGCGATCCTCTCGGGAAAGAACGGCGTCGGCCCGATCACCCGCTTTGACCCGTCTCCCTTCGCCTGCCGCATCGCGGCGGAAGTGAAGGGTTTCGACCCCTCCCTCTTCATTCCGAAGAAGGAGATCAAGAAGATGGACACTTTCATCCACTACGCGATGGGGGCGGCCCACTTCGCGATGGAAGACTCGGGGCTTCCGGTCACCGACGAGAACCGCGAGAGGATCGCGGTGATCGTCGGGTCGGGCATCGGCGGGCTTCCGCTCATCGAGCGCACGCAGAAGGAGTTCGTCGAGTCGGGCAGCAGCGCCCGCGTCATCTCGCCGTTTTTCATCACGGGCCTCATCGTCAACGAGGCCGCCGGGAATATCTCGATCAAGTACGGCCTGAAGGGGCCGAACCTGGCGACCGTGACCGCCTGCACGACGGGCGCGCACGCGGTCGGCGAGGCCTACCGCAAGATCCAGTACGGGGAGGCGGACTCGGCGGTGGCCGGGGGAACGGAGTCGGTCATCACTCCGCTCGCCGTCGGGGGATTCGACGTCATGCGGGCGCTCTCCAGGCGAAACGATGCGCCGGAGAAGGCCTCCCGACCGTGGGACAAGGGGCGCGACGGCTTCGTCATCGGGGAGGGAGCGGGCCTCGTCGTCCTCGAGGAGATGGAGGCGGCGAAGAAGCGAGGAGCGAACATCTACTGCGAGCTCGTCGGGTACGGAATGTCCGGCGACGCGTTCCACATCGCTGCTCCTTCGGAAGACGGCGACGGCCCGGCGCGCGTCATGCGCAACGCCCTGGAGGACGCCGGATTGAATCCCGGGCAGATCGACTACATCAACGCGCACGGGACCTCGACGCCCGCCGGCGACAAGGCCGAGACGGTCGCGATCAAGCTGGTCTTCGGGGACCACGCCAAGAAGCTCGCGGTCTCCTCGACCAAGTCCATGACGGGTCACCTGCTCGGCGCAGCCGGCGGCCTCGAGACGGCGATCTGCGCGCTGGCCGTCCGCGACCAGGTCATGCCGCCGACGATCAATTACGACGAGCCCGACCCCGAGTGCGACCTCGACTACGTCCCCAACCAGGCGCGCCGCGCCCCGATCCAATACGCCCTCTCCAACTCCTTCGGCTTCGGCGGCACCAACGGCTGCCTCATCGTCAAACGCATCTAGTCGGTCCGGTTTCCGGAGCCGAGATGGTATAAATTGAACAACAAGGGCTATTCTTGGACGACTCCGCTGGCCCAGCTGCGCGCCGGGTTTCCACGGGCCCATGGTCCGGGAGATTTCTCCCCGTCTGGCCGGCGCTCTTCCTCTTAACCGCCTCCGCGGCCGCCACGGAGCCTCCGGCAGGGCCGGCCGGTCCGTTGAGAGTCGGGCTCTCCGCCGTTGCGATCCCTTTTGTCGAGAACGACGGCAGTCACGATTCCACCATCGCCTTTTCCGCGGCCGGGCCCTGCGCGACGACCTTTGTGACTCGACGTGGAGAGATCGTCTACTTCTCGAAAGGGGCACCGGCCTGCGAGGGGTCGATCGAGGGATGGTCGCTGACCGAGGCGCCAGTGCGTCCGATCCAACGAACGCTCACTCCGGCGGGGGAGGAGCCGTCGGAGACTCGCGTCAGTTACTTCCTCGGGGACGATCCGGCGAATTGGCGAACAGGGCTGCGGACGTACGCGAGAGTCGGGATCGGGGAGTTGTGGCCAGGCGTCCGCCTGTCTCTTCGCTCGCGCGGACGAAGCGTCGAGAAGCTCTTCACCCTCGCCCCGGGCGCGAACGAGTCCGAGATCTGGATGCGTGTCTCCGGAAGCCGCTCGATGCGGATCGGGAAGGACGGAGCCCTGGAAATCACGACGGGTTCGGACAGGGTTCGATTAACCCCGCCGATTGCGTACCAGGAAAAGGACGGGGCCCGGCGCGCTGTTTCCGCGCGATACCGACTTGCCGGATCCGACTATGGTTTCCGGCTCGGGCGGCACGATCCGGAGCTGCCGGTCGTCATCGATCCGATGCTCCAGAGCAGTTATCTCGGCGGCACCGAATCCGACAGCGCGCACGCCCTGGCGGTTCATCCATCCACGGGGGAGGTTTACGTCGCGGGAACGGCGAGCTCCCCGGGCATCCCCAAGACCTCGGGAGGCGCGCAACCCCTTTACGGGGGCGGGGCCACCGAGGTCATCGTCGCGCGCTTCGATGCGAGCCTGACGACGCTGATCCAGGCCACCTATCTCGGCGCGAACGGAGACGACTCGGGTCTCGCCCTCGCCATTCACCCGGTCACGGGGGACGTGTACGTGGCAGGACTGACGAACTCCTTCACCTTTCCCAAGACGGCGGGAGGGGCGCAGGCGGCCATGAGCGGCTCGCAGGATGGCTTCGTAGCCCGATTGAATGCGAACTTGACGACTCTCATCCAGACGACTTACATCGGCGGAAGCGGAATTGACTCCGTGACCGGGATGGCGGTCCATCCGATCTTCGGCGACGTCTATGTCGTTGGGACAACGTCCTCCGCGAACTTTCCCAAGACAGACGGCAGCTCTCAGCCGGCCTCTGGAGGAGGGGCTTCCGACGTTTTCGTGGCCCGACTGGACACGGGGCTGACGACGATCGTCCGGGCCACTTACGCCGGGGGAACCGGAGCCGACGCGGGATCCGGGATCGCCATTGATCCCGCCACCGGACAGATCTACGTGACGGGATACACGGATTCGAAGGATTTCCCGGGCACCGCCGGAGGATCGCAGCCGACCTTCCCCCCAAGTGGGCCTAACTACACTGCCTTCGTACTCAGTTTGACCCCTGGTCTGACATCGATCGTACAGGCCACCTATCTTGGCGGCACTGGAGCCGAGATGGGAACCGCTCTGGCGATCCATCCCGCCTCGAGGGAGATTTACGTGACTGGGAACTCATCCTCGAGGGACTTTCCCAAGACCGCCGGCGGCGCGCAGCCAACGATGGGGAGGGGTTTCCCCGTCGCCTTCGTCGCGCGGCTGAATCCAGCCTTGACGAGCCTCATCCAGGCGACTTACCTGAGCGGCGACGTCGGGACGTTCGGCAACGCCGTGACCATCTCTCCGATTTCGGGTGAGATCTACGCGGCGGGAGAAACGCAGTCCCTTGACTTTCCCCGAGCGGAAGGCGGGGCGCAGCTGACTCCCGGAATCGACCCGGATGGGAAAACCGTCATCGATGGATTCGTCGCTCGTTTGAACGCCAGCCTGACGGGTCTCTTCCAGAGCACCTATCTGGGCGGAAACTCGTCCGACCGCGCGTTCGCCGTCGCCGTTCATCCGGTCTCCGGGGATGTCTACGCCGCGGGGTTCACCTCTTCTTCGAACTTTCCCAAAACGGCCGGAGGCGGGCAGGCGACGTTCGGAGGGGGGGAAGGCGGACGGGGGGACGCCTTCGTCACGCGCGTGACCGCGAACCTCGGAGCGACCGCGTGCACGGCCGACGCAACCACCCTCTGTTTGAACGGCGGCCGCTTCCAGGTGCGGGCGGCGTGGACGACTCGGTCCGGCGCGAACGGTCCGGGACAGGCCGTTCGGTTGACCGGCGATACCGGCTACTTCTGGTTTTTTTCCGCAAACAACGTCGAAACATTCGTCAAGGTGGTCAACGGCTGCGGCTTAAACTCGCACGTCTGGGCCTTCGGGGCGGGGCTGACCGACGTCAACGTGGAGCTGACCGTGAAGGATATGGTGTCGGGAGCCACGAGGACGTATGTCAATCCGCAGGGGACGGCCTTCCAGCCGATTCAAGACACGAGCGCGTTCACCGCCTGCTCGACGGCGGGCGGCGCCGAGTCGACCTCCGGACCGGTGATGGAGGACCGGATTCGAAGCGTCCGGCCCCACGGGGAAGAGGCCGCGTGCACGGTGGATGCGACGACGCTTTGCCTGAACAACGGTCGGTTCCGGGTCCAGACAAGCTTTCTGACGAGGGACGGATCGGCCGGGTCAGGACAGGCCGTGGCGTTGACGGGTGACACGGGCTACTTCTGGTTTTTCAGTCCAAACAACGTTGAGATCATCACCAAGGTCGTGACGGGTTGCCCGCTCAACGGGAACTACTGGACTTTCTCGGGCGGATTGACCGACGTCAACGTTCTGATGACGGTTATCGATACCCAAACGCTCGTCGCAAAGAACTACATCAACCCGCAGGGAACACCCTTCCAGCCCATCCAGGACACCGGCTCCTTCCCCACCTGTCCGTAAGAGACTCTTTGGTCCCTTCCTCGGATTCCGCCGAGGTGTGTTTGTCAGTTGTGAGTTTTCCCTTTTCAGTGTAGGAAGAGAAGCTGAGAACCTGGAAAGCGGAACTGATGACCCGGCCATGAATTCTTTCGTAGCCATCGCCTACGTCCCGGACACGGAGACGCGGATCAAGATCTCCTCCGAAGGCAAGTCCATCGACGAGTCCGACGTCAAGTGGATCGTCTCACCCTACGACGAGTACGCCCTCGAGGAGGCGCTGCGCACCAAGGAGGCGAAGGGCGCCGGCACTGTCCGCGTCGTGACGGTCGGACCCGACCGAGCCAAGGCGGGCCTGCGCGAATGCCTCGCCCGCGGCGCCGACGAGGCGGTCTTCGTGGACACGGGCGACTCGCGGTATCTGGACGCTTTCGGCACGGCTAAGGCGCTGGCGGCGGTCGCGAAGGAGTCCTCCTACGATTTTCTCTGGTTCGGCCAGAAAGGGGTCGGCTACGACGAATCTCTCGTCGGCCCGATGGTCGCCGAGCTCCTGGATTTGCCGCACGTGGGCAACGTCATCAAGCTCGAGGTGGGGGAAGGGAAAATCACGGCGCACCGGGAGATCGAGGGCGCGCACGAGATCGTCGAATCCACGCTGCCGGTCGTCCTGACCGCCCAGAAGGGCCTGAACGAGCCGCGCTACGCCTCGCTCAAGGGCATCATGGGCGCCAAGAAAAAGCCGATCGCCGAGAAGAAGCTCGCCGACCTTGGGATCCCCGAGGCGGACCCCGCCAACGCGAAGGTCCGATGGCGCAAGCTGGAGCTCCCTCCCCCCCGCCAGGCGGTCAAGCTCATCCCCGCCGACGACCCTGCCGCCGCCGCGAAGGAGCTGGTCCGCCTCCTCCGCGAGGAAGCCAAGGTGATCTGAGTGATGCCGCGTAACGGAGCAGGTTCCTCGGTCGCTTCGCTCCCTCTGAATGACGAGGCAAGGAACATACCGAGCACCCCCCTTTGTCTTCCTGAGCGAAGCGAAGGATCTACTCCATGAAGTTCCTGGTTTTCATCGAACAGCGCGACGGGAAGATCCGCAAGGCTTCCCTCGAAGCGCTGTCACTCGCCCGCAAGCTGGGCGGCGGTCCCCAGGCAGCGGTCCTCCCCGGCAAGGGCGTCGAAGCGCTCGCGGCGGGCCTTGGAAAGTTCGGCGCCGGCGTCGTCTACGTCCCCGACCAGGAGGACCTCGCGCTCTACAGCGCCAAAGGCTACGTCGGCGCGCTGGACGCCGCGGCGAAGAAGGAAAACCCCGACGCCGTTCTTCTCGCCGCGACCGCGATGGGCAAGGACATGGCGCCGCGCTTCGCCGCCCGCCGGGGCGTCTCCGCGATCGTGGACCTGATGGACCTGCGCGTGGAAGACGGCCGCCTCGTCGGCGCGCGTCCCGTCTACTCCGGCAAGGCCCGTGCCGAGGTGGACTGTGGGAACGCCGCCATCCAGGTCGCCACGACCCGCCCCAACGTCTTCCCCGCGGAACCCCAGGACGCTCCCGACGCCCGAGTCGAGACGCTCGACCTTGGAGCAATCGCGCCCCGCGCGAGAGTCGTGAAGGTCGAGACGCCCGAATCCAAGGAGCTCGACGTCTCGGAGGCCGACATCATCGTGTCCGGCGGCCGCGGCATCAAGGGCCCGGAGAACTGGCCGTTGATCCGCGACCTCCAGGAAGCCCTCGGCGCCGCCCTCGGCGCCTCGCGCGCCGTCGTGGACGCGGGCTGGATCGACCACCAGCACCAGGTTGGTCAGACCGGGAAAGTCGTCTCGCCGACCCTTTACGTCGCCTGCGGGATCTCCGGAGCGATCCAGCACCTCGCGGGCATGGGCACCTCCAAGGTCATCGTGGCCATCAACAAGGACCCCGAGGCCCCCATCTTCAAGGCGGCCACCTACGGAATCGTCGGAGACATCTTCCAGATCATTCCGGAGGTCGCCAAGGCCGTCCGCGAAGCCAAGAAAGAGTAGATCGCTCCCTTGTCATCCCGAGGAGTGAAGCGACGAAGGATCTACTCTCGTCGTTCCAGGGCAGGGCCTTCGCTGCGGTCAGGATGACAAGGGTGACACTGTCGGCTAGAGTGCGCGCGTGATCCCGCTTCCAACCGAGCGTCTCCTGTGGGGCATCCCCGGGACTGTCCTCTTCTCGCTGGTCCTGCTCCTTGCGATCGTGGCTTTCGTCTACTCGGCGAGCCGGCGGGTGCGGGTGCTGCTCGCGCTTGCGCCCGAGCCGCGGTTCGACCGGATCGGGACTCGAATCTGGAAGACCCTTGAGTTCGCATTCCTCCAGAAGCGGATGTTCCGGGACTTCTATGCCGGAACGTTCCACATCTTCCTCTTCGCCGGGTTCATCGTCCTCCTCGTCCGGGTTGTCTCCATGGTGCTCGAAGGCCTCTTTCCCGGCATCACGCTGCTGCCGGGGCGGGCCGGCGACGTCTACACGCTGCTCAAGGACATCTTCGAGGTCCTCGTCCTGGTCGGCGTCGCGATGGCGGTCTTCCGCCGCGCTTTCGCCCGGCCCAGGCGGCTCGACCTGACGCTGGACGCCTGGGTCATCCTGTTCCTGATCGCGCTCCTGATTTCGGCCGACCTCGCGTCGGAAGGGGCGAAGACGGCGATGCGGCCGGAGCTCGCGAGCGCGTGGGCCCCCGCGGTGGCGGTCGTGGCGGGACTGCTGGAGGGCGCTTCCGCGGGGACGCTCGACGCTGTCTACGTCGGGGGCTGGTGGGTCCACCTCCTCGACATCTTCTTCTTCGGCAATTACCTGCCGTACTCGAAGCATTTCCACATCATCACCGCCGTCCCCAATGTCTTCTTCATGAAGCTCGAGCCGATGGGGCGACTCGGCACCCCGGACCTGGAAAACTCCGAGACGTTCGGCGTCTCGAAGGTCGAGCAACTCTCCTGGAAGTCGGCTCTCGACGGCTACACCTGCACGGAGTGCGGCCGCTGCCGCGAGGTCTGCCCGACTGCCCTGACCGGCAAGCCGCTCGACCCGAAGGTCTTCATCGACGACGTCCGCGACGCGGTCTACGAGGCGACGCCGGGAATCCTAGCCGGGGCGTCCGGACGTGGAAGCGGGAACGGAGCGCATCCGCGGAAGGAGCTGATCGGCGGCTGGATCTCCGAGGACACGATCTGGGCGTGCACGACCTGCGGGTACTGCACGCACGCATGCCCGGTCTTCATCATTCCCGCGGTGGACAAGATCGTCGAGATGCGCCGGCACCTGGTTCTGGAGAAGGCGGAATTCCCCAGGGAGATGCAGACCGCCTTCCGCGGCATGGAGACCAACGGCAACCCCTGGGGGATCTCGGCGGCGTCGCGAGCGGACTGGGCGAAGGACCTCCCCGTCGTCACGATGGCCGAGGCGGGGGAGAAGCCCGTGGACGTCCTCTTCTGGGTCGGATGCGCGGGCTCCTACGAGGACCGCGCGAAGAAGGTGTCGCGGGCGCTGGTCGAGCTGCTCGGCGCGGCGGGCGTCTCCTTCGCGATCCTCGGCACGGAGGAGACCTGCAACGGGGACTCGGCGCGCCGCATGGGCAACGAGTACCTCTTCCAGATGCTAGCCCAGCAGAACATCGAGACGCTGAACGGATATGGCGTCAAGAAGATCGTCACCAACTGCCCGCACTGCCTGAACTGCATCAAGAACGAGTACCCGGCGCTCGGAGGCAGCTACGAGGTGATGCACGCCTCGCAACTCGTCTCGAGCCTGATCGCGGAGGGGCGCCTCCGGATGCAGACGCCGATCCCGGAAACGATCACGTTCCACGATCCCTGCTACCTCGGCCGGTACAACGGCGTCTACGACGCTCCGCGGCGGATCCTCGACGCGATCCCCGGCCTGCGGTTCCGGGAGCTGCCGCGCTCGCGCGAGCGGGGACTCTGCTGCGGCGCCGGCGGCGGCCGGATGTGGATGGAGGAGAAGCTCGGCTCCCGGATCAACCAGACCCGCATGAAGGAAATCTCCGAGGCCGGAACGGACTCGGTCGGCGTCTCCTGCCCCTTCTGCATGGTCATGATCGGAAACGCCAAGGAAGAAATCTCCGTCACAACCCAACCCTTCGACATACTCGAGCTCGCGAGGCGTTCCCTGGGGCACACCGCCGTCCCAGACGTAGCCTCTTCCCTGCCCTAGGGGCGGGCCTCGCGCCCGCCCGCCTCTCGTCGTTCCTCGACCTGGTCGTGCCGTAGGGGAGGGGCTCGCCCCTCCCGTCCGGTCGTGCTCACGACAACTAAGAGTCAGAGACCGTGTGACTCTGCGAGGGCTGATGGAAAGGGTTCGACGTCTCGTCCAACGAGACGAGAAGAAGTACCGCGGCCTCCGCGGCGTCGGCCAATCCTGGGAACGTCTCGCCGAGAAACATCTCAGGAGGGCCGGCTACCGCATCCGCGACCGCAACGTCCGCATGAAGGTCGGCGAGATCGACCTGATCGCCGAGGAGAAGGGCGTTCTCTGTTTCATCGAAGTCAAGGGGCGCAGCGGTTTGGGCTTCGGAGCCCCCGCCGAAGCGATCACCCTGGAGAAGCAGAGACGTCTCTACCGCGCCGCCGAGATCTACCTCCAGCGCGAGCGTCTCCGCGAGAGGATCTGCCGGTTCGACGTCGTCTCGATCCTCGGAGGGGGCGGCGGCGAAACTGTCGAAATCCTGCGCGACGCGTTCCGCGGCCCGCTCCCGCCCCGGCGCCGCAAGTAGACCCCCATGCTAGAATTAGCCCATCTCCTGGGAGAGCAACGCGGTTGGCCGAAACGGAACAGCGCTACAACTTTATCTGCCCCAATTGCTCGGGCAGCTTCTCGATCCAGATCGAGCGGATCCCGCCTGTCCAGGCGCGTTTCCGGTGCCCGCACTGCAAGGAGCCGATGGATTTCCCCTCCCGCGAGGAGGCCCGAGCGTACGTCCGTCTCCAGGCGGAGACAGCTTCGAGCGCTTCGCCGCCGGCTCCGTCAGACGCGTCCTCCCCCTCGCCGCCGCTGGGAGTGCCGCCAAGGAAATCGGATCGCCTTCCCCGCGAGAAAAGCCCCCTGGCGGATCAGACCGGCGAGGGTCAGGGAGCGCGTTTCTACGTGGAGAAAGCCGGCTTTCAGACCGACGTTTTTGACCGGCGCGATATGCGCAACCTGATTCGCACAGGCGAGCTCCTCGAGACGGACCGGATCCGTGTGGACGACTCCGCGGCGGTCAATGCCGGAGACCTCCCGTACCTGATCTCGCTGTTCCGGATGGCCAAGGAGCAGAGGGCCAAGCCGCCCGCGGTCTGCAGGACCCACACCGACCTCGTGGCATTCTTCAAGTGCAACGACACCAAGCGCCCGCTCTGCGAGAAGTGCGCGCCCGAAAAGAAGTTCGGCGGCCAGACGATCCGTGTCTGCCAGCACTGCGGGGGCACCGCGACCGATCTGACCCTCGCTTGACCCTCCTGCCCCCCTCCGCTATCCTTCGCCCTCCCGTGCGGGAATAGCTCAGTGGTAGAGCGCCACCTTGCCAAGGTGGATGTCGCGGGTTCGACCCCCGTTTCCCGCTCCAATTAACTCCCACGAAACGAGTCGATTAGTTCGGGCCGTACACATCGCGTCTGGGCGTATGGAGTTCAACGAGAGTTCAAGCGGATTGGCAGGCTCGTTCGGCCGCTTGAATATCTAAGCGCAAGTCGCTGGCGCCGCAACGGTTCCGCGAAATCCAGGGCGTGGTTCCTTTCGTGACAGGGTGGATATCGCCCGTTCGAGGTCCGTTTCCCTCTCAAGGTTCGGGCGCGTTGTCGCGCCCGTAGCCTCAGCCATCCAACCTGACC
>Ga0126379_10000549_pt1 | contig 20993 bp, 29 predicted proteins | sample PanSoiMetPlot_24_FD_92640 | JGI IMG/M metagenome (GOLD analysis project Ga0126379, IMG submission 92640) | Tropical forest soil microbial communities from Panama - MetaG Plot_24 | ecosystem: Environmental > Terrestrial > Soil > Tropical forest > Bulk soil | place: Panama | collected 2016-02-17
TCGGCCGCTTTTGGGAATGTTGGATCAGTTTCGGGCAGTGCCGCGATTGCCTCGACGTCGAGCGTCGGGTACTGCTCCGCGGCTGATTGCGTGAATCCACTATTGTCGTAGGCCCACGGTGGATCGGCGCAGAGCACATCATAGATGCCAGGTAGTGCCGACGGCTTGCGGGTACCAAGCCGTGCTAGTTGAATCTCGCGCCGGAGCCGTCCGACAGACCACGGCTTGCTAGGACCGTCGCCACGCAGTGCCCGATTTAGCCATCGGATCTGCTGCGCCTGCGGCATTGGCGAGATCACCGCGTGATGTCCGAAGGATAGATCTCCTACACGTATAGGAAATTCGACGTTCTTCGCGACCCAAGCGTAAGTTTCGACAGACCGCCATTCGTAACCGGTGGCTTCAGTCGCCTTGGTATACGTTTCACCGTAGGTTTTTTCCCCGTAGTTGATCCAATCACCGATCCACCATTGCACGGCGCCTTCAATGCGGCATAGCGTTTGACCACATTCCGTCCATTGCTCGAGCGTCGGCTTGCCACGTACGGCTAAGCCGGTCGGTTTCAGTTCGAATAGGTCAAGTTGTAACGCCTGCTTTTTGATCTGAATGACGCTCACACGTCCTCCAAAAACCCGCACAGCCATTCGAGCAACGCGATGTCTCCCGATTCGGGTTCCTCGATTTGTCGGAGAAATTCAATCAGCACGGGAAGCTGCACCAGTGTGCGCGCTTTGCGAAAAGCTGTTCCGGCACGAATTCGGAAGATCTCCCCTTCCAGCCGGTTGATTTCGTTCATCCTGTCTGTGATTACTCGATCGTGATGTCCCGTAGCCATGAAACGAATTCCTCCAGATCGAACACGGCGATCAGCCGTTCGGGATCGCATTGATCGCGTAACCAATCCGCCGCGTCACGAATGCCGCGGCCGTGCGCGATGACGATGGCTGGCAAGGGTCCGCGGCGAATGCTTTCCAGCAGATACAGAAATTTCTCATCGACAGAACCGCGGCGCTTTTGCGATTTGCACTCGAGGATGATGCCCTGCGGATATTCGCGGACGTTGCGCAGGACAAAGTCAACGCGCCAGCGCCGGCCGTAGATCGTGCGGCCTATGATCTGTTGCCGATCGAACCGATAGCCGTAGACAGTCAAGATCGCGGCGATCATGTCTTCGCTGAGTTGTCCGGCCTTTTCGGCGCGCGTGAACGTCATCGTCCACTCCGTTTCACCCGTCCACAGCGTTTGCAGCGCAGGACGCCGGAGGCGGTCACGTAGTACCACCAGTGGCGGCCGGCGCACCTAGCGAAAGGGAATGTCGTCGCTCGTCAGCGGCAGCGGCTGACCCTGATCGTCCAGGGCCTCGAGCGCCGCGATGTCGTACCCGTACTCGGTCTTTTTCGTGCGCAGCCGCACCGGCCGATTGGCCTTCATGGCGTCCGCCGCCAGGTCGGCCCATTTCCGGGTGATCGTGCTGACGGTGTTCTGATTCGCGGGCCAATCCGGCCCGCCGGCGATCGTCAACGTATATTTCGTGACTTTGGGGTTGCGGGTCGGTGTGCGGTTGATGGCCGTGACGTAGACGACGTGATCGCTGCTGACTGGACCCGCGCCGGCGCCCTTCGCCGGCGGCAGTTCCGAGTCAAGGACCGGTGCGTCGGCGCCGGCCGGCGGCCCATCGGCAGCCGGCACCGCGCGCACCGCTCGTGCCGGTGGTGTCTCCGGCTCGAGCTCTTCCGCACTCACTTCGCCAAACCCGACGAGATTGGACACGGCACGGTTGAACGCGCGCGTATGTGCATGGGATCTGACGAGGTGTTCCGTGGCGCGCATTCGACCGACGGATTTTTCCGCGGCACTGCACGCGCCGTCACCCGTCCCACTGCGACCGCTCTTCGTGCTGGCGCGGTACATCACGACCCACGCGAAGTTGTCGCCCCCGTTCGGTAAGGTGCCGAAGAGCTCGCGCCGTTCCTCCACGCATTCGACGGTCAAGCCGTACCCGACCGTCAACCCGCGCCAGTACCCTTTCTTGCGAAAGGCCTTGCCCTCGAGCTGGATGATCTGATCGGCCATCACGCCGTCGAGCGCGGTTTGGATATCGCGGTAGGCCTTGAAGGCCGCGATCAGTTGGGCACCCGTCATCGGCGCGGACTGCTCGAGGACGGCCGGCGGTGCGGGAGCGAGGGCGGTACTCATCGCGGGAGGCCTCGAATCCGATCCTTGATGGCGGTGCGTTGCGGTTCCGGATCGCGCGCGCGGAGGAAATCGATCGCCAGGACGATGGCAGCGGCCACGCAACTGATCGTCCCGAGGCCGATGGTGAGCCAGAACACGACGATCCAGAACAGATCGGTTTCGTACGGTGGCATGTCACGCACTCTGTTTGCGCGCGCGCGCCAGACTGAGGGCATCGGTGCCGCGTAGCCAGGCATCGATCTCGCGGCGATCGAAGAGATACCGGCCGCCGCGGCGCAGTGAGGGCAAGCGCTGTTCGTTGATCAGGTAATAGACGGTGGACCGGGCCGGCAGTCGCAAGTACTGCATCAGCTCGGCGACCGATAGGTACGGAGTTTCAATCATGCGGCGCTCCGTTTCCGCGCCACGCGCGCGAAGGACGTGATCGGGATGCGGGCATAGCGCGCGATCCGTTCGGCGAGCTCGAGACTGGGCACGATCCGCCCGGCCACCACCCGCGATAAATAGCCCTGGCTCAGATCGAGCACCGCCGCGCAGGCACTCTGCGTGTCATGCGAGTCTCGAAAGTAGGTGGCCAGGTCGGGAAATTCGATCGGCCAGTGGTCGGATTCCGGAAGTTTTGGGCGGGATCGTGCAGCCATGTTTCAGAATGGGAATATTCTCATTCTGAAAGTCCGGCGTCAAGAGTATTCGCCTATGGTATAGTCCGGATGAGTCTTGATGGAATCGCCTACCCTAGAGGGGATGCCGCCGACGCCCACCCTCGACCAGGTTGCTCGGAATCGGATTCGTCAATGGATCACGGCCACCGGGATGCGCCAAACCTCGCTCGCCGATCGCATCGGCAAAAAACAAGCGTGGCTCAGTCGCTATCTGGCCGGCGAATTCGATGCCGATCTCGAAACGTTGCGGAAGATGGCCCTCGCCTTCGGGCATTCCATCACCGCTTTACTCGATTTGCCGGTCGATCCGGAAGCCTCGCGCGTCGTGGATTTACACAACGCGCTCTCACCCGAGTCGCGCCAGTTGCATTTGGAACTGCTCGAGGATTGGACGCATCAGACACGGAGCGGTCGAGGTCGCAGATAAAGCGATAGACCAGGTCCACGCGCTGCGGAGGAAAGCCTCGTAGGTGCTGCACGATCGCGTCGATTTGCGTCGCCGCCATCTTGAGTGTAGGTCGCCGATCGGAACCCGACGCCATGATGGACGCCTCCCGGAACGAACATAGCAGGTCGTCACAAAAATCACACCCTACGCCTCTGGTGTGGGGAACGCAACAGCCAACGCATTTTCATTGCACGAATAGCCGGTTGGCGACCGGCATCGCGACCGTCGACGCCGATCGCGGCGGCCATTCCGTACAGGAATCAGACTTTCCCTTGCATCTTTTGACAGGTTGACGACCGCCATGCTCTTGCGTTTGGTGCAGTGTCCACTCTGTGTCTGGCGCGCGCGCGAGGACGTCACGCCCGCCGATCACGCGACGCGCGTCCGCCTGGATCACGCGTTGCGTCGCGCGTTCGTGGCGCATGTCATTCAGGCACACGGGGATCTGCTGGACGAAGCGGTCGTGACCGACCATTCTGAGGACTCCTAAATGGGCATCTACACCCGCCCCGAATCGCCGTACTGGTGGCTGTACCTCGAGACCACCAAGCAGAAGGAAAAGACCGATATCCCGGTCGGCCTGACGACGATCCAACGGCGCGACAGCAAAAAGCTCGCGCTGGATCGGTATCACCAGCGGATGAACGAGCTCGCCGCGCGGCTCTATCAGTTGCCGACGGCGCGGCCGGCGATTCGCTTCGCGAAGTATGCCGAGCCGTACAAGACCGACACGATCGCGCATCGCGCCGGCGCGCGCCGCGAGCTCGAGATCCTCAAGCAGCTCGTCGCATTTTTCGGCGATGACCTGCTGACCGCAATCGATCGCGACCGCGTGAAGGCGTATCACACCGTGCGGCGGACCGACACGCCACCGGCCGCCGCGGTGACGATCAACCGCGAGGTCGATCTGCTCAAAGGCATGCTGCGCGATGCGTGCCCGAAGTACTTGCAGACGTCACCGCTGGTCGGGATGCCGCGCCTCCGGATCGTACCGCCGCGGCGCCGCTACGTGAGCGCCGACGAGTTCAGCCAACTGCTCGCGGTCTGTGAGGACGCGCAGGATACGGCGATCCTGGTGCTCGGCCGCGACGGCCTGGCGCGGCTCGGCGATCTGCTCGATCTGCAGCACGCCGATCGCGACGGGCGGCTAATGTATGTCCGCGATCCGAAAGGCGGTGCGCCCTACGAGATGGTGCTGACGGACCGCGCCGCAGCCGCCGTCGACGCGTTAGCCGGCAACGACAGCAAATATCTGTTTCCGAAATTTCGGAAGGCGCTCGAGCCGCGCGACTGGACCGGCTCCGTGCGGCAGCGCCTCGAGTATCTGTGCCGCCAGACCACCCCGCCCTTGCCGTACGGCCGCGCCCAGAACGGGGTCACCTTCCACTGGGGCACGCGGCGCAGCGGCGCGACTGACCTGCTGGTGAAAGAGAAGAAGCCGTTGCCGATCGTGCAGCAGCAGGGTAACTGGAAAAAGCCGCACGTGTTGCTCGAGATTTACAGCGAGGTCAGCCGTGAAGACATGGTCAAAGCGCTCAGCGGCAGCCCATCGAAAACGAAACGACGACACGGCTAACAAGGTCGCGCGCGATGCCTTCTATCTCGGCATGATGCTGAGTTATGCGGCGCGAGAACACGGCGGGGCGTTTCGCAAGGCCCTGCAGCGGTTCGATCAATTGGATTGCGAGCACCTCCAACCTGGTCAGTTGTTGCGGTGGCTGGACGAGACCGCAGCCCTTCTGCGTGACGAACTCCAGGCGATCCATTCCCGCCCCGTTCCCAATGGACCCAAGAAACGCAAGAAACGTGAGGAAAAACCGCGATAAGCGGGGCCTTCGCAACGCGGAGGTCGGGAGTTCGAGCCTCCTGCCGTCCACCACCGAAATCGCGAAACAATCAATGATTTCCGGCCTGAACTCGCGGATCGCGCGATCGGGCCGATCGTGGCCTGTGTCCAGTACGTACGCCAAAAAGGACGAAAATACGTGATTCCATTCCCGTACCGTTCCCGTGAATATGCAGTCGGTTTATGCATTCGCACTGGCAGTTTGCACAGTGTCGCCCGCGCCGCGCGTGCCCGATAAGGATGGTGTATGTCCGCGTCGAAGCTGATTGCCGCTGCCCTCGTCGTCGCGTCCTTGGTCGCCTCAGGGCCCGCCGAGGCCCAACCCGTCACCGCCAATACCGGACCCGGAAGCCTGACGTGTAGTGATTGGCTCATCGCCGTCGACCCAGCCGCCCGCAATGATGTCGATTACCGACTGCGGTATGAATTGATGCTGGCGTGGATGCAAGGCTTTTTGTTCGCGACGATGGAGTTCTCGAACGCAACAGCCCGCACGTCACACACGCCGGCGCCGCTGTTAGCGATGCCCGATCCGGCCACACTCGTCGACTCGATGACGAAGACCTGCCGTGCCTATCCGACCACGCCGCTGGTCTTCATCGCGTCGCGCCAATTCAATCTCCTGATCGTCCGTTAGGTTCTTCCATGACGCAACCACAGCTCGTCCAGATTCTCAAACGACTCAACGACGCGCAGGAAGGACTGAAAGCGTCCTCACAGGCGTTCGACGAGGCGATGGCGGGCCTCACCGCCACGCTCGCCGCGATCAAGCACGCTAACCTCGCGCAGTTGGCCACCATCACTGCCGTGGCCGAGGCGACTAAGCACGCGCTTGAGCTGATCGAGGGACACAGCCACTAGTCACCGCCGCGCCAGTTGCAGGGGATCACACGATCAGCGTCAGCGTCAGGATGGCCAGGCCGGCCGCGATCAGGTTCTGGCGCGCCGGCACCGGCCACGCCGCCAGCAGAAACAGCACGAACGCCAGGACGTAGCACACCAGATGAAACGGGTACATCGCGCCCCTCCTTTAGCCCAGTAGGACGTGCCGTAACAGATCCTGCAGCGTGTACTTCGTCGTCGACGCCGTGACGGTGTAGCGCGGCAACAGCCGCGGCGCGATATCGATCTGGTCGATGCGCACGGACTGAATGCGGAAGTCGCCGTGGTAGTTCTGCGGCGCCGGCAGATCGACATGCACGATCGCACCGCTGCGCGTATTGGTGTCGCGCGTTGCATAGCGCAGTTCAGCCGCCACGAATTCGAAGAGGCGCAGCTCGGCCTCGCCGCGTTTCTGACACGCGCCGATGGAATCCAGACTCGAATCGGTGACCACGTAATCGTGGACCCCGTCGCCGCCTTCGGCCGCGACCAGGGCAGCCTGGCCGGCTGGCGAGCCGACCAGGACCCACAGCGCCAGGCGGTCGCCGACCGGCAGCGGATCCGCGGTCGGGCCGATCTGCCAGGTCACGCCGATCAGCATCGGCGCGGTCGCGACGCTCGAGCCGCCGCGGATGTTGACTTTGATCGACCCGGCGCCACTGGCCGGAATGCCGGTCAGGGTTTGGCCGGCCCGGCCGGTGTAACGCAGGTACTGGTTATTGTCGGTGCGGACCCAGCCGGGTACCGGGAAAGCCAGGACGCCGGCATCCAGCGACAGCGTCGTGTCACCGACCAGCGCACCGATCGTCGACGTCGCCTGCGGTGCCCGACCCAGCGCACTATCGGCCTTGGTGTCGAGATACGTCGTCGTGGTGTTGTCGTCGAGCGTGCCGACATACCGGAAATCGGTCGTACCGGCGGCCGTGCGGTAGAGGATCCGCTGCGTGACGCTCGGCGGCCCGATCGGAATGGTCGTCAGGGTCACGGCGCTCGAGCCGGCGTCGTTCACCAGCGCCACGCCCTTGCCCAGCGCATCGTCGGGCCGGTCGTCGGTGAACGTCGTCGTGGTGTTGTCGCTCAGGCGCACCAGCTCGTAAAACTCGGACCCATTCGCACGCGTTCGGTAGATAACGCGCGCCAGCGTGCCGGCCGGGCCGATCGGGATCCCGGACAGCAGATGCGTTTCGCCGCCGGCCGTGCTGACGGTCGGCAGCCGGCCTTCGCCGAGTTCCTCATCGCGCTTGTCGTCGTCGAGGAAACTGTTCGGACTGTTATCGGGAATCTCGCCGACCAGAAAATATTCCGAGCCGTTCGCTTTCGTGCGATAGATTCGCCGCGCGCGCGCGCCCGCCGATCCGAGGGCGGGATAAATGCGCGGCTTGGTATCGGAGCCGGCGGTGCTGACGCCGGGCGCACTGACGGTCAAGGCGCTGTCGGGCACCGGGTCATCCCACCACGTCGTGCTGTTGTCTTTGAGCTCGCCGACCAGGAACAGCGACCCCCCGCCCGCCCGCGTGCGGTAGAGGCGGCGGCCGACGACGCCTGACGGCCCGAGGGCCAGGCCGGTCAGCGCGCAGACGCGCCCCGTCTGATTCGTGGTCGGCGGCCGCTGCACCAGGTCCGTGTCCGCGTAGGTATCCACCACGGTCGCCAACGCATTGCCGGGCACTTCGCCGACCAGAAAGTAGTCGCCGCCCCCCGCGCGCGTCCGATAGACCCGCCGCGCCAGGACGCCCTGATCGCTCGAGGGATAGAGGCTGTGCGTGAACCGGACGCCGGCCGCGTTCGATTGCTTCGGGTATTGATTCCCGAGCTCGCTATCGTTCAGGCGATCGGCGAACTGGTTGATCTGCGTGCGGAGTTCGGCAACCAGCTTGTACGTGTAATTGTTCGACGCCCGGTAGAGCCGCAGGCCGTGACAGTTCGCCGGGAAAATCGGGATGTTGATGAAAAAGGCCAGCGGCGTGGTGCCGAACGTCGTCGAGTAGGCGTAGCCGCTGAGCGGCGTTTCCCCGTACGTATCGTGAAAGGCGGACAGCGCCCAGTAGTACGTCGGGCCCGGCGTGACGCGGCCGCTGGTATCCCAGCCGGCGAGCGCAGGCCCCGTCGGCGCCCCGGTGTAGTGATTCGTCGCCGCCGCGAAGGTCGCCAGGATCGCCGATTCCCCCAGCTTGGTGACGATGGTCGTGCCGACGGCATACGGCCCGCCATAAATGCCGCCGAAACCGCCGAACGCGGTGCCCCAATTCGGCGCCCCCAGCGCACTGGGCGCATACGTGCCCAGGTTGTACGCCAGCGTTTCGCCGATCGCGGTCAGCATCGACAAGGCGTAGGTGTAGCTCGAGCCGGGCATGAGGCCACCGGCGCTGTCGGCGATGCGGTTCTGCAGGCCGGCCGCCGGCACGCCGGGCACGAAGGGATTCTGCGTCTGGCCGTTCTGGCCACCGGGCAGCGATTCGCCGAACGTCGTGACGACCGTGCTGCGCCACAGATAGGCGCCGGGCGCCAGGCGGGACACGCCCGGCCCATCGACGCCGACCCCGGGCACGCCGGCGCTGCCCGCGGCACCGGCGGTGCGCGTGGCCACCGGGCCCGGCAACGTTTCCCCCAGCGTCGTCAGGAAGGCCACGCGGTACCCATACGTGCCGGCCAGCGGTCCGAGCGTGCCACTGGCGCCGATGCCCGGTGGCGCGGTCGGCGTGGCAAAGTCGGGACAGAAAATTTGCCCCGACGGCGGGCCGGGCATGGTTTCCCCGGCGCTGTTCGCGAACGCCACTTTGTACTGGTAGAGCCCACTGAGATTACCGGCGACGCCGACCGCCAGCTGCGGCACGCCGGCACTTGAAGGCCCGGGCACATTCCCGACCACCACACTGGCCAGCGCGCCAGGCGTCGTGCCGCTGTAGGCCATCAGTTGCCCCGTGTCGTCGGCGATGGCGTAGCCGCTGGGCGCAAAGATGGTGGCATCCTCCACCGGGATTTCCGTCGAGCCGACGGCGATCGTGCTTTCACTGGGCCCGACGACTGGCGTGGCTTTGCCCCGCACCATGATCCGCGTGCGGACTTGGGATTCATCGTCGGCCTTGGTGATCTCCGGCAGGTTCATCGGCCGCGGGGGCGTGCCGTCGATCGGATGCGGCGACGGATTCGGGTCCGTGACGAACAGCCAGACCACGCGGTTGTAATCCACCTTGGCGTAGGCGCCGGCCAGGTTCGCGAGCTGCACCAAGGCGTCCATGAACGTGTCACCGGCGAACGTCACGGTGACCGCGGGCAGGCCGCCGACAATGCCGGCCGTCGAAAAACTGGAGGCGAAGGTCTGCACCAGCGTCGTGGCGATCGTGGTCGCGGAGACATTCGTCCACGATCCGAAGACCCGCCGGCGATTGAACAAGAACGTGTAATCGATACAGTCGACGTTCCAGCTGGGATTCTCGGCGCGCAGCTCGTACCGCTGCTCGACTTTCTGCACCGTGCCGGCGAATAGCAGATTCGGGAGGGCGAGATTTTGCAGGCCGATCTTGATGTCGGTGCCGACCGCGGGCGGCGGCCCCGTATCGACGATGAACGAGCAGGTATTCGGCTGCTCGTTCAGCACGTCGGTGATCACCAGCGATCCGCGGCGGATCTTGGGCTCACTGATCGCGCCGTTCCAGGTCACCACGACGCTGGTGGCCGTATAGCCTTGCAGTTGCGCATTGCCAACGGCCGTGACGTGGATCTGCGGCGCGCCGCCGAGCGTCAGGGCGACGGCTTGAATCCGACCGACGGCGGTGACCGCGAAGGCGCTAGCGGCGGCGAGCGGCTGGCCGGTGCGTAGCGCAGCACTGGACGCCGTCGAGACCTGCGCGGCGGCGTACAGCGGCCCGCTGACCGTGAGGCTGCTGGTAGTGACGGCGACGGCGATCGTCGACTGGGTTTGAAAGGTGCCGAAGAGGAGCAGCGGCGCGACCGTCTCGAGGTGGAGCGTCGCCGCCGCATAGAGGGCCCCCTGCGATTGGAAGATCGCGGCCGCGGCGAGCTCGATTTCGGCCGCGGCTTGGAACGTCGCCGCCACGCGCAGCGGCGGACTGGTCGTGACCGTGATCGCGGCGTCGGCCGCCAGCGGGGTGAACGCGCTGGCGGTCGGTTGGCCGAACGCGAGCGCCCCGAAGATCAGCGCGCCGAACATCGGCGGTTACGACGGCGTGTCGAGGCCGGCGAAGGCGTTCCACATCGTCTGAATCTGCGATTGGATCTCCGTGTCCGTCGAGGTGCAGACGGCCGTTTTCGTCGCTTCGTCGTACGTCGTTTTGCTGGTGACGTTGATCCCCATCACCAGGATCGGGCCGGCTTGCGTGGCGGCCTGTTGCGGCGTCGCGATCACTTTTTGCGCGTAGAAGGCCCGGCCTTGGTGATACGGCGTGGTGCCGCTTTCACTGAGCACGCTGCCGGCGACCAGCGCCATCAACGTCGTCGCGCGTTCCATGAAGCCGCCGGGCCCGGTGTCGCGCGTCAAGGCCATCTGAGCGACCGATTGTTCAACAGGCATCGCAGAGGTTCCTTTACAGCAGACTGATCGTTAACGTCGCGCGAATGTGCGTTCCGTTGGTCGTCGTCGTCCACGTGCCGGCCGCGCCGGGATCCTTCAACAAGGCTACGGTCGTCCCGGCCGGGACCGTCTGCGCGGCGCCCACCTGATAGCTCCCGGACCCGTCAAAGAAAAAAAACGGCTGCTGTTGGTAGCTGCGCCCTTGACCCGGCGGCGGCCACGCGACGCGCAACTCCGTCGGACTCCCGGCCACCGAACTGCCGTTGATATACACGGATACGAGCAGCGTTTTCCCGATCAGGCAATACGCGTGCGTCGCGAGATCGGCGGCCTCGACGGTCCACGTGCCCACATTCGTCGTAAAGTTCGCCGCACTATAGGGCACGTCGATCCAATGGCCCAGCGCCGTCGCGCGTTGCTTTTCGAAGATGTCGGCAAAGGCTTCAATGCTGCCACTGCGCCGACAGCGCAAGGCATGACTCAGAACGGCCGACCCGTCATCGTTGGCCGGCTGCGTGTAGAGGTCGCCGCCGACGTGTAGCAGATTCCACAACCGCGATCCGGACGGTTGACTGGTATCGCGCCAGCGTTGGATCACGGCAGCGGTGGGCCCGGAGATTTCCTGCACGCCGGCAAAGACATTCGTCAGATCGGTCCGCGCGTACGGTGTCGTTTCGATGTCGGTGAACGCTTTCGCGGTCACCGTCGCCGCGATCAAGTCGCCGACCAGGATCGTGCGCGCCGTCGATCCCTCTTGGGCCCGCACGATCGTCAGCGTGTCGGTGCCGACCGACGTGACGCGCACGATTTCCGAATTCGTCGCCGTCGCGATGGCACCGAGCGGACACACGGTGGCATTGAACGGCGGCGTCGGGAACAGGGCGCCGTTCCCGCTTTGGACCGTTAGCGTTGTACCGGTCGTCGGCGGCGACGGCGCGATCAGCACCGTCGAGATCGCGAAGTTTTTGTGTTGGTCAAAAGCCGTAGCGTTATCCTCGCATCCACCGCACAAGCGCGTTGGCACAACCAATTGCACTAAGTTCTTTGGGTGTTCGATACGTTGTTCGTGCCCGTCGAACCCAATAATGAAAAGTCGCGCGAGGAATTCCTAATTCTTGCGCCCACTCAGTCAATGTCTGCGTCTTGCCTCGCATGGTGATCCACCGCGTCTGCCGTTTATTGCGATCCTGTTCTCGCTTCGTCGCCCAGCGGCAGTTACTCGGACTATAGGGACCGTCGTTATCGACACGATCAAGCGAGGACTTCAGTGGACGCGGCCCCATATCTCTCAAGAACTGTTCGAAGTCGTCCCGCCACTCTGGACAGATGGTGACACCACGACCGCCGTAGTTCTTAAACGCGGGATCCTTGGGATTCAAGACTCGCTGCCGCATTGCGGACCATGACACGTGCTCCGGCGTATGCGACTTCCCGTGCTTGAAATTCATCAGCTCACCGTGATCTGCAGCGCGCCAATCGGGAACGACGGCGCCGGATCCCCCGACAGGATCGTGCGCGCGGCCGTCAGCGCATCCCACACCAACAGGTTCCCGCCCGTCACGGCATCGAAGAGCCCGAAGTGCGTCACCGTGCCCCAGCCGGCGGTCGGCGCCGGGAACGTAATCGCCAGGGCATTCGACGTCTGGCCCCCCGTCCCGCTCGAGTTGCCCGACGTGCCCCCTTGCGTCGCGTTCCAGTTGGTGTCCGAGGGCGCATAACTGACGCGCGCATACGCGCCGCCGGCGACTTCGGTGCCGCCCCCACTGTCGGACGGCGCCGTCGTGAAGAGCGCCACATACAGCGCGGCCGGCTTGGCCCAGGTGCGCGTGCGGAACAGATGATCGACAACGAGGTTCTCGAGGTAATCGGAGGCTTGCGCAGTACCCATCGTGTCCTCACTGATTCGGCAGTTGCCGGCCCGAGGCCGTGCGCTTGATGATTTCGATGCTGATCTGATCGGTGAGTTCGCTAATCGTGCTCGGATCCCATACGCCCTGCACATAGACCGTGACCGGCACGTAGGGCTGAATCGGCTGCGGCCGCGGCGCGGTGACGATGTCCGGCATTTGCGGCGTAAAGCCGCCTTTGGCGCCCGTCAGGAATTTCTGGTACCACGCGTCGTAATCCTGCTGCAGCCGCAGCCGGAGCTCGCCTTCCCATTGGAGCGTCTGCGCTTCGCGTTCGGCGACCCGCTTGATCGCTTCGTTCAGCGTGTCCATGGCCGCGGTGACTGGCTGATCCTGGCCGGGGCCCAGCGCCCGTTCCATGTTGATCTTTTTCGCCTGCTCCGCCTCGAGAATTGCCTGCGTGCGCAAGCTGTCGACGATGGCAGCGCGCGCGTCCACTTCCTTCTGTACTTTGGCGTTCAGTTTGTCCTGTTCGGCCATCACGCGCGCAAATAAGTCTTTTTGTAATTCGCGCAACTGCTCTTGATTCTGGCTGGCGGCGATCTGCTGCTGATACTGCTCATCGAGCGTTTTGAGATACGCCTTGGCGGCATCGGTCTGCAACGTGATCGATTTGACGTTCGCATCGGTCGCGGCTTGCATATCCCACAGGACATCCAGCGCCCGCTTCTCTTCGTCGGTCAGCGCGGCCATCTGTTTGGTGTAGTCGGCGATGATCGCCTTCATCGCGTCGCTGACGCCAGGCGCCGCCCCCGCGGCCTGCCCGGGGGCCGGCAGGTTGATGTCGGTGGACGTCGGCACGCGCATGCCGTCGCGCATCGCCGCCATCAGCTCCGGCGAGGCAAACCCTTTCATCATCGCGTAGGCGTCAGCCAGGATTGTTTTCAGCGCGGCCCATTTCGATGGCGCCTCGGCCCACGTCCGATAGAGCTCGTTGAATTCGCTGGCGAGCGGCGCAATCCCCTCCGTGGCCAGGGTCTTCACGTTCGACGCCATCTGGCCGACGGCTTCCGACGCTTTCGCGGCCGCGTCCACGGCGTCCGGACTCATGGCGTTGTTCAGTTCCTTCTGTTTGGCGATGGCCGCATCGTAGTCGTGCGCCATCTTGAGCGCGGCGCCGGCCATCTTCGTCCCGAACAGATCGCCGGCGACGGCAATCTGGCGCATCGTGTCCGGCATCTTGTCGAGCCGTTCGAAGATGCGCCGAAACACCTCGTCGATGTTTTTGCCGCGCAGTTCGTCGGCGGTAATCCCCAGCGCGTGGAGCGCGGCGACGGCGGATCCTTCGCGGCCGCCGATGCGGTTCTGGAGGTTCGCCGCCGCGCGCCCGATGTCGTCCATCGACACGCCCAGGTCGCCGAAGGCGCCGGCCATCAGCTGCAGTTGCGTCGTCGAGATGCCGGTTTCGGTGGACAGGTTGCGCAGCGCTTTCGCGGCATCGAGCAGACCCGACACGAAGTTGACGATCGCGCTGACGGAAAACGCGATCCCGAAGGCTTGCCCGACACTCAACGCCAGAGTCTTTAATTCGCGGAGGCCGGCCGCCGCAGCGTCGGTCGACTGCTTCACGGCGTCCAGATTGTCGCCCTCGCCGAGTTTGGCGATCTGGCCTTTGAGCGTCGTCACTTCCTTGCCGAACGCCTCGAGCTGCGCGATGGCGCCCTCAACGGCACTGGAAAACGCCGTAAAGTCGGCCTCAAATTTCCCCGTGATCGGCATCTTCGCGTCTCAGCTCGTCAACCAGTACGGTGTAGACATCCAGGTCTAAGTCGCGAACCCATTCGTAGCGCCAGTGGCAGCGGCGGGCGATGGCGAGATCGAAGGCGACGCCGTCGCGCCACCCAGGACTTTTTTTTGGCGCTCGCGTTCCGCGGTCATCGCGGCTTCATGCGCGGCGACCGCTTCCTTCACGAGTTCGAAATCGTCCGGGTCCAGTTGGTCGCACGCCGCATAGACGTCGACGTGCGTTTTCCCGCGGATCGGATATTCGGGAAAACTCCAATCGACCAGATAGGCGACCATGCGCGCGATCCCCGTCTCGAGCGGATCGACGTGGTACGTGCCGTCGCCGTTGAGCGTCGACATCCGCCGCAACATGGCGCGGTATTCCCCCGCGCTCAACCGCCGTTTCACCAGCAGCCAATCGGCGCCGGGCAGTTCGAGCCGAATCGTTTCAGGCGTGACGAAGTGGGACATGGGATCCTGTATCCGGCGGCCCGAGCCGCGCCGTGAAAAGGTTCTCGGTCAGCGTGTAGCTTTCGATCGGCCAGGTCCATTCGCCGCCCTGATGCGTGGCCACGAACACCAAGGCGCCGCGACCGAGCTCCAAGTTGACGCGGTTGACGTGGATGACGGTCGCGCGCACGTGCCACTGTTGCGCGTCATCGCGGCCGATCCGGTAGCCATGCACGACGGCCGCGTCGTAATAGGCCCACCGCACGACCGCGGCGACACCGGTAATCGCTAACGGCACACGTTACGGATTGACCGTCCAGGGCCCAGCGCCGACGAAGTTGCCACTGATCGACACCGCCCCATTGGCCGGCACGTTGATCGCAGCATCGATGTACGCCAGGCCGGTGAAGAAATTCGTGGCGTCGAGGGAGCTCGGCTCGAGTTTCAACATCACGGCGATGTTGCCCAGCGCCGCGTCGAAGATGACCTGGTAACTGACCGAGTTGTACCAGCCCCCATAGGTGCCTTTGATATCAGGCAACCCAGTGACGTACTGCTTGTTGGTATCCTGAAACGCCGTGACGTCGGCGGTGTCCCGGGCGAGATTCAGCGTCCAACTGTTGATGTCGGCGACGGCGACAGCGGTCGCGCCTCCGGTGGGATCCATCAGCATCTGCCCTTTGCTTCCGTGTATGCGTCCGCCAGCCATCACTCACCTCCGCGTTCTCGTTCCCGTGGAGTCGTATCCTGTGCTTTGGCGCGTTCGAGTTCCACTTGCAGCGCGGCGATCTGGAAAATCAGGTCGCCGATGATCGCTTTCAATTTCTGTTCAATGGCGCGATCGGGGTCAGGCAACGGCTACGCCTTTCCACGTCCCGCCGAGTCGGACCCAGATTTTATTGGCCGTCGAATCGAGGACCATCATCCCGTCCGTTGGAGTATTCACGTCCGCGTCTACTGGCGTTCCAGTTTTCACTTTAAAACAGACGGCGCTACTCACGAATACATTGCGCCACCGCACAGCCGATACCGCCGATCCAAGGTCGAATAGATTATCGGCTTGCGGATAAGTATGAACCGATCGCACACTGCTAGCGCTTTGTCCTAAGAGCACACTATTAATCGAGCCACTGGTGTATAGCCCGATCAACAACACATCGGCACCATTTGCTGAATCGCGGGATAAAATCCCGCTACCATACGCGAGCCGGATCGCGCCGGTCGTCGCCGGATTCGTCCCGATACTCAGCGACGTCCCGAGATAGGCCGAACGTGACCGCAGACCTGACGTTCCTATATCAAAAACATTATCGCTCAATGGAAACAAAAACCCGTTCTGACCGATTTGCCACATACCACCATCGGCCGCACCTAGCACGAGTGCTCCGATTGAGTGTCGAATATAGGCCGCGCCACCGCTATTTACGAGTCTGAGATATCCTGTCGCACCATAGATCCGGCACTCTTGATCTATCGCGCCATTCTGCAACGCGAGTATGTTTGCGCCGCCACGTACTAGCTTCACGTCGCCGCCGATAGTCAACCCCGTCGTCAGATTCAACGTCGCCGGGAACCGCGCGTCGGGTACGATGCCGGTCGCGAGGTTCGCGGCATTCAACACGGTGAGTCCGGTCGTCACGCCGGTGCCGCCGTCCGCCATCGCGATCGGTTTGAACGCCACGTTCGCTGACAACCGCGCATCCGCGATCGTGCCTTGCGTCAACACGCTGGCATCGAGCGCGACGATCGCGTCCGTCCCGCCGGGTTCGTGCGTGGCGTGGTGCGCCAGCGGTGGCGCGGCCGTCGCCGGTTGAAACGACGGCAGCGTCCCGATCCCGGTACACGTCAGGATCCCGACCGCCGCAGGCACCGCGGACCAGCCATCCGCGGCCGTCGTGTCACGCGCCAGGACCGCACCCGTCAGCTCCGACCCGCGGAGCACCAGCGAATCGTTCCATTCGCCGGCGGAAATGTCGGCGCCCGGATTGTCCGGGATCGTCGTTACATGACGGTGATTGATGGTGCCCATTAGTGCCGCGTCATGTCGTAAATGTTCGGATCGAAGAGTGGCGTTCCGAGCGGCTGCGCCCCGGTCGTCGGCGACATCACCACGCGGTAGTGCCCGCCGCGATGCCACCAGCGGATCGCCGTATTCGCCTCGTCCACTTCCTGAATCCGGACGCGCCGCTCACGAAACATCGCCATAAAGGAGTAGCCGGTCACGGTCAGGAGTTGATCCTGCAAGAGCGCATCGATCCGCGCCGCCGCAGCTTTGCTGTTTTTCGGCACCGCCGGATCGATGAGCTCCACGGCCTTGACCAAGTAGAGGCCATCTTCAAATGCGCGCCCATCGAACGCCTGCTCGTCGGCCTGCTCGACGAACGACACGATCACAAACTGCTTGGAGCCCGCCGGCGCTTCGTCCCAGTACACGCCGTTCGGCATGAGGCCGAGCAGCGTCGCATCGGCGCCGAGTTTCGCGATGAGCGCCTGATCGATGTCGGACGAATCAGGCGGCATCGGTCACCACCACGTCGAAGCCGGCCGCCCGCGCCATGTCGGCGAGCTCTTGCAGCATCTTGCGTTTGCGCCGGTAGTAGATCGGCCAGAAGACATGGCCGGGCGGCATCGAGCCGCGATTGGCGCCGATTTTCGTATGCCGCGCTTGCGTGCCGTTTTCATAGATCCACGCATGCGGCGCGCGATTGGTGACCACCGAGACGGCCCGCAGTTTCGTGCTCTTGTGCGTGACCGTGACGCCGCGGCGCAGATTCCCGGTGCGCCGCGGGTACGCCTGGAAGATCGAGGATTTCGCTTCCTCGGCGGCGTTCTCCACGATGGCGCGCGCGTGCGCCGCCAGCGCCGGTGTCAGGTTTCGGAGATCGGCGCCGAGCTCCTCGAGACCGGCGAATGTCACACGCGCGCTCATGAGAGGACTTCCTCCGCGGTCAGGACGAGCACGATGCCGGCTTCCTCCGGATTCCGAAGGCCGCTGACCTGAAACGTCCGCATTTTGCCGGCCCGGCGATCGTCGTACGTGATCTGGGTCTTCGTGGTGACTTGCGGGTGATAGGGGATCGTGATGACGTGCGTGGCGGACGCGATCACCGTTCCCGCAGCCACACGCTCGAGATCGCGCGCCGTGGCTGGCGTGATCTGGGCCTGGACGGTCGCCGGCGTCAGATCGGCGAGGCCTGCGGTAAACCCGCCATCCCCATCCGGCACCGGCGTGCCAGGATTCTGCAAGCGGATCGTTTTGTCACGCAGGCCGGCCGCGATCGTGGTGCCGGCCATCACTGCACCACCGGATCGCGGGTGCGTCGCAGCAGGCTGACGATCGTCGGGGACAGATCCCCCCACTCGTGATCGCGCGCCGGGCCCTCCCCCTCCCGATCATCGCCCCGGAAGCGCCAGAGCTCGCCGAGCTGCAACAGAATCGCGGCGTGGACTTCAAACGGCACCGTCGTCGGATCCGTCCAGGTGAGCACCTGGTCTTTCCAGTACGCCGTCGTGGCGCAGTACCCCACGATGATCTGCTGCGCCTGGTCACGTTTGAGGACCAGATCGGGATCGCTCGTGTCCGTATCCGTCGTCACCGGGAGCCGCAGGTGCGCTTGCGCTTGCGTGAGCGTGACGAGCGCCGCCATTTACTGCACCCCCACGATCCGCGGCGCCAGGTCGTCGCCGGCCGTCGGTCGGATGACCGTACGCGCTTCGAGGATCGCCAGGCGATCGAGGATTCCGGCCTCGCGCGACATCGCCTCACGTCGGGCCTCGGTCACCGCCTGGCGCACGAACTCGCGCACGACCGGGGCGACGGCCTCCATCAGGGCGGTGAGCTCGTCCTGGGTCATTTACGCGGCCCTCTCCAGTGCCGCCTGGAGGAGTCGGCGCGCCGCCGTCGCCACCTCGGCCGGCGTCAAGTGATTCGTCTGGATCGGGAGGACGGACGCCGACGTCTTGGCGAACGGATCACCAGCATCCCGCTGCGCCAAGGCCGCCAGCGAGTAGTACTGCTGCTGCACCATCGGCGACTGGCCGCCGGTCACCGGCCCGACGCCGTAGTACTTCGCGCGCGCTTCGTTCGGCGACAGCGTGCCCGAGGCCGCCTGCGCCGCTTTCGCGCGTGTTTCCGAATCCATCCAGATCAAGTCATCGATGTCGAATTCCGTCCCATACTGCGTCCCGCTGATCGGGGTCGTCAGGCCGAGGCCTTCATCGAGCGCTTGTTCGAAATTCACGATCAGCGTCTGGAGACACTGCCCGTAGTACTGCTGAATCAGCGGTTCCGCGTTGGCGTAGGGCGGCGCCGGCCCGATGCCGACCATGTAGCCGGGCACGTGGTAGACCGAGCAGATCTTCTCGTCCGTCCAATTGAGTTGTTTGATCAACTCCGAATCGACGGCGTTGGTCGCCATGCCCTCATACTTGAGCCCGTCGCCGAGCACGGCCACCTTGCCGTAATTGTCGCCGGCGAAATTCTGATCCCAGTATGTTTTGAGGCGCTGCGCCGTCAACTCATCGATCGCCCCGGGCGCAGTGAGCACGCCCCCCGGTTGCGAACCGCTCGCGAAAAACTTCGCCGAATTCTGTTGAATGGTCAGGCCCTGCGAGGCCGCATACCCGCACGCGAAGATGGGCGAGACGCCAATCAGCGGATGGAAGAGCGGACACAGTAAGTCATGAATGATTTCGCGCGCCGGAATCGCGAGTTGCGGGGCGTTGACCTGCGACAACCAATCGCGCCCGACCTGGTAGTAGACCGATCCGTCCGGCGCAACCAGCGGTTGCACCGTGGTCGGGTCGAGGATGTAGAGCGCCACGACCACGCCCCGCGCATCGCGTTCTTTGAGGACGTAGGTATTGCCGTGCAGGAGCTTCGAGAGGAGCCATTGCTGCACGAACGTCGAGGGCCGCTGGTAGCGATTCGGTTTGCGGAGCACCGGTGAGAAGGCCGGATTGTCCGTCTCAACCCAAATGCCGTTTTGGTCTTCCGCGACGAGCCGCAGACTAAGTTTGCCGATATCAGAGGCGATGAGCGTCACACACGCGAACACCGTCGGATTGGTGACGGCCGTATCGACGGCGACGAACTGATTCTGCTGCCACGCCCCGGTAAACGGCTCCCGCACAATCCCGAGGCGCAGCCAGTTGCCCGTGCCCCGCGCGCCGCTGATCGGCGAGAGCGGCGGCAGCGCTTTCGCGAGATAGCGAAACGGCGCGAGCAGCGCCGTCCCGAGCGTGCGGATCAGCGAGCGCGACTCCACGGCCGTCACTCCGGCGGGGGGGGCGGGGACGGATCCGCGAAGCCGCAGCCGATCAGGGTATGGAACAAGTCGAGATCCGCGACGGCGTACGAGTCGCCGGGCGGATGTTCGTCGGTATGGTCGATCGTGTGGTACATGACCGACGTCACGACCACCGAGAAGGTCGGTTCGGCTTCCGCGTCGAGCGCAATGAACCGGGGCATGACGTTACGCCACGTACGTCTGCACGACGAGTTGGACCGCAGCCGTGCGCGCGCGCTTCCAGTTCACATACCGTTCGGCCCGCAACCCGACGTAATTCATCTGCCAGAACGAGGTGTAGACCGTCGTCGCATCGGGTACGGCGGCCGGCGCGGAATCCATCTGCACGGACGCTTCCGTCGAGACGTCGATGGTCACCCCGCCATCATCGGCGTACAGGATATTGGGCCCCGAGAGGAGGATCACATTCGCGCCGGCCGACTGCGACGCCACCACCGGCACGCCCATCGCATTCCCACCGGTCACGCCCAAGCCGCCGAAGAGCGGCTGCCCGAGGCCGTTCAACGCCGATCCGAGCGTGGCGGCGTTGCTCTCCGACATCACCAGCGTCGCGGTCGACGCCGAGATGCCGGCCACCGTCATCGCGTTGATCATCGCCTGAATGTCGGTGCGCGCATTGGCGGCACTTGTGCCGGCGCTGGTGATCGGTGTGATGCCGTTGGTGATCGAGCCGGGCGACACGTTCGCCACCGGCGCCTTCGCCGGATCGGTGTATTCGAGATCGAGGAATTGCGCGATGCCGGCGATCATGTCGGCGCGAATCACGTCCTCCGCCGCCGGCGACGAATTCCGCGCGAGTTCGTCGGTGATCACGATGATCCCGGCGCACTTCGTGATCCCGAGCGTCAGCGTCGTGAAGGCGAGCGACCCGACCGGCTTGGGCGCGCCCTGGCCGACCCACTTGTACGTGCCGCCGCCCGTCTGAATGGGCACGGAGACGTTGAAGGGCACATTCCGCAGGTTCGGAATCCGGCCGAGCAGCGTCGCCGGCCGGAGCAGGGCCATGAACTCATTGGAGAGCGGGCGCAGCGGCGCCA
>Ga0126379_10000551_pt1 | contig 20947 bp, 42 predicted proteins | sample PanSoiMetPlot_24_FD_92640 | JGI IMG/M metagenome (GOLD analysis project Ga0126379, IMG submission 92640) | Tropical forest soil microbial communities from Panama - MetaG Plot_24 | ecosystem: Environmental > Terrestrial > Soil > Tropical forest > Bulk soil | place: Panama | collected 2016-02-17
CCGCCGCTAGCGCTTGCTCGACTAGTTCAGTTATCGGGCGGCCCTGTTGGATGGCCGCCGCCCTGAGCCGTCTAGCCAGTTCAGGCGCCACGCGGGCGCTGATCGGAACCCGCCTAGTGTCTGTCATACAACCCAGTGTATGACAGAACGGCCGCCGTTAATAGGTGCTAGTGCAGGCGGGCGCCCAGCTATAGCTAGTCGGGTTAGCCCCCGCCCCGTTAACCGTGATGCTGGCCCCAGCCTGTACAAAGAACGTTCCCGACGTGGCGCCGGTAGCCTGCCCGCTGATCGTTATGCCCGTGGTCCCGCCGCCCAGGACGGTTACCTGCTGATTCGGCCCATAGTTCTGCTGTAGTACCCCGAAACCGGGGAACGGCGGCTGACCTGTGATCGTGTTGGTACTCCCGGGGGAGCCCGTCGAGAGATTAGACAGGTAGGTATCCCCGAGTATGGGGCCGTCAAAGCTGAATTCTGCCCCGTTGATCTGCCCGTTAGGGCTGTTCCCGCCCGTGTAAGCTATGCGGCCCGTGCTTTGCTTGATAGCGTTAGCGTTATTCCCCATGTAGATGTTATACGGGTAGTTGCCCGTGTTGGGTACGCCCGGGTTCTGTTCTATCTTGTAACGCAACTCCCCGGCATAAATGCGGGACCAGTTCCCCGAGCCGTCGTTACCCACGAAATTCCACAGTGCCACGGGGTTCCCCGCGAGGTTATAGCCCGCGGGGAGGCTCGACACGTTACCGTGCGCCAGGAAGTAAGAGCCGCCGTGATTCATTCCCCCGAGTACCTGAACCCCGTTCTGTATCGTCGCGCCAGCGTTATCAGTGTTGATGAAAATGTATAGTTCGTAAGTGTTGTATTCGTGGCTGTGGTCCCCGGCCACGGTTCTAGTGCAGACCAGGGGTGCCAGGTTATTCATAAGGTTTAGCTTGACGTGCGCTTTTTCCGTCCAGAAAACCCGGTTAATCTGGTTTACGGCTACCGTGTTGGCCGCGGTAAAGTTGACCACGGTCAGATCAATGTCATACCCCCAGCCGTCCCCCCAGTCTAGCCCGATGCCGCCCGCCGTGGTCAGCGTCCCGTCCAGCACAAAGTATTTAAGGCTAGACGTGGTCATCTGGGCGGGCTGGCCAAACTGGGCGCCGTAACCGCTGGTCCTATGGCAACTGATCCCTATACCGTTCCCGACCACGTTAACGACCGTGCTAGAACCCGTCCCCCACATGCTAACCCCGCTCCCCCCGCTGGTCCCGTTCACACACTGGGCGCTGATCGTGACCGCGTTAATATAGAACGTCCCCGGCCCCAGCGATATGCGCCCGCCCGTATTGGCCGCGTCAAACGTGTTATTAGCCCCGTTGATTGCGGCCGAATCGGTTACGCCCGTAGCGTCCCCGCTCGGGTTGATAACCGTAGTGGTTAGGCTAGTCCATGAGGGGATGCCCGCCGCTACTTGCAAAACCTGGCTGGCCGAGCCGATAGGCAGCCTAACCGGGGTGCTCCCCGGGTTGCTGTAGATCATGTCCCCCTTAGTCGTCATGGGGTTAGTCATTCCCCCGGGCGCTACGCTAGTCCATGCTGGCGCCGACGCTGTGACCGTAAGGAATTGCCCCGCGGTCCCGACTGGCAGCCGTGTTGCCTGGCCGCCCGTGGAATACATGATGTCACCTTGGGTCGTTAGCGGCCCCTCACCCCAGATAACATGACCCGTAGCCGGGTTGACGCTCAGGAATGTACCGCTAGCCCCCACGGGCAGCCGGGTAGCAACGCCCGCCGCCGCCGCCAGGATAATGTCATCTATCGTAGTCATGGGATTAGCGAAACCGGCCGCGCTATTCTGCCACGTCGGAACCCCGCCGCTCACAGTCAGAACCTGGTTAGCGGCGCCGATTCCCAGCCGGGTAGGCGTCCCCCCGCCGCCGCCCGTAATCATATCCCCCAGCGCGTTCATGGGGTTCGTCATCAGCCCCGTACCGAGCCCGGGGCCGAGGTTCAGCGCCCCCCAAACGTCAATCTGCCGTGCGCTAATCGAGTCAGCGTAAATCGTTGGGTCCTTAGCCCCGCCAGGGACCAGCGGGTTAACCGTGGGCGGCTGGGGCGCGGGCAGGGCCATCGGCACGAACGCCATAGCTTCTAGCGCGTTCTGGGTCATGGCCGCATGCTCGGCCCTGGCCGCCTGCTCTTGCTCGGACAGCCGCCGCATCTCGGCTAGCGCCGACTCGGCCCGCCGCGCCGCCCCCTCGGTTAGCTCAGCCGACCGCGCCGCGTCCTGGCGGGCTTGCTCGGCCGCCCGCCGCTCTAGGTCTACCCCCGCGGCCCCGAGCCGCTTAGCGCGCTCGACAGCGCCCGCCAGGGCCGCCGCCGTGATGCGCGCCTGATGCTCGGCCACGGCCGCCGCTGGGGCCATCCCAGAGCCTGAGCAGACAGGGCAGGCGGTCCCGGGGGCGGTCTGGCCGTGACCGCCACAGACGGCACAGTCAGCCAGGGCGCCCGGCCGCGGGGGGGCTACAGTCGTCATCCCTACAGGATGATGTATGTCACGCTGGCAGAGCAACGCCTGAGCGCGCCCGTCCCCGCGGCGCCGCCGTTGTTCAGGTCTAGTTCGGCCCCGGCCGGCATGACGATACCGGCCAGGTCAAACACGGCGCTGTTATGCGTGGCAAACGGGGCGCCCTGAGGTAGCCCTATTTCTACAGACCCGTACTGAACCCCATTAGTATCGGTCACCGTATCCGATACCAGAAACGATGTCCCGATACCCCCGCCGACCGACACGGCGCCCGATGAAATAGTAAGCGACAGCAAGCGGACACCGTTAGCCGTGGGCGCTATCAGTGCCGTACTGTTCCCGCTCCCTATGTCCGTGCTGACCGACTGGATAAGCCCGGTCGGCTGATTAGACCCCCAGCCGCTCACGGGGTCAGCAACTTAGACGGCTGGGCCACGCCTATATGGTCGTAGCAGGCGCCGACCGCTACCATAGTCAGCCCCGCAACCATCCCCCCGGGGCCGGGGACCGGGGCGGGCGCGGGGACCAGGGCTATAGCGAACTGGGGCGGGCGGGGGCGGGCAACCGGGGGGCCGCCCGTAGCCCGTGCGGCGGCATCGTCGCGGGCGGCCCGCTTGTATTCAAATACACAGGCCAGGCAGAGCCCTAGCCCGTGGTCCCCGCGAAGCGCCCCCTCGGGGTCAAGCCGCGCCGTGTTGCTCATCTATGCCCCCTGATTCCCGGGCAGGTCAAGGTCATACCGTAGCCAGCATGTAGCCGTGGGGGCGGGCAGCCAGATACCCGCGGCGGCATGCCAGAAAAAAAACAGCGAGTCCCCCGGGCGGATATAAAGCGGGTTCGTCGGATCGTAGTTGTTAGCCCAGCCCTGCACTACCTGATTCCACGGTTGCTGATTCCGCCAGAGCGACATACCCGAGCCGATAGGGCCATCTATCGTAATCTGGTGAACCTCAGCCTGAGCCACCTTACAGTTAAGCGTCTGGGGGTCAAATACGATAGTCCAGTTACCCACATTCCGCCCGGTTTTGTCCTTAGTGGCGGTCTGTTTCTGGGTCGGCCCCAGGTCACGGTAACGCGCCACGGCCCTAGCCTCTCAGCCAGTCGAGCAAGGGGCGGCGACGGCGCGGCGGCTCGCGGGGCGCTAGCGGTTCGTCAACCCAGGAAATGTAGGCATCCTGGCTGACAGTGTGCTTAATCACAAATTCGCGCCGCTCGCGGGACAGTGAGCGGAACACGGGCATCCAATCGCGGCGGGCGCCGAACAGTTCCGCCCAGCGTTCTAGGTCGCTGTCATCCTTAGGGCGGAAACCTAGCGTCCATTGTGTCTCTGACGTGGCTAGGCGCGTCCCGCCTTGCGGGCGCTGTTTCAGCAGACCGACACTGAACCCGGGCGCCCGCCCCTCGCGCAGAAACATCTTAAGGCGGCCGAATGTCTGCGGCAATTCCTCCTCTATAAACCCCGCATCGTCTAGTATCACGTCGGTATCGGCGGGCCGCTCGGGCGTGACCCCCGCCCATAGCCGGTCTAGCACGTCGGTCAGCCGGTCGTCATACCACGCATGCCGGGGCGCCCCGGTCAGCTTAGTCAGGGGCAGATAGACGTTATTTACTTTCCCGTTTCTTACGTTACGGGTCAGCGCATCCCAGGTATGGACGATGGGAAACCCTATCTTAGCTAGGGTGCGGTCTAGCGGTTTGTGCGCCAGGATCACAGACGGCCGCCCGGTCACATACGCCCGCTCTTGATAGATTTTTCCGAACACATGGGTTTTGCCCGTCCCGTTCTGCCCTATCCCCTCTATATGCTCGGGCTGGGGGTCGGCGGGGTCGGCGCGGCCAAACGTCATATGAAACGACGGCGCCAGTTGCGACCACGGCACGCGCTCAGGCCATCTAAACTCAGCGTCCCGCCGCCAGTCGAGCGGCGCCCCAGCCGGGGGGGCTACCTCGGTCATGCCGAGCGCACGGGGGGAACGTGGCCGGGTACGTCGGTCGTATAGGCAGACCAGTCGGGCGGCGGCTCGGGGGGCACGTCGGCCGCGGGGACGATGTGCCCCTGAGCATCCCGGGCGGCGGGAACGGCGCGGCCGTTCACGATCATTACCGAGTGCGCCCAGTGATGCTGATAGACCGCGCGGGCCGTGGGCATCAGGGCAACTAGCAGGTCTAGCGCGAGTATCCAGCCGCCCCCCTCGGATAGCCAGCGCATAGCCGTTTCTGACTGGGCAATGACCGGCACGGCCTTTTTAACGGCCGTGGGCAGAGCCTCACTGGCGGCGCCGCCGCAATACGGATCTATTGCCTCCCAGCCCGCTACGGGGATGGCCAGCAACAGGGCTAGCTTCCCCTCAATGTCCCTGACCGTAGCGGCGGGGAGCGGTTTGGGTGGGGTGACGGGGGCGGCGGGACGCTGAGCACCACCGCCCCCGCCACGGCTGCCAGCCCACGGCGGCGCCGACCGCTGGCGGCTATCCGACCCTAGCCGCTCGCGCGCATCGTCAAGGCTGGCGGGGGGCGGCGGCGCCCTGGCGGGCTCTGGGGCCGGGGCTGTCCCGTTACCCGCTGACGCTGGCGCCGCCGCCCATGCCCCGGGGGCAACGCCCGGGGTCATCTCGGGGCCGGGCTCGGGCGCGTCCAAATCGAGCCCGTCAATACCGGCATCGGCCCAGTTGGGGCCGGGCTCGGCGGGGTCATCAGCTACGGTCATGGCCGCGTCATAGGCTGACTCAACCGCTACCGGGATGCGCCCCTGAGCCTTAACCTCTAGCCCGTTGGCCGCCGCCCAGTCGCGTATGTCGGCCGCGCGCTGGCGGTCGGCCGCCGTCCTGCTCTTGCTAGCCATAATGGCGCCATTCTTGCATGGTAGCGTTTGCCCATGCTAGCGGCCCCGCGCGATCGGGGCGGAACCCTACCCGGGAGGTAGACAGTGGATACTCTGCTTGACGTTCTGCGCGCGGTCGTTGATGGCCTGCTCAGGGTCGGGGGCATCGGCCAGGAGATTCACGCGGCGGCCCACGACGTAATCAACGCCCATGACGAGGGTTACCAGGCGGCCCAGCGCAAGGCGGCCGAGTTCAGCGACGCTGACCGGGCCGAGCTGGAGCGTTTGCAGGCTAAGGCGGCGGCGGCCGACCGGCCCGCCGAGCCCGAGCCCGCGGCGCCTGCCTCGCCCCTGCTCACTGGCGGGGCGGCCGAATGACCGGCCAGCAACAGGGCCGCGGGGCTGACCTGCTAGCCGAGTTTGCCGCGTTCCTAGAGTTCAGGGAACAGCAACAGCGCGAGGCTAGCGGCGCTGACGTTGACGTGCCCCTGTTTGAAAAACTGGCCGATGGCACGGAGCGGTCAGCAACCCTGCCGATGCGCCAGGCGCGGCGCCTGCTAGCACAATGGGGCTGGGTTGAGCCCGAGGGGAGCGACGATGGCGGCCAGGACAGCGACCAGCCCGAGGGGGGCGCGGCGCGGCAATTCTTCCAATCGCTCACGGGCGGCCAGCAACAGGGCGGCCCCCGCCCCGCGGCCGGCGGCCAGCGGGCGCCACGCAAGGCAACGGGCTAAGCCCGCCGCCGCCGCCGCAAACAGGGCCGCCGCCGCCCCGCGGCCGGCGGCCAGCGGGCGCCACGCAAGGCAACGGGCTAAGCCCGCCGCCGCCGCCGCAAACAGGGCCGCGGTCGAGCAGGCCAGGCAGCCCGGCCCGCCGCCGTCCCTGGCCGCTCAGGCGCGCCAGGGAACCGCTCAGGCGGGCCGGGCTCAGGCTATGCGGCTGGCGGGCGGCGGGGGCGCGAGCGGGCCGTCTGGCGGCGCTCACCGGCTAGTGCTGGCCGAGTACCTGGCGGTAATGCTGATCTTGATAGCTACGGAGATTATCGGCCCCGTGGGGGAGGGGAAGACTACCCCCACGGCAGAGCAGGCGGCTAAGTCGAGCATCGGCGCGGGCATCCTGGTCAGGATGACGGCCGCTAGCGTGCTGTTTTTTGCCCTGGCGCTGATGGCTAACGGGCCGCGGGCTGGGCGGATAGCGGCCGCATTCGGCGGGCTGGTCCTGGCGGGTACGGCGCTGAACGCTGGCCCTGTCTGGACTGGGCTCGGGCGGGTATTCGGCGGGGCGGCGGCGGGGCCGCCCCCCACGGCGGGCGAGGGTAGTTCGGCCGCGGGCGAGGGATCGGCGGGGAAGCTGTGAGCGTGATGGCGGCCGAGGGGGCGGCGGGCGGCTCGGCCGCGGGCTCGGGGAATCTTACCCAGGTTCTTAGCACGGCGCTGGGGCGCCAGCCTAATAAGGGAACCATGCTGGCTGTGGCTATTCTGCTGATCTGGCTGGCGGGGGTCGGTTTCTTTATCGCATTTGAGGGTTCTAGGATTCTGAGCGAAAACCTGGCGGCGGGGGAGCAAGGCGGCGCGTCCTATTTCAAGAGCATCTTGTCATGGATTGGGGCGCGGGCGGCCGACTGGGGCGGGGGCATCATCGGCCAGGGGCCGATAGCGAATAAGGGGCCGTGATGCCCGGTATCCTTGACGTGGTTTTCTGGGCTATCATCCTGGCCCTGGTCATGGTGCTGGTACGGCCGGGGAGCAAGGCGGGCGCCGCCATCACTGGCATATCTACGGCGCTGATAGCTGTAGTGGGGGAAACTACCGGCTGGGCGGGGCAGCATGGCGGCCAGTAGCGGGGCCAATCTGGCTACCCGGTTTCTTGACAACGTCAAGAGCTTGCAAGGCGTCCCGTATGTGTGGGGCGGGGAATCGCGGGCCGGGGTCGATTGCTCGGGGCTGGTCCAGCTGGCCGCCCGTGAGGCTGGCATAAACATACCCCGTACCACGTCGGCGCAATGGGCCGCGCTACAGCACATTTCGGCCAGTGAGGCTCAGCCGGGGGACCTGGTTTATTTCGTCGGCGCCGACCCGCCGAGCCCCGGGCATGTCGGGGTAGTGGACGGTACCGGCCACTGGTCCATGATTGACGCGCCGACCACGGGGCAGACCGTTCATCAGCAAGCGTTCAGCGTGCCCGGGGTAGGGGATATGCGCGTCGTGGGGTTCGCCAGGCTGCCCGGGGTTCACGGCGGCGCGACCCTGGCCGCGTCGGCTACCCCGGCCGGGGGCGGCGGGCTGTTCAGCCTGTTTATGCCCCCTCAGGCGCTAGCGTTCTTCGATGATGCAACCCAGTTTGTCAACAGCGCCATGTGGATAATGAACCCCGAGAACTGGCTAAGGATCATGGCCGGGGCCGTGGCCGTGCTGTTTGCGGTCGCTGGCCTGGGGTTTCTGCTTAAGGCGGCATGATGGCCGGTCAGCATTTCAGCATGACCCAGATAGTAGCCCTGTGGATAAAGGCCGGGGGGTCGCTGTCGAGCGCGCCTAGTGCCGTGGCGCATGCGTGGGCCGAGTCGAGCGGGGACGCGGCCGTTACGTCGGCTAACCCCGATGGCGGTACTAACGTCGGGCTCTGGCAACTGGATACTAAGGGGGTCGGCGCCGGTCACTCGGTAGCTGAATTGCAACAGCCCCTGACTAACGCTCAGATCACGGTCAGGGGCAGCCACGACGGCCGCGACTGGGGGCCGTGGCCTGATGCGTGGGCATCTAACATCGGCGCCGCTACGGCCGCCGTTCATGCGTTCAGCGCCCAGAGCCAGGGCCATCCCGGGGGGCTGGCCGGGCTCGCTGATGACGTGCTTAAGGGGGTTGAGTCGATAGGGTCGGGGATCGGCTCGGCCATCGGCGGGGCCGCGGGCGCCGTGGGCTCGGCTATCGGCCAGGTGGTCAGCCTGCCCAGCCAGGTAACCGATTTTCTGTCCGCGGCCGAGCGGTTCACCCATGCCGCGCTCTGGGTGGTCAACCCCGTTAACTGGGTCCGTATCCTGGCCGGGGGCGCGGCCGTTATCCTGCTACTGATCGGGCTGGGCGCGCTGACACGCGCCGCTTAGGAGGTAACCATCATGGGCCGGTTTGCGCTCAGCGTAGGCAGTCACATTGAAACGACCACGCCCGCCGAACTAGACCGCGCCCTGAGGGATCAGGACACGCGGCTACGGGCCGACGTGTCGGGGGTCAAATGGGGCGAGGGGTTTATCCCATCGGGCTCTATCCCCGCCGCTCAGCAGTTTTTCAGCCCGCCAGCGGGGCAGAACACGCCCGCGGCCGGGTACCTGTGGGCGGTTATGGAGATAGGGCTAGAACTGTCAGCGTCCAGCCAGGTTAGGCTGTATAAGGGATCACCCAACTTTGCGGGGCCGGGGACTGTCGCCCCCTCAGGTAACGGCCGCCTGATAGCTACTATGGCTAGCTTTGTGACCCCCTCGGCACAGTTCAGTAAGGGCCAGTTCACGCTTAAGGCTGATGACCAATGGACTGTCATCATGGTGACAGCGGGTACCATCCTGTCTATCTACTACAGCTATATAGAAGTTCCAATCGAGCAACAGGGGAAACTGTGGCTATGACCGAACCGACCCCGGCCCCGCCTGCTAACCCGCTCCCCGAGCGGGCCGCGCCCGTAGTGCCTACCCTGGTCCATTCGGGGCTGTATACGCTCTGGCAGACCCCTGAGGGGGGGCGCATGCTGGTATTTAAGCGGCTGCATACCCGGGATGATGCGACCGGGAAAGTAGTGGACATACACGCACCCGTGGATGAGCGCTTGCCCCCGGTCCCGCCTGAGGCTCTGCCCCTGCTTTCTATGTGGCTGGATAACGGTTTCCCGCCCGCCATCCTGGCCATGCTGAAAGCGGGAAAGGTGGACCTTCCCGGGCTGATCGGGCTTATCAAGGGGGCCGCCGCGGGCGGCGGGCTCGCGGGCGGCGGGACCGATGCCGCTACGTGACTGGGATAGCCGCCTGATTACGCCCGAGTCGGCGCTATGGCTGACTGGGGACCGGGCGGTTTTCTTTACCGCCGAGGTAGCCCGGCTATCCCAGTTTGAACCTGAGGGGGGCGGGGCGGCCCAGCGCGATCAGATACAGCTAAACATGCGCTGTAGGGAATGCGGGCAGTCGATAACGCTACTGGCGGCCGAGCCTGATATTACGGCGCCGCGGGTAGAGGGGGGCGACACTACGGCCGGGGACTTGATTAGCGATATTTTGCGGCATCAGGTCACGGCCCACGATCAGAGTTTGTCAGGAGGTAGCCGCAATGGATGACGAACAAGAGCAGGGACCGGACGCGGGGCAGATCGGGAAAGTAGCTATCGTCTTTATCTGTGTCTGTGTCCTGGTCGCTTTGCTGGTATTGCTTGACCTTAACCGGGAGATACGGCGGGCAAGGACGGAGGTTAACCGTGCAAGAGCAGGACTCAGCGACCACACGCGCGCTGAACCTTATAGGCGCCCTGTTGGGCCTGATCTATCTCCTGTGGGCCATGTGGACGCTGATGGTTCCCGAGCCGACGCGGCGGGAATGGCTCCTGAGGATCACCCTATCGTGCGCCCAGGTGACGAGTCGGCTCGGCCGCCGCGCCGCGGCGGGGTCGCTGGACCGGGAGGTTACCACTGGACAGAGTAACTACGAGCTTCCCCTAGCCCTGATGCTGGCTAGTGAATGGTTCCGAGCCCGGTATGAGAGGATGACGCTGTGATAAACATGCCACGGCTAGTCAATCAAATTATTCTGGTAATCGTCGTAGCACTAGTGCTACGGGCTATGGCGAATGCCAAGCGGCGGGCGGCGCAAGCCCGGGTATGGGCGAAGGCGCATGACGCGCGTTAGGCGCCAGATACCGATACCCGAACTAGACGGGGCGGGGCCGGATCATGACCGTATACAGTGCGGCTGGTATACGTGCGACTACCCGGCATCGTCGCTGCATACGGTTATCGAATGCTCGGCTAACCCGCGGATCAGCGGGCATGCCGAATTGCCCCGCCGCCCCGAGTGTTCCGAGTGCAGGCGGATAGCGTTCTGCTCGGAACAGTGCAAGGGGTATTACGCGGGCTCGCATCAGCCGGGGCGCTGGGGGCGGCTGCCCGCGGGGGTTAACCCGCGGTTCTACCTGACCTGAGGGGGTCGCTGTGCTGGCTGTCCCGCTGTTGCTGATGGCCCTGGCCGGGGGCGGGGAACGGCCGCCCGAGTGCGTTACCGTCAAGGTCAGCCAGCCCGCGGGCGCCGTCTGGCTGGAGTTCTGCGGCGGCGGCCCCGGCCAGGAATCACCGTTGCATGACTGGGCGGCCGGTAACCGGCTGATCGTTGACGGGTTCGCGCGGCTCATACGGCCGTCAGACTGCCCGCGGTCGGCGCCTTGCGTGCTGTTTGCCAGCCGCCCGACCCCGCCGAGTTAGTGAAGGTGGGCTAGCGCGATCACTAGCGGATAGAGCCCCGCGATTCCCACGGCCGCCGCCAGTCCCGTAGTTATCAGCCATCGGCGCCCAGCCTGCCTAGCCGATTCGGCCGAGTCGTGCGCCCTGGTATGCCGCTCCTGCCATGCCCGGGTTTCGGCGCGTAGTTCGGCCACGTCCTTAATAACCTCGGTCATCTGGGTACTGATCTGGGCAGCCTGAACCGCGGCGGCTAGTTCCCGCTGGGTCACGGGAGCATCGGCGGGCGTGGTCATTGCGCGTTGATCGGCTGGGCCGTCCCCGATTCCTGAGCCTGCCTGATAGCCCGCTCATACTCATAAAGCAGAACTACCAGCACGGCCATAACCATAATGAACGGAATGGGGGACTCGGCTACCAGCGAGGTTCCGACGCCTACCCCGATGGCCAGTGCCGACCCCACTACCTCGCTACGGCGCAGCCGGTTACGGTCGGCGGGCTCGGCCGCAAACCGGCCGATAGTCATGGTGGAGGGGAGCAGGCCAGCCAGGAAATTAGGAACCTCGGACGCGGCCATGATGCCGAGCCCGGCCAGGGCTAGCTGTGTGGCGTCAGGCATTAACTAGCCTTTCTCCCCGAGCGGCCGGACTATGGTCTGCCCCTTGCGCAACTTGCTCTTAGGGGTGAGATGGCCGCCGCCCTGCAAGACGTTCATTTGCTCGACATCGTGTAGCGTGTCGGCCGTCCAGTGGCGCTGTTTCGCCAGATCGGCCAGGGTTTCGTTTCGGTCTAGGGTGATCTGGCGAGTCTGGGGCTCGGTCGGCGGTTTGTGGCCGTGGGGCGGCGGCGGGCCGGGGGTAGGCGGCGGCTCGGTTTCTGGCCCCTCATCCTGGTTAATCACCACTACGCCCGGCTGTCCCACGTCGGCCGGGGTTCCCGAGCCCGAGCCTGAGCCCGAACTAGACGCGCCGCTCTTGTTTTTCGTCAGTAGCCAATAGCCAAGCAGGACGGCCGTTATCAGCGCGAGCCAGACCCAGACCGGCAGAGGGCCAAACTTGGCCTTAAGGTTCCCAGCCAGCCCGCCGGAACTCCCGCCCGATTCGCCCGGGTTTGGGCTAGTATCCGGCATTGCCCGCCCCCGTGTTTTCGCTCGGCGGGTTCGTAATCCATGCCCAGCCGTTAGCGATCAGCGCGGTACGGCCCTGGCCGCACAACGGGGGATGCCAGAGCCCGCCGCGCGCCTGATGCGGCTGGGGGTCATACGGCGCCCAGCGAACCCCCTCCAGCCCGTCAGGGCTGGCCTTGCGGGCCAGCGGGGACCAGGGGGATAGGAACGCCAGGGCTAGCGCCACGGCGCCCAGGGCGGCCAGCCAGACCGCCTGCTCTCGCGTCAGGGTCACGCCCGCCCCCTAAACCGTGAGTCGAGCCCCGGGCGATGCTCGGGGGCCGTGCGGGGCATGGGCATGGCCGCCCCCGATCCCTCGGGGGGGAAACCCTGGCTCATAGACTGGCCGGCCGCCTTGCTCGACAGCGGGCGGTCAACCCGCGGCGGGGTCATCTGGGGAATGCTGGCCTGGCGGCTCATCGTCCACTGGCGCGGCGGCGCCGTGGGGGAGTGCAGCCCGTGGGGAACCCCGCCGTATACGGTGCGCCGGTCGGCGGTTTGCATGCCCGGGGCGCCATGCTCGACAATCCGCCCCCGGCCGCCGCCGCCGCCCGCGCCGCGCCGCGGAACCCAGTTGGGATCAATGATGTCTGGCGCGGGGCCATGCATTCCTGACGGCCCCCTGACCCCGTAATCCCGGTATTCCCCAAGCGGCGGCCCCATTACCAGGGCCAGCGTCCCGTCCTGGGTTCCGAGGGGAAAGCTTGCCTTTCCCTGGCCGCCCTGCATCAGCGGGGCCGAATAGTGTTCCCCGTGGTTATCCTCATTAGCCGTGTTATCAGTCCCCAGTTGCCAGGATTCGGTTTGGTTCAGCATCTGGTAACGCGGCGGCGGGCGCCCGCCGCCCGAGCGGTCGGCGCTGGGCATGCTTGACCCGCCGCCGTCAGGATTGCGGGACGTGCCGAACCTGGTCATAACGTGGCGGTCCCGCACGGTCAGCAGACCGTCAGCCCAGCCGCCGCCGTAGGCGCTACCGGCCCCGCCGATGCCATCGGGGAACGGGCTGGGGGATTGCTCGGGCGGGTACCTCAGCCCGCGGAATGAACTAGAGCCGCCATCGTCACGATTCCCGCCCGGCTGGGTAGCCCGGCCGCCGCCCGTGCCCGTCCTGACATCGGTCTGTACTTGCAGATCGGGGTAGCCGCCCGAACCGTAGGCGCGGGCTGTGACGTGGCCGGGCGCCAGGCCAGACCGGGTACGGCGGCCGAGTAGCTCAGGGGCCGGGGTCAGCATTTCGGGGCTAACCATAGGTCAGCCCTTAGCCCAGGTACCGCCGCCAGTGCCCGCCTTGATAATCCCCGAGATGGAGCTACCCAGGTTCGATACCAGGGACGGCCCCTTGCTGCCAGGACGGACCAGCAAAAACAGGACGATGGCATACGCGAAAATGATTACCGCTCGGCTCATTACTGCCCGCTCCTAAGCGTGCTGGCCAGGCTACCGGCTACCGACTGAACAGCCTGCCCCGCTCTGCTCCCCGGCCAGATCAGCAACAGGGCAAGGCCGAGTATGGCGGCATAGCAGAGCAGGCGCACGGGTCAGCCGCCGCCCTTGCCCTTGCCCTTGCCCATCAGGTTAGGGATGGCCAGGGCGGGCACGAATGAGATAAGGACCCAGACCGCCAGGGCGGTAAGGATAACGGTACGGTTCAGCACGGGGCTACCTCGCTTATCTGAGTACGGTTCGGCTCAGGATGGCAACCGCGAAAATCTCCGCAATTACCAGCCCGACCAGGTAAAGGATCGTGGGATGCCAGCCGCCCAGCCCGCTAACCCCTCCGGGGCCGGGGCTGTTGCTTGACGCCATCGGGGCCATAGCCTGATCCGCTCCCGTCCATGTTTTGAACATTGCCCGCCGCCTTAAATGTCGATGAGCGAGGAGTCGATGGCGCCGACCGCGTAAATTTCCTCTTGCAACAGTTCCGCGGTCCCGACCGATGCGACCGACTGTGAAACCGACTCCCAGTTAACCGCCGTAGAGTTGGCCGTGTAAAGCCACCCTTGCCCCTTAAGGTCCCCCGGGTCGTAGAACCGCAAAAATGGATATACGCCGGTTGCGCGCGTGGTCTGGCTGTAGCTGCACAGGAAGTCATCAGCCCAGCGGAAAACCTGATCGGGGGAAAGGTTCCCCAGGTTCCGGTTATCGAGCGTCCACGTAATCGGCTCGGTCAGCGCGTCCTGGCGGGCGCCGGTACCGTCACGGCAGATCAGCAGCATAGCGCGAACCGCGTTCCCGGTCAGGGTTGACAGGAAGTTGTTATCGTTCCCGGTCGTGCCCAGCGGGAAAATCTGGTGACGTGTCTTGCTCTGGAAATTGACCCCGGGGGGGATGCGCTGATTCCCGACCCCCTCCAAGTCGGCCGCGTCGGGCTGAGCCCACATATCCGTGTAGGGGGTAACCGCAATGGTTGCCTGGGTCGTGGCGTAGCTCCCGAACGCGCCGTTAGTCGTGCCCGTGCCCGCCAGGGTATCGGTCCAAGTGTACTGGGACCGCGTGTCGGTGTTCTCTAGGCAGGCCATTTGCTGCCGTACCTCGGTGTTGAGGAACACGGTATAGGCGGGGCCGACCGCCGTAGTCGGGGCTACGTAGTCATAGGCGCTGGCCCAGTCCTTAAGCCACGGCCGCATGTACTTGTTCCGCTGGTAATACGCGAAACCGTTGATCACGTCAAACAGAATCTCAGCGCCGTCTGTGTTCTGGATTCCCATAGCGGAGAACAACTGGAAACCCAGATCATTGTTCGGGGGGGGCGTGAACGCGCCGACCGGGGCGGCCGTGGTACGGACCTGCAACCGCAGACCGCGGAAATAGTTGCCGAAATTGATCTGCGCGCCGCCGTTGACAACTGCGGCCGTCATCAGAAATGCTGGGATGATGCCAAGCTTGTTTTTCTGGCTAAACAAGTTGGTAACTTCCCAGAACGGATTTTGACCGCCGCCGCCGCCGCCCGCCTGGGGGGTTCCCGTGCCGGTACCGCTAGCCGCTACACCTGGGGCCGCCATGTTCCCTACCTCCCTAGTATTGCTGAGCCATAGCCAGCCCCAAATGGTTAAGGTGCGGCTGATTCGATGCAATCAGGTGATAGGACGCAAGGCGCCATATGGTACCAGCGATCAGCACCATGAGAAAAACGTGGGCTATAACCCTGGCTTCGTCCATGCCGCCGCCCTACCTCCCGGGGTCTGTGGCGCCACGGGCACGGGCTAGACAGCAAACCGCCACGGCTGGCAGTCTCAGCCTGACCCGTGGCGGTTAGGGGGATGATAGCAGGATGCCAGCCGAGCGGGACCCCCTGTCTAAGCGCTACGACTCGGCCACCGGCGCCCTCGTAGGGGAAGCAATGGCGAAACAGGGGCGCTGGGTCTACCGGGCGGTTCCGCGGCCGTCATCCCGGGGCGCCCGCTCGCGGGCGTGGCTGGCCGAGCATGGCATTGAACTAGACGCGGTGGACTCGGGCGGGCTGACCCGCTACCAGCGTGCTTACCAGCGGTCCCTGTATCACTCGGCGGGGGAGCTGGGCATCAGCACGCCCGGGGGCGCGTGGTCGCTCCAGCGCGAATGGGGGCCGCTCACGCGCCACGGCCGCCTGATCGGGGTCAGGGTCTCGGGCAAGGCGGCGGCCATGCGGGCAGTCAGGCGCAAGCCAGTTTCCCAGCAATATACGCGCAACCGGGCGCTACGGTCGGGGGCCGTGAACACGGGTCAAAACAGGTTCTGACCTGGGAAAGACTGGCCGCCCCGGGGGGATCACTCGCGCGTGGGGGGAACGCGGTCATGCCCGGGGCGGCCAGTACGTAACGTCTGGGGGCTGGTAGGACAGCGCCCGGCCGGCTACGCTCGGCACTACCCATAACGCGCGTCCATAGTAGCAAACGCCCGCGGCTATTGCATAGGCAAAAACGCCAGCGGTTCCGTTAAGCGTGCCCCGGCCGGGTTCCCCCGTTCCCGGCCGGGGCGCCCATACCCCGCCGTCAGGGGAACTAAGTTCCCCTACCCCCCTCCACTAAGGGGGCGGCTCTGCCGCCGCCCCCTTAGGAACCCCCTACCCAGTGCCAACCCGCAAGCGGGTTAGCACTGGACTGGGGAAGTTCTTACGAAACCTGAATATCCCATGACACGAGACCACAGAACCCTAGCGGGAATATGTGACCGCGCGTGCGGAATATAACCGCCGTGGCTAACGTGGCAGATTGGACGCTGAATATGTGCTGTCAGCCCGACCACATAGGGCCGCCCCCGGGATGGTATGAGGGGACCGCCGAGGTAGAGACGATGGCCGAAATACGGGCAGCAATAGCGGCGGTCAGCATGGCCGAGCGGCTGAACGTGCTGGCCGCCTGTCTCCATGAGGGACACCAGCGGGGGAGCGGCCCCGGCCGCGGGCCGCGCTCGACAGAGGGGGGCCGCGGGCGGGCACTACCCGGCCACGGGGGGCGGCCCGCCGATGTGGCCGCCGCCCTGGCCGAGTTCACGGCCGTAGCCGATACAGGGGCTGAGGCGGCATGGACCCAGCGCCCGCGCCGGTAGGGGTTGCGGTCCAACCCGGGCGGCATATAGTATAGGTTTTGTCAGTAGGGATCACTCGGCAGAGGGGAACCATCAGCCATGACCGACCAGCCCGCCCACATCAGCACAACTGCCAATATCCACCTATACGGCGCCGTGACCGCCGAGCCAAAGTTTCATCTCAGCGCATCAGCCGACCCCGGCCAGGACTGGCAGACTTACGGCTACGTGACGCTGGCCAGGAACCAGGGAACCTCTGACCTGACTATCTTCGTGCAGGACCGCGAGCAGGCGGCGGCTATCTCGGCCGCATTCGCCACGCTGGCCGCCCAGTTCCCCGAGCCCGAGCCCGAGCCCGCGCCCCATCAGGGCCGCATCGTTCACAGGCTGAACGACGATTCGGCTACCCCGGTCGCGGGCGTTTTGCTCGACACGGCGGGGGCTCTGCCTGAATACGCCTGGGTTCTCTGGGATGGCGCCGACACCCCTACCCGTGAGGCTATGGACGAATTGACCCCCGGTAGCGGGCTGGTCCCAGTCGAGCCCGACACGGCCGACGCACTGACCGACGCGGCCGAGCGGTTTACCCGTGACCTGACCGCCGACTATCCCGCGCGGGTATTCGTCATGCAACGTGACCCCGCCGACCCTGAGTCCTGGGTTTACCGCTGTGGCGAAGATCACGTTAGCTCAGGCGCCGCCGTTCTGCCCTGTTCGGCGGGCTGGCAGAGCCCCGACTATCCCAGTGAGGGGGACGCGCTGATATCGGCTAAGGACCACGCCCGCGCAATGCATGACATGGGGCTGCCTAGCGCGCTGGCCGAGCGCGCCGACGCGGCCGAGCGGGCGGCGGCCGAGTCCCTGGCCCCGAGCGGCCCCGCCGAGTAACAGTCATGCTACCTATGGGCTGGAGCGCGACTGAACTAGCTATCAGCCGCGCCCGCGCCGCCCTGACCGAATGGGATAACCGCGCATCACCCGCGCTCTATCTTGACCGCGCCGCCGCAATGGCCGAATCACTCAGGCGACTACTGGCCGAACTAGACCGCGACCGAGCCGCGCGGCACGAACCATGACCGAGCCCGCCGCATGGACGGCCCGCCGCGCGTTGACTTCCCCAGCGCACGGCGGGCCGCGTCATGCCCAGACTAGGGGGGCGCGGCCGTGAACGGCTGGATATACACGCTGCACTTGCACAGACCGCTGGGGCGCGGCGGCCGTAACGGCGCCCGCCATTACACGGGCTGGGCATCCGAGCATGGGCTACTAGACCGCTTGCTCTGCCATCGGGCGGGGCGGGGCGCGGCCATGATGGCGTTTTGCGCGTCGGCCGGTATCGGCTGGCACGTCGGGGCGCTGCAACGCGGTACCCGCACTGATGAACGGAAACTTAAGCAGCACGGCGCGGCGCCGCGTTGCTGGACCTGCCAGGCAATGAAAGGACGCTGACCGATGACGTTTTACCCGGGTATGAGTCTAGCCGACGCGGTCGGGCGGATAGCCCCGATAGCCGACGTGCCCGCCGACCAGATAGAGGGTTTCATTATCCTCATCGTAGGCAAGACGGACGCCGATAACTCTATAGCCGCGTCGGAAAACATCAGCCCGCACATGGCCGCGCACATGCTAGAGGCTACGGCGGGCGTACTATTCACGGCCGAGCGCGAGCGGGGCCGTAGGGCAAGGGGTAATTGATGACTACCGTAACGCGGCTGCCCGTGCGGGACATGACCGAGCGCCAGCTACAGCAGTCGGTAACCGATCTGTGCCGGGTTTTTCACCTGCTCTGTTATCACACTAGGGATAGCCGTGGCTCGGCCGCGGGGTTCCCCGATCTGGTGATAGTGGGGGATAAGGGGATTCTTTACGCTGAGCTTAAGAGCAAGGCGGGGAAGCTGACCATAGAGCAAGTGTGCTGGCGCGAAGGGATACTAGCGGCCGGGGGCAACTGGGTACTGTGGCGCCCCGCCGACTGGCATAGCGGGGATATACGCCACACGCTAGAGGGGCTATGTGCGCGGGCGCCGACCGCGCCCGCGGCCCGCCCCCGCGCCCGCTCGCGCGGCTACACGCTGGCGGGGGCCGGGGATGAATGAGGCTCGCTGGCTGGTCAGCATGGCCGAGTCAGACCGGGCGGCATTCCTGGCATGGGCGGCCCGCTGTGACCGGCTGGGGGCCGCTACGACGATGGCGGGCGCCTTGCGCCTGGCGGTCAAGCTGAGCGAGTCTCTACCAGACAGCGACGTTAAGAGGGGGTATGCCTGATGGCTGCCGTAATCGTGGTATCCGTGCTGGCCGTAGCGGCTGTGATCTGGCTGGCCTGGCGCCAGCCCTGGCGGGCGCCCGGGATCAGGGCGGCCGGGCTGATGCTGTTCTATGGCTATCAGTCCCGCCACGGCGCCCCTGCGGCCGAGCCCGCGCCCGAGCCCGCGCCTATCGGGGACTGGCCGGGGGAAATAGTGGGGGTCCACATATGCGCTGAGTGCGCGGCGCCGCTACGGGACGCGGGCTCAGCCTGTCCCCGGTGCGGCTGGACGATGCCGCCAGGGCGGGCGCCGTGGGACCGGCCGGCCGCTATGCTCCTGCTCCCTATCGAGTCGAGCGACATTAGCGGCTCTGGCGGCCCCATACGGCCCCCAGAGCCGCCCGCGGCCGGGGGCGGCCCCGGGCAAGCGGTCACGCGCACAGACGGCGCACGGACAGCCCCGGGCGCGTGGCGGGTCGTTTACGAGACACTGGCCCCCGCCGACCCCGCCGACCCCCCGCCGCTCGCGCTCGGCTACATGGACGGGAACCGCTGGGCGGCCCACGAACCGCCGCCGCTCGGCACTGATCTAGGGTCGTTCCCAGCCGAGCCCGGCCAGAATGGGCAAGTGATGGTATGGCGGTCTGGGCGCTGGGTCTGGGAATGGCCGCCTGGGGGCGAACCGCCGCCGCCCGAGCCTGAGCTACCCCCGGGCGGGGACTGGGCGCCAGGGACCGGCCCGCCCCGTGATGACGACTGGCAGCCGGGGCCGGGGGCTATGCACTGGCAGCCGTCGCGGCTGGCCACGCCCGCCGAGCGCGATACCCTGACCGGGAATTACCGGGAACGCACGGCCCGCCATGTCAGGCGGAATTACCGCCACGGTCCCATGCTGGCCGCCCTGATAACGGGATAACGGGAAAGGGATAATCATGGTTACCAATACGGCCGAGTTTGATAAGTGGATTAACGGCCCCGGTAAGGCATTCGGCGCCGCTACCGATGGAATGCGCGCCGCATTCCGTGCGGGCACCCATGTTCAGGTAGGTAACTGGATAGATGCCAGGGATGCGGCATTTCCCGCTAACCTGCACAACTGGCCGGGTATGGTCTGCGGATATTATGGCGGCCCTATGGCAACTAATGTCTGGGCGCATTTCGACTGGCGCGCGTTCGGCGGGTATAAACTCCCGATCTGGGTAGGGGGAATGGCGGGCGCGGCCGAGGGGCAGCAAGCAGTAGCCCAGCTAGAGCAGCTAGAAGTCCCGCGCGGCTGTGAGACCGTGCTAGATATGGAAACCCGCAAGGACCGCACCTACGTTCAGCATTTCGGGGAGGTATTGCAGGCGGCGGGTTACCGCGTGCTAGTCTATGGCTCGACTAGCACCGTATTCCTTAACCCCCAGCTAAACGGCTATGCCGTGGCTGACCCTACCGGCGTCCCGCATATGTACCCCCATCCCGGGGTACGTATGACACAATACGCATTCGGCCAGGTGTTCGATTCCGACGTGGTAAAGCACTGGATAGCTCAGGACGGTTTCCTATGGAGATAGTCGTTGAATGGGAGCTAGTAGAGCGACGCAAGGCGCGGCTAGAAGTTCCCGACGATGCCGAATCGGCGCATATAACAGAACTAGCCGCAAAAATGGCGATAAGCGGCCGGGCGGGCAAAATGGACGAAATATTGAGCAGGGGAACGGGGCATGTTCAATGGAATGCCCCTGACGGCCGGTTTGGGGGTCAGGCGTGAGTCTCACGCTGGCAGAAGCTAAGGCAGAGCGGGACGGGCTGAAAATAGCCATAGCCGAGCATAAGACAGGCTGCCCCCGATGCGGCTCGACTGCCCGCGGGCGCGCTCGGCCGTCCCCGTGCGATGAGGGGCGCGAATTGGCCGCCCAGCATCGGGCGGCGGTCGTGCTGGTCAAGGGCTGGTTTGCCCCCTCACCAGATCAGGGGATGCTGGCGTAATGGACTGGGCGCCGCTAATGGCCGCCCTGGCGGCCGAGATAGCCCGCCAGGACGATAAGCACGGCCCGTTCACGGGAACCCCTCTGGGGCGGTCTAGGCTGGCCGTGGCCTGTCTAGAGGATGAAACCCGGGAGTCCCGGGACGCATGGCGAGCCGACCGGGCAGACCCCGGCCGCCCGCATCTAAGGGTGGAGCTATTGCAGGCGGCGGCCGTCGCAATGCGCGCCATTAGGGACCTATAAGGGGGGCCGTTTACATGATTACCGCCCAAATGGTAGTAGCGTTTGCGGTCGGAATGGTAACGG
>Ga0126379_10000553_pt1 | contig 20905 bp, 19 predicted proteins | sample PanSoiMetPlot_24_FD_92640 | JGI IMG/M metagenome (GOLD analysis project Ga0126379, IMG submission 92640) | Tropical forest soil microbial communities from Panama - MetaG Plot_24 | ecosystem: Environmental > Terrestrial > Soil > Tropical forest > Bulk soil | place: Panama | collected 2016-02-17
CGCAAACGACTTTGGCTTTGAAGGCGTCTTTGCCCGGCAAGTTGAGGCGCTCGGAAGACCCGGCGATGTGCTGATCTGCATCAGCACAAGCGGTAACTCACCGAATATTCTGCGAGCCGTTTCGCTCGCCCGAGAATTTGGGCTGAGCACAATTGCCTTCACGGGCGCAGCCGGCGGCCGGCTCGCTGGCGAGGCCGAAGTAGTCATCAGAGTGCCGAGCGACAACACCTCTCACATTCAGGAGGCGCATATCGCGATTGGGCATTCGTTGTGCGCTATGGTCGAAAACGCTATTTGCGGCAATATGCACGAAGCAGTCACTACCACGATCTAGCCCCACCCGAAATCAGCCCCTCAGAGCGTCTTATCCCCATCGATTCAGCGAGCACGAACATTGATCATCACCAAGACTCCATTGCGAGTTAGTTTTTTGGGCGGCGGCACTGACTACCCGGAGTATTTTCTCGAGTATGGTGGCCAGACGCTGGGAGCAGCGATTGACAAGTACTCCTATGTGGTTGTGAATTCGCTGGCAAACCTGTTCGACTACAAGATTCGCGTCAGCTACTCGCGGACAGAACTGGTCAACCAGGTAAACGAGATCGAGCACCCGGCGGTGCGCGGATGCATGCAATTTCTGCAGATGGATGGCGGTCTCGAAGTTCATTATGTCGGGGACCTTCCGGCTCGCACCGGTCTAGGGTCATCTTCCTCGTTTACAGTTGGGCTCTTGCATGCTCTGCGTGCGACGAGGGGCGAGCTGGTTAGCGCCGAGCAGCTTGCAAGCGAGGCGGTTTACGTGGAGCAGCAGTTGCTCGGCGAGCGGGTCGGAGTGCAGGACCAGTATATCTGCGCTCACGGCGGGTTGGTGCACTTACAATTCAGTAGAAACGGCGAAATCACCGCGTTGCCGATCCCGATATCCCGACAGAGGCTGTCAGACCTCCAGTCCCATATGATGCTGTTCTATACAGGAATCAGCCGCCATGCCCATCAGGTGCTGGAAGAACAAATCAACCGAACTCGCGAAGGAACGGTCTCGAAGGAGCTGGGTTACCTTAGTGAACTGGTCGATCAGGGTATCGATGTATTGATGAACGGCTATCCAATCGCAGCGTTCGGGGAGCTGCTGCACACGGCATGGCAGACAAAGCGTCGGTTGTCGAGTAAGATTTCGAACCCCCAAATCGATGAATGGTACGAGAAGGCCCGCGAGGCGGGAGCCGTGGGTGGAAAACTGCTGGGCGCCGGTGGAGGCGGGTTCTTGCTGTTGATGGCTCATCCAGTTGATCACTCGGCTGTTGAGCAAGCGCTTCACGACCTGCCGCGAGTCAACTTTGGGCTCGATCACTCGGGGAGCGCGCTCGTATTTTATCGGCCTGCAGCCGAAGAGGCTTTTGCATTCCAATGACGGTATCGCTGAGGGCGTTGCATGCGTCGATGTTCACTCAAGCGAGCAATCGCGGCCGGGACCGCATCCGGCGGGCTGGATTAAGCGGCGTCACATCGATGATCTCTCAAGGTCTGATCATCGGCACTGGGATGATATCGGTGCCGTTGACTGTTCATTACCTGGGGACGGAACGATACGGCATATGGCTGACTTTGAACAGCTTTTGGAACTGGCTCGCGATAAGCAACCTGGGCTTTGGCGGAAATGCATTAATCAACAAGCTGTCTGAAGCACACGGAAAGGATGATCGAGAGGCGGCCCGTGAGCTGGTTGCGACGGCGTTTTGGAGCCTGATGGGAATCGCCGCCGTGCTGGGTCTTCTCTTTGCGTTGGCCTTCAAGTGCGTGCCATGGGCTGCTGTGTTTAACGTTGGCGGCGCAGTCGATCCGTCTGAATTACAACGGGCCGTAATTCTCTCAATGATCTGTTTCTTATTTATGTTTCCAATCAGCCTGGTCGATGCCATTTACCAGGGCCACCAACAGGGCTATATCGGGAACATTTGGGGAATGGGGGCAAACCTGGCATCGCTGGTCGCGTTAGTGTGGGTAACCCGCGCTAGAGGGGGGTTACCGATGCTCGTGCTCGCGCTGTCCGGGGCTCGGATCACAGTGACGGTGGCTAACCTGTGTTATCTGTTTGGTCGCCAATATCCTTGGCTGGTTCCTTGGCCCCGGGCGGTTTCCCAGCGTTCAATGCGGGACTTGCTATCGCTGGGCGTCAAATACTTCACGGCCCAGATGGCTGGAATAGGTATGTTCCAGAGCCAGCCGATAATAATCGCCCAGGTGCTCGGCCCGGCCCAAGTCGGGCTGTTTAACATTGCGCAGCGTTTGCTGACGCTACCCATGTTGGTCGTGCAAATGTTCACCTTTCCGCTAATGCCTGCCTATGGAGAAGCTCAGGCCAGGCGCGACTGGTATTGGATTCGTCACACGCTATGGCGCACGTTGGCAATGTCGGCTGGCAGCACAACCATTATGGTTGGCTGCCTTGCCTTTCTGGCCAAGCCGCTAGTCAGGATATGGGTTGGACCACAGGCTGTCCCCGGGAATGGTTTGATCATGGGCCTCAGCCTGTACGTTTTTGTAGCGGCTGTCGTAACACCTGCTTCGGTCATGCTGTATGGAGTGCAACGGGTCGGAGGCCAGGCCATCATCGCGGGGGTTAATGCTGTAGTGACCGTTGCGGGCGGGATCATGCTGACCCGTCCGCTCGGAACCGCGGGTATGGCATTCGCTATGGCATTTGCATTATTCGCTGTAAACCTGAGCGGTCAGGCCATACAGACACGGCAGGTATTCAATTCGATAGGTTCGGAGTCCCCGGAATCAGGCGAGGCGGCAGTCTACGGACAAGCCTGAACCGAGAGGACTGTCGCCCTTACGTTGGAGTTCATCACTTTCAGGGAATCTGATGAAGGAGCATCCGAGACAGCGCTTTACGAGACTGATACCTGCCGGCGGGTCTGTTCTCGATGTCGGGTGCTGGGACTACAGCTTCTTGAGGCATTGTGAGTCGATCGGGGTGACTGACCTCAAGCACTCAGGAATCGACCGAGAGCGCACCTTAGTGCCGCCGCCTGAAGGCTACTCATTCGCAGAGCTCGACCTGGACTCGGCTCGATTTCCCTTCCCGTCCGCTTCGTTTGACGCTGTAGTGGCCAGCCACGTCATCGAACATCTTACAAATCCGATGCAATTAATGGACGAGATCTTTCGGGTCCTAAAGCGCGGCGGTCTGTTATACCTGGAATGCCCCTCTGATAGAAGCTTGCGCCTGCCTTCCATGCCTTTCAAGCATGAGGAATCCAGGTCGTTGAATTTCTACGATGACCCAACACACATTGGGAGGCCCCACACTCCTCAAAGCCTCTATCGGTTGTTCCGCATGTACGACGCAGAGGTTCTAGAGAGCAAGTACATGGTATCGGGCAGGGTGCGCCTTGCCTTTCCAAAAGCGCTGCTCTGGGCGCTGCTGCGGCGCGATGCGGCTTTGTTGGAGCACACGATGTGGTGGGCGTTCGGCTTCGCGGTATATGGTATCGCCCGAAAAACTGAATGGGCAGGCCGCCGTTACAGGTTGAGTGACAGCGTTGGTGAAGTCGATGCCTAGGAACGTCTTAATAGTCGACTCTGGACTGAGAAATCTGGGCGGCCACAACTACTCATACACCAAAGCCGTCAAGGATGCGCTTTTGGAACGGGGTTGTAATGTCGATGTGTTCGCGAGTCGGCGACTAGAGGAGAATCTGGCTAGAGCTTCGGGCTTTCATAGAGTCTTCTCTTATGGAGCATATGACTTTCCTCCGGGCAGGAGCCCTCTCGGTGATCTAACCATTCTCTATGAGCGAAGCGCTATTTACGCGGATGATCTCCAAGGCGCCCTAGAGAAGGGCGGGGCGGCGGACTACGACCTGGTGTTCTGTCATACGGTTAACGATTTCGAGCTGATCGGATGGAATCGGTTGCTCTCCAGAAAGAGTTTGTCAGGCCACCTGGTGATCCTGCAAAGACAAACTCCCGGCTTTACCACGTGCAGCCGGTGGAAGACTCACTTTCACCCATTTTGGCGAATTAAGCCTCACTATTTGGGTTCCATTAGCGCGAAACTCACCAATCGTTTCCTCCTTGTGACCGATAGCGACCCGCTGTCGGCTGACTTTTCCCTCATCTACCGAAAAAAGATTTTGACGCTGCCGATCCCGATTAATCGCAGGACATACAGCTCTGGCGACGATAGTGCAACTTCGAATGGTGTTCGCGAACGCCATTATCTCGTAAAGGACGGCAGACTAGCCCTTGGATATATGGGAGATGCCCGCAGGAGCAAGGGGTTCTTCCTGCTCCCCGAGGTCATACGCCGGTTGCCGTCGTGGAAGACGGATGACATACGGTTTGTAATCCAATGCCCTCCGGCGGCAAGCGGTCACGACGACGGAACGCCAGCACCGGGCTACGCTGAATTAGAGGATCTGGCATCAGAGTCGGGCGGGAAGGTGAACCTGATTCCAGAGAGACTATCCGAGGAAGACTACGCTGAGCTAATTGGTTATCTGGACGTCGTATTGATTCCTTATTGTCACCAAGACTATGCGACGGCCACGTCAGGCATATTTGCCGAGGCTCTGGCGTTGTCAAAGCCGGTAGTCGTTCCGAAGGGCACCTGGATGGCGGACGAGCTCCGCAGATCGGGAGGCGGCGTGGAATTTAAAATGGGCAGCGTCGAGAGTTTGACTGCTGCCGTGGCCGAGACTATCGAACGGTACGATGAGCTGCGGTCTAAGGCGAAAGGGTTCAATGAATCGTGGAAGGCATTTCATAATGCCGGAACGCTCGCGGACATCCTGTTGCAAGAATGCAGCTTGACTTAAGGCGGAACACCCAATGAAAGAATACCAAGGGATCGTGAGTCAGGGAGAGTCGATCTGGACCGGAAAGCGTGTCCTGGTCACAGGGTCTACGGGGTTCATAGGCAAGAACCTTACCCCTATGCTCGAGAAAGCGAGGTGCGAACTGATTCTGCCCCGCCGCATTGATTACGATCTGCTCGAACAAAATGACGTAAGGCGGTTGTTTGCCGAAACACATCCCGACATCGTCTTTCATCTTGCGGGGCTCGTTGGCGGGATCATGGCGAACAAGGAGCGGCCGGCTCAGTTTTGCTACCAGAACTTATTCATGGGTACAACGGTTTTGCACGAGGCCTGGCGAGCCGGGGTTGCAAAATACATCGGGCTCATCGGAGGGTGCAGCTACCCTGCATCCGCGCCCAGCCCGATTTCGGAAGCCGAATTGTGGAATGGATATCCCCAGCCCGAAAGCGCGCCATATTCACTGGCCAAAAAAATGGCGGTGACACTTGCGCAAGCATACAGGCAGCAATACTCGTTCAATGCGATTATCCTGGTTCCGGGTAACGTCTACGGTCCTGCGGACAATTTCGACCTGGAGAATTCCCACGTGATTCCGGCTCTTATCCGCAAATTCATCATTGCCAGATCGTCCGGGCAGGAGGAGGTCGTCGCATGGGGTTCGGGCAAGCCCGTTCGTGACTTCATATACATCGAGGACGCTTGCGAGGCCATCCTGCGCGCTGCCGGCTCTTATGACGGAAGTGAGATCATCAACCTCTCCTCCGGCGTCCAAACTTCTATCCGCGAACTCGTCGAAACCGTCGCGGAACTGGTGGGATATGAGGGCATGATACGTTGGGACACCGAAAAGCCCGATGGACAGATGCTCAAGGGATTCGACGTGACTAGAATGCGCAATTGGCTTGGATACTCCTGTCGCACCTCCTTGCGGGAGGGTTTGGCCAAAACGGTCGCGTGGTTTGAATCCAACTATGGGACGGCGCGATTGACAGCACAGATATGATCAAGGTTGCCATAATCGGGGCCGGCGGATTTGTTGGATCTGCCTTTGCATCTTATATCGCCAGCAAGCCCGGCATAGAACTCGCCGAAGTGACGCGAGGCAACTACGACCGCGGTGCCGGTATCGCCCGTGACGTAGTCATCGACGCATCATGCAACTCGCGAAAATATCTGGCCGACGAAGATCCGTTCGAAGATTTCGCACTCTCGGTGAGCCACAAGCTGAGGATCCTGCGCGATTTCCCAGCTGATTTCCATGTGCACATATCCAGTGTGGACGTTTATGGCGACTTGAGATCACCCCAAACGACCGGCGAAGAGGTAAACTCCAACGATAGATCCGTTTCCAATTACGGGTTTCACAAGCATCTTGCCGAGAAGCTGGTTACGCATTATTCGGATCATTGGCTGATTCTCCGATTAGGAGGCATGGTCGGTCCAGGCTTACGGAAGAATCCAGTCTATGACATCGTGCACAATAAGCCGTTGCGCGTACATCCTGACTCCCAGTATCAGTTTATGGCGACCAGTGATGTGGCCCGAATCGGATGGATGCTCGTAGAACGCCAGATTCATGGAGAAGTGTTTAACATCTGCGGCGAGGGCCTGATTTCTCCTCGTGATATTGCTTTGATTGCCGGGCGAGAGGTAAATTTGGAGCTCCTTTCAGAGAGCGACAAGCCCCGCATTGTTAATATAGATACGCGCAAGATCCGGCAGGTAACACTCTTGCCGGCCACTCTGGAATCGATCGTCCGGTTCCTGGGGGCAAACTCCGAAAGCAAAGCCCAGGGGGCCAATAGTCTGGCTAAACCACCTCTCACCACAGGAAACGGGATATGACCGACCTGGCGCTGAGCGTGGTAATTCCAACCCGGAATCGGCCGGCGAGCCTGGCAGAAACAGTCTCCTGCCTGAGCCGACAGGAACTGTCACGGTCAGCTTTTGAAATCGTGGTTGTAGACGATGGGTCCGTTCCGCCGGTCGTACTGAGCCAAAACGAACCGGGCACTCGACTCACTGTTATCCGACGTAGCAGTGGCGAACGGTCTGGAGCGCGCAATGCCGGTTCGGCGGCCGCGCGCGGCGAGATCATCGTATTCGTCGACGATGACATTACGGTGCGTAGCGACTTTCTCGAGCGGCACTTGAATGCACATCAGCGCTGGCCTGGAGGCCTTGTTGTGGGGTCGGTGGTCCTTCCGAAGGAGGAGACGACGACACCATTCGTCCGTTTCCGGCAGATGCTCGAGCGGAACGGCATTCCGGAACACGAAGGGCCGACAGAGATTCCGAATCTCTGTACTGCGGCAAATATGTCTATCGCGCGAGATGACTTTCAGGCCATCGGCGGATTCGATTCCGATATCGTCAGCGGCGAGGATCAGGACTTCGCGCTCAGGCACAGAAGGCGCGGTGGAACGATCGCGTTCTTACCTGAGGCCGTCGCAACCCATAGAGACACTGCGCTTACTATTCGGACATATTGCCGGAGAGTTGAGTGGGGCAGCCGTCACTTGATTCCATTCTGCCGGCGATATCCAGAGTGGATCGATAACGTCCGAAGAGAGGCGGTTAACGGCGCACTATCGTGGGGCGCTGAGCCGGTTTCGGCGAGCTTGCGGAAGCTGGCAAAGAGTGCGTTGTATGCTAGGCCGTTTCGAGATGGACTGTTCCTAGCCGCCTGGGCGCTTGAGCACATTGCCCCGAACAGCAAGGCGCTCGACAGAATTTATCGCGGGCTAATAGGGATCCACATGTTTCGAGGATACCGCAATGGAGTCGGGGCTTACGAAGGGTCTGACGAACGACCGGTTTGCAGACAGGCCCCGGCGACCGATTGAAGTAGATGAGCAAATACCAAATGCGAATCCTGCATTTTGCTCAGGACGGTGACACCAGCGGCTATTTTCCGCAGCTCGCGAAATCGCACGATCGAGCCAGGTACAAGATGTACTTCGGAACGCTGAATCCCATGGCGCCATGGCTGCGAGAGTATATGGGATCGCAGGGGGTTGAGTGTTTTAGCAGTGAGTGTCGACAGCGCACTGAGTACCCGCTGGGGATGATCCGGCTTGCCGGTTTCCTGCGCAGCCATGAAATCAACATTCTACACACCCATTTGTTCGAGCCTTCTGTCATCGGTCTAACGGCGGGATTGCTTGCGAGGACTCCGACTCGAGTTCTGACGCGGCATTACTCAGACTATCACACTCGAATTCAGAAGAAATGGCATGTGCGGTTCGATCGGTTAATCACATCGCTCAGCCACGCAGTCATCGCAGTATCAGAGCACACTGCCGACCACATGATTCGAAACGAGCAGGCACCGCGTGACAAGATTCACGTCGTTCTGAATGGCATTGATTTTGACCGAGTTAAGACGTCCGCTCCCGGTGCCCCCGAAAGAATCCGCCAAGAGTTCTGCTCGGAGGGCGGCTACCTTCTTCTTATTGTGGCACGGCTCCATCCGGAGAAAGGGCACCACTATCTGTTTAATGCTCTTCGGGACATCCAGGAGCGAGTCGGCCGACCTGTGCGATTGTTAGTAGCCGGCGTCGGGACGTTCGAAGCTGCTTACAAGGAAGAAGTGCGATCCCTGGGATGCGTTGAAATGGTCAGATTTTTGGGGTTTCGCAAAGACATACCTGACCTGATGGCAGCGGCCGACCTTGTCGTTCTTCCTAGCGTGGCTGAGGCCTTTGGGTTGGTGGCGGCTGAAGCACTTCATCTTGGTACGCCGGTGGTCGCGACACGAGCGGGCGGGATCCCGGAGATCATAGAGGATGGCAAGAATGGTCTGCTGGTTGACACTGGCAACAGTGAAGCCCTTGCAAACGCGATTACCGACCTTTTGAAGGATCCGGATCGCCGGCAGGAGATGACGCGAGCGCTGCGCAAGTCCGGCGAACGATTCAGCTTCGAAGACATGGTTCGATCGTACGAGTCTATATATCGGAGATTCGGCGTCCAGGAACGCAAAGTTACTATGGGTCAGCCAAACAAAGTAGAAGGCGGATAGATGTCAAGGTGCCCCTTGCGGTATTCGAATCTTACAGCAATTCCTAACTTTCAGCGATTCGCAAACTGAGAGAGATAAAAAAGATGTCCACGGTCTCGATCTTGGTTAGCTCTTTTGATGGTTTGTCAGACTGCTGGGGACCGTTTTGTCACGGCCTTGTCAAGTATTGGCCGGACTGTCCATATCCTGTGTACCTGATCGCAAACAGCAAGCATTTTGAAAACGACCGCGTCTCAGTCATCAAAGTCGGTGAAGACAAGGGCTGGTCGCGAAATCTGTTAGCTGCCCTGGGTCAGATTGATTCGAAGTATATCATGTATTTCCAAGAGGACTATTGGATAAATGAAAAGGTTAACTCCACTGCTATAAGCGACTATCTGTCCATAATGGACCGTGAAGGAGCGCACTACATTCGCTTGCTTTCATTCCCCCCACCCGACCAAGATTTTCCGCTCGACGACCGCCTAGGAATGATCGCAACGGAGGCGTCCTACCGCACCGCGTTACAGATCGCGTTCTGGCGAAAAGAAGTGTTGCAGGCGCTCATCGACCCAGAGGAGACGCCATGGGATTTCGAGATCAAGGGTACTGAACGCAGCCGCCGGTATGGAGAGGGATTTCTCTGTGTAAAGCCTTTAGGCGACGATCCCTATCACTATGGAATCCGATATGTGTGTACCGCAGTCAATCGCGGACGCTGGTCCAAGCAGGCTAAACTGTATGCAAAGACGGAGGGTCTCGATGTCAACTTCCGGAATCTGCCCAGTGAGACCTGGTGGCATGAGTACCAGCGGAAGACAAGTGTGGGAGCAGCGGCTGCGTCCCTGGTCCACAAAATACGCAGAGTTTTTCGCTACCTGCAGCAGTCAAACTGAAGATGGCGACAAATGATTGGTGGATCAATGCCAAGAGCGGGGAACGCCATACATTGATATTGAAGTCGGGCCTGGAAATCATGAGCGGCGAAACTAGTCTGCCAGTCAGGGATGCGGTAAAGCGCACTTTTATCTACTCGATATACAGGCAGCTCGCGGACAGGAAAGTGCTGCGGGACTGGCAGGCCAGGGGTAGGCCAGCGCCGCCACCTCAATTCATCAAGCAACGAACGGTGAAGGAGTACGCGCGCCGATTTCATATCAACACCTTTGTCGAGACGGGAACCTATCTGGGAGACATGGTCCACGCCTGTCGGAACACCTTCCGCAGAATCTTCTCGGTTGAAGTCGACGGTCAGCTCTATCAACGCGCGCAAGATAGATTCCGAAATATGGCACACATATCGATAGTCCATGGAGACAGCGCCGATCTCCTCCATGTCATCCTCGAGACCGTCACATCCCCCTGTCTGTTTTGGCTAGACGGACACCACTCCGGAGGTATCACAGGGAGAGGGAGACAGGACACGCCGATCCGGAGGGAACTTGATTGCATTCTGGCCCACCCGGTGGCAGGGCACGTCATCCTGATCGACGATGCTCGATGCTTTACCGGGCATAACGATTACCCGACGCTGGAAGAACTCAGGCATATAGTCGCGAATAAGGACCTTAACCGGATATGTGAGGTCAGGGATGACATTGTGAGGGTTCATGACAGGAGAATGCTTGGTAAGTTCCGTGGCACCAGTCCTGGGTCCAGAGCTAGCCTCATTCAGGCTAATGACGAAAGATTCGAATTGCCAAAACAATCCGATGAATCGGATCGTGCGGGCCATAGAGCCGCTCATTAGCCGCTCCCCGAACTAATTGACTATGATGCTTTCCAGCCCGTCAGTATCTGTAATAATTCCGACATACAACTGCGCGCGTTACATCGCTACTGCAGTTGAGAGCGTGCTGGCTCAAGAACTCGAAGACCAGGAAATTCTAGTGATAGATGACGGGTCGACCGACACAACCAGAAAGACTCTGGCCCGATTCGGAGACAGAATCCGCTACATTTACCAAACGAATTCCGGCGTTTCGCTCGCTCGTAACAGGGGATTAGCTGTCGCGAGCGGTCGGTACGTCGCATTCCTGGACTCCGATGATGCATGGTATCCGAATAAGATCCGTCGCCAATTGGAAGCCCTTAGGCTGAATCCCGGTGCTGCCGCCTGTTACTCCGCCTTTATGGTCTCCGACAGCACGCTTTCGCCTCTGAATGTGCATACTGCCGAGCCCCAGTCATCGGCGCTGGAAGACTTACTGCTGAGAGGAAACTGGGTATCGACTCCTTCAACCGTAATGTGTGAGCGAGAGCTGTTCACCAAGATCGGAGGATTTGATCCCGAACTCAGCCTCTGTGCGGACTGGGATATGTGGCTTCGACTGGCGGCCGTCACCGAGTTTGTTTACGTCGATGAACCCCTGGTCCAATATCGGAAACACGATGGGAATATGAGCGCCAATGTGGCTTTGCTGGAGCAAGACAGCATTCGAGTCCTCGAAAAGGGCTTCGCTATGCCAGGTCTAAACCAGTCGCTACGATTGCGCCGCCAGGCGGCGATCGCGCGCAACGATATGGTCCTTGCGGGAAGCTATTTTCAAGCCGGCCTATACAGAGAGTCTATCCGTTGCGCTTCACGCGCAGTAGCAATGGACCCCAAGCAAGCGGGACGCCTGATCGAGTTTCCGCTTCGCCAGTTACGGGCTCGCCACTGGTCCTGAACCCGCGATGCACTCAAATCCACGAGTCCTATACATAGCGTACTGGGGAGCGGTTGAGCCGCTTGGGCAGTCGCTAGTTCTGCCCGCAGTAGAGAACCTGGTCGAGTTTGGGGCCAGCCTGACCCTGATTACCTTCGAGAAGCCTGCGGACTTGGAGCGAGCCGCTGACATTGAGCGGATAAGAGATCGGCTCAAAGGAGCCGGGATAGCCTGGTGTCCGCTGCGTTACCATAAGTGGCCCAGGATACCGGCGACCTCTTTCGACTTGGCTCAGGGGTGGGCTCGCGGAATTGCGGCGGGATTAAGCTCGAGAATCGATGTGATCCACGCGCGAACTTTCGTGGGCGGCCTTGTGGGACTGGCGCTCGCGCCTCTGCTTCGGGCCAGGCTCGTTTATCACAATGAAGGATTCTACCCCGACGAACAGGTAGACGGTGGTATGTGGCGGGCGGGGTCACTGCCGCACCGCATCGCAAAGAATCTGGAGCAGCGTATGTACGGGCGGTCCGACGGCATCATCGCGATGTCAATCCGTGGGAAGCAGACGATCGAAAAACTTCAAGCGGTTAGTCAAAGAGAAACGCCGGTCATAGTCGTGCCGAGCTGCGTCGATCTCGATCACTTCGACGGCCGTCGATCGAGGCTGGCGGGGCACAAGGGGTTGAGACTCGTCTATACCGGAAGCGTGGGCGGGAGGTACATTCTTGACCGAATTGGCCGCTTCACGAGGGTCGCCTCCGAGATGCTCGGCGACGTGCAGCTCAGAGTGTTGACCAGGACAGAACCCGCCCTGGTCACTTCATTGTTGGACTCAAGTGGTTTGGACCGGACGGCGTGGTCGGTGAATGCTGTTAGCCGAGACCGCATGCCCGATGAGCTGGCGAATCAAGACGCCGGGCTTTTTTTTCTGACAAGGGGATTGAGCGAGCATGGCTGTTCGCCGACCAAGATCGGTGAATACTGGGCCATGGGTTTACCAGTCGTGACTACAGCGAACGTGAGCGATAACGACGAGATCATTCGGCGTGAACGTGTTGGCGTGATTGTCAATGACCATTCCGATGCTGAATACGGCCGCGCGCTCGGGGAACTCCAAGCGCTGCTGAAAGACCCCGAGCTAGCAAGTCGCTGCCGCCGCGCGGCAGAGGAGTATTACGCTCTCACGCCGGCGTGCGAACGGCAGTTCAGCCTCTACCACAAAGTGATTGACGGCCTCGCCGATGTCGAGGTAACTACGGGTGGAGAAGTTGGCGTCTGCCCTGCGTCAGGGATGAGAGCGAAGTGATATGGATGCTGTAAGGAGCGCGTTGAAATCACTACGAACGTCGCAGCCGTTCAACTATGTGACGACGTCCGTTACGCTCGGCGCTCTCAATGTTGCAGGCATAAGGCCGGAGTTCATTGTCAAACATTTGCATCGTGCGGGTACGGTTCGGCGCAGGTTGCCTAATGGGCGGACTCTGTCACTCTGGTCGCGAGGAGACGACTGGGTTTCGAATCAAATCTATTGGCGAGGTTGGGGTGGTTACGAACCTGAGACGGCCCCGATTTTCTTCAGGCTGGCGACCAGGGCCGCAGTGACTGTCGACATCGGCGCCTATGTCGGGTATTACACGTTGATCGCGGCTCATGCCAATCCCGCCGGCCGAGTCTTCGCTTTCGAGCCGTTGACGACGATTCAGAAGCGGCTAATTAGGAATGTCGAACTGAACCGGGTCAAGAACGTGGAATGTGTTGCTTTCGCAGCGGGCGATATTGACGGTGACGCAAGCTTTTTCCATGTAGATACGGAACTGCCTACGAGTTCCAGCTTGTCGTTCGAGTTCATGCGGCCTGCCAATCATCTTGTCAGTTCCAGCGTTCGGGTAGTAAGACTGGACCAATTCGTCGCTGATCGAGGGATCAGCAGGATCGACTTGCTCAAAATAGATACCGAGAGTACTGAGTGCAGCGTGCTGCGCGGGATGGTGAGGACACTCGAGCGTGACCGCCCGGATGTGCTTTGCGAAGTTCTGCAAGGCCAGGCGGACGAGGCAGGACTCGAGGGGTTGCTGGGTCCGCTCGGCTATCGCTACTACCTTCTGACTCCGGAGGGCCCAACGGCACGCGATCACATCGAAGGGCATCCGAATTGGCTCAACTATCTTTTCTCCACCGCCGACCGATCGACGGTCGGCCCGTCATAGAGGGCTTGTCTATGATGCTTCCAGCGCCTCCAAGGCGGACCGTACTACCAAGGCGCATCATTCGAGATACCGGAGATGGATTAAAGGTTTGGGCCACTCGAGCGTATTAGCGTTTGGAATCGCTGCAACGACGCGCCCGAGGGCGAAATGGATATCAACGCCTCCACTATCCAGACTATCGGCGGACCTTGATTTGAATGCCTAACAACGCTCAAGACCCGGACGTCTTCACCGGTTTGGTATTGTTCATCCTCTTGGCCATATTGGGAGCGGGTCTGCTTTCAATGACCTGGAACCACAGAACGACGCTGCAGTTTCAGATCAAGGTCTTCCTGTGCGCGCTCGGGACTCGTTTTTTGATGTCGATAGCGCTCTATTACTTTGGCCTCGTAAATATCCTAAAGGATGAGGATGGCAGCGGGTGGGTAACAGGGGCAAGCATCTACAAGGATTGGCTCAGGAAAGGAGTAGGGTTGTTCGATCTGCCGGCGAGATTCTCGGAAGCCTTCAGTGGCAACCACCGGGGGTACGGATACATGCTCGCCTGGATGTTCTATATGACCGACGCTCCTGCACGCCTACCGGCGGCTGCCTTGAATTGCTTCATCGGGGCCTTGACGGTAGTGATGGCCTACCGGATTGCAAGGAGCTTGTTTTCCGAGTGGGTCGCAGTCAGGGTGGCGTGGTGGACGTGCCTGCTCCCGTCGATGGTGATATGGTCTTCACAAACTCTCAAAGAGCCGACGGTCATTTTCCTGGAGACCATAGTTCTATATGGATGCGTAAGGCTGAAGGTAAAAGGCTTCTCCTTGCGTCATATCGTCGCGTGCGCCCTGGCAATTGTTCTTGTCCTTCCATTCAGGTTCTATGCGGGATATATCGCCGGAGCGGCTGTGGCGCTTGCTTTGATGATGCCGCAATTCGGCAAGAAAAAGCTGTCCGTTGGTTCAGCGATTGGGGTTGCGGCCTGCATTCTGCCGATTGTAATGATGTCCAGCGTTCTCGTTTCCAGTGAAGCCCAGTTTGAGCGGTTCGACCTTAAGCGAATCCAAAAATTTCGAGAGGACATCGCAATCGGGGCAGGATCAGGTGTGACTTCATCGTACGACTTGAACTCTCCGACCGGACTGGCTGCGGCGACCGTCGTAGGCGGGTCCTATCTTATGCTGGCCCCGTTTCCATGGCAGCTCGGCGGAGGCAGCACCAGGATGGTGCTGACCACGCCCGAGCTGATCGTATGGTGGTGGGTGTTCTTTGTTGGCGTGCTTCCTGGGATGTGGCATGCAATTAGGACCCGGTTCAACGAGATCCAACCTTTGCTGTTTTTTCTGATCGGCCTCGGGGTCCTGTACAGTTTGATGTTCGGAAATGTCGGACTCGCGTATCGCCAGCGTGCTCAGCTATTACCGTGGCTTCTGATATTCGCGATGGTCGGATTGGAAGAGAGAATGCAGCGACGAACTGCCGGTAGACAGGCGCGCAATCTCGCGCAGCCCCGGCCGCCCGGCGTAGCTATCATCGGGCAAACCTTGCCCGCCTCAATTGGAATTCCGCAGGTCGGCGGTAGTTTCGCTGACGGCCCTCGCCCACAGCTCGCCGACCAGGCCCGATGATCAATGATGATCAATATTAAAGCCGAGTAAACGCGATAGAACCATCGTGAGAAAACAGAGGCGAGACGTTGACCTCAATTCAGGCCCGAATTCGACCGGCCAGCCGCTGCGGGTCGTTCGAATCATCGATCGGCTGAATATAGGCGGACCCGCCAAACACGTAGTGTGGTTGACAGCGGGATTGAATCCCGGCCGTTTTGAGTCGACTTTGATTGTAGGAACGGTGCCGGAATCAGAGGGCAACATGTCTTATTTCGCAGAGGAAGCCGGTGTTCAGCCGATTATCGTTAAGGAGATGAGCCGGGAACTGGGGCTTTGCGATCTTATCGTCGTGTGGAAGCTGCTGCTACATCTGTTCAGAATCAGGCCCCACTTGATTCACACCCATAAGGCAAAAGCGGGCGCAGCCGGCCGCTTGGCGGCCTTTATATACAGGTGGGCGACGCCCTCTGTTCTTTGGTTGACGCCTCGCCCGTGCAAAGTGGTGCACACGTTCCACGGCCACATCTTCTTCGGGTATTACGGGCCTGTAAAGACCAGATTATTCATCTGGATAGAGCGAATACTCGCCCGGCTTTGTACCGACCGGATCATCGTTATCAGCCCACAGCAGCGAAGTGATATATGCGAGCGGTATGGCATCGGCGACCTGTCCCAGTTCAACATCGTTCCTCTTGGCATCGATCTCGATGAAATTACAGGGAAGCGTCGCGACCTGAGACGCGAAATTGGCGCAGGCGAGAACGAGATCGTCATCGGATCAGTTGGGAGGCTGTGCGAAGTCAAGAATCACAAGCTGCTACTGGAGGCGGCCGCTGCAGTGCTGCGCGATCGGGATCAAAACTCGCCTCGTATCCGGTTTGTGATAGTGGGGGATGGCGAGCTCAGAGCTCAGCTCGAGGAGCAGGCGCGGCGGCTGGGAATTGAAGATTCAGTGATTTTCGTAGGATTCAGAGAAGATGCGGCAGGGATATATTCGGATCTCGATCTGGTTGTATTGACCTCTACGAACGAAGGGACTCCCCTGACACTGGTCGAGGCTATGGCGGCTGGGCGGCCGGTGGTCGCTACTGAGGTAGGTGGAGTTGTCGACCTCTTGGGAGAGCGTTCGAACGGTGCGGGCCGGATCTCGATTTGGGAACACGGGATTACCGCGGGAAGCCGCGATGCTGATGGCATCGCTGAAGCAATCGATTATCTGATCGCAAGGCCCGGCGCCAGAGACGAAATGGGCTCTCGGGGCCAATTGTACGTCCGAGCTGCCCTGTCGCGGAATCGGCTGATCCGCGACATTGAAGCCCTCTATCAGGAACTCCTGAATCCGGGAGCTGCCGTGCTGGAAATAGCGGCGGCCCCAATAAGAACTGAATGAGGAGAAAGAGATGAAGGTTTTGATTACCGGCGGCGCGGGGTTCATCGGCTCGCACCTGGCAGAAAGACATTTGCAGCGCGGCGATGAGGTATATTGTCTCGATGACCTTTCTACCGGGGCCATTGAAAACATCCTGCACCTGAAAGCCGATCCTAATTTCAACTATATTATCGACACTATCACCAACTATAGGCTGGTGGCAGAACTGGTCGACCTCTGCGACGTGATATACCACCTGGCGGCGGCGGTGGGAGTGCGCCTGATAGTGGAGAGCCCCGTCCGCACGATCGAGACAAACATCCGCGGAACCGAAATAGTGCTCGGACTGGCGGCAAAGAAGCAAAGGCGGATCCTGATAACATCGACGTCGGAAGTATACGGCAAGCTCGACCGGGTGCCATTCAAAGAGGACGACGATCTGGTGATGGGGCCGACTAGCAAGGGCCGGTGGAGCTACGCGTGCTCCAAGGCGATCGATGAATTCCTGGCTATAGCCTACTGGAGAGAAAAGCGAGTCCCAACGGTAATTGCCAGGCTGTTCAACACGGTCGGGCCGCGCCAGACGGGCCGCTACGGGATGGTGATACCGAACTTTGTTCGCCAGGCGCTGGCCGGAGAGGATATCACGGTTTACGGAGACGGTTCCCAGAGCCGCTGTTTCACTCATGTGTCCGACGCGGTGAGCGCTCTGATGGGCTTGATTGAACATCCCGAAGCCATTGGCGAAGTCTATAATGTAGGAAGCAGCAGAGAAGTGACGATTCTGGAGGTGGCTGAACGGATCAAGTGGTTGGCAGGCTCTGACTCCCGGATTGTCTTCGTGCCTTACCAGGAGGCCTACGAGGAGGGGTTCGAGGATATGATGCGACGAGTCCCCGATATATCCAAAATCAATAAACTCATTGGTTACGCGCCAAAGATTAGTCTAGACGAGATACTAACTAGCATTATAGAATACCATAGCGCCAGACTGAACAACTGGCAGAGCGTTCAGGCTCCCGCCGCCTATCAGGCGTAAGATCCCCACGTAAAGATTCACAAGAACGGTAGGACATAGCCGGACCTACAGATCAGAAACGAACCAGTCAGAAACGAAGATGCGGGTAATTTGGGGTAGTGTATTGACCGCTTTGGCGGGGGCAGGCTTTACCTTCACGGTACGCGGACTTGCTCATCGTCTGGGTATGATGTCTTACCCACGGTTGGACCGGTGGCATCGCAGACCAACCGCAATGCTGGGTGGCGTGGCTATTTATGCTTCCTTCGTCATTGGGTTTGTCCTCTTCGGGGAACGACTTCCCGCGATGTTCGTGATACTTGGGGCGGCGTCGCTGCTGTTTTTTGCCGGCTTGTTGGACGATGTCGTTCAGATCAAACCGTACACAAAACTCATAATTCAGCTGGCAGCGGCTGCAATCGTGGTTTACTTCGGCATACGGCTGCCGTGGACGAGATATGAGGTTGTAAACGACTTCATTACCATTTTCTGGTTGGTGGGTATCACCAATGCGATAAACCTGCTCGACAATATGGACGGCCTGGCCGCCGGAATCTCACTGATATCGTGCATATACCTCGGTCTGACGTTCTTGATCAATGGGCAGATGGGGCCGGCAACCCTTGCAGCATTGCTGGCGGCATCAGCGCTAGGGTTCCTTGCATTCAATTTCCACCCGGCATCGATATTCATGGGGGACTGCGGTGCAATGTTCCTCGGCTTCTTGCTTGGAGGCATTTCGTTACTGAGCGGCTACGGGCGGTCTCGCAATCTCGCAGCCGTGCTATTCACTCCGGCATTGATTCTGGCTATACCCATATTTGACACCTGCGTGGTAACGGTGACCCGCAAGCTTTCAGGCCGTCCGATTTCACAGGGCGGGCGCGATCACACATCTCACCGGCTTGTGGCGTTGGGAATGAGTGAGCGGCGCGCCGTACTCCTGTTGTACCTGCTATCCGCAATATCGGGTACCCTGGCATTGATCGTCAGACTACTGAATATCGAAGTAGCATTGTTGCTGGTGCCAGGATTCGCCCTGGTGGTTGTTTTCCTGGGGTTATACCTCGGCAAGGTGCGCATTTCGGACGCGCGGGACGCGCGGACCGGCAACGCCGTAGTTTCGGAGATGCCGGAATTCTATTACAAGCGTCGCGTCTTTGAAGTCTTGCTCGATATGATACTGGCTACCTTTGCCTACTATGGCGCTTACCTGTTGAGATGGGACGGAGCCATGCCTGGCGAGCAGCTCGCCATATTTGTTCGGACGCTTCCGCTGGTAGTCGTAGTTCAAATGGTCTTCCTGCTGATCGGAGGAGTCTACAGGGGGTTGTGGCGTTATATCGGCAGCGAGGATCTGTGGGTAATCGCGAGGTCCGTTGTGGCAGGCGGCGCTGCCAGCGCTTCGATCGTAATGCTTATGTACTGGCTCCACGGGCCGTCGCGGGCGGTGTTCCTGCTAGACATGCTCTTGCTCGTCACCTTCCTCGTGGCGAGCCGGCTGTCCTTCCGCTTCCTGAGGATGGTGATTGAGAGCCCATCAATACCGAATCCAGATGCCAGGCCTGTCTTGATCTACGGAGCAGACGACGGCGGGGACCTGTTGTGCCGGTTGATACTGACCAATCCCGACCACAGATACGCTCCCGTCGGATTTATCGACGACGATCGGGGTAAGGCAGGCAAGCTCATTCGCGGCTATAAGATCTTCAACAGCCGGGAGCTCCCGGAACTTATGAAAGAACACGGGGTCAAAGATGTGCTTGTGTCGAGCTCATCGCTGCCGAACAGCAAATTGGAAACGCTCCGCAGCATGGGAGCCAGCCTGAAAACGATGAGCATCAGGATAGAGGAAGAACGGACGGACTTGCGCAGCGCGGTTTGATCACGAAGTCGGCACGACCGCACCGAAAGCATGAATGATCTGACGGACTATCACAGGGTAAGCCAATGATCGGGTTGCTGATCAACACCAGAATTAGACTGGCGACGGTTTTAATGATGACCCTTATAGTGGGATTGGGTCCGATGGCACGGTCCCTCGCCGAATCAGGCGGCGACGACCCGCCTCGGCGTGCCGCCAGTGCGCCTGGCGCCGAAAAAGCTGACTATTCGGACTCAGGTGTTCTTACGGCTAGCGGTAACGTTACGGTGAACGACAATTTGGCCCCGACCGGGACTACTGTCTTGAGCGGTAGTTCCGTAGCAACCGGCGGCGATGGAATCGCCTCGATCGATTTGGGGAAGAAGGGGCTGATCGAGATGAAGGTCGACACCAGGATACTTCTAACCTTGCCACCCGAGCTCATCGACGTCGAACTTGAAAACTGCGGTATTCTTACACAGTCAGTGCCGGATCATTTGAGGGCGCATGTCAAAGTTGTCCATCCCCACACCCTTCGCATCTACGTGACGGTCGGTTCCGTGCAAGTACGGTTCAGAGAGCGGAAGGAAGTAACGACTATCAACCAGTTTGAAGAGAAGACGCTGGACAATGTGAGCGATATCAACGCATCGGGGAACGCAGTATTTACCGTCGACTGCAACCGCCGGCCGGCCGGCATCTGGTGGGTCCCGACATCTCTCGCTGGTCTGGCCGCCTTGGCCGCAGGGATAACGTTGACCAGGGACAAGCCGAAATCCCCAAATCCTGTTCCGACCCCGCCACCCTCGACAGCCCTGTCACCTCAATAGCGGACTCTTGAAAAACTCCTCTATCTCTGCCAAAATGGCTGCGTTTGCTTGTCCCTTAGTATTGCCCTCATTCTTTTGTTCTCTAGACTCTTAGAAGTATAAGTGATAGCATTTGCGACACATGCAAGTGTCACCAGGAGGGGGGAATCGGCAGTGAGATTTGTTACCGCGACCGGACTAGCGTGGCTAATGACGACCCTGGCAGCAGCCGGCGTGAATGGGCAAACGCCGATTACGTCGATCTCGCTCAGGCCAGACCAGATTGGACTGGTGAAAACTGCCCAGGCGCTTTCAACCAGGATTTCATTCCCTGAAGCTGTCAAGGAAATCATCTGCGGCGACCTGTACGATCCAACAACTGGGCGAGGAAGTTTTGTGGTCCAGCGAGCCGAAAACGACGTATTTATCAAGCCGGTCGTAGACAAAGGCATGAGTAATCTGTTCGTGAAGACTGGCGAGCGAAGCGAGCGGGTTTACAATTTTGACCTCTCGATCGTCAGCGCAGCCGAAGCAGTGCGGGTGATGAACGTCGTGACTGCAAC
>Ga0126379_10000556_pt1 | contig 20878 bp, 38 predicted proteins | sample PanSoiMetPlot_24_FD_92640 | JGI IMG/M metagenome (GOLD analysis project Ga0126379, IMG submission 92640) | Tropical forest soil microbial communities from Panama - MetaG Plot_24 | ecosystem: Environmental > Terrestrial > Soil > Tropical forest > Bulk soil | place: Panama | collected 2016-02-17
CCCGACACCTCGACCAGCTACCTGATGAAGTTCGGCGCGTACATCATCCAGGGCACCTTCTCGACGTACCAGACGCTCAACAACGTGCTGGCCAACCCGGAGCGCATCGACGCCTGGAACGGCTCGGTGGTGCGCGGCTGGGCAGGCAAGTTCCCCTCGCGCATGTTCACCACGGCGATCGGCGCGCCGGCCGGCCACACCTTCACCCTGATCGGCTTCAACGACGGCAGCGTGGTGCGCCTGCTGAACGCGTGCGTCTTCAACCCGCTGGCTTGCTCGGTGTATCGCTTCGTCGTCGGCGACGACTGGATCAGGTTGCCGCAGTGGCACGGCACGTACCACTCGACGCGCAAGACGCTCAGGGCCTGGTCGGTCACCGGGCCGCAGATCGACGCCAACAACACCGTCACCCTCGAGTACAAGACGGCGCCCAGCGCGAGCTCGTGGACGGACTTCGGCTACACCTTCAACGCGGGTGTGTTCGATCGCCAGCCGTTCCCGGTGGGCACCGTGGCGACCCTGGCCGAGTTCCGCGTGCATCTGCACAACACCGTCAACACCAGCTCGCCCGCGGTTTCCTCGGTCTCGATCGGCCATGCGCTGCGCCCGTCCAGGCTGATGACGTACGAGGGCGACATCCTGTGCGCCGACGGCCTGGTGCGGCGCGACGGCGTGCCGATGCGCCTGGGCCGCAACGCCATCCGCAAGTTCGTCGAGGCGGCGGTGGACGACCCGGGCGCCGAGCTGTGCATCCTGCCCGACGAGAGCAGCGTGTACCTGAGCTTCATCGACTACAAGATCTCGCAGGCGTTTGACGAGGTCGGACGGCAGTGGCGCGGATCGCTGCACGTCAAGGCCGTCCAATGGACAGCGATCGAGCCACCCCCCAGCTAGGAGCAGCACATGGCCAGAACGACCGCGACCAACTTCACCGGCGCCCTGCAGTTCCCGTACGCCACGGCGGGCACCGACCTGTTCAAGAAGGAAGACGTGCAGACCCTGGCGCTGGCGGTGGATAGCCACGACCACTCGCCCGGCAAGGGCATCCTGGTGGCTGGCACGGCGCTGACCTGGCCGCTGATCGCGCCCAACGGCGCCCAGCTCGGCGCGCCAGCGGGTAACCCGAACCTGTTCACTATCTACCAGGACCTGGCGGTGGCGCGCTTCGTGTCCGTCGGCGGCTCCTCAGCCAATCCAAGCATCATCCTGGCGGTCGGCGGGACGGCGACCGGGCCCAGTCCGAACTACGGCCTGGACGTCGACTTCGTCGCCAGCTCCAGCGCCACCGGCAACATCGTCGGCGGGCTGTTCAGGGGCGCCACGCCAGCGGTCAGCCAGACCTTCAACCAGTACATGGGCTGCTACCTGCTGAACCCGACGCGCGGCGCGGGCTCGACGATCGGCAGCACCTACGGGCTGTTCGTCGATCCGATGACGGCCGGCTCGAGCAACAACTGGGGCGTGTACATCGGCGCGCCGAGCGGCGGCAGCGGTGTCAATGTCGGCCTGCAGAACCAGGGCAGCACCAGGCTGGTGGGCGGCGTGGCGGTCGGGGCCAACGCCGCGATGCCGGCAACCAACGCGATCCAGATCGGCTCCGCGGCCGACGGCGGCTCCATCAGCGTGGGCGAGTTCCTGATCCAGCGCTGGAACCCGAACCAGCTTCGCCTCGCCGGCTCAGCCGGCACCACTCAGGCGGGCCCGCTGGTGATCGAGGCGGGCGGCATCGACGTCACCGGCAACAGCACCTTCCGCGGCCAGGTCAGCATCACCGGCTCCAACGCGCTGATCTTCTCGGTCAGCGGCTACGGCTGGAACGGGGTGAGCGGCCAGCCGATCGTGCAGACCGCCGGCAGCGTGGTCGTCAATGGCGGCAGCCTGTACCTGGACTCGACGATGAACAACCGCATCTACTGGGACGGCACGTACTTCCAGACCAACCAGGGTTTCGTCGCGGCAGCTACCGGCTTCCACGCGCGCGACGGCTCGGGCAACTTCTTCTCGGGCCCGTCCGACCAGACCATCTTCGGCATCTGGAACCCGGGCCAGCTCCGCATCAAGGCGGCGACCAACGGCGACTTGCTGGCCGCGGGTCAGATCACCGCCGAGGGCGGGCCGGTCACCGGTAAGGGCGCGTACATCAACTCGGCCTCGAGCGAGCTGATCAAGACCAACGTCGTCGAGCTCGACCCGTCGGCCTCGCTGGCGCGCGTGCTCGATCCACAGATGCGCCCGGTGCAGTTCGAGTACACCACCACGATCGCCTACGGCGCGGTCGCGACCGCCGAGCCCGACCCGAACGCCGAGAACCCGGCGTGGACCAACGAGCGGCTGGGCTTCATCGCCGAGGAGGTCAACCTGGTGGTGCCCGAGTGTGTGGGTATGCTGGCTGACGGCAGCGCGCACGGCTTCCAGGAGGGCCCGCTGATCTCGGTCTTGTGGGCCGCGGTGCGCGCGCTGGATGCCAGACTGAAGACACTGGAGACGCCCGCATGAGGATCGACAACCGCGACCAGCTCAAGCTGCTGCACCTGCGCTTCGCCCAGGTCGACGGCGCCTTCGCCTCGGCTGCCGCGGCGCAGCGCACCGCCGAGGACTACGCGCGCCAGTACATGGAGTCCCTGTCGATGGTGCTGGGCATCACCTTCGCGCCTGGCCAGCGGGTGAACGTGAACTGGGACACCGGCGACGTCGAGCTGGGCGAGTCGGCTGGTCTGGTGTCCAATGGCGTGGCAGTGCCATGACCGACTTCAACGTGGGCCCAGGCGTCAGCCAGGCGATGGCTGACCACGGCGACGAGGCGCGCAGCGACGAGGTGTTCGTCATCAACGCGCCGGACGGCGAGAAGATCTCCCAGACCTACGGCCGAGACAATGTCTACTACTGGCTGGAGGCAGACAACGCTATACGCGTTGTCCCCTTTCGATGACGGCCTGACCCCCGAGCCCAGCGCCACCTGGTGGGACTATTTCCAGGAGCATCGCGACACCAGCATGGCGCCCCAGGTCTACAACTGGACCTGTTCTATCTGCGCCACCGACTGGCTGCTGCGCGCGACCGGGCTCAACCCGTACTCCTCGCGCGAGCGCGTCGCCGTGGAGCTCGGCTATCCGAGCTGCGTCGACGAGTACAGCGGCCTGAAGGACACCCAGTGCATCGTCAACGTGCTCAGCGACTACGGCGTCGAGGCGCGCCAGGAGTGGGTGTCCTGGGGCCGCGCGCTCGAGCTCGCCGCCGACACCGCGTACATCCTGAACTCGACGAGCTGGTACCACTTCGTTGGCGGGCGCGGCGTGGACGGGCCCGGACTGTGGATCGCCAACAGCGCGCCCGGCTACATGGGCATCAACGACTACGTCGACGAGGGCGACTGGGCGCGGCTGCCGGGCTGGCAGATGGTCTACCTGGTGAAGTGAGCGAGGCGGGGTGGCGGAGCTCGGCGACGGTTCCGATCGTCACTCCGACTTTCGGCTCGAGATCTCGATCGCCGTCGGCTATCAGCGCAAGCGCGCCGCGGTCGCGGGCAGATGGGAAGGGCCGCTGGTGACAACGGCCCTCCTGGTGTGCGGGATCATCTTCGTGGTCCTGGTGTTCTGGCAGGTGTTCAAGCTACTCGGCGCCCTCTGACTGGCTCTCCTCCCAGGCCTGCATGAACTCCATGACCGCGCGGATGGTGCGTGTCAGCCGTCCGTCCAGCTTGTCCAGGCGCTCGTTGATGTCGCGCAGCTCGGCCTCGACGTGGTCCCAGCCGGGCGAGTTGGCCACCTCGTCGTCGATGCGCTGCTGGACGGTTTCGATGGCGTCGATGCTGGCGTCGGTCAGGCGCTCGACGTCGCGCTCGAGCTGCAGCAGCAGCGTGTGGTCATCCAGCGGCATCGTCGGCTGGCCTGCGGAAGATGATCTCGTGACGGTTCAGGTCCCAGTCCCAGACGATGTACTCGTCGGCGACCAGGTTGCCCTTGCCGCGCGCGTACATCGCCGCCTCTGCCGCGGTCTCGGCGTTGCCCATCCAGCACCGCCCGTCGACCGGGCTGGGCAGCACTACCCAGGTTTTCACAGGCGTTCGACCTTGGTGATGACGACGCCTTCGCCCTCGACCTGCGCCGCGGCCTCGGTGTAGCTGCTGGCGGCGACGGTGGTGGACTCGCGGCGGACGACCTCGTAGGTCACTACCCAGCGCTGCACCGACGGAACGAATACGCCTGGCTCGATCGTCAGCGGTGGCGGCGGCACGAGCTCCGGCGGCTTGACGTCGGCGGGCGAGTCGACGATGCCGTTGTTCTGACCGCGCAGGGCCACGCCCGCGGCGTGCAGGATGCGGTACAGCGCACCCTGGCCGATGGCGTAGGTTCGCAGGATCTCGGCGATCGGCTCGCCGATGGCGTACGCCTCGGCGATCTCCTTCTTGACTTCGGGTGTCAGGTTGGGTTTGCGGCCTCGAGTTGTTGGCATTGGGGTCCCTTCGTTGGCGAGCTCGTCGCTGGCCTGGTCGATCATGGCCAGCGCGACCTCAGGTTCCTGGTCGAAGATGTAGTCCCGCACGTCGTCGGCCAGGACCGCGGCGATCGGATCGGGTGCGCTGCGGATGAATGCGGCTTCGATGTCGGATTCTGATATCGATGCGAGTGGATCGTATGGCGCGGCGCGTTTGGCGGCACGCCTGGCCTTGATCGCCTGTCGTTCGGCCACCAGGGCGGGTCGTCCGACCTCGCCCCAGCAGCGCCCGCACAGGCCGTTGGCGGTGTTGCGATGGCGCGCCCTGCCGCACCGCTTGCACTTCAGGTGGCTACCGACGCGCGGCATCGGCGTCACCCACGAGCTCGCGAAGCGCGGTCAGCGTTTCGATCGCGGCGTCGTACTGGGCCAGGGCGGACGCGCGCCGCTGGCGCACGTAGTCGTTCGGGACGGGCCCGTCCGCGACGCGCTCGCGGAGTGGGCCCAGTTTGCGAAGGGCGAAGCCCAGCGCGTCGTAGGTGTTCACGCGCTGGCCTCCGATTTCGCCGCGGCACGCTCGACCATCCCTTCCAGGTTGGCGCGCGTGTCGTCGTCGATGTTGCGGGCGATGACGACGGCCACTGGCAGCTTGTCCGAGCTCCAGCCGCCCAGCATGCCGATCTCGACCCTGGTGCCGGTCGGGAAGGCGAGCACGTAGTGCGGCGTCTTGTTGGCGCGGAACGTGTCGCGGAAGTTCGCCTTCGCTTGCTTCAGCGCGTCGTCGGCGGAGTCGGGGCTCGAGCCCCAGGAGAGCGGGGTGTAAGCGAAGTACAACATCAGAACTGGACCTCCTGGTCTGCTTGGCTCTCGGCGAGCAGGTCGGCGATACGCACGGCGAGCTGGTGTTTGCAGGTGACCTTGCGGTACTTCGCGTCCGGGCAGGAGCACGAGGTGGGAGTCACCAGGTAGTAGGCGCCCTCCGCGGACTGCGAGGCGACGAGCTCGATGCCGCCTGGCAGTTTGCAGCGTTCGGAGAGTTGGCCAGAGCGCACGATGTCGAGTGCGCCCTGGGAGCGAACGTCTAACTGTGTCACGCTCTTACTCTATCTCAACATCCGACATTGATGCAACATTATCGGCGATCGACTGACGGAGAGCCTCGAGCGCCTCAAGGACGGCCTTCTTTTCACGGTCGGCTTCTCCGTTGGGACGCGTGTAGAAAAACTTGACGCGCTTGATGGCGTAGTCGAGCGCCTCGATGGAGTTCATGGTTGTGGCACCTCGAGGACGGTGACGTTCTGGTAACCCAGGCTGCGCGCCCTGGCGGCGTTTTTCTCGGCCAGGTCGCGGCGGGAGCTCCAGCCCCAGTCGTACACGCGCTTGGCGCGGTCGGCAGGATCGGTTTCGCGGAGCCTCTTCGCTTCGACGAGCGACCGTGTGTACCAGATCTGGTAGGACTCCTCGACGGTCTTGCCGTTGATATACGTCGGGCTCATCCGCTCGTGGCCCTCGAGTGCGGCCAGGTAGTGCGCGGCCATGCGCTCCTGGTGTTCGGCGTCGATCTCGAGAATGCGCGCCTCCCGCTCGACCGTGTGGCCGGTCGAGACGGTGACGAAGGCGTAGATGCGGCCAGCCGCGCTGGCCCGTTTGACGGTGGTGCCGCGGAATTCGATCGCGTACTTGAGAGTTGGCATGCGAGTACTATACCTCAACATCCGACAATGATGCAACATAGGCGTCGATCAGGCGCAGCAGAGTGTTGTCGCCGAAGGCGCCCATCGCCTGGCCCAGGCGCTTGAACGCCTGGTACTTCTCGATCGCGTAGGCGTCGTCTTCCAGATCGAGCGCCTGGCGGAACGTGGCGTAGCTCATGTTGAACGCCGATGCGCCCAACTGGTGGATGGTGCGGAAGTCGGCCATCAGTAGTTCTCCTCGTCTTCTGGAAAGATGTCTTCGTAGGTCAGCTTCTCGCCGCGCGCGCGCTTGGCCTGCATGCGATCGTTGATCGCCTTGTTTTTGCGGTCGGCCTCCTCGTAGATGCTGGGGCGCGGGTTGGGAGTGACGACGGTCTGGCGGACCATCTCGTCGTACGCCTCGTCGTCGCGCTCGGTGTAGCCCAGGCCCTCCTGGTCGGGGCCGTCGCCATCATCCTCGGGCTCGGAGGCTGCCTGCTGGCGCGCCTCCTCGACCGCCGCGGGGGTCTGCTTCTGACCCCAGGGCAGGCCCCACTTGTCGGCGCAGACGGGACCGTAGCCGGCGTCGATCGACTCGGCGGTGTCCAGGTTCCTGCCGCAGATGAAGCAGCAGTTGCCCTGGCGGGCGAAGGCCACGCCGTAGACCAGCGTGTCGCCCGCCTTGGCCAGGATCTCGAGCGCCTTGTTGACGTTGCCCTGGCGCGCCTTGCCCTGCGGCTGGCCATCGGGAGTGATCCAACCGCTGCCGGTCCAGCCGTCGGCGCCCTGGGTCAGCAGGCTGACGTTGCGCGTGCCCTCGGGCTGCTTGCGAGCCCAGTCCGAACCATTGGCGCGATCGACGTCTGACAGGCGCACCGCGATCGAGCTGCCGTCGCCGAACTCGACGCGGTAGCGGCCGTTGATGACCTTCTCGAGCGACCAAGCGAACTGGGCGGCGTTGGTGTAGCCGGTCTGCGGCAGCGCCTGGCGCGCGGCCTGGTAGCGAGCTCGCGCGACGATGACGTTCAGCACGCCCTTGGCCTGGCCGTTGGTGAGCCAGGAGCCGCCGTTGACCTGCTGCCACATCTCGAGCAGGAAGCCCTGCTCCTTCGGCTGGGGCTCGTCGACCAGCCAGTCGCTGGCCACCTTGAGCAGGCGCGGGTACTTGAGCAGGTCGGTCGCCTCGAACTTGCGACCCAGGCGATCGGCGGCGGTAACCAGCGCGGCGATGCGTTCCTCTCTGCGTTCCATGCTGGTCACTGTACCCCAACTTCCGACATAGATGCAACTTTGGATTCGTAGTGCTTGGCTTCGACGCGACGGCACTCCGGGCACATTCTGCGCTTCGGGAAAGGTGTCGCCGACGCGTCGTACCAGCGCCGTCCAAAGCCGCGGTTGGCGGGACGCATGCCGCAGATCGCGCTGCGGTCCAGATAGCTGCCCTGGTATTCGACCAGGTGCTGGTAAACGCTTGGCAGCGCGCTGACGACGGCGAAGCGGAGCTCGGTCACGCGTTCGTTCCTCGCCAGGCGCGGCGGCTATCCCCGCGGCGAGCCATGCGCCAGTCGTAGGCGTCGGCCAGCAGGACGTGGCGCCAGTCGCGCGGCAGGATCGTCGGGCGGTAGTTCGGGTGGGTGCCCAGGAGCTCGTTGAAGGTGTCGAACGCGGTCAGCTTGCGTGTGTACCAGTCGAGGATCATCGGCGAGTGGGTGCGGAAGAAAAGCCACCAGCCCTGGACGCGGACGGTGTCCAGGCCGTTGGAGATCCAGCCGCCGCCGTTGCCTTTCCAGCCGTTGGCCCGTCCGTACTCGCGCGCGGCCTTGATCATCAGGTCGGAGTTCAATTCGTAGCGCATCAGTTGGTCTCCTCGGTGCGGGTGAACACGGCGGCGGCGAACTGCTGGCCGTCGCAGTGGTAGCCGGTGACGTCGAACTGGCAGATGGTGTAGTGCCGATCGACGCGCTGGCCGGGGCGAAGGTTGCCGTAGAAGTAGGCGTTGTGCTCGGTCACGGCGAGCTCGACGACGGGGTGCTGCTGGGGATTGCGGGTGCAGCGCAGGCGGACGATCGAGCCGACGCCCGAGCGCCCGAGGTTCTGAATTGCCATACCGTCAGTATGCCACAGATCCATCATTGGTGCAACATTGCCTGCCAGATCCGGCATTGCCGTATCATTCGAGCATGGCCAATACACCTGCCCCTGCGCGGGGCCCACTGCGCCGCCTGAGACAGGAGGCGATGCTGACCCAGGACGACCTGGCGCGTCTGGCCGGCCTGGACCGCTCGACGATCGTGCGGCTCGAGCAGGAGCCCGAGAGCGCCTACGACGCGACGATCATCAAGCTGGCCCAGGCGCTGGGCATGGACCAGTACGAGCTGCGCGACCTGTTCCGCGACGAACGACGGATGATTGCGTCATCCGCGCCGGATCCGGTATCGTCAGCGGCGTGAGCGATTCGATCCATGACACGCTCGACGAGCTCGTCGAGGCCGACTACCTGAAGCTGAAGCGCGGAGCGTTCGCCGACATGGAGCCCTTTCCGCATTCCAACTCCCAGGCCTGGCACGGCGCTGGCTATCGTCACGGCTACCGTGACGCGATTCGCCACTCGAGCTCGGTCGGCGCGGTGATGCCGCTGTTGCGGCGCATCGCCGATGCCCTGGAGCGCGAGTGACCCGATCGGATCGAGTGGGCATGGCGGTCGTCTGCGCTCTGGTGCTGGTGGGCTCGTCGCGTGCGGACGCTCAGGAAGCTGACTGGGCGACCGCCGAGGCGGACTGCATCGTGAGCTACGAGAGCCACTGGGACGCCAACGCCTACAACCCCAGGAGCGGCGCCGCCGGCTTGGGGCAGTTCATCTATTCCACCTGGGAGACCACGCCATACGCCGAGTACTCGCGCTTCAACGCCTACGCCAATCACGCCGCGGTTGTCTGGATGATCAGACAGGGTCGGTCGCGTGAGTTCGCAACTCGCTACCTGTGTGAGTGAGTGAAAAGGATCGAGGAAAAGACATGGTCAAGATGAAGGACCCCGACGCCAGTAACTTCGCCGCGGTCGACCTGGACTTCGAGCAGCGCTACCGCGCGCGCCTCGAGGAGATCGAGGAGAAGGAGTCGACGCTGCCGACGGCGCGCGCTGGCGCCACGTACCTGGCCTACAAGTTCAGCCTGCACTCCACCGACAACGTGCCAGTGCTGGACGAGGACGGCGACGTGTACCTGCAGTGGCACACCTCGGGCACCCAGACCGGCTACTCGAAGCCGCCGTACATCGGCTCGCGCGAGATCGCCGAGGCGCTCGTCGGCAAGAAGCTGGAATCGGACGACGTGCGCGAGCACATGGACGACTGGGAAGACTGGCTGGTCGGCAAGACGGCGATGGTCGACCTGATGAAGACCACCGACGACAAGACCGGCGTCGAGAAGATCCGCATCGTCCGCATCCTGCCCGATCGCAAGGCGCAGGCGGCTCAGAGGCCCTCCGCACCACCGCCAGCCATGCCGCCGGCTAACGGCAGCAGCGAGACGACCGAGGAGAAGATCGCGCGCCTGAAGGCTGAGATGGAGGCCCTCGAGGGCGTCCAGTGACCCTCGCCCTGATCGTCTCGCCGACCGAGCAGCGCGTCCGCGAGCTCGTCGATACCTTCAAGTCGTCCATGCACCGCACGCTGCAGCTCTCGATCGAGCTCGGCGATGCACTCGAGGCCCACAAGGCCTCGATGGTGCATGGCGAATGGCTGCCCTGGCTCGAGGGTCACTTCGAGCTCGGGCGCCACATGGCCGAGATCTGCATGTCGTTCGCTGAGCCGGCAAACCGAGAACGCGTTCTCACTTTGCCGTCCGACACGTCGTTCCGCGCGGCGCGCAAATGGCTGCAGGATCAGACCCGCGGGCCCAGGCCGATCAATCCCAGGCTCGAGGCGCCGCCGGATCCCGACCCGCTGCTGCGGTTCATGGTCGACCAGCCGACGCCGAAGATCATCGCCAAGATCCTGGCGACGTGCTTCCCCGACGCGCGCGACGCGATGGACCCGACGTACGGCCTTGGCGGCTTCTGGGACGGCTCGGCGCACGTCGACCTGGTCGCGGCGCACGATTCGAAACAGGAGCGCGCCCCGTCCGGGGCGATGGACGTCACCGACCTGAAGTACGGCGACCTGTCGTTCGATGTCATCACTCTCGACCCGCCCCACCTGGGCGAGGCCGGCGACGACTCGGTGATGGGGCAGGCGTTCGGCACCGCCGACACCGAGACGATCAAACGCACCATCATGCTCGGCACGCGCGAGTGCTGGCGGGTGTGCGGCATCGGGCTGATCGTCAAGGTCACCGACCACGTCCACGCCAGCGTGTACCAGCTCGAGAGCGACTGGGTGGGCGAGGCGCTCGACTGGCAGGCGCCGTACGAGGTCGTCCACCAGGTCAGGAGCCACGCCGTGATCGACCCCAAGTGGGGTCGTCCGCAGCTCTCGGCCTACAACAACGGCTCGACCTACCTGGTGTTCAGACGAGGAGACCAGAGGCATGTCCAGCGCACGGCTACCCAGGCTGAATGAGGGCAGCGAGAACGACTTCGCCCGCTGGCTGAAACGGGTCATGGCCCTGCTCGGCGTCCACGGCTTTCACGTCCGTGAGAGCGAGGGCAATCTCGAAGGCGTCACAAAGAGCGACGCCTACGGCATCCCGGACTGGTACATCTGGCGCGAGGGCGACGGCGGCGACGACTCTGGCTGGCACATGTGGCGCGAGCTCAAGACCAACGAGGGTCAGCTCTCGCCGATGCAGCGGCTGATGCACCTGTCGATGCGCCGCGCCGGTGAGGACGTCGACGTGTGGCGTCCGCGCGACCAGGAGCGCATCCTTGCCGAGCTACGACGCGAGTAAGATAAAGCCCTTCCCCTGGGAGTTGGTTCGCCGTGGGGGAAGGGCTCTGAAAGAACTCAGACCTGAAAGGCCTTCGTACGTGTCAGAGAATACAGCACCGCAGCCAGAGCCCAAACCAATGGGCGAGTTCGCCCTGGACTATCTGGACCTGGGCATCCCGATCTTCATCACCTGCTCGCCTGGCGACGGCCAGTGCCTCGAAGGGCACCGCAACCAGCGCACCGGCCTGATCGAGCACTGTCCGCCGGACAAGATGGGCAAGAAGCCGCTGGTGCGCTGGGAGAGATACCAGGACGTGCTGGCGCCGCGCGACATTGCTCGCGGCTGGTGGCGCAAGTGGCCCAGCGGCAACATCGCCATGCCGACCGGCCGTCTGTCCGGCTGCTGCGTCGTCGACATCGACGGGCCCGAGGCGATGAAGCTGGCCACAGCGCTGGGCTACCCGAGCGGACCCAGCGTGCAGACCGGCAAGATCGGCGGGCGGCACCTGTACTTCGCCTGGCGCTCGGACGCGCCGACGCTGTACGCCAAGGCCGACGGCATCGACTTCCGCGGGCACGGCGGCTACGTCATGCTGCCGCCCAGCCGACACGCGCTGGGACCGCGCTACAAGTGGGCTGCCGAGTGGGGCATCGACCTGGACGACCTGCCCGAGCTGCCGTACTGGGTCGACGAGCGCGCACGCCACACGCGGCAGTGGGCCTCCGGCGCCGAGGGCGACGTCTACGCCGAGGGCGAGCGCAACGCGCGCCTGGCGTCCCTGGCGGGGCGCTGGCGCAAGCAAGGCATGTCGCCGCTCGAGCTGTACGCCGCGCTGAGCGTGGCCAACCAGAGCCGCTGCCGACCGCCGCTGGATGACGACGAGGTGCGCCAGATCGCCGAGTCGGTGGGCCGCTACGAGCCCAACCCGGACGAGGACCTATCCGGGCACGTCGGCAAGAGCAAAAATCGAGATTCCGACATTCCCGGGGGTGTCGGGAATCCGGGAACCTCGAATTTTGAGACCGAGGGGCCGCGTTACTGGCGCGCCTCAGAGCTCGGCGACCGTAAAGCCGAGGAGACCGCCTGGTTCTGTCGCGGTCTGGTCGGGCCAGGGTTGCTAACCGAGCTGGACGGCTACGCCAAGCTCGCGGGCAAGACGACGTTTGCGCTGGCGCTGGTGCGCGCGATCCTGCTCGGCGAAGAATTCCTGGATTTCGATGTGACGCCGACCAGCGTGGTGTATCTGATCGAGCAAACCTGGCAGTCGCTCATCCCCAACTTGCGGAAGGCCGGCCTGCTCGAGTCTGAGGACCTGCACCTGCGCTTCTACAATGAGTCGCGCGGCGTGCCCTGGCCGCGCGTGGTCAAGCAGTCGATCGAGTACGCCCAGCAGGTCGGTGCTGGCCTGTTGGTGGTGGACACAATGGCGCAGTGGAGCGGTATCCGCGGCGACCAGGAGAACGACTCGGGGCGCGCGTACCAGATGGTCGAGCCGCTGCAGGGCGCCGCCGCCGAAGGACTGGGGGTGCTGATCGTGCGCCACGATCGCAAGAGCGGCGGTGAGGTGGGCATCAGCGCGCGCGGCTCGAGCGCCTACGCCGCGATCATGGACGTCATCCTGCACCTGACGCCGATGCAGGGCGAGAAAGTCAACGCGCGCCAACGGGTGCTCGAGGGCGCCGGGCGCTTCGGCGACGACACGCCGCAGGTGATGGTCGTCGAGCTTTCCCAAGAGGAGCCCTTCACCTATTCGTCGCAAGGCACGCCGGCCACGGTGGTCGAGATGATCGACGAGATCAGCATCCTGGCCGTGCTTTCGACGAAGGAGACCGAAGCCAAGACCCAGGAGGAGGTTGTCCAGGACGCGGGCGTGCGGCGGCAGAGCGTGGGCCGACTGCTCCGCAAGATGGTCAAAGACGGGCGTGTGATCCAGGTCTGGGACGGCAAGCGCGGCCACCCGAAGGCGTACTACCAGAAGCCGCCGATCGATGACTGATCAAGTTCAAAATTCGAGATTCCCGGATTCCCGTATAGGGCGGGAATCTCGGAATGTCGATTTTTGGCCACCCAAAATCGTCTGGTCGCGCGAGCTCGGATGGCTCAACGTGCGCGACTCGACGACCGGCGAGTGGTTCAGCATTGCGGCGAAAGGTGCGCCCAGCGGGTGGGTGCAGATCGCCAACGAAGCGAAATACGGGAGGAAAGACAATGGACGAGACAGACGCACAGCTCGAGCGGATCGCGACCGCGCTTGAGAAAATCGTCGACGCGCTCGAGTCGCTGGTGGTGCTCGAGGCGGACACGCGTCTCGGCGGGACGACGCTCGAGCGCGAGATGGTGATGGACGGCTGGGCGGGCACGCGCCAGACGCTGATCGAAAAGGGCTGGGTCCGCGGGTGAGCGGCTGGGGTAGGTGTCGGCGCTGCAGAGCGCAGATCTGGTGGGGTACGTCGCCCTACAACGCGGATAAGGCGTTTCCCTACGACGACGAGCTCGAGGAGCAGTCGCACTTCGAGACGTGCGCCGCCCAGGAGTGGGTCACCGACGAGGAGGGCGAGCGCCACCAGGTGAGTACGTGCCGTACGTGCGGCGAGAAGGTGTGGTGGCAGACGACCGCCCGCGGCGCGCGACGGCCGATGGACGTCGACGGCGAGGACGCGACCTGGGAGTGCCACTTCGATAGCTGCGTCGGCCACATGCCAGGCGTCGAGCCCGAGACAGAGACGGTCACCAACGGCAAGCGCCAGGAGCACGAGGACCGCGCGGCGTCGGCGCCGTACGCGTACCGCCTGTGGCTGCCCGACCTGGAGCTGGGCTGGCCGCTGCCCGAGCCGCGCCTCGCGGTCATCACTTCGGCGTTCAGGCGGCTGTGCCTGATCCACCACCCCGACGTGGGCGGCACCAACGCCGGCTTCATCCGCATCAAGCAGGCGTTCGACGAGCTCAAGAAGCTGGAGGCAACCCATGCCCACTGATCACTGGTCGGCGAGCCAGTTCCAGACCTGGGACCTGTGCCCGACCACCTACCGCGAGCGCTACATCGACGGCGTGGCACAGGACGTCACCGAGGCGATGTACTTCGGCAGCTCGATCCACCACGCGCTCGAGACGCACTATCTGGGCGGTTACGGCGACCAGGCGTTCAAGAGCATGTGGCTGAAGTTCCCGGGCGCGCACCTGGAGCGCTGGGCGCAGCTCGGCGGCGTCGGGCTGCACCTGCTGGGCGCGGTGGTCGACCTGAACCTGAAGGGCGAGCCAGAGATCGAGTTCTGCCTGGACACTGTCGAGCCGTGGCTCAAGCCGACGATCGGTTTCATGGACCTGGTCGACCACGCGGGACGTCGCATCTACGACTTCAAGACGACCATCGGCACCTGGGGCGAGGGGCGCGCCAACCAGGACCCCTGGCAGCCGACGCTGTACCGCTGGGCGATGCTGCGCGAGACCGGCGACCTGTACGACTTCAGCTACGTGACGCTCAACAAGCGCACCCTCGAGGTGGCCACCATCGAGCCGACGGTCGAGTACTACGCGCGCTGGTCGGAGATCCTCGAGGCGGGGCGCATGATCGCCCAGATGGACGCGCAGGGCGCGTACCCCTGCCGCGGCGGACACGGCACCTGCCCCGAGTGCGCCGGCCAGTGGCAGCATGGGCATGTGTGCAACTGGGAGCTGGCGCCGCCGCGCATCCACATACGGCCGAAGATCGATGCCGAAGCCCAGGCCTAAGCGCATGAAGCAGGTGGTCGGCGTCGAGAAGCGGCCCGACGCCTGCCCGCAGCACTGCAAGATGCTCAAGATCACCGAGACGCTGTGGCTGTGCCCGCACATGGCCTGGGGCTGGACCTCGAACCTGCGCGGCGCCGAGGCCGAGGCCAGGCGGCTGATGGAGGCCGCTGGTGGCTATGATTCGCTGCTGAAAGCCACCCATCGTTATGGTGACCCGTGGCAGCAATCCACGCTGCAAGGCGCACTCGAGCAGGACCGGTAAGCCGTGTCAGCGACCCGCCATGCACGGCCAACAGGTGTGCCAGGTGCATGGCGGAATGGCGCCGCAGAATCGTGCTGCGGCAGAGCTCCGCATCCAGCAGATGACGTGGCCGGCGCTGAGCACCTTCAACAAGGCGCTGCGCGATTACGACCTTGACCCTGCCCTTGCGGTCAAGGTGGCGATGGACATCCTCGATCGCAACGGCTTCAAGGCCGCGCAGCAGGTCCAGGCGGACGGCAAGATCACCATCGAGGTCGAGTACGTCGGCGCGCCAGCGCAGGTGGTGGACGTTATCCCTGGCCGACCGCTGATCGAGTTCCTGCCGGAGGCGCTCGAAGATGACGTGGACGACGGTCATCATCCTGGCTAGCGCCTGGCTGAGCCTGGCTGTGCTGCTGGCGCTGGGGCTGGCGCGCTGGTTCAGATGGCTGCGCGACGAGTCCGACTGAAGGCGCCGCACGCCGCGCAGCAGAAGATCCTGGACGAGCAGCGGCGCTTCAACGTCGTCTGCCTGGGACGGCGCTCGGGCAAGACCACGCTGGGCCTGAACGTGCTGGCGCTGGATGCCATCCACGCCCAGCCGGTGGGTTACTTCGCGCCCACGTACAAACTGCTCTCCGAGTTCTGGCGCGAGGCCAAGCACGCTCTGGGCGAGGTGATCCGACTCAAGAGCGAGCAGGACCACCGCCTCGAGCTCATCTCCGGCGGCACGCTCGAGTGCTGGTCGCTCGACGACGAGAACCCGGCCCGCGGGCGCAAGTACGCCAAGATCGTGGTCGACGAGGCAGCCATCGTGCGCGGCCTGCTGGACATCTGGCAGCAGGCGCTGCGGCCGACGCTGACCGACCTGAAGGGCGGCGCGTGGTTCTTCTCGACGCCGCGCGGCATGAACAACTTCTACGACCTGTGGCGACTGGGCCAGGACCCGCTGCAGCTCGACTGGGCGAGCTGGCAGATGCCGACGTCAGTCAACCCGTTCATCGATCACGACGAGCTGGCCGCGGCGAAGCTCGAGCTGCCCGAGCGCACGTACATGCAGGAGTATCTGGCAGAGTTCCTGTCGCTCGAGGGCGGCGGCGTGTTCAGGGGCGTTGACGGCGTCAGCTACCTGCAGCCGTCGCCGCCGCTCGAGCAGCACCAGTATGTCTTCGGCGTCGACTGGGGCCGCTCGAATGACTTCACCGTCATCAGCGTGCTCGACGCGTCGACCAACTGCCAGGTGGCCGTCGACCGCTTCACCCAGGTCGACTGGGAGTTCCAGGCCGAGCGGCTGCACCGCTGGTACGACCTGTACAAGCCGCGTGCGATCGTGGCCGAGACCAACGCGATGGGCAACCCGATCGTCGAGCGGCTGAGCCAGGGCTACTCGAGGTTGTACGGCCCCGCACGCCGTGCGCTGCCGATGCAACCCTGGCTCGCCACCAACGCTAGCAAAGCCGCGGCGATCCAGTCACTCGCGCTGGCGATCGAAAACGGCGAGGTGGCGCTGCTCGAGGACACGGTGCAGCAGTCTGAGCTGCTCGCCTACGAGAGCTCGCGCATGCCGTCCGGCTTGCTGCGCTACGGCGCGCCGCCGGGCCAGCATGACGACACCGTGATCGCGCTGGCGCTGGCGTGGATCGGCAGTCTGCGCCCGTCGCAGACGACGCGTTCGGAGTACGCCTTCTCGCGTTAGACTGAGCCAACTCGCGTGGCTGACACCCCGCCGACGGCCTCCTACCTGTGCGAGCTCCAGACGGAGATGTACGACAGGTATCGCCGCGACGACATCCAGATCGACACCGCGCGCGCCCAGCGCGAGATGCGCGTGCCAGCCATGCTCGGCGCCGACCAGAAGTACACCCTGGTCAACGTCGACCCGCGCGACCCGGACGTGAGCGAGGAAGGCTTCCAGCAGACGGCGATGCTGACCCTCGAGCGGCCCAAGCTGCACCTGGACGGCGGCGAGTCTGACACGGCCCAGACCGCGGCCAGCCTGCGCGAGCACTGGACCGAGGAGACGCTGTGGCAGTGCGGCTCGCGCACGCCGGGCATGGACACGATGAGCTTCATCACCGACGCCGCGCTGAACGACGGCGGCGCCTGGAGCAAGATCCTGTTCCTGCCCGACGCGTGGGACAAGCGCTACCAGTACCCGGTGCCCAACCCGGGCGAGAGCTGGGAAGCCTGGGAGCGCTACGACCGCGCCACCGAGGACGCCAAGAAGAGTTGCGGTCCGCCGTTCGCCTGGGAGTTCGTCGACCCGCGGGTGATCTACCCGGACACGATGGGCGGGCGCGTGTGCGAGGTCATCGAGGTCACCGATCGGCCGCTGCGCTCGACGTTCCGCCGCTATCGCCTGGGCCTCGACGAAGGCGGCAACATCGTGCCCGAGGAGATGGGCCAGGCGCAGCCATCCAACATGTGGGGCGCCAACGGACGGCCGATCCTGCCGACGTCGATCACCATGCTCGAGCACTGGGATGAGCGCTGGGCAAGCTGGTGCGTCAGCGGTACGAACTACCACAACGAGCCGACCGGCGCGATCGTCAAACAGTTCGAGCACCACTACCCGTTCGGTCTGCCGTACGACTTCGCGCCAGGCCTGTGGATGAACTTCTGGCGCAACCGCAAGGTCGGCTGGGGCGTCAGCCAGACCAAGCTGTGGCTGGTCCAGTACCGCCAGTATCTGCGCGCCATGCACGCCCAGTACGTCGCTAGGGACCTGCTCAGCCCGCTGGTGACGTACGGCGATAGTTCCGCGGCGCCAGTCATCGGCGACGACGGCAAGCCCAGAGACAGAGACCCAGGCCCGCTGCCAGGCGAGGTCATCAACCTGGGTCCAGGGCGCCAGCTCGCGCGCATCCAGTACCCGGACGCGACCACGCTCGAGAAGCACATGACCCTGGTCGACAACGCCATCCGCGAGCTCGAGAGTCCAAGGGTGACCACGCTCTCGGGCATGGAGGGCGCCGGCTTCGCCATCAGCCAGGTGCTCAGCTATCAGCGCGTGCGGGTCGGGCCGATCGTCAACAACATCGAGTCGCTGATGAAGCGCCAGACCGAGAAGCTGTGGGACCTGGCCCAGAACAAGGTCAAGGAAAAGATCTGGGTCGGCTACTCGGGCAGCGAGGCCAAGACCGGCTCGGGCTACATCGGCCTGGGCCCGGTCGACTTCGAGCGCCCGGTCAAGGTCAGGTGGGAAGTCAAGCAGGAGCTGCCGACCGACGACCTGATCAAGGCGCGCTACGCGCACGAGCGGCTGCAGGCCGGCACCTGGGGCAGCGACGAGGCGATCGAGTACCTGGGCGACAACCCGGACGAGATCCGCCGCAGCAAGGCGCGCGATCGGATCAGGCAGAGTCCCGAGTATCAGAAGTGGCTGGACCAGCAGGTCTTCCAGTTCGCAGGCCGCGGCGACATCCTCGGTGCCGCCGCGCAGGCGCAGGCGATGGCTGCCAACATCCAGCCAGTGACCGGCAACATGGGTCCAGGCGGACCGTATACCGTGCCGGCCCCAGCCAGACCCGGAGCGCCAGCACCTGGCGTCTTCGAGGGCGGTGGGCCAGGTGCGGGAGGGGTCCCTGACCTGGCCGCACTCGCCACCGCACCGAATGGGACTGGCGCCATGCCGCCGCCAGGTCCGCAGGTCATGCAAGGGGCGGCAGCCAACATCGGCGCTCCAGGCGCCGGAGGAGTCTAGAGATGGCCAGGTTCACCCCACCCAGCGATCGCGAGCACCCGCCCACCGGACCGAGCGGCTGCATCGGCGGCGTCCACTCGCCAGGACCGGCGACCAACACCGACATCGGCGCAGCGCCTCGAGGATCGCAGCCGGTGACGCGCGACCAGACGGGTAACAAAGCCCCGCCCAAGAAGTGATGGCCACCAAGAAGTGGACCGAGGCGCGCGACAAGGCCTACGACAAGCGCGAAGGCATCGTCGAGGGCTCCAAGAAGGACAACGCGCTCGACAAGAAGCGTGGCGTGCCAGTCCGCAAGGGAAAGATCCGAGGTAAGTAGATGGCCAAGCTGAGTGCGGCGTCGCGCCAGAAGATGAAGAGCTCGAGCTTCGCACTGCCCGGCAAGGGCGAGGGAAAAGGCGGCAAGGGCAGTGGCAGCTATCCGATACCCGACGCGTCGCACGCGCGGAATGCGCTCGCGCGCGTCGCGCAGCACGGCACCAGCTCGGAGAAAGCTCAGGTACGTGCTGCGGTCAAGCGCAAGTTTCCGAACATAGGAAAGAAGTGAACGCGACAGACCTGGCGTACGCCGCGGGCGTGATGGATAGCGACGGCTCGATCAGTATTCGGGTGAGTCGGCGTGGTGCGAACGCCGAGTATCACTTCGCGGTTGCGAAAGTCGGTCAGTGCGATCCGGTGGTGGTGTACTGGCTCAAGGAGATGTTCGGTGGTTCGGTCCAGGTCAGCGAGCGTCGTGGCTCGATCTTCTACGACTGGGTTGTTGCCTCGCGTCTTGCTGCGGCATTTCTGCAGCAGGTCCTGCCGTATCTCAAGATCAAACGGGCACAGGCTGAGCTCGCGGTCTCGCTCCATCCTCAGGCCAAGGGGCGCCGCAGGGCTATTGAGTCCGCCGAGCTTGATCGTCGGCGAGAGGCGCGCGCACAGGTCCTGGCGCTCAACGCCCGGACGAGCATCGGCAAAAAGTGACGGAGTGCAGCTTGACGCCTTCCAGATCTACCTGATCTTCGCGCTGCTGGTACTCATGCTGCTGTTCATCGTCATTCGCACGCGCTGATGCCCCAGAACCCGACCGACTCCGAACAGCTCAGGAACTCGCTCACGCGCGAGGTGACCAACGACGCCTACGCCGTCAGCCAGCAGATCTTCAAGGGCCAGGAGCCGGACGTGGTGCGCCAGAGCAACGACCAGGTCGATGCGCGCTACCACCAGGCGATCCTGAACAACGACCGCACCTACCTGATGAGCGAGGCCAGCCGCGATCCGAGCCAGTTCCTGGCCAGCATGCAGCGGCTGATCGAGGACGGCAAGGCGTACATGCCGCCTGGTACGGAGCTCGACCAGCAGCAGCGGCTGCCCCAGTCGGCCAGGCCCAACGTGCCGCTGCCGAAGGTGCCGGCCCAGGCGTTCCCGCAAGAGATCGATCCCAACAACTCCCCACCTCCACAGGCGCTGCCAGCCCCGGTGAGTCCTCCGTCATCGGGGCTGGTACCGCCGCCGCCGTCGCCCAGCATCAGCCCGGGTACGGTGCCCAACGTGACCGCGAATGCCATTCCTGCTGCTAGATGACGCCACCGACGAGGCCAAGCGGCGGCTCCAGGACTTCGGGAGCCAGCAGCTCACCAACCTGACCCAGGGCGCGCAGGGCGTCGGCCAGGCCCTGCAGCAGATCCCCCAGCAGGCGGCTGACGTCACCGGGCGGCTGCATGACTTCGGCCAGCAGCAGCTCCAGAGCACCATCTCGCAGCTCCAGCCGCTGCAGCAGCCGGTCCAAGACGCGCAGCAGACGCTGAGCCGCCTGCAGGACTTCGGCTCGAGCCAGATCCAGAGCCTGACCCAGCCCCAGCAGCAGCCCCAGACGCAGACGTTCGGCACCCAGTTCGGCGGCGACTTCCAGCAGCCGAGCCAGGGCGCGATCGACTCGAGCACGCCGCAGTCTTTCGCCCAGACCATCGCGCCGTACGCCAAGTGGGCTGCCGACCAGCTCGGCCTCGACCCGTCCTGGGTGGCGGCGATGGCAGCCAGCGAGTCGAACTACGGCAAGGCGCCCGGCAACGAGCTGTTCGGCATCAAGGGCGGCGGCACGGCTGGCACGCAGACGCTGACCACGCACGAGGGCGAGTACAACCAGACGCCGGTCAGCCAGGGCTTCGCCGCCTACAACTCGCCCCAGGAGGCGGCGCAGGGCTTCGTCGACCTGATCAAGAGCCACTACCCGCAGGCGCTCGGCGCC
>Ga0126379_10000557_pt1 | contig 20860 bp, 12 predicted proteins | sample PanSoiMetPlot_24_FD_92640 | JGI IMG/M metagenome (GOLD analysis project Ga0126379, IMG submission 92640) | Tropical forest soil microbial communities from Panama - MetaG Plot_24 | ecosystem: Environmental > Terrestrial > Soil > Tropical forest > Bulk soil | place: Panama | collected 2016-02-17
AATCGTCGTGAAACGAAAGGAATGTTGCCCATTACCGGCACTCCTGCCTGTGCAGAAGCATCTCTTCTCCGAGGAAACAAGCACCGTCAAGAGTGCCGGTGCCACACAAGCCAATTAGAATCCAGCGATTGCATGAGGTAGTATGTAGCGCGCGTGGGGGTCATGAACCTCGGCGCAGACTGTCGTGTCCAAGTTGTTGCAAGGCGAAAGTCTTGGTTGGAAGAAGGGCCTGGATCGCGGCGGCGATCGCCCACGCGATCTCACTCATCTCGGGAGAAGGAGATCAAAATGCACAACCTGGTAAGCGTTTTCGAGCGGAAGCTCGTTGTCGCCGTATGTGGGATGACACTTCTTGGTGGCTGGCATGTGGCCAAGGCGCAGGTCGTAAAGGGGGCGGAGCCGGTAAAGTCAAAGTTAACGGCCGCGCAAATTCACGAACACCTGCGCGCCACTCAGGGACAGGGCAGAACCAGTGCCAGGATCTCCAATCCGCACGCTGCCCAGCTGGATAATTCGGCGATCATTGTTGTCTGCCGAAATCAGAAGCAGAATGCGGATCGCGAGGCCCAGGACATAATACCTACGTTGAACGCCATGGGCGACGGCTCGCGAAAGGCTGGAATCACCGACGGCACGTCCAAAGCGGCCCAGAAGACCGATCCGCAGCAGTTGACGATCACCGGGAAACAGCCGTCGAACGCGCAAGGGCTGACGATTACCGGGAACCAACCGGCCGGCAACCAAGGCGCACAGCAGTTAACCATCACCGGAAAACAGCCGTCCAATGCGCAAGGCCTGACGATCAGCGGCACCCAACCGGCTGCCAACAAAACAGCCGCGCCGGCAGGAGCCGCCACGGGAAATTCCACAGCCGGCGGCGCCGGAGGAAAGACCGGCGGACCATCGGGCAATTCACCGGCGGTGATGAACGCGAACACTAAGACGGCGGCGGGCGACATGGGAGGTCCTCAAATACACGCTCCTCAGCAGCCCATGAAAACCGAAAGCTCGTCCGTCGCTCAGACCGCGGGCACCGCATCGAGCGCGACCGTGGTCACAGGACCTTGTCCTACGCCGACCATCAAGAGCATCAGCGGTTTTCCGATGGCCATCTTTACGCCGGGACCGCTGTTTGGTCCTTACACCATCAAGGGCTGTGGCTTTGGCTGGCAGATGGGGAACGTTTATCTCACCGGCGCGTTCAACGCGGGTAAGATCCCGCTCCAAGTACAGATGACGGGCGGCGGCGGGGCCAAGAAGGCGCCGGCGCGCGCCAGCTGGACTGACACTTTGATCATCGTGACCGTCGACCCGAACCTGACCGGGGAAATCGATCAGTCGAACGTGACGCTGGTCGTGGAACCTGTGTCCGGGCCTCCCATCACCAAACCCGGCAACGATTTTATGGCTTTGCGCGAAACGGTCGAACTGGCGACGATCCCACAGGCCAAGGTACAGTTCACTCAGCTTGGCCCTGTCTCAAAAGGTGCATCCCCGACCACCGCTCCGAGCGCGACGTTGGGACCGAATCCGCCGGGGTTCGATCTGTTGTACTTCACACCCTCCAACATCCCCACGGGCATGTCGGCTGAAGTCTTCCGCGGCGGCACTACCGTTTTCTTTCCTGACGGATACGACTACTACGACCTCCACCCGCTGGCGACAGGATTCTTCGTCGAGAGCTTTCAATTGCATTACGATCCGGATCCTACGAACTGCGATGCCGATACGGCCGGGGCGCGCGGATCGTGGAGCGCTACGTTCGACAGCAAAGACAATATCCGCGTGAGCTGGAAGGAAGTGCGTTGCCACCAGGCTTGGATGGGCACGTACCCCGACGTGTGGTCCGAATACGCCCTGAATGTGTTCGTCAGAGGCCCGCGCGGCATCGATCCCTGGACCGGCAAACGGCTGCTGTCGACGATTGTGCCGGCGGCGGTGCAGAAGGCGCACTAGAAGGCTTTTGTTTTGATCGGTGTGAAAGGCGGAAGCAGCGAGAATCAATGCCGTAGAGACGTGCACTGCCACGTCTCACTCTTGAGGCCACCACGCGTTCTTGGAACAAACGCAAAATCTTGATTGATGGCGTGTCCATCCAGCCGGGGATGCATTCCTCAAGTCCTCCGGCGCTGAGACGTGGCTGCCACTTCTCTACGTCTCGATTCTCGGTTCTCGCATATGCTTACGCGCGACCCACACAAAAAGCAACGCGCCGAGGGCCGACATGGAGCACATATATAATGCGAGTGTGGCCCTGTAGCTCAGATGGATAGAGCGACGGTTTCCTAAACCGCAGGTCGGCGGTTCGACTCCGCCCAGGGCCTCCACACCGCTGGTCAGAACAGGCCGGAAAGCCAATGCATAATGTTGAGCGTTAACTGGCGATTTTCGACTCCCGGCACATTCATACCGAAGGGTTTTTTGGTCTGCCCGTCAAGTTGCGCAGTAAGCATCCCGGCTTCACCAAGAATCACTGCTCGTCCCTTGCCAAATTGCATAGCGAGTCCCTGAGCGTAACCCTTGGCTGGCTCCGGGTCACCATAGGTGATGATCACCTTTGTGTCGCGGCGCGTTTTCTCGACTTTGACAGACGCACGCCGATTTACCGCCGAGTCTCCGAGTTTTAGAAACGGAGCAGCGGTTTCCGGGCCTTTGAGGGACTGCCCTGTGAAAGTCATTACGCGGCTGACTGTTTCTTTTTCGTTGCGTCCCTGGGTAACGGGATGGTTGAGCAAAAGTCCATTGTCTCGCGTAAAGATTAGTTGGCTCATATCGCTGGTAGTCGTGTCGTAATTCTTGGGATCCTCGGTCATGCCTTGGCTCATGCTTACTCCAAAGCGTTGCGCAAGGCTCGCTGCAGCAGCTCCAGTTGGGGCGTGGTCGGTGATGAGCAGAAGCGAACCGCCTCCCCGCACCCAATCGCGAACCGCATCGCACTCGGCATCGGTAAACGCGGAATGGTCGACGATCGCGTTGTTCGGACCTAGCGCATTTGCGACAACCAGGACGCTAGTCCCTGCCAGCGTTTTCTCTGAGAATGCCGCCTTGTTGGCAGACACGTAATACCCGTCATTCGAGATCAGGCGGGCAAACGGTTCATAGCCCCCGCGCATGGTGTGAATGTTCCTATGGGCTTCGTCAAAAAGCACCTTCGGGTGTTCGTTGACGTAAGCTGGACGAACGACCTTGGTGTCAAAGTCAGGGTCGGCGACTTGTTGCTTCGGGGAACAAGAAACCAGCATCAGCGATATGGCGGCGATACAGGCGGTCGAGGTGATCCGCAAGGTTTGTGTCATATGTCCCTCCACCTGATACATTTATACTTGGAAAAATGCGCCTCACTGAAGTCGATTTGGCCGAACAAGGTGCACAAGGGTGCACAAACTGGCGGGCTCCTGTGCCGAACCATGCCGACTGACCTCGGACGGCACGTACCCAAACCATTGACACCATTGAGTACAAGAAGAGATACCCAAATTCCTAAACCGCAGGTCGGCGGTTCGACTCCGCCCAGGGCCTCCAGTTCATCACGGTGATTCTGAAGACTCTTTTTCGTCGTGTCATTTCGAGCGGAGCGCCGCAAGAGTTCGTCCCCGACAAAGATCAGAAGCGCGCAGTCGAGAAATCCCGCGAGAGCATCGCTTGCCATGCTGTCTGAGGGAGGTTCTCCCCAGAGTCTGTCCCACATACGCTTCGGTCGAGCGATAGGCTTGGCCGCTGAGAATTCCTTGCCGTCCAAGAGCAGGGTGCCAGCAGTCTGGTGAGAACTCCCTGATGCGGCATGGTCAAAGAAACTCTCTCGGGATCTCTCCACTCCGCGCCGAAAATCCTGTCCAGCGACACGTGCTCGTGGCGCTCCGGTCGAGATGACAGAGTAAGGGGATTCTCAAGGAAGATGGAATATCAAGTGGGTGGCCGTTTCCTAATTGAGAAGGTTTCTTTACGCCGCCTGTTCTGCATCCCACGACGCAGTCTCATCGCGCCCCAGCAGGCCGATGCGCTGCAGCATCTCGCGGTAGCGTGGATCACGGCGAACACCATCGTAGATAGGGCCGACGGCCAGGTAGCACACTAACACTTCGCGGGCGCGCGCGGCGCTCTCCAGCCACAGGAATGCCGAGTCAACGTCCTTCATTCCCAGAAAGACCATGGCGCGCGTGATGGCGGTGACGTACATCGAACCTGACATCTGCTCGAGTTCGTCAATGATCCTTTGCGCCTCTTTGCGTTCACCACAACCCGCGAAGCACGACCCCAGCGGGCCGAGAATCAGAGGATTGTTGCCGGAGAGAACACGTGCTTTGTCCAATTCCTGGATCGCTTCCCGGAACATCTTCTTTTGTTCGTAGTTCAGGCCGAGAATCACGTGAAGTTCAACGTCGCTGGGATCCAGTTCCAGGGTTCGCCGGCACTGCTCCAGGGAGCGGTCGTACTCACGGCGATAGTGAAAGATGCCGGCCAGATAGCTGTTGGCACGGACGGAAAGCGGATCCGAGACAAGTACCTTGCGAACTTGGTCTTCCGCCTCGCTGAAGCGGAGGGTCTGCACCAGAAGAAGGTTGTACTGGATGTGAGCGTTAGGGTGCCCGGGACTCAGGGCAATGGCTCTCAGGAACTCGCGCTCCGCGGCTTTCCACTCCCAGTCGTACCACATGCTGATGGTTCCCAGCGACGCCCAGGCTTCAGCAAGGTTCGGATCCTGTTCGAGCGCGCGCACCGCCGCTGCCTTGGCCTTGGGCCACGCCTCAGCTGGACGCTCCAGACCCCAGGACGCCACGGCCATGTGATAATCAGCGATCCCGGAATAGGCCGCCGCGTAGTTGGGATCGTGCTGCAAAGCCGCCTCGAAGTAATTCAACGCGTGCTGCAGGCCTTCGCCGCTGCGTATGTTCCACTGATGCCGTCCTCGCAGATACAACTCGTAAGCCTTCAGGCTCGCTGTTTGAGGGTGGCCGGTAATCGTCGCAGTCTCATCATCCGCCCGAGCTTTCAGCGCCTGGGCGATGCTCGCCGCGATCTCATCCTGGACAGCAAAGACCTCACGCGCTCCGCAGTCAAACTTCTGCGACCAGAGGCAGTAGCCGTCTTCAGCGTTCACCAAATGTGAGGTAACGCGGAGCTTGTCACCGGACCTGCGTACACTGCCTTCCACGATCGCCCGCACCTTGAGTTGGCGCGCGATCGTGCTCACATTTTGCGGCTTGCCCTTGAACTCGAATGCCGAGGTGCGCGCCACAACGCGCAGCCACGGCAGCCGCGAGAGCGCATCGATGATCTCCTCCGTCAGGCCGTCGCTGAAGTAGTCGCCCTCAGCCGATCCAACGTTCGCAAAAGGAAGAACAGCGACGGAATCAAGCACCCTCGAATCAGCCTTGGCAGGTGACGGCGATCGAGAGCTGGACCAATGCTCCTGCAATTGATCAATCAACTCATGCGCGCTCTGCTGCCGGCGGCCGGCGTCTTTCTCAAGCGCCTGCAACAACAATGCATCCAGCGCCCCAGGAATTGGACGCAGGGAACTGGGTCGCGCCGGCTGCTTGCCCAGAATTTCCTCTGCGATCGCCAGGCTGGACGAGCCCTCGAACGGACGCCGCCCGCACAGCATCTCGTAAAACATGACGCCCCAGGACCAAATATCAGTCCTGTGATCCACCGTGTTGCCCTGAACTTGTTCCGGGGACATATAAGCCACGGTGCCAAGAATTTCGCCTTCGTGCGTTAACAAGCTGTCGTCCTGGGAAAATCGCGCCAGCCCGAAATCCACAATCTTGGCGGTTCCATCCTCGGCGACCATGATGTTGCTGGGCTTGATATCGCGATGAATAATGCCTCTCTGATGCGCATGCTGCAGCCCGACGGCCACTTTGCCGGCGATGTCAACGGCTTCGCCGATGCTCACCGGCTTTGACTCGAGGCGCACACGCAGGCTCCGGCCTGTGCAATAGGCCATCACGATGAACAGTTGTCCATCTTCGGTTTCGCAGATCTCATGGATGGTGCAGATGTTGGGGTGGTCAAGGATTGACGCTGCTTTGGCTTCTCTCACGAACCTGGCTTTTTGATCTGCGTCACCGGCGATGCCGGCTGCCAGGAACTTGACGGCCACATCGCGCTCCAGTTTCTGATCGCGCGCCTTGTAGACGGTACCTATCCCGCCCTTGCCTAACACGTCGAGCAATTCGTAGTGGCCAACAACGCGGCCGCTCATAAAAACACCTGTTTATGCTGCAAACCCGTCAAGCATGTAGGCCTCTTCGGCGACGCGCGCCAGCGCGTCAATCGTTTGAAACGCGCTGATGCCGAGGAGTGAATGATGGTAGCCGGTCAAGGGCAGGGAATCGAGTGCGGCATCCAGGTCGTCCCTGTGTCTGGGATCCAGCTTGGCGTGACGAAAGATGTTGGTCGCTGCCTTCTCGGTAATGCTGGCGCGGCGAAAGACCCGGGCAAAGTAATCCGCGTCCGGCGGGGTTCCCTCCAGGACCGCGATGTAGCCCAGCAGCGCGACCGGGTGCACGTGGTGAATCCAGTAGTACTGGGCACCAACGAGAAACGAAGCAGATACCGGAGGAATTCGCCCCAGGATCTCCGCCCGCGCAAACCCCAGCGCCTCAAGGTCGTCCAGGATCCAATCATCGTGGTGCATTTCTTCCGGTATGTGTTGTTCAAGGTAGGAAGCCAGGCCCGGTGTGAGAGGATCGGATGGAAACTGGCTGCGGCAGGCTGCAAGGGCAGCACGCATCAGGGGTACGCTGGACCGCACCACGGCATGATTTCTGAACAGGAATTCGGGATACAGACTTTTCAGCTCGGGATGGTTCCATAGTGTCTCGGCCACGGAATCCAACGTCGATCTTGCCAGACGGATCTTGGAACGTAAGCGCGCGCTATTCGTCATGTCGGCTGAGTGCTGAAATGGATTGAGCCGTCTTCAAAAGACGATGGCCATGGAAGGGCTCCGCCCGGCGGTCTTCCGGCGAATGAATCCGCTGCCGAGCTTGGCCCGAATGCTGATCAATGCTTTTACCTCGTCTGAAGTCAAGCTGTTAATCCGCTTTTTGTCGGCTTCCGAGAATGAATCAGGTTTGAGGATGACCCTTTTGCTTACCAGTTTTTCAAACTTACCTTGCCTCATTGCGGGGCACCTCCTAAATCCTTGCTGTAGTCGAATATGCCAAAAACGCCGGGGCCTATCAAGCTGAAAGCAGAGCAGATGGCACGCAGGTCTCTAGGGTTGCTCGGATGTACTCGTTATGGATCGTTACTTCGGAAAACTTTTGATTGCGTCTCTCATTTCAAGCAGAGCGCCTGGAAAATCCACTGGCAAAGAAGAACCAGGAACACGCAGTCGAGAAACCCAGGGGATTGTCCCTGGTCCATGCTGACTCAGGGAGTTTTCCCCTGGGTCTTTCTCGTAGGAGCGTGGCCAGAGCGATCGGCTTGGCCGCTGGAGTAGCTGCTGGCACTTCGGTGAGGAACGCCTTGTTGCGGTATGGTGGAGGACGCTCCCTCTGGATTTCTCCACTCCGCGCCAAAGATCCTGTCGTAGGAGAACGGGTGCGCGCCGCTCCGGTCGAAATGACAAGGTGAGGGGATTTCGAACAAGGACGAACCGAGATAATCCTTCGAACCGGCTCCTCGTCGCTTGCAAGTCGCCATCATGTGAATGCTCTCTTAAGAATTCTTAAAGCAACAAACCTCTGCTTTCTGCGTTCATCTAATTCAGAGTAGATGTTGGCGTGATTGCCGGTTTTTGTCAGTCTTGCCAGACATTCTCATGAAACGAATGAACCTTTTTGGCCACTATGAGACTAAGAAGGTATCAGTCACAGCGGGGCCGGTTGATAAAACCCAAGAACGCCTGACTGATAACAGATACCACCAACGGTTATTTAAGAAATGACCGCTTACGGCAAGGATTTTGGAGGAGAAGGTGACAATTTTCGATGCATTGTTCGGTTGCTGGCATAAGCGCATGAGCTTCCCCATCACCAGCAGACGGGGACAACGCAGAACTGGGGCCGCCGCAGAGACCGGTACGTACGTGGTCTGTCTGGACTGCGGTAAGGAGTTTGCCTACGACTGGCAGACCATGCGGATGCAAAAGCCCAGGACACAAACCACCTACACGAGCGCGACCGTAGAGGCCAAGGCGAGCTGACAGGACACTCTTATGAAACATAACCTGCAATTGCTGACAGCGTCTTTGCGAGCGGTGCGCAATTACTTGTTCTACGACCCATTTGTTCGCGCAACTGTGACTCGCGTGCTCTCGTAAACCTATAGTTTTTCAAGGTTAACTTCGGCTGGAAGTGTGCGAGGGGGCTACTTCCAATCCCGAGGAGAACCTTGGAAAAAAGAGGAGTGTCAGGCAGTCGCATCCTGACACTCCTTCACTCACTCCTCTTGTGCTTTCCCGCCATCAGAAAAACCTACCACGGAGGCGCGGAGACACGGGCGAGAACAAAGGCTTTTTGGCCGCAGATGGCGCAGAAAAACGCAGATCAGCTCCGAAAGTGAGCTAGAGGATTGTTGGAATATGACACGCCGCAGGATCTGCGTTCGGCTGCGTGAATCTTCGGCAACCCGGGGTTTTCTTTCTCTGTGCCGTCGTGTCTCTTCTAGTGGCCTTCCCCAATCCCACATGAATTGAGAGCGGGTGGAACAGCGCTCAGCGGGGCGAGAACGCCATGCGCGAAGGCTGCTCGATCTCCAGCACCGCCACCCATTCCGCATCGCTGCGCGCGAGGTACACGATCTTTCCGCCCAGCAGCTCCGCCACGGCTTGCGGAGCCATGTCCTCATGATCGTCAAAGAACCTGCGGTTCAGCCGTTGCCAGAACTGCGGGCGAAACCATCCGGCGGCGGTTTTGGTAGAGAACATGTAAACCACCTGGTACTGGCCGCGCTGCTGTTGCGCTTTGACGATCTCTTCCAGCGTGAAATTGCGGACCGGAACGATCTGCCAGGGCTGCGTAGCGTAGCCGAGATAGGGTTTCGTCAGTTCGTCCTGCGCCGGCCACGCGGTCAGGATGACGGAGCCGCGTTCGTGCTCGTTGAGGAAGCGCGCCGCCCCGGCGTGCAGCCTGACGAACTCGCGGTACGTCAAGTTATCTTCCGGGGCGAAGCGGTACGGCGGATTGAAAAACAGAGCTAGTACAAAACAGATGACGATCGCCGCCGCCGGCCATTCCCAGCGGCCGATGCGCCGCCGCAATGTGGACATCCCAATGATGATCACCAGCGGATAAACAGCGAGCAGATAGCGGGTGAGCAGCGCCCCGCCCAGCAGCGAAAAGGTAATCAGGCTGGCCAGCATGATGGCCGCAAACTGAAGCTGGATGGGAATCGCGATGCGCGGGCGCGTGACGCCATCGTCTTCATCCCGGACCGGCGCAAAGCTCATGGCCACCAGGGTGGACGCGGTAAGCGCCATCATGTTCATGGTTCCGAAGAGGTGCCACAGCCTCACGCTAAACGCCGCGAGAAAGCGCAGCGGGTTCAGCGCCTGCGCGACGTTGTACTGGTAGAACGAGGCGTCGCCGAAGACCCGTCCGGTGACGTGGTGATGGTAGGCGAGCCAGGCGGCCAGCGGCACGAGCGGCGTGAGAAACACTGCGGTCCGCGCGAGCCGCGCGCGCGCGGGCTCGCCGCGCGACGCAAAGATTTCCCAAAGCGCCAGAGCCAGCGGAATGATGATTGCCGTTTCTTTTGACAGGACCGCCAGGCAGAACGCGATCTGGCTGGTCCACAGCCTACGCTCGACAGCCAGGCGAATGCCCCACAGCGAAAACGCCGCGGCGGGCAAATCAGCGTGCACCAGCGAACTTTGTACGAAGAAGATCGGATACACCGCTGTGGCGATGGTGGAAGCCACAGCCACGCCGCTGCCGGCGATGCGCCGCGCCAGTAGAAAAACGTTGGTCAAAGCAAACGCCGCGAACAACAACATGGCCACGCGGGCGACGGCGGGTTTCCAGCCGCTGAGCGAGAACCACAAGGCCAGATAGGCCGCGGGCAGCGGCGGATGTCCGGTATCGAGCGTGGTGTGCGGGACCAGCGCGTGCTGGTGGGCCAGATCGTAGGCTGCGGGAACGTAATATCCTGCCTCATCCCAGAAGAAGGGAAGACGCAGCAGAGGCGCGTGCATCAAGAAGATAGCGACAAAGATGATGGAGTAGATTTGCAGCGCAGCAAGCGGCCGTGGGGGTTGGGAAGGTTGTTTCATTCGTGTGTGGCGCCGGGGGCGGCGCCGAGTTTAGTGAATTTGTCCCGGAGCTTTCGACATTGCCGGATCCAGCTTGATCTCGCCGAACGTCTTCTCATACTGAGCCACGTTCTGCTCCAGAATGGTCAGCAGGGCTTTGGCTTGTTGCGGGCTTAAGTACAGACCCTGAAAGTTCTGGACTTCGACCTCATTCGTCGTCTGCGGTTGTACGCGGCCGAAGATCAGCAGGAAATCCCAGACGCTCACGCGTACCTGCACGGAGTTGGCGTAACCCTCGCGGTAGTCGGGCGTATTGACAAGGCGGATATTGGGCTGCGGAGGAATGGACATGGTCTTTATACTCCAAGGCTCAATCCATCAACATAACAGAAAATCGCCGGAATCGCCGAAATCGCCGGAATCGGAAAATCAGAGCCTCGACGCAAGAAAGGCTTCCCTGACGCCAATCATGTGCAGCGCCGCAAGACTTCGTTGCCGGTGGGGTCGTCCGATTACGCGCGATTCCGGCGATCCTCCCCTCTCATTTATAATTTTTTCTTTTCGAGGAGAGCATGAACACCAGCATTGTTGAAGTGCATGGGCGGGAGATTCTTGATTCCCGCGGCAACCCCACGGTGGAAGCAGAAGTCTTTCTCGACGACGGTTCTATGGGCCGCGCCGCCGTCCCGAGCGGCGCTTCCACCGGCGAGCATGAAGCCGTGGAGCTGCGCGACGGCGACCAGGAACGTTACCTGGGCAAAGGCGTACTCCACGCCGTGGAGAACGTGAACCTCGCCCTGGCCGACGCGCTCCAGGGTGCGGACCCTACACGGCAACACGAGATCGACCAGGTCATGCGGGAGCTCGACGCCACTCCCAACAAGGCCAAGCTCGGCGCCAACGCCATCCTGGCCGTGTCCATGGCTTGCGCGCGCGCCAGCGCGGCTTCGCTCAAAACGCCGCTGTACCGTTACCTGGGCGGCGCCGGCGCCAGCGTCCTTCCCGTGCCCATGATGAACATTCTTAACGGCGGCGCGCACGCTGACAGCAACGTCGACTTCCAGGAATTCATGGCCATGCCCGTGGGGGCCCAGTCTTTTTCGGAAGCGTTGCGCTGGGGCGCGGAGATCTTCCACACGCTCAAGTCGGTGCTGAAGAAGCGAGGCTATAACACGGCCGTGGGTGACGAAGGCGGTTTTGCGCCGTCGCTCAAAGCCAACGTGGAAGCCATCGAGCTGATTCTGGAGGCCATGCAGCAGGCCGGCTTTCGTGCCGGTGAGGACGTGGCCATTGCGCTCGATCCTGCGGCCAGCGAGTTCTTCGACAAGGAAAAAGGGAAATACGTCTTCAAGAAGTCCGACAAGTCAGTGAAATCGGCGCAAGACATGATCCGCTTCTGGAGCGACTGGGTGCGGCAATATCCCATCGTTTCCATCGAAGACGGCCTGGCTGAAGACGACTGGGACGGGTGGCGAGCGCTGACCGAGGAACTTGGCAACAAGATCCAGCTCGTGGGCGACGATCTTTTCGTCACCAACACCGAACGCCTCAGCCGCGGCATCGAGGAAGGCGTGGCCAACTCCATTCTCATCAAGGTCAACCAGATCGGCACGGTGAGCGAAACGCTGGAGGCCATCGATCTGGCGCGCCGCAACGGCTATACCGCTGTCATCTCACACCGGTCTGGAGAAACCGAAGATACGTTCATTGCAGACTTGGCGGTAGCCACCGGCGTGGGACAGATCAAAACCGGTTCGGCCTCGCGCACCGACCGCATCGCAAAGTACAACCAACTCTTGCGCATTGAGGAAGAGCTAGGGGATTCGGCGCGGTTTTTGGGAATGGATGCACTGAGCGCGGGCGATTAAGAGAAATAGCTGCGATCCGAGGGTGGAGCATAGCTTTGCGCAAGCCTGAAGGCCCGTTCGACTCCTTCGCTTCGCTCAGTTGCTCAGGGCAGGCTCTGCTCCACCCCGTGGTCGCCGGATCTTTGACTGCCTCCCGATTCGCTAATCCCTTTCGCGGAGCCATCGCGGCGATGCTGCCTGTTGGCCGCCCCCTTCGTTATCGTGAGCCTGTTGCCATTGCTGTTCAGACAGAGTTTGCAGCGGCTCGATTTTCTTTCTCTGTAGAGCGATGTTGATGGCGGGGAGCTGGCGTCCGGTCATCTGGTCGAATTCCTTCATCACGTCGTCCAACTCCCGAGTGAGAGCTTCGGTACGGGCTGTCTGGTCTTCGGTGGGTCTGCCGTCGTACTGGTTTACGTCGCCGTAGACCTCGGTCATGAATTCCCGGATCCGCTGTTCTCCGGTGATGGCGCCGCCTTCCTTGGTGGCGACGATTTTGGAGCGCAAGCTGTCCGACTGTTGCGACAGCTGCTCCAGGTTCTTGCGGAGCGGATCGGTGGTCGACAGCTTGACCGCACGCATCGTTGCGGCATCGCGCATGCCGGTGATGGAGTCAACCGCGTAGCTCATGCGTGAAAGTGTTTTGGAGAGCTTCAGGGCCAGATCGTACTGCGCCCGCCTGTCTTCCAGCGTGTAGGTAGCCCGGGGATCGAGCACCACATTGAGCTTGGTGGTATAGACCTGATCGCCCTTGGTCATTTTGATCGTGTAAGTTCCAGGTAGAACGCGAGGGCCGGTGGCCGCTTCAAAAGCGGCAGAGGCCGCGGGCGGCACCAGGGGCGGCTTGAGCCGCATGGACCAGGTGGCGCGGTTCAATCCGCGATGCTTGGTTCCGGCAATCGTGTCCATGAGTTTGCCGTCCTGATCAAAGATCTCAATCTTGAGATCTCCAAAAATGTGCCGGCTTCTTTGATAGTAGGTAATGAACGCGTCAGACGTGCGGCTGGAGCCTACGAACGTGGAATCGCCTTCCGCCCAGCCCCCGTTGGAGTTGAGGTACTGCACGCCTGTGGTCGGCAACAGTAGGGCGTCTTTGGCCATCAGGTCGGGATTGAGCGCGCGCAAGGAAGAGATGTCGTCAATGATCCAAATGCCGCGACCATGAGTGGCCAGCACCAGGTCCGACTCCCGCGGCTGGACCACGATGTCCCGCACCGCCACCGCGGGGAAGCCGCTGCCTTTGTACTGAGCCCACTGCTTGCCGCCGTCAATGGAAATCCACAGGCCGAATTCCGTGCCCAGGAACAGCAGATTAGAATCGACCGGGTCTTCGGTGACGACGTGCGCATAACCGGTCACTCCGCTGTCAGGCGCCACCAGCGAGGTCCACGTCTTGCCGTAGTCCGTAGTCTTGTAGGCGTAAGGCTTCAGGTCGCCGAAGGTATGACGATCGAATGTAGCGTACGCTGTGCCTTCGTTGTAGAGGCTGGCTTTGACCGTGGAAACCCAGGAATTCGAACCCAGGCCAGAGATGTTGCCCACCACGTTGGTCCAGGTTTTACCCCCGTCGCGCGTGATCTGCAGATTGCCGTCGTCCGTCCCGGCCCAGATAATCTGTCCGTTCTTGGGCGATTCGCTGATGGAGTAGATGGAGGTGTGCATCTCCGCCGCCGAGTTATCGACAGTGATGCCGCCCGATTCTTCCTGTTTCTGTTTCTCGGGATCGTTGGTGGAGAGATCGGGAGAGATGCGCTCCCAGGTTTGCCCATGGTTCCGCGAACGGAACAGGAACTGCGCTCCGATATACATGGTCCCTTTCTCGTTAGGGCTCATGTGAATGGGCGTGTTCCAGTTGAAGTGCAGCCGCTTCTCGTTGTATCCCGGCTGGGGCTTGATGTCGCGGGATTCCAGGGTCAGGCGATTCACACGATTGATCTCGCCGCCCTGGGACTCCACGATGATGTACTTGGGATCTGACGGGTCGGGGAAAGCCCAGAAGCCATCGCCTCCGCCTACGTTTTCCCATCGTGAGTTGGTGATGCCGCCCGGGTAGGATGAGTCGCCCATCCAGGTGCTGTTGTCCTGGAGGCCGCCAAAAACGTGGTATGGGTTCGCATCATCCACGCTGACGTGATAGAACTGCGACACTGCAAGGTTGACGGCGTGGGTCCAGCGGGCGCCGCCGTCCAGGCTGCTCCAGAACCCGCCATCGTCACCCGTATAAATGACGTTGGTGTTGCTGGGGTCGATCCACACCGTGTGGAAGTCGCCGTGAGCGTTGGCGGTTCCGCTGAAGCTGCGGCCGCCGTCGTTGCTCACCAGAAGGATCAAGTCCGGCTTGAAGACCTTATTCTCGTCTTTGGGATCGACGACCAGGTTGGAGAAATAGAAAGGACGCCACACCATGAACTGGCTGGAATCGCCCTTGGTCCACGTCTTACCGCCATCGTCGGAACGGAACAAAGCACCCTGCTTGGCTTCGATCACGGCATAAACGACGTTAGGCTTGGAGGGAGCGACCGCTATGGCGATTCGTCCGTATGGCTTTTCCGGCAGCCCCTGGCTGTTGGCGTTGGTCAGCTCCGTCCAGTGATCTCCACCATCGGTGGATTTGAAGAGGCCGCTCCCTGGCCCACCGGAACGGAATGTCCATCCCTGGCGGCGGAAGTCCCACAAGGTTGCGTAGATGGTTTTGGGTTCCTTGGCATTCATGGCCAGCATAGCGCAACCGGTGGAAACGTTAGCTCCAGCTAGCACCTTCTTCCAGGTCTTGCCGCCGTCGCTGGTCTTATACACGCCCCGCTCGTCGCTGTCATTCCAGAGATGCCCGGTGGCGCATGCGTACACGGTGTTGCTGTCGCCGGGGTCCACCAGGATTCGCGAGATCCGCTCCGTGTTCTTCAACCCCATGTTGGTCCAGTTCTCGCCGCCATCCGTGGATTTGTAGATGCCGTCGCCGACTGAGACGCTGTTGCGGGTCCAAGCCTCGCCCGTCCCCACCCACACGATCTTGTGGTTGGACGGATCGATGGTCACAGCGCCGATGGATTGCACATCCTGACGGTCAAACACCGGCTTGAATGTGGTGGCGCCATTGATGGACTTCCAAACACCTCCGCTCGCTGCCCCGGCAAAGACGGTAACTTTGCCGCCTTCGTCTACTCCGTCAATGGCCGCGATGCGGCCGCTCATAGCGGCGGAGCCGATATTCCTGGCGTTGAGCCCGGAAATTGTTCCGGAATCGAATTTCACCGGGTGTGCGCTCTGGGCGAAGTCGGGAAGACTTAAAAAGACGATCAGCAAGGCCAAAGTGAGAAGGTGTTGCCATTGGTGAGCGTGGGTACGGACATGAGTCATGACGAGAACTGTCCTCTCTGGTGCGGAAACACCGGATGATGCGGACGGGTTGGGAGCAACGGGACGAAGAAAGTGGACCGGGCAGTTCATTTGGCACCGGCCTTGGTTTGAGCCACAGCCGGCGCCGGCGCAGGCGGCATCTTGAAGCTCTTGTCTTCAAGCGGAACATTGGCTTCGATCTTCGTCATCGTGACCTTCCCACGCGAATCGGGATCGTTCTTGGGTCCACTCTCGATAGAGAACGGAAACATTACGCCATTCACCGGCTTGTAAGATCCCAGTAGTTCCACACTCTCGCGGAGCGAGCCGCGGACGAACTGTTGTCTCTCAATCTGGATTTCCAGGAAAGTATCGGGATCGAGGTAGTAGTAATCGATGTCGCCGTTCTTGAGCGTGACCTTGAGCTTATAGGCGTCGTCTCCATCTACCTGGTCGTGGCCGAGGTATTCCACTGTATTGCCCTTGGCGGCGTAGTCGACCAGTGGGCCGTCGAAGTCGGAGCCTTCCAGCAGATCGTGCAGCGCTTGCGATTCTCCCATCAATTCCGGGTCCTTTTTGCCGCCGAATGGAGAGATCTGCCAGGCACTGGAGCCGTCATAGGCCTGGATCTGCGTCATTCCCTGGACGGTGAAAGTCTGGCGCAGCAGGTTGGGACGCTTGCTCTCCTGCCCCACCGCCGCTTTGAAGCCGCTGGCGTCAAAGTTGCCGGTCATGCGCAGGCTGGAGATGGCTTTCATCTTGTCGATTCCGCCATGAGCCTGAATGTTCTTGGTTACCAGCTCGTCAGCCGTTTGCGCGAATGCGCACAGAGAAAAACAGAAGAGACCAACCAGAATGCTGCGAATCAAGGTCACTGCTCGACCTCCCTTCAATTGCGGATTGAGGAATGTGGTGCAGGTAAAAGCAAAACCCGAAGACATCTTAGACTCCTGAGAGGCTGATTTGTAAGCGGTTTATGTGGTTTTTTATCGCGGAGGGGAGACGACGGGAGGTCCTTCGGGGATACCAGGGTGTGCAAAGGGTTAAGTCACAGCGCGCCGCAGGCTCAAGGCCCGCGGCGCGCCCGTGGCTGTTTTAGGGTTGGTCGGGCTGTTCGTCGTCCTCGTCTCCGGTGCCGGCTCCGGCGCCAGCGGCTGTGGACTTGATTTCCACCGGCCCTCCGGCGAACAGGGTGCTCGAGCCGTGTTCCGCGGCTTTCTTGTTGAATGCCGCGACTTCCGTGTTCACGAACGAGTTGAACTGCTGTAGAACGGTCTCCACCTCTTTGCGGGCATCCGCCGCAGCTTCGATCTGGATATCTTTCGGAGGTTCGCCGAAGCCGCCCATCACGCTGCGCATGAGGCCTTGCAGCTTGTCATGGAAGCGTTGCAGGTAGTGGATGTCGTCCTGCGAGCCGGGCTGAGTTTCATTGTTATACAGGGGCGTTTGCATCGCCTGGAGTTTCCTGTCCAGGGCGCGGGCCTCTTCGAGCACCGGCCTGTAGGATGCGTTGACCACACCTTCGCCGTTCTCGTCGCTACCCAGCATCTCCTGCAAACTGGCGATCTGCTTGTGCAGGTTGGCCAGGCGATTGAGGGCCTCGTTCAGAGCCGACACTTCACCGCGCAGCTCCATGGCCATCTTGAACTGCGCTTCCAGCGCGGCAGGATCGAGCTTGAAGCGAGGATCGGTCTGCACTTCCACGCTCTGAGTTTCCGTCTTGCCATTGACAGTGACCGCGATCTTGTACGTCCCGGGCAGGGCGGTGGGGCCGCTGCTGGGATCGAAGAAGAACTCGGACTCTTCGTCGCGTTCCTGGGGCTGCAAGAAGGTTAGGCGTTTGGGACCTTCATAGCGCAGGTTCCAGGCGACGCGGTTCACGCCGTACTTGGCCGGACCGTACATGGTGCGAATGACCTGGCCGGAGCTGTCGGAGATGGTGATCTTCACCGGCGTTTGTCCTCTGCCGCCACGGCCGCCCCCAAAACCTCCGCCTGCGCCCCGGCCGGCTCCGGCGCCAGTTCCGCCACCCTGCCGCTCCGCGTCGCCGGCACGTTCACCGCGCTCAGCATTAGGTTTGATCTCCGTCGGCAGAGTGTAGGTGATGATCGCCCCGGTGAGCGGGTTGGGGGTGACAAAGCCGGTTTGCGTGAAGCCGCCACGGCGGTTCCAGAAGTGCCAGTTCACAGCCGGCGGTACGGGATAGACATGAAACTCACTCTTGGCCAGGTCAGCCGAGGCGCTCTCTTCGAGCGGCGTGATGTCATCCATCACGAACAGACCGCGGCCGTGGGTTGCGACCACCAGGTCGTGAGTTTTCTTGATGAATTTGATGTCAAAGACCGGGACGGTTGGGAAGTTGCTCTTGAGCGGCGTCCAGTGAGCGCCGTCGTCAGTCGAGTAGAACAAACTGGTGTCCGTGCCCAGGACCAGGAAACCCTTGTGGTTGGGATCTTCGCGTATGGCGCGCGCGGGATCGTCGCCGGGCAGGCCCTGTGCAATGGACGTCCACGTCTTGCCGCCGTCGTGGGTTTTGAAGACGTACGGTTTGTTGTTGTCAACTTCATGGAAGTCCACGGCTACGTATGCGCTGTTGGCGTCGGAGGGCGAAGCCTCAATCTGTTGGATTCGGCCCCACTGCGGCAGGCCGGTCATAGCCGCGGTCACGTTCGTCCAGTTCTTGCCGCCGTCGCGCGTGACCTGCACCACGCCATCGTCGGTGCCGACCCAGATGGTCTTGGGGTCTACCGGCGAGAGAGACATAGAGAGGATTGCGCCCACGGTTTCCGCGCCGCTCAGGTCCAGCCAGATCGGGCCGCCGCTGGAGAGCTGCTTTTCCTTGTCGTTGCGGGTGAGATCGGGGCTGATGGGCGTGAAGTGCGTACCACCATCCGTGGAACGGAACAACACGCTGCCGCCGAGGTAAACCTCATTCGGGTCCGTCGGGGAGACCGCGATGGGCGACGTCCAGTTGAAACGGTATTTGAGATCGGCCGGTTTCATGGACTGCACGCCGTACAAATACGGGCGAATGGAACTGGACATGCCGTTCTCAATGTTGAGTCTCGAGATGGAGCCGTTCTGCGAATCCACGTAGACGGTGTGGCTGCCGTGTCCCGCAGGGACTGCGTATTCGCCGTCGCCGCCGGTCACCGTGAACCAGTCAGCGCCGGAGATGGGGCCGCGGCTCAAAGTGCTGGAAGGTCCGCACCATGCGTTGTTGTCCTGCAAGCCGCCGCAGAGCATGTAGGGAGTTTCGTCGTCGGCGGCCACAGAGTAGAACTGCTCGATCGGCAGGTTATCCAGATAACGCCAGGTGTGGCCGGCATCGGCAGAGATGTAAGCGCCGCCGTCGTTGCCGTTAATGATGCGGCTGGGGTCCATGGGATCGATCCACATGGTGTGATGGTCCACGTGCACGCGCGCCGAAGTCGGCCGCGCCGTCTTGCCGCCGTCCTCCGACAGCATGATGTTGTAGGAGAGGAAATAGATCTTGTTTTCATCCTTCGGCGAGACCACGAGTTCGCTGAAGTAGAAGCCGCGCGCAGCGAGCTGATGGTTGTTGCTCACCATGTGCCAGTGGTCGCCGAGGTCGGTGGTGTCGTAGAGAACGCCTCTCTTGTTCTCTACTAGCGCGTAAATGTGGCGTCCATTGCTGGGCGCGGCGCCCAGGCCGATGCGTCCGGTAAGGCCTTCAGGCAGGCCATCGGTCAGCTTGGTCCAGGTGGTGCCGCCGTCGACGGAACGGAAGATTCCGCCGCTGGTGCCGCCGCTATCGAGCATCCAAGGATAGCGGCGCATGCGCCACATGCCCGCGAAGAGCACCATGGGATTGCCCGGGTCCATGACCAGCGAACTGGCGCCCGTCTGATCGTCAACGAACAGGACTTTCTGCCAGGTCTTGCCGCCGTCGGTGGTGCGGAAAACACCGCGGTCAGCGTTCGGCGCCCACACGTGCCCGAGCACGCCGACAAACACGATATTCGGATCGTCGGGGTCAATCGCGATGTTGGAAATCTGTCCGGCATCTCTCAAACCCATAAACTTCCAGGTGGCGCCGGCGTCGGACGAAAAGTAAACGCCCTTGCCCGTGACCACGTCATTGCGCGGGTTCTTCTCGCCGGTCCCGACCCAGATGAGATTGGGATTCGAAGGCGCTAACGCAATCGCGCCGATCGACGCCGTGGATTCTTTCTCGAAGATCGGCTTCCACGTAAACCCGCTGTCTTGTGTCAGCCACACTCCGCCGGCCGCCGCGCCTACGTAGTACACGCCGGGTTTGCCGGGGATACCGGCTACCGCCGACACGCGGCCTCCGCCGACTGCAGGCCCCAGGTTGCGGAAGCGCAAATTCTCGAGCGGATCCTTGGGCTTGTCAGATTTGTCTTTGTCCAGCGGCTTTTCCGCTGCTGCTTTGCTGTCTTCTGCCTTCGCGGAAGCTTTATCGCTCGCGGTGTTTGCGGCTTTCTTTTGAGCCACGAGGAAGTTGTTGGAAACTGCCAGGATCAAAACGAGGATCGACGCCAACTTTACAAATGTTTTCATAGGCTTGCCTCTCGCAGGAAATAGGAAGGCGAAGGCGAATCATACAGCAAACGAGCACAGGTTTGCACTAAGGTGGGTGTGGGGACAGTGGGTCAGTTTCATCTGGTGAAACGCCCCAAAACCGAACACCTTACCGCGGATTCACGCGGATCAAGACCGGCAATTCGCATATAGCGATTGGCAATTTTGGCGGGCCATTTTTGAAATCCGCGTTAGCCCGCGCAAATCCGCGGTGAGGGGTTTCCGGTCCCCGGGGCGCGGCCGTCTGAGCGGATCCCAGGACGCTGATCGTGGTAGTAGGCCGTTTCACCTGACCCACTACCGCGGTTTTGCCGCGCGTCGATAGGGCAAGAAAGCCGTTGCACTTTGGGGTCTCCTTCTCTTGTCAACGACCCCATTCTGTTGTAAACACGTGATATCGTTTCTTCAGCTCTGATCGCAATTGATCGCTGAGGGGGAGTGTGTCATGAGAAAGATTCTTGCTTTCGTCGCTTTGACAGCGTTGCTGTCCGTCTGTTCGCAGGCACAGGAAAGGGAACAGAAGCGGCTGAAACATTCAGGTGAAGTGCTGATGGAGATCCTGAATATCCCGGACAATTTGCCCAAGCCGGTCCTGGATCGCTCCGAGTGTGTGATTGTGCTGCCTTCAGTCAAGAAAGGCGCTTTTGGAGTCGGCGCGAATATCGGCCGCGGTGCGATGTCGTGCCGCAGCGGCCCCAACTTCACGGGCCCCTGGGGACCTCCGGCCATGTATGCCCTGGAGGGAGTCAGCTTTGGCTTCCAATTAGGCGGGCAGGCGACAGATTTTGTGCTGCTGGTGACTAATCCCTCGGGTGTGCACCACCTGCTGGGAAGCAAGGTCAAGCTGGGCGGTGATGCCTCTGCCGCGGCCGGTCCTAAGGGCCGCGACGCAGAAGCCGCAACCGAC
>Ga0126379_10000558_pt1 | contig 20853 bp, 18 predicted proteins | sample PanSoiMetPlot_24_FD_92640 | JGI IMG/M metagenome (GOLD analysis project Ga0126379, IMG submission 92640) | Tropical forest soil microbial communities from Panama - MetaG Plot_24 | ecosystem: Environmental > Terrestrial > Soil > Tropical forest > Bulk soil | place: Panama | collected 2016-02-17
GACCATTCCCATTTCTCCCGTCGCCGGAGGTTTGATCCTTGCCGCCGGTGTCGTGCTAGTAGTTGCTGGCACGAAGCGTCGATAGCTCTTCAGAAGCCAAACTAGTTCGGTTTCTGCCAACTTCGAGCCTTCTTAAACGCCGCCTCGTCGCAGGATAGCAATTTCTTGTATTTTTGAGATCCTGACAGCGCTCTATATAGGGTAAGGTCCAAAAATCGCTTTTTCCAATAAAGTACGGAGGCAAATGACGCACTTGAGCAGTAAGTTCGTCTTGAAACGGGCGCGTGCTTTGCGCAATGTTCAAGAGAGCGTAAAGAGAAAGTGGGCGTGGGACAAGAAGTCGTTGGCAGACTGGGATGCGGCAATCCAGTCGGTTACGGACCAACAGCTTGTTGAGGCGAGAAGTAAAGCCGCCTTAAACACCGCTCATTCCAAGTTCCTCTACGACTATCGCGATCTGCGCACCCGCACATTGCTAGAGCTGGGAATGCTCAAGAACAGACATCGAAATGACGCAGTCAAACTGGCCCGATTGGCCGCCTTGAGCGCGCGCGGCGGCGCCCATCAAGCCATCCTCGACGACGCATTGGCGCTCCAGGCGGTTTGGAAGGAACTTGAACAAGACCGGAGTTCAGCTGAAGGAATTCGACTGGCCAGGTTCGCAAGCTTGCTCCTGCGGTGCATGCTTGCCCACTATGCTGAGGAGACAGCCGAGATACAGTGGAAGGCCGACTGCCAGACATTGGATCAGAAAACGAGGGACCTGGAGTTTGTCAATGCCGCTTGGTATGCGGACGCCACGGTAAGGTTTGCCAAAGGCACATTAGAAGGCAACCTGATCCGCAGCACGATTTTGGGCGCAATTTATCCGAAGGATACTCTGCCTGCCTCCACGCTTGTCGTCAAATCCGCTCAGGCATGACGTTTCAAATTCATCCCGATTCTTGATCTCACCTCCGTGAGAATTCATTGTTTGTGTGCATGATTCTCTGCAACAATCATGCACACATAGATAACCGAGAAAGAGATGAACAGACTCCAAGAGTCCATCGTGGTCGCGTTTGCCGCGGCTGTCATGATCTGTCTCGCCGGTGCTTCGGTTACGGCGCAGAATGCCGTCGCCACGCTCAATCTGCCGCGAACTGCGGACGGAAAACCCAACTTGAACGGTATTTGGCAGGTATTGAATACTGCGGCGTGGGATATTCAGGACCACACAGGACAACTAGGCGTTCCACCAGGACAGGGCGTCGTGGAAGGCAATGAGATCCCGTATCAGCCGCAGGCACTGGCGAAAAAGCGCGAGAACTATGCAAAGCGGATGACTGCTGACCCCACAGAAACTAATTGTTTTCTGCCTGGAGTCCCGCGCGCCACTTATATGCCGTATCCCTTCGAGATTGTTCAAACCCCGAATCACATCGCAATCCGATATGAATTTGCGCACGCTCTGCGCACGATTCCCGTAAACGGCAGTAAGCATGCCGACGGAATACCTTCAACCTGGATGGGAGACTCCCGCGGCCGCTGGGAAGGCGACACGCTGGTCATCGATGTTACGAATTTCAACGACGAAACATGGTTTGACAGGGCCGGCAACTTCCACAGCGACGCCTTGCATGTGGTCGAGCGCTACACGATGACGAACGCGGATCACATTCTCTATGAGGCAACGATCGAGGACCCGAAGGTATTTACGCGACCTTGGAAAATGAGCATGCCTTTGTATCGCCGATTAGAGAAAACGGTGAAATTGCTCGAGTACGAATGTGTCTTTTATCTTCAAGAGGAGCGATACAAGAATGCGCCCTTCAAATAGCCTGATCGCGATCGTGTTGTTCGCGTCGATGGCGAGAGCTCAGTCGGCACGCTTACCTGATGGTCAACCCAATATGCAGGGCATGTACACGCGAACCGGAGTCAAGGGACTCGAGTCAGAGCCACCGTTCAACCCGATCGATCCCGGTGAAAAGAATCCTTTATCGGTCTCCAATCGCGGCGACGGACTCGGCCCGTATCCCCGAATCTTCGGAGAAGGCGGAAACGTCTTGCGCGGCCAGCAAGCGCGCGCACAACGACCGACCGGGATTGTCTTCCCTGCAGACAAGAAACTTCCATGGCGTCCCGAGGAAGAGGCGAAACGGCGGCAATTTCTTCTAGACATGAATCCACCGAAAGACCTGCGGCATATTGAACTCAACTCCCGCTGCGCTTTGCCCGGACCGTTCGAGGGAGAAGACGGCAACAATCCGTATACGATCCTTCAACCTCCTGGGCAGGTTGTGATCTTGTACGATTACAACCACACGAGCCGTGTCATCGATCTGAACAGACGTGAACACCTTGGCAAAAACATCCGGCTGTTCATGGGAGATTCCATTGGTCATTGGGAAGGAAATACGCTCGTCGTCGACACGACGAACTTCAACGGCCGGGTGGCGTATTCGCGTGAAATACCGTATCTGAGTGATGCCTTGCACACGGTCGAACGCTTCACGGTTGTCGACGAGAACACGATCGATTACGAAGTCACGATCGATGATCCTCAACTGTTCACAGGCCCATGGAAAGTGGCGGGTGCTTTCTCAAAAGTGTCGAAGGGTGTTGAATCACTGGAATTCGCGTGCGCCGAGGGTAGCCAAACACTGCAGAACATCTTTGGTACGCCACCTACCCGGTAAATGATTTGGAGGTTCATCCGATGCATATGAAGTTTTCTGTTGCCGTTGCCGGTGCGGCTCTGGTTCTGGTTCTGTCGTCGCAGTCGGTGACGGGGCATCATGCTTTCGCTGCCGAATTCGATGTGAACAAGCCAGTGAAAATAAACGGAACCGTGACGAAGGTTGAGTTCACCAACCCACATGCATGGATATACGTCGATGTGAAAGAGCCGGATGGCAATGTGGTCAATTGGCGTTTCGAGCTCGGAGCGCCTAATGCTTTGATCAGACTCGGCTGGAGGGTAGACACCATCAAGGCCGGAACAGAGGTTGAAATCGCAGGCTTTCGCGCCAAGGCCGGAGGACCCGTCGCAAATGGTCGCTCGATCAAGTTGCCCGATGGCCGCGAACTGTTCAGTGGCGGGTCCGCTCCCACTTCGGATCGATAAAATCTGAACAATGCTGAATTCCGAAATTCTCAATTCTTATCCGAGGGAACCGCTGAGTGACGAGCGGTCTTCTCGGATAAGGATTCGACTATTGATCCAGGTCAAGAGGCGGCAGCTTATAGATGCTTTTGTTATTCTCCGTGCACCAGTATTCCATTAACTCTTCGCCCGGCTTCATGCGTGAGAAGACCCTCGTGTTCTTGATGGGTTTCGTATACATCTTCGGATCTTCCCAGGTGACTTCATAGCTCAGGTGCTGGCTGTCAATGTAGCTGATGCGCTCGACGACGTGCAGAGCGTCGCTGGAGGGATGATGCGCAGTATCGATGTAGGTTTTACCGTTAAAGCCGATCGTGTCGATCACGAGTGTATCCTCTTCCCACTTGCCGACAGAGTTTCCCAGCCAGTTAGGTGTGAAATCCTTGGGATGATCGCGTCCATCCAAAGGAACGACGTGAAAGATGTTGTTCGACTCAAAAAGAAACGCGAGCCGATTAGGCGTCTGCACGATCTCGAGTGGATATTCCGTCTGTCCGGCCCGCGTGTATCCCCATGGTAAACAGTAAGCCGTGTAGTCGATTTGTTCGCCTTTCCAGCGTTTTGCTCCCTCTGGCGTGAAGGAAAGCTCGCCGGATCCCTTTTGGCTGCACCCGGGAGTGCCGGCGCCGCATGTTTTTCCGTCCCTCGTCACGTCTTGAACGCGTGGGTGATCCCAAATGCCGTTGAAATCGGGTTTGCCGTTTGGCAGCCGCGGCACATCCGAAGCTTTCTTCGGTGTCGCCGACTGGCCGGCGGCTGACAAAGGCGCCAAGCAGATAACGGCTACGACTGCAAACGGCATCGCGATCGAAGCATAAAAACGGATTTTCATTTGAAAATCTCCTCTCATGTTTCGCTGATTTATTTGCAAATGTTATAGCCGAAATTGGATGGATTTGATACTCGACACATCCGCAAAATTTGCGAGATCGAGGTTGCTAGTCGTATCCTGCTTCAGCCCGTCCGCAAGGAGGTATTCGCCGATGCGTTCGCTTTTCATCGTTCTTTTGCTTGCTTCGCCAACATTCGCTCAGGGTTGGAAGCCGCAACTGGCCGCAGATTATCTGGATTCAAGGCAGGAGAAATGGTTTGCGTGGCCGACTGCCCAATCCAAGGATGGTCCGTGTGTTTCGTGCCACACCGGGCTGACGTATCTGCTCGCGCGACCCGTTCTTCGAACGGCTGCGGGTGAAAGCCAACTTACCAAGTATGAAATAGGCCTGATGGATCGCTTGCGATCCAACGTCGGAGCTAAGCCGGCGGCGCCGCTGCGAGATGTCGAAGTTATATTCGCAGCCCTTTTCCTATCCCGTCAGGAGGAAGGTAAGAAGACCCTCAGTGCGGAGGCACAGCAGGCGTTCGACCAGCTGTGGTCCTTACAATCGTTCGAGGGAGGAACGAAGGGATCGTGGAACTGGTATAACGCCGATCTCAATCCCTGGGAGACTCCGGAGTCGATTTACTACGGCACGGCTCTTGCAGCCTTGGCTATCGGAAATACTCCAAGCGAATATCGGAACCGGCCCGAAACAAAAAATCGCATCAGCTCGTTAATTCAGTACCTCCAGACCGCCGCGAACGCCCAACCGCTGCACAACCGCGTCGCACTGCTGTGGGCCTCTACCAAGCTGCCGGGAGTTCTTACCGAATCGATGCGGAAGGCTCTGATCGAAGAAATCTTCAACGCTCAGGAGGCCGCCGGAGGATGGACCATCGACTCGCTCGGTCCTTGGAAAAAACGGCCCGACGCTTCGCCGACAACCGGCATTAGCAACTACGCCACAGGTTTCGTTGCTTACGTACTGCAGCAAGCCGGTATTGCTCCGTCGGATCGACGACTGATTCCGGCCTTGAATTCACTTCGATCGCGGCAGGATGGTAGTTCCGGGGCATGGACAGCGAACTCCATGAACAAAAGATATCCCTCAGGTTCGATGCAGGAATCATTCATGCAGGACGCCGCCACGGCGTTCGCAACGTTGGCTCTTCTTGGCGGAAACTCGATAACAAAATGAGGATTCGGGCTTCTTACTATAGGGGCGGTCCATGACCGCCCCTATACCAAGGATGGACGACGGCCCTAGAACACAAACTTCAGAGCCAGCTGCACCTGACGCGGCTGGCTGTTCGTTGCGGTAATCCGTCCGACGCTGCCGTTTGGAGAAACTCCCGAACTCGGTACTAATGGATCTGCCTGTGAGAGATTCGCATTGAAGACAGTTCCGTTCGGATTCTGGAACGACGGATGGTTTAGAACATTGAAAGCTTCCGCGCGGAACTGAATTCTGAATTGTTCGGAGATCCTTGGTACCACCCATTCCTTGCTAAACGAGCTATCCAGGTTCCAAAGATTTGGGCCAATGATCGTGTCTCTTCCAGCATTACCGTACGTACCGAAAGGCGCCGGTATGAAGCAATTCGGATTGAACCATATACCGTGTAACTGCTGATAGCCTTTGTAAAGGTCGCATCCCGCGACGGCATCGGGCCGCGCCGCTGAAGCGCCAAGACTGTTGTGAACCCGGTTCGCGATCGTTCCGACTGTGAAAGGAGCGCCGGATAGATACGTGTACCCACCTGTGAACTGCCAACCTTTGAGGAGTGGACTGAGGAACCCATTCGCCTTGAACGGAAGCTCATAGATGCCGCTCACGCGGAAGTTGTGTTTCCGGCTGAAATTCGAGAGACCGCGATCCGCGTGCGCATCGGTCGGGTTACTGATTGCTCCGCCGCCGTCCAATCCGTACGCCCCGGAGCCATTGTCGATGGATTTGGACCAAGTGTATGACACCTGTGCCTGCCAGCCTGCGCTGAAACGATGGTTGAGGCTGGTTTGCATGCCGTGGTAATGCGCATCGGCCAGCGCGTCCATCATCTGCAGGTAAGCGTACGCAGGATTCAAGCGCTGATTAGCGACGACCGCAGTCCTGTTCGCGTTCAAAACTCCAAACGTCGGCCGACCCGACGACCCGATGAACGGAACTGGATAGTTGAAATCCTTCTGCGCCGGCAAATGAACGCTGTGCGATCCAACGTAACCGATTGTCGCAACAGTGTTCGCGAATAGCTCGCGTTGAATGTTGAGATTCCATTGCATCTGGTACGGAGTCGTGTGAACGCCGTAGAAGTCACAGTTGGTGCAGCTGAGTGTCCCATCAGTAGGAATGAGGGTCCCTGTCCCTCGCGGCACGTTGGTCCACGGGAATGGAAATTGAATCGGCGGATTTGAAGTAGTCGTCTGCGCAACCGTCAGGAACGGAGGTTGGAGCCAATGATTCGTATCGCGGGAATAGAGCACACTGTGAAACACGCCAAACCCGGCGCGGATGGATGTCTTATGATCGGCGAATGGATCCCAAGCCAAACCGATGCGTGGATCAAAGTTTCGAAGCGAGGGATTCACCGCCGTGGACTGAGTGACGGGCACCCAGTCGCCGAAAGGCGCATTCAGAAGATTAAACTGCTGGTGTCGAACCGATTTGATGATGCTCGATGGTGAATAGCGTAAGCCGACATTCAGCGTCAGCTTTCTCGTCAGCTTGAATTGATCATCGACATAGAAAAAATACATCCAGTAGCGATAATCCTTCGTCGAATCAGCTCCCGGATTCTGTGCGTCGGAGACTTGTCCGTTCAATGTCGTGGCATTGCCTTGCATGAAGTTGGTGAGGTTCGCAAAGGTCCATTGCGGCGCAACTTGAAAAGGAGCCCACGTGTTTTCTCGATACCTGGTGACGTTAGCGCCTGCCTTCAGGCTGTGGGCACCGGAACTCCAGATAATGTCGTCTCCGAATGAAATCCTGTTCGGCACAAGATAGAACGGCAGTGTTGTCGACGCGCCGACGTTGGTAATTCCACTGCCTGGAATGATCGTGGCATCTTCACGCGGCACGCCCTGTCCGGCGGTGCTCACGGCATAGAACAAACTCGCCGGGTCACTGCTGAAGAACTGTAGCGGGTGAACCCCCGAACTTGTCCCGCCTTTGGTGACCGGCGTGGCCAATGTACCAGGCAACGCAACTCCATCTGACACTGTTGGGCTCCCGTAGACGTACGCATCTTCGAAAGTCCGAGCGTATCCCACATGAGCGAGATTCACGAGTTTGGCGGAGAGAATACGGCGCTCTTCAACGCTGACGAAGTGGTCCCTGGTACGATCAAACTCCGGCCAGTACGGAATGTTAGTCGTAAAATCCCGATTTGCGCGATCCAGGACGTATCGCACGAAAATGGAACTCTTCTCCGATACCTGGTAATCAAAACGGCCCAAGAAATAATCCTGCGTGCCGATGTTTGGATTATCGACGAGGGCTTGTCCGGTGCCGGAAGCTGCTCCCGTTGCTCCGAAAAGTTCCGGCGTGTAGTTCGGAAGCGGGTACAGCGCCATCGCATTTCGCACAGCTTGTCGCACACCCGGATTTGAATTTTCCGTGATCGCCGTGCCGCAAACGCCGCTCGCAGTGATGGTCAAGAACTGGTGAGCGCAGGAGTCTGGAACAGTGACAACGGCCGTCACGATTTGTTTTTTCCGCAGACCCTCGTAGTTAGTGAAAAAGAATGCCTTGTCCTTTTTGATCGGTCCACCAAGGCTTCCTCCAAACTGATTCTGATGATATGTCGGCGGCTCGGCTGTCGTTTTGCCCGGCTTGATGACCGTATCAAAGAAGTTGCGCGCCTCGAGTTTGTCATTGCGCAAAAACTCGTATGCGGATCCGTGGAGAGCATTTGTGCCGGAGCGACTCGAAGCATTGATTACTGCTCCATTGCCGCCGAACTGGGCGCTGTATGTATTCGTCAATGTCTGAAATTCCGCAATGGCTTCTACACCGAGCGCCGTTCCGAGACCTCCGGCGCCTGGACCGTTGTTCCAGAAATTGACCATATCTTGATCGTCCAGCAAGTAAGCCTGCCCCGATGGACGCGATCCGGCGATCGAATACTTTTGTCCGTTTCCATAGAACGTATTGCCCGCGCCCGGAGCACCCAGTGGGATCTGCGTCACACCCGGCGCCAGCGTCACAAGCTGTGTGAAATTCCGGCCATTCAGCGGAAGTTCCGTAATCTGCTTGCCCTCGACCAGTGCGGCGACAGCCGTCGATTGCGTTTCCACCAGCGACACATCAGCTGCTACGAGCACTGTCTCTCGTGACTCGCCTACCGGAAGTCGGAAATCCACCACGGGGTTGCTGCCGACCGTGAGCGTGACCTTTTGAGCAACACTCTGAAATCCAGGCGTGGATGCTTCGACGTCATACTCTCCGATCCCCAAATCAGGAACTCGAAAACGGCCCACCTCATCGCTTGTCGTTGTCCGAGTCAGATTCGTTCCCGTGTTCTTGACTTGTATCGTGGCGCCGCCGATTGCAGCGCCGGACGGATCCGTCACCGTGCCGGAAATAGCTGCCGTTGCCTGCGCCCGTAGCGTGCTCGGTTCGCCTACCGCTGTGAACAGAACAACCGCGACAGCCAACACCGAAAATGATTTGTAAATTTTCACGCTTGTGAACATCGCTCCCCCTTCCCGAAAGACGAATCAATTGATAGGAATTTGTGAGTGTCGGAATACTGCGTTTGGTGTGTGCGCGGCTTTCAAAAAACGCACTTGCGTGAACAGAATCATGACAATCCGCCGGGTGGGGCCGTGTAGTCTGGTGTGGAGCTTGAGATTGAAAACAAATCTGACCAATGTTCAATTCATTAATTCTCAATTCCCATCCGATAAAACCGCTCGTGTGCAATTTGCTTCCGCGCGGTTGAGAATTAGGAATTAAGAATTGAGCATTGGTCAGCTCTTCGGGGAAATTCTTAAGTCATCATCGGCTCAAAAAATGGCCAGCGGATTCACGGGAGAACCCGTGCCGCCCTCTACCGGCAGCGGCGCAAACGTGATCATGAACTCGTATCGTCTCACCCGTCTTGCTGTCTCGACAGCACGCTCGAGGTCGAGATTTTCCACAATGCTTACGCCCATCCACTTCATGATCATCTGATGAATTGGGTTGCCGGCAATGCCTTCGGCCGGACCCCAGCCTGGCCGCGGATTCCAGTCGATATTAAAGTCATGACCGAGAAATGCCGGCTCCCGCTCTTTAACCCAAGGAAGCGTATCCGCGAAATAGCCCGCTACTTGCCCCGCCCACGGCCCCGATTTCGCGCGGCGTTTCCATCGTCCGACGTACAGCAGGACAACATCACCAGGTCCGGCTTTTACGCCGATCTTCTTTTCCCACGCTTCGAGATCCGCGCGTGTGATCGGTGTTCCCGGCTCGATCCATTCCACTCCCTTCAATTGAGGAATGTCGTAAAGGACCGCACGCGTAACAATGCCGTCTCGCCACGCCATAACGCTTCCCTTCTTGCAGCCCGCTTCGGACGTAACGTTTTCGGGCACAGAGAATCCGTTGTACATCTGGCCATCGGCAAATTGATGACAAAACGCATCCATGTGCGCAGTGGATAAACCGTGATAGCTCACCTGATAATTGTCCAACGCGCTGTTTGGTCCGATGTTCAGCGTCGTCCGGTGGAACACGGCGGTTTCGGGCACATCAGCCGCAGGTTGTTGCGGCACCGCGTGTGCGAGCGAAACGACCTCTCCGGTTTTCACGAGCTTCGCGACATTCACAACCTTCGCCGGCGTGATTAAGTTCGTTGTGCCGCGCTCATCATCTGCGCCCCAACGCCCCCAATTCTTGAATTCCGCTTTCCATCGAGCATAGTCAGCCGGCGCCACCGTTGAAGTTTTGTTTTGGGGCTGAGCGAAGAACGATCCGATAGTCAGGGCGCCGGTGGAGAGCAGCAGTCCAACGAACAGTGATAGTTTGCTGCGACCATTCATACAAGCTCCTATCGAACTTTGCGAAAGAAAGCACGCACGTCGTCGACGAACAGCTTGGGCTGCTCGAGGCAAGCGAAGTGGCCGCCCTTTGGCATTTTCGTGTAATGGATGAGATTGAAGTTGCGCTCCAGGATGCTGCGCGGAGGATTCAGCGGCGGCATCTCGCGCGGGAATGATGCGAAACCTGTTGGTGTCTCTAACTTACCTTGGGGGAGAATGGCGCGATCGTCCAGCGCTCCGCGATAGAACCAGATTGCGGTCGCTACAGTGTCCGTCACGAGATAGATCATGACATTGGTTAAAAGTTGATCTTTAGTGAAGACGCTTTCGATATCGTTCGCGGAATCGCTCCAGACTTTGAACTTTTCGACGATCCATGCGGCCGTGCCGACCGGATTGTCGTACAGCGCGAACGCCACGGTCCCAGGCTTGTGTTGTTGTTCGTTGAAATAGTCGAGCTCTTGCGTGCGATGCGCTGTTGCCACTTGCTGCCAGGCGCGCTCCTCATCAGTAACATTACCGGCAGGCGGAGCCCCTCCCGTGGCGTTCAGGTGGATGCCCACGAGGCTCTGCGGAAATTCGCGCGCCAAGGCCACGGTGATGGCATTGCCCCAATCCCCACCTTGTGCCCCAAACCTCGAGTAGCCCAAAACGCGCGTCATCAACTCGTGCCACAGGCGTGCCGCAGTCGGCGGGCCGATCGGCTGTTTGGGTTTTGAAGAAAAACCGAATCCGGGTATCGAAGGCACAACGACATCAAACGCATCTTCAGCCGAGCCGCCGTGTTTTGCCGGATCGGTGAGCGGGCCAATCGCCTCTATGAACTCAAACACTGAGCCCGGCCAACCGTGAGTGAGTATCAGAGGCAATGGCTTCGGGCCTTGACCTTTGACGTGGTAGAAATGAACGTCATAGTCATCGACACGCGCGACAAACTGGGGATATCGATTCAAGTTGGCTTCAGCCTTCTTCCAGTCGAATCGCGAAGACCAGTACTCAGTGAGCGACTTCATGTATTCCCAGTTCGCGCCATAACGCCAGTCCGGCGCATCCAGACGGTCCGGCAGCCGCGCGCTTTTTACGCGCGTGAGGATGCGGTTCAAGGTTGTTCCAGGAATATCCACTTTGAATGGCTTAGGTCCGTTGTTTTGCGCAAGCATAGGCAGACTTAGTGAGATCGGCAGAAGCCGTAAGGCGTCGCGGCGAGTCATCGCGCGGAGTCTATCATTAATCCTGTGCTAACCTAGAACAACCGAATGATTCGTGCGCTGATTTTCGATTTCAACGGCGTCCTTGCAGATGACGATCCGATCCACATGGAAGCCTTCCGGCGAGTTGCCACCGAGGAACGACTCTCTTTTACAAATGATGAGTACATCGAGAAATATCTGCCCCTCAATGACTGGGATTGCTTCAAGACCCTATTCGCCGACTATGGGCAGGACTTGCCGCCGCTGAAGCTGAATGACCTGATCCGGCGCAAGAGCGTCTACTATTTTCAGGCGATCGCAGAGAGAACCGTTCTATTCTCGGATGCCGCAAAGGCCGTGAAGGCTGCAGCCGGGCGTTGCCGACTGGCTATCGCATCTGGCGCGCGACGTGAGGAGATACTTCACATTTTGAAGCATGCGAGCCTCGAAAACTGTTTCTCCGCCATTGTATCGGCGGAAGACGTGAAGTTTGGAAAGCCGCACCCGGAACCGTTTTCTCTCGCCCATGAGAGACTGAAGGAGAGGGATGGGTCATTGACAGTCTCTGAGTGCGTAGCGATTGAAGATGCCATTGGCGGCATTCAATCCGCGCACGATGCGGGTATGCGATGCTTGGCCGTCGCGCATTCCTACGGACCGGACCGGCTGCGTAGCGCCAAGCCCGAATGGATCATCGATTCTCTTGCAGATTTCGTGTCATGGATGGAGAAAGAAGTTTCGTGAGCATTCGATCACGCAAAACCTTTCAGCAACTCGTAACCCTACCTGACGCGGCGATTCCGCTCGCAGAAACGGCGCTGATGATCGCTTGTGAGGAATATCCGCAGCTGGAACTGAGTCCATATCTTGATTTGCTCGACGAGATAGCGGAATCAGCGCAGCGGAAACGAAGCCCATCGGATTCTCCGATCGAGACTGTGGGGAAAATAAACAGCGTTGTGTTTGACACCTACGGGTTTCGCGGAAGTGTCGAAGACTACTACGATCCGCGCAACAGTTTCTTTAACGACGTTCTCGATCGTCGTATCGGAATTCCGATCACATTGTCGACCCTTTACATCGAAGTAGCAAGACGCATTAATTTTCCAATTGTCGGGGTCGGCATGCCTGGACATTTCCTGGTGAAGTATTGGGACCGCCGTGAAGAATTCTTTCTGGATCCGTACAATCGCGGCGAGATTCTTACCAGAGAGGATTGCCGCAAGCGGCTGGTCGCGCAGTACGGAGAGGCAGTGGAATTCAACGATCGTCTTCTCGCCCGCGCGACACATCGGCAGATCGTCTGGCGCATGCTGAACAATTTGAAAGACATCTACGTGAAGGGGCACGCGATCGATAAATGCCTCTCCATGGTCGACATGATGCTGATTGTCGATTCCGAAGATCTCATCCAGTTCCGGGATCGTGGTCTGCTGCGGATGCAGCTTCGCCAGTTTGACGGCGCCGGCCGTGACCTCCAGTACTACCTTCAACACGCCCCTGATGCGGACGACCGTGAAGAAATCGAAAATCACGTTAAGGAACTCCGACGCATCCGCGCGATGATGAATTAAGATTTGTCCGTATGCGCGAACGTGTGTGCGATGCCAAGCGAATCGTAGTAAAGCTTGGTTCGAATCTGTTCTTCAATGACGGCGGCGTGATCGCGCTTGGACGCATCTTCTCTTTCATCGAAGACATCGCAGCATGCCGCCTGGCGGGCAGACAAGTGATCGTAGTTTCGTCGGGAGCAGTCGCGCTTGGCGCTGATGCCTTGAAGATGAAGTCGTCCACTGCCTCATTGGCCCAGAAGCAGGCGCTGGCAGCCGTCGGGCAAAGCCGGCTGATGAATCTGTACGAGCAAGGTTTCGCAAAATACGGGTTGACTGCCGCGCAGGTTCTGCTCACCGAAGAGGATTTTTCGAGCCGGAAACGATATTTGAATCTGCGCCACACGCTCACGACGCTTCTCGAGATGGGCGTCATTCCCGTCATCAACGAGAACGACACCGTATCTACAACGGAACTTGAAATCACAGATCGTAGTCCGACGTTCGGAGACAATGACAAGCTGAGCGCGCTTGTCATGAGCAAACTCGAAGCAGCCCTCCTGATTCTTTTGTCCGACGTTGATGGCCTCTTCACCGATAATCCTCGCGAAAATCCAGATGCTGAGTTCATCCCCGAGGTGCACGAAGTCACCGCCGATATTCTTGCCCTTGCCGGCCGCAAATCGGCACGCGGGCGAGGCGGTATGGGAACAAAGCTTCAGGCGGCGCGTATAGCAATGGAGTCGGGAGGCGTGGCGGTTATCGCGAATGGCCTGACGACAGGGATTCTTCGCCGCGTGTTGCATGGCGAAGAAGTGGGGACTCTTTTTGTCGGAAAGGCCGGATCGCTTTCAGAGAAACGGCGCTGGATTGCTTTTGCTTCCGCAGTATCCGGGCGAATTCACATTAATGAAGGTGCGCTGGACGCAATCACAAAACGGAACGCAAGTCTCCTCTATGCCGGCGTGACGCTCATCGAAAACGAATTCGAACGCGGAGACGTGGTTTCCATCATGGGGCCGAATAAGAAAGAAGTGGCGCGAGGGATCGTGAATTACTCCAGCTCGGATGCTTCGAAACTGATCGGCAAACATTCCGACGAGATCGCACGGCTAGCGACCTCAAAGAATTACGACGCATTCATTACGAGAAACAATATCGCGTTTTTAACGGATCATCGATGAGCGAAACTCGACAACAGGCCGAACGCGCACGCAGGGCGTTTCTCAAATTGGCTGCAAGCATCGACCGCACCGCGATCTTAAAAGACATCGCGACAGCGCTGCGGGAGAATGCAGCGTCGATTTTTGAGGCAAATCAGAAAGATCTTGCGGAAGCGAAAGCCGCCGGCATCGCGGAACCTCTCTACAAACGACTCATTCTGAATGAACCGAAACTGCGCGACGTCATTACCGGCATCGAACAGATCGCCGCAATGGAAGATCCCGTCGGGCGCGTGGTTCAAGAGACACAACTCGATGAAGGACTGATCCTCAAGAAGGTGCAAACTCCGATCGGAGTCCTCGCGATGATCTATGAATCGCGGCCCGATGCCGGACCTCAGATCGCTGCGCTTTCGATTCGTACGGGAAATGCCGTCTTGCTGAAAGGCGGCCGCGAAGCGAGACACACGAACCTCGCGATCGGCGACATCATCCGTGCCATTCTCGATAAATATGGCGTTCGCGATGCGGTGCAGTTGGTTTCCACGCGCGAAGAGATCGCAGAACTCCTGAATATGGATGATCTGATCAATCTCGTCATCCCGCGTGGATCAAACGAGATGGTCCGGACGATTCAGCGAAGCACCAAGATTCCAGTGTTAGGGCACGCCGACGGGATTTGCCACGTATACATTGATGAGTTCGCCGATCCTGATAAAGCCGCACGTATTGCGGTCGATTCTAAAGCCCAATATCCGGCGGTATGCAATGCCGCTGAGACGCTGCTCGTCCACGCGAAATTTCCAGCCCGCGAGAAGGTCTTCGACGCGCTAAGGAGCGCCGGAGTTGAATTACGCGATTCAGGATTCGGCTCGGAATATCTCGATTTGATTATGAATGTGAAGATCGTGAACAGCCTGGACGAGGCGATCGATCACATTCACCAATACGGTTCAGCGCACACGGACACCATCGTTACTCAGAATGGTGAACGGGCGCGGCGTTTCCTGAACGAGGTGGATTCGGCTGGTGTGTTCTGGAATGCCTCGACCCGGTTTTCCGATGGCTTCCGCTACGGATTCGGTGCAGAGGTTGGGGTCAGCACGAACAAGACACACGCGCGTGGTCCGGTGGGAGTGGAAGGTCTGATGATTTATAAATACCAGCTCATCGGCAACGGGCACGTTGTCGCGACGTATACGGGCGATAGCGCGCGGCCGTTCTTGCACCGAAAGCTCTAGGAGACCTCGCACCCCGTCCGGGGTACGAACGTTCATCGCATATTCTTTCCAGGGGTACACAAAAAACGCGTACCCCTGGCTGAGTTCCCAGCACCGCTCCGCGGTGCTCTTGACCTCGGATTATTTGTGCGACGCCTCGGATGCGACAGACGAAGCAACCGCCAGAGGGACATCGCTGGAATCTTCTGCCGGCCTGAAGAATAGGGCAAACAATAGAAGAACGGCCGCGGCGCCTGCCGCCGGCACTAACCAGATTCGATCCCACATGTGACTTGAAGTTGCAGATGCAGAGACAAAAAAGTCCACGACTCTTCCGGATAACCACGACCCAATAAACATTCCGACTCCGAGGGTGACGAAGGCAATAAATCCCTGGGCTGCGGCGCGCAGGTCCCCAGGCGCGCGCCGGTCGACGTAGATCTGTCCGGTCACAAAGAAAAAGTCGTAGCAGACGCCGTGCAAAAGGATCCCGGCGTAGAGCATCCACACGAATCCAGCATTGTCACCACGAGCAAATAACGCATAGCGAGCCGCCCACGCAGCCATGCCCACGAGCATCATCGTTTTCACGCCAAGTCTGCGGAAGAACCACGGCATCACCAGCATGAAAAAGATTTCCGACATTTGACCAAGGGTCATTTTGCCGGCCGCATTGGCCACGTTCAGTTCATTCAAGAACGGATTCGTGAACGTGTAATAAAACTGCAGCGGGATGCAGATCAGGAACGATCCTGCGACGAACACAGCAAAGGAAGAATCGCGCAACAGCTTCAATGCATCGAGGCCGATCACCTCGCGCAATTTCACTCGGTGGCCGGTCCGCTTCGGTGGCGTGTGCGGCAATGCCAGTGAAAAGAATCCCAGCGCGACGGACCCTGCAGCCGCCAGTCGCATCGGCAGGGCCGATGCTTCAATCTTCAATGCGCCGACAGCAAGGCCCGCAGCAATCCAACCAATCGTTCCGAGGACTCGAATACCGGGAAACTCTTTTGCAGGATCTTCCATCTGATGAAACGATAACGAGTTCGTTAACGCCAGGGTCGGCATGTAGCACAACGTGTATGCGAGAAGTACTCCATACAGTGTGACGAACGAGGTTTGCATTGATGCGTAGAAGAGGAACACAGCGCCAATGAGGTGAAGAGCCGCAAGCAGACGCTCGGTGGCGAAGAAACGATCTGCGATCATCCCGACGAAGAACGGCGAGATCATGGCAGCCAATGCCGTAGTGCCGTAAGCGAGTCCAACTTGTTCGCCGGAAAAGTGAAGGGTCGCGGAGAGCCATGTACCCATCGTGACAGACCAGGCTCCCCAGACGAAATACTGCAGGAACATCATTGTTGAGAGTTTCAGTCGCGTGCTCAGAACCACGATCACTCCTTAAGGGTCAGACCCCTCGTCCTGTTTTTTGGGGACGAGGGGTCTGACCCCTTGTCCCCTACGCCAGCGCCTGCCGCATGTATGCCATGCACTTCTTCACTTCCTCGATCGAGGTTCCCGTACCTTGGTGCTCATATTCGATCAACGTGCGGATCGGATACTTCTTTTCCTTAAGCAGCAACAACACTTGCTTGATAGGTGTGTCGCCCTCGCCCCACGGTACATTCGGACCCTGATTTTTCTTTCGATCTTTCACGTGCAGATGCGTGATCTGGTCGTGATTGTCCCGAATGAACTGGACGGCATCGAAGTTCGCCGCCGTGAAATGTCCGATGTCCAGATTGATTTTGAAAAACTTCGACATTGCGAGCGCTTTGGCAAAACTCTCGGGAGCAGCGAATTCATCAGGATCCTGAATGTTGGAATGGCCGTGCATGGCGACATACATCTTGTGCTTCTCCGCGAAGGGAACAAGACGTTTCGCAACGCTCAGCTGAGTAGATGCCGCGATGATGCTCACGCCCAGTGCGTTCGCCTGATCGAAAGCTCTGTCCAGTTCGTCGTCCGTAAAGTCGTTCCGGAAGTTCACCGTGTAGGCGAACAATGAGATGCCGGCATCATCGAATCGCTTGCGGACATCTTTGAAGTGCTGTGCCGGAGTGGTGAGCCGCCATTGACGTAGTTGTTCTCGAGAGAATCCAGCGGGCTCGACGTGTGGACAAAAGAGCTCGATCTCGCCGATGCCGCATTCGGTCAATGCTTTGATCATAACGTCTACCGCATCGGAGGCGCCGGGTGTGCGCGGCAGATCGCGGAAACTGTAAGTGATCGTGCCCAGACGGACACCGTTCACGACGGAGTCGATTCTTGCCAGCAACGGCATTGCTGCGGCCAGTTTCACAAAATCTCGTCTTCGCATGTTTCCTCCAGACGGTCAATACAACGTGAACGCGAACAATGTATCGCCTGCTGCGGCCAGAATGTATTGATGACCGTCGACCATATATGTCTCCGGCGCATTCGACACCTGACCGATGCGGCTATGCCACAGAGTCTTTCCGTTCGCCGGATCGAACGCTATCAGGTTTCCCGCGTTGTCGCCCGCGAACAGCACCTTGCCGGCTGTAGTGAGGATCCCGCTCATTACGACCGTTGCGCTTGCAGGATATTGATGGCTCCAAACGGTCTTGCCTGTTTTGTAGTCGATCGCGACGAGGTGACTACCTAACGAGGCAACCGGCACTTCTTCCTTCCCTCCCAAACCCATGGCGCCGCGAGAGTCCGTTTCCGTCAGATAATACATTGCGTATGAGTCATATCGCGGAACGTAGAACAGGCCCGTATCCGGAGAGAAGCTGGGAGGCGGCCAGTTCGTGACGCCACTGTTGGCCGGTGAGACCAGCGACCCGCCAACGTGAAAATCTTTTGCTTGGTCGCGGACAGGCTGCCCTTGCTTGTTGATCTCCTTCGCCCAATTTGAAGTCTCGGAATAGCGCGTGGAAACCAATCGTTCACCCGTGACTCGGTCAAGCGTGAAGTAGTAGCCGTTCCGGCTCGCATGCAGAACCAGCTTGCGCACGCGGCCGTTGAATTCGGCATCTACGAGAATGGGCGTCTGTGCCGAATCCCAATCGTGTGTGTCGTGCGGCGATGTCTGGTAATACCACGCCAATTTTCCGGTATCGACATTGATCGCGACGATTGAACACGTATAGAGATTGTCGCCTTCTCCTCGGCTCGCGGACGTATACGCCGGCGAGGGATTCCCTGTGCCGGTGATATAGAGATGTGTCTCGGGATCGTATACACCTGGAACCCAAACCTGGCCGCCGCCATGCCTGGCGGCGTCGAGATCCTTCCACGTTTCCAGTCCCGGATCGCCCGACTTCATCGGCACGGCATACCAAACCCACTGGCGTTTGCCGCTCTCCGGATCGAATGACTGAAGGAAGCCAGGTTCATCGAGATCGTTTCCTGTACCTACCAGGACATGATCGCCGATGACAATCGGCGCCATCGTCGAGAAGTACTGCAGGTCGAAATCGGAGATTTCCACGTGCCACAGTTCTTTGCCGGTCTTTGCGTCGAGCGAGACGAGATAGTTATCGGGCGTTTCCATGAACAGCCGGTCTCTCCACATACCGAGCCCGCGATTGCCAATGTGTGTGCCGCCCCTGGTTCTCCAAAAATAATGCCAGAGCACATGTCCATCGCGAGCGTCGACGGCTCAGGCATTGTCCGGCGAAGAGACATAGAGAACTCCGTTGACCTCCAGAATCGCGCCCTTAATCGTGACTCCAGTGAACTCGCCTTCTCCTTCACCACCAACGGTGGTTTGTACGTTGACGGTACTGCCAGGCCCGCCATTCAGCCTCGCTAACCATGCGAGCGTGAGACTCTTCACGTTTGATTGATTAATTTGAGTGAGCGCGCTGTAGCGCTTCCCGGAGTAGTCGCCTGCGTATGTCGGCCAGGAGTCCGCGAGTGGTTTGAGCAAATGCGCGGGGTCTAGACTTTGCGCCCAGATCCAGCATGAGAACAAACCGATGCTAACGGCAAAGACCAGAATTCGGCGCCTCTTCATTTGACACTCTCCAGGTACGCCGTGACATTGTGAATGTCCTTGTCGGTATAGATACGAAGAAGGTCTTTGTGCTGCCGCAGCGGATCCCGGACTTCGACTTTCGGCGTTTGACCTTGGCGGCGAATGGTGTACTCCGTGGCATCGGCGGCCCGGAGCGTGACGATGAAGTCATCGATTCGGATAAGCTGCCCCTCGAGCTGCTGTCCGGAGGCCAACGAGACCACAACCGTGCTTACTGGCGGTTTGGACGGCCGGGTACCGCGAGCACCCGGCATTAACCAGGTTTGCTGCATGACCCGCTCATCGTCGATTCGCGCAGCGAAACCCTTGAGGTCACCGGACACATCGTGACACGAAGCGCATTTGGCTTTGAAATAAGCTTCGCCGGCCTTCGGATCTCCAACAATGATCGTATCGGGTCGAAGCCGGGACACGTCATACCCGCCGACTCGAAAGCTATGGATGAAAGCAGCAATGTCGGAGACCTGGTCGGCGTTCAATTCGAATTTCGGCATTGCTGAAAGACCATTGCGTAGTATGTCGCCAATCAACTCACCGCTTTTGTCGTTCAAAACAATTTCGGACCGAAGCAGATTCGTTCCTCCTTCACCACCTCGAGCGTCCGGCCCATGGCAGAATGCACAGTTCGTGCTGTAGAGCAACCGCCCGCGTTCGACAACGGCTGGATCGGCAGGCGGTCTCGATGGATAGCCCGTCGTAATCGCACTTCCGCGCCCGCCTCTTCCTCCTTCGGCCGGTGCTTGCGCACTTAACTGAATCGCGCCTGCGACGAAGATCAAGCCAAACGCTGCCGTCACCGTCGTACCCAGTCGCACCTACGTCCTCCTTCAAGTAAGATCGTGGGGAATTTGGTGCCTAATGTTATACGGAACCTTGAGCTACGGCGAGCATATTGAATTTCCTGCGAGGACCTGAAACATGAACGGAATTACATCGGAATCCGTTGAAGACTACATGCAAAGTCTTTTGCCGCCGCGCGATCCGGTTGTGGCGGAAATGGAGGACTTCGCGAAAAAAAATCGCGTCCCTATCGTCGGACCGATGGTCGGCCGGTTTTTGCATCAGCTTGCGCGGTTCGTCGATGCGGAACGCGTTTTTGAAATGGGATCGGCTATCGGCTACTCGACAATTTGGTTCGCGCGAGCTCTGAATCCCGGCGGCAAGGTGTACTACACAGACGGAAGCCAGGAAAATGCGTCAAGAGCAAGGGACTACATCAAGCGCGCCGGCGTCAGCGACCGTATCGAAATCCTCGTCGGCAATGCTTTGGATCTGATCGATCAGGTCCAAGGCGAGTTCGATGTTGTATTCAATGATGTCGATAAGCATGATTACCCAGCTGTGTATCGCAAGGCCGCGAATCGTGTGCGAATCGGCGGGCTTTTCGTTTCCGACAATGTTCTTTGGTCAGGACGGGTGGGCGATTCTTCTATAAAAGACAAGCAAACGGAGGGTATCCGATCGTTTAATAAGTTGCTCTACTCAGATGACCGTTATTATTCAACTATCATGCCGATTCGGGACGGTGTTGCTGTTGGACTGCGCGTCCGATGAAGTTCTGCGGATGCGTTATGAGTCAAAGTATAATCCGCATTCCAAAAATAATCGTTTCGCTTTGCCATAAAGGAGGACTAGCTATGGTGAAAAAACTTGCTGTAATCGCAATCTGCCTCGCGTACCTATGTGGGAACGCGATGGCGCAGGATGCAAAAACCGTGATCGCGAACGCGCAAAAAGC
>Ga0126379_10000559_pt1 | contig 20838 bp, 21 predicted proteins | sample PanSoiMetPlot_24_FD_92640 | JGI IMG/M metagenome (GOLD analysis project Ga0126379, IMG submission 92640) | Tropical forest soil microbial communities from Panama - MetaG Plot_24 | ecosystem: Environmental > Terrestrial > Soil > Tropical forest > Bulk soil | place: Panama | collected 2016-02-17
GACCAGCATGGGATTCTCAGTTTACCTTGATTGTTGTCCAATTGCCGTCTCAGAAATCGAAACTGAGCAGCAAATTCAAACAGCGCTCCGCTGAAAAACAAGAACCGTCTGAGGACCGGGGACATTCGTTTGAGAGTGACGGCGCGGCATCCGTTCAAGCACAACTAATGGCATCAGTGTCTCCTGTGGCGGCGCGCCGATATTTGTTGATTGTTTCCATATTTGTTGATTGTTTCCACCGGATACCCAAGGCGAACCGCCATCAGCTTGTCGATGAACCCCTTGACGGACATGTGTTTACCTTGGCCAGGTCGGTCCAAGTACTTCGGGTTGATATCGTCACGCTCATCCGAGCTGGAACACTGATCCAGCAACGCCTGTATTTCATCTTCGGTTGACCAGTGAGCGAGATTCGGAGCGAGAGTCTCACGTTTTCATGCTCAATTCTCGGCGTTTTGCGGGAATTACTAGCGGAGCAGTCTCTTTAATGAGGATTGGCCAGTCAACGGCCACTGTGGTTGCCGTAGAGTCGGAAAATTGCCGAATTTCAAAGTGGGTTCTTCCCCCCGGAATGGGTTTTCGGTTGGACCGCCAGAATGTTTTATCGAACCCCCACCAGGCCTCTTGGTCCCTGCGGATTTAAGTCCGCTGCGTTTGCCAATTTCGCCATCCCGGCGCGCGTTTATTCTAGCGTAACCACGGGGGCCACGAGGCAAGTCTCAGCGGAGGTCTTCGTCAGGGTTCAGGCGTGCGTCGCGAGTGTTTCCGTAGATGGAGCCTGTGGCCCAACCCCACGCTGACTACGTAAGGCCTCATGAAAAGCTTCGGCAGAGAGCGCCTCTCCACGAAACAGTTGCAACAAAGGGTCACCGCTGTCCACCTCGGCCGGATTGGGCGTCTGATTATCAGATTCCAGCCCTTCGGGCTGCACAAACAACTCAGGCGACAGCGTGCGGTTTTCGATCAGCACCCTCAGGAACTTCTCGAGAGCGAAAGGTTGCTCGGACGCATTCTGTGTGAACTCCACTCCCATGCCACGGTCTGGGTACATGATCCGAACGATACCTTGGACACGTAGCTCAACCTCGCCGGCTCGCATGGAAACTGTCAGTCGGCTTGAAACTGGAAACGGTGATGAAATCTCCAGATAACATCCTCCCATGGTCAGATCCGTCAACTGACAACGGATAGGAGGATCCTCCTGTTCGGCATCTGGAGAATTCTGTCTCAGCCACTCACGAACCTGCGTGCTTGCTTGCGGAGTGATGTCGACGAACCGAAGTCCTGCCTGCGCTTTTGTGCCCTCCCACGCGAACTCTGCCTGTATCTCCAACGACGCGCCTGTTCCCGGCAAAGTAAAGGCAATCTGCCAGCACCCGCTCGGGCGCCTGCGGTTCGGTAGGACCACCGCCATGCCGCCTTCGCTCAGATCGACCGTGGTCACCTTCATATTTCCGCCTGCCTCGGAGCTTCGCATGACCACCGGAATCTGGACAGCTACCCGCACATTCCGCCGCCGTTCGCTCTTCATCAATGCCCGGGCCGCGCGAAAGCTCGATTTTGCCCGTTCGCTTGATACCGGCTTGTAAAGCACAAAATGAGCGCCCAGCTCAAACACTGCCCTCAAACCAACCGCGGGCTCGACGATTGCAACCGCCACGGCCTGCTTATTGCACGGCGCCGCACGTGCGCTCCGCAGCACATCCATTGCCCCTTCGTCAGCCAAGTCGGCGATAATCCCCTCGAACCTTTGCCGGGTCAGTTTCCTCAATGCGGCATCGGCATTCGGACACAAATCGACGTCGATCTCAAGGTCGCTAAGCACACGGCGTAGCACCCGCACGATCTTCTCGTCTGAACAAAGCAACAGCGATCTCAAAGCCATGATCTGCCTGGTTCCGGAAAGACGCGACGACTATCCATACTCCCTTTTCTTGAACTCTAGTTCCGTTGGCTGGGGCGGAGCAATGTCCACCCTCACTGTGCAGATTACTGGCGTAACCAGCACCTAGGGCTGGCCAGAACGGGCAGCCGTCACTAGATGCTCAGTTTGGCTCGATCAATTAGAACCAATCGCGTCTAAAGCGCTTAGGTGCAATAACTTGCAAGGAACTCGGCGCTATTAAAACGCAGAAATCTATTGACTTTCTAAACAAATTGCCGCTAACATATCTGGCTCCTGACTGGTGTTTGTGGGCTTTTAGGTGGATGGCGGACATTTGTGTCTGCACGATGTGCTTTTCCAAGAATCCTCCAGCCGCACCGAAGAATCTTATAGTTAGGCAAGGGTTTTGCAGTTCATAATTCCCCCGAGTGGAAAGGCAATTGTTCATGGCAAAGCGACGCGGAAATCCAAACTGGGGCAAGCCGGAGCCGATCGGCCCCATTACCCCAACAATCACTGAATTCGAACAGGTTGTGCGGGAATACAAGCTCTCCCCTGACCAGTATTTGCGGTCGACTCGTTTGCGAGAGTGGGCACGCCGCAACAAGAATTCGAAGTACATCCCCGAGCCTCTCCTGGAAGCCTGGGGTTTTGAGATCGAGTCCACGCTGTAAAGTTCGAAGTAATCAAAAAGTCGAAGTAATGGAAAAAGGCCGCTGATCACAGCGGCCCTTTGCGTTTCGGATCACCAAGTGCGGAGCCTCGGCTGTATCGGCGCCAACGGGGTAAGATTACAGGGTTGCGCTTCCGATGCTGGATGTCCTGAAAATTCCCCCGCCTGAACTCTTCGCGGTTCTTGCCGCGATAGGATTCGCTGCCGGGCTGAACCTGTACGCCACAGTTGCCGTGCTCGGGCTATTGGCACGCTTCGCGCATCTTCCCCTTCCCGTCGGTCTGCAACTGCTGCAAAGCTGGTCGGTCATTGCCGCCAGCACAGCGATGTTTGTGGTCGAATTCTTCGCCGACAAGATCCCGGCATTCGACCTGATCTGGAACGCACTGCATACCTTCATTCGTGTGCCCGTCGCAGGTTTGCTAGCCTATCGCGCCACAGCCCAACTCTCACCAGAACATCAACTTCTGGCCGCGTTGGTTGGCGCTCTTGTTGCTCTCATTGCGCACGGCGGCAAGACAGCGGCTCGCGCCGCGGTTACCCCTTCGCCGGAGCCGTTCTCCAACATCAGCCTGAGTCTGGGTGAAGATGTTCTGGCGATTAGCTTGACGTGGCTGGCGACAAGGCATCCCTACATAGCGGGCACCTTGGCCCTCATCCTGGTGGCGGCAATTCTCCTGATCGTTCGCATGGTGATTCGCGCCATGCGCGAATTGTTCCGCGGTGCCGAGCACCAACTTACAAGTCAAAATTAAACATAACGATGTGCCACACTTGCGCTGACGCGAAATCGAAGAGTGTCGCCGAATTGCCAGAACCAGGGATCTCTCGACAGAGCGAAAGCAAAGTTTCTGACCGTAGGCGCATCAGGACGTGAGCCCCAAAAATCGGCGTATTCGCTCCACCTCGGCTTCCAATTCCTTGCCGAACACTATGTCCGAAGGTTCGCCTTTCACATACCCAAACTCGCCCTTCAAAGAACCGTCGATGACCGATAAGTTTGCCCACCCGATTACCTGATCGCGCCAAAGCATCGGCATCGCATAGTAACCGCGCACCCGTTTCGGCGCAGGAGTATAAGCTTCAAATCGATAAGTCCATCCCCATAATCGCTCGAACCTCCACCGATCCCACACCACTGGATCAAACGGCGCCAGCAAACGCACCGTGTCATCCGGGTGGTCGCGGCGGATCTTCCAGTCAGCAGGCCAAAACCAGTCCTCGCCGTCCACTCTACTTTGCGCCAATCGCGTTCGAGTTCGCTGAATAGCAACCGTAATCCTCTGCTGCCACTGCGGAACAGCAAACCGTAGCCGCCGCAACAGGAACCTCAAACTCCCAAGCGGTAGGGGAGCATAAATTCGAATGGCAGCCTCGGCCAAAGCGTCCAGCCTCGCCTCGCACGATGCCTCATCCAGCCTCACAGACGAATGCTCCCGCACTGCGTAAATGCGAATGCCTGCCTCGCGCCGTACGATGCGTAACAATCCTTGATAGTGCATTGCATCCAGCACATGTGTGGTTGCATTCGACGATCCTCCCCAATAGTTCTTGACCGTGCCATGCGAGAAATACTCATCGACTTCACGCGGATGCACGCTCCCGTGTTCCCGCACAAAATCCAGCAGTTGTTGCGCTCTCTTCCGCTGCGCCGCAGGCAACGGCAGGCATCCCGCGGCTGGCACACCCGTTTCGGAGCGCGGATGCATCAGTGACTGCATCTCCCGCGTCACGAAGCCGTAGTTGATGAAGAAATCTTCCTCGACTCCGAGCTTGGCGTAGCGCCGCTCCAGATCCCCCACTCGATAATCCTTCACGCGATGGCGCAGAATAAGATCCTGCGCGCGAGCCGGCGCCCGAATCGGGTCCGCCTGCACAAACTGCATCCGATTCAATGCCCGCTTCAACGTAGTCAGAGAGCACAAACTTTGCGCCACGGTCATGCGCCGCAGATCGCCGAGGGTCAAAGCCATGACGCAATCTTACCGAAAGGAAAGCACTTAGCAACGGCCGCCCGATGCGCCCGACGAGCCAAAATCGGCAGCTCTAACACGGCTGCGCCGATTGTTGCTGTATGGTGAGAATCGTCGCCGATGATACTCTGTCATCCGGATCTTCCGTACGCGCTCCGCTTCCAGTCTGAGTTCTGTTCCGTGCACCATGAATATTGAGAACAATCGGGGCGGGGCACGCGAAGTACAGGAGAAGATTGTCAACCTGATGAAGTCGATCGCTCAGGCCCCCAGGAAACCGTTGCCGGGCGAAGAAGTGCAAAGGCTCAAGACTGCCGCCAGCCGTCTCGATCAGCTGTTGAAGGCTTCCGCCGCCGCGAACCAGGAAACGTTGCGCACAGCTGCCGGGCGCCTCGATCAGTTATTGCACGATATCCGGAACGGCAACGACATCATTTCTCGTATCAAACGGCAGCGACCGCCTCACAGCCGTTAGCCCTGACTCCGAGAGCCGCCCTTTCCAGAACCTTGCTAGAATTTCTACACCATGAGCCCACAGCCTCCTTTCACCGACGTGCCCGACGCCATCGAAGAGATTCGCGCCGGACGGATGATCGTTGTTGTCGACGATGAAGACCGCGAGAACGAAGGCGACCTGACCCTAGCCGCTGAGAGGGTTACGCCTGAAGCCATCAATTTCATGGCGAAATTTGGCCGCGGCCTGGTGTGCTTGGCGATGACCGAAGAACGCCTGGAGCATCTGAACATCGGCCCGATGACAGCTGAGAACACATCGCAATATGGCACCGCGTTCTGCGAAGCGATCGATGCGCGTCAGGGGGTCACCACGGGCATTTCAGCGCATGATCGCGCACGCACAATTCAGGTGGCCATTGATCCCGCTACAAAACCAACCGATCTTGCGCGTCCCGGCCATATGTTCCCTCTCCGCGCGCGCAAAGGCGGGGTGCTGGTGCGAGCGGGACAAACGGAAGCCTCGGTTGATCTGGCCCGCCTCGCGGGCATGATCCCCGCGGGGGTCATCTGCGAAATCATGAAAGATGATGGCAGCATGGCGCGTGTGCCGGACCTGATCGAATTCTGCCGCGAGCACGACATGAAGATGCTCACGGTCGCGGAACTCATCCGCTATCGCATGGCGCACGAGCGCTATGTCAACCGCGTGGGCGAAGCCATGATCGATACGCGCTTCGGCGAATTTCGCCTGATCGCGTACTCCAGCGAGGTCGATGGCGGCGAGTCACACGTCGCATTGATTCGGGGTGACATCGAGCATAGTGAGGCCCCGGTACTGGTCCGCATGCACGCCCACTGCCTCATGGGCGACGTATTCGGCGCAACCGGCTGCGAGTGCCACCCCACTTTGGAAGGCGCGCTTCATCGAATCGCGCAGGAAGGGCGGGGAGCACTGATCTACTTGCATCAGACATCACAAGGATTTGCCATCGAGAAAGTTGGAGACCGCACCGCACTAAGTTTCCATGGCGGTCGCACGCTTCCTTCTCTGTATGACAACTCGAAGCAGATCCAGCGCGAAATCGGCATAGGCGCGCAAATCCTGTCCGATCTGAACCTGCGGCGGATCCGCCTGCTCACGAACAGGCCAAAGAAAGTTGCTGCACTGGAGGGGTTCGGCATTGAGATCGTAGAGCAGGTGCCCGTGGCTTTGAAGGTAACGCCCGACCGGATAACCCAATCAGCAGCGCGACCACGGAATAGGCAAAGCTGAGGGGCAGAGGCGTATCGGCATCGACCTGAGTCAAGTCTAGAACGGTTTCCGCACTACAACTTCACTGTCGCGGATAAAAAACTGTGCCGAGCAGCTTTCGGAGCCACAGATAACGGGCAGCAATCCATTCATCTGTTTGCGCGTGATCAAGCCGAGCATGCCGCAAGAAGGGCACGAGAGCACGGCCCAGTAGGGATCTTCTTTTTCGCCGATCTCGCCGGCGTTTTCGAGCACAAAGACGGTGCCGGGCTGCATTTGTTCCGGAATCCACTCGTTGAGGATGTCCAGTTCGCCGACCATGTGTTCCTCCCTTGTGTGGCTCGACCCAAGTCCCTACGAAACTTTTCTAGCACGCTTCAGGTAATCCCGCGAAGTTACTGAGGTACTTGCCTTTGCTGCTGTCAAACTGGCTTGCACCTGCCGGACAGCGTCGCTGAGGCACACACCCAAAATCGGTTGCTCCGAATTCTTCAAGATATCCACGATCTGCTTGGCCGACGTCTCCAGATAGAGACGCTTGCCGTCTGTGAGCAGGTGGATTTCAGAATTGCGCTCCACAATCTCTGCCAGCCCTTTTCCAAATTCGTGCGCTAAGAACCGCATGACCTTGCGGACTTCTTGGAGCGAAAATCCCTTGCGCCTGAGCTGACAGATGACGGCGACTTCCGTGAGCTGATTGATCGAATAAACGCGGCGGTGTCCTTCGCGTTCGGGTTTCACTACGCCGCGCTCATCCCACCACTGGAGCTGACGTAGTGTGATGCCGGCGAGTCTCACTACTTCTTTCGATATGAAACGCTCTTGCATTCGCATTCAAAAATGTTTCAAACAATTGCTAGGCAAAATGTTTTACACATTTTAGGGCTGGTGCAGCAGGAGTCAAGTTAACCGGCGTGGAAAAACGTTGACTAGAGGTGTTCCCATCCACCGCCAACAAAGTGGACGAGCTCGAGTTGGTCTCCGTCGTTCAGCGTGATCTCAGCCCAGCGGTCGCGGGGGGCGATATTGCGGTTGAGTTCAATGGCAACGCGGTCGGGCTTCATTCCCAGAGATTCGACCAGGGAGGCTAGGGTGAATCGCCCATGGGACTCAAATGTTTTTTCTTCGCCGTTGATTTGGAGTTTCATCGCGTATAGCCACTGTATTGCGAATTGGTGTGTGGGAAAAAGAGTGCCGTCCGTTGCGGGACTGGCGATACGAGCAACTTTGGTGTCGAGTCATGGCCCTACCGACATTGCACGCCGTTTCTCTTAGCGGCTGGATCAATGGTGCGCCCAGCGGCATTGCATCACGGTAGGTCCTTACCGGTGCTTCGCGTCGGGGATAGACGAATGCGTCGGCCCCTACATAAATTATTCGGCTTTGCGGAGTACAAATTTTCTGGTCGCGGTACGGCCCTCGAAGTTCGCCTGCACCAGCAACGATGCATCGGGCAGGGACGCCTCTTCCGCCTCGATCTTGATTTCAGCGGAGCCGCCGGAATCTGCCACCGCTTGCGTGTAAAACGGGGCCGCGCCGGGTCGGGCAAAGCGGAAAGTCAATCGGGCACCAGAGGCAGCAGCTCCTCCCTCGGTCACTCGGAGTTGCATTGTGACATTGCGATCGGCGAACACGGAGTCCGCATTAAGCCATTGGACTTCCAACTCTTTGACAGCGGCGAGGGCTTCCGGCTCGGGATGGTCAAGTACATGATCGAGCTTTCCCTCGCGGATCGCGTCGAGCACAAGCCGGTGCTGTTCCCGAAGTTGCTGCTCTTTTTGGGAGTCGCCGAACTGAACTTCCGATGCCTTGTTGGCGTACGAGGTCGCCCTTTTGCCAATGCAGCGGCCGCGCACAAACACCTGCGTTTGCAGCAGGAGCTCACCTTCGCGGGCTTCACTCTGTACGTGGTAGATAGTGTCGCCGTGCTTAACATCGGTATTGAAACCAAAAATCATAGCGGATTTTATGATTTGATAATCTCGTATTTGAGTACTATGAAATGCTTCACCAGATCACCGGGCCGCCTCATTCAAATTGCCAGAAATCTTCTGTACTCGTTTCGCAAAATTTCGGTCGTTCCCTTGACACTCTTGCGGCTAAACCCATAATCTGGAACGTTTAAGCCTGCACTGGCGCGAATTATATATACCTCCTCCTATGCCCGACAATTATTTCGCTCGCTACCTCCCGTTCTTGATCCATATTCTGATGGCGGGCGGTATTGCGGTCGCGATAATCCTGCTTTCCTGGGTCATCGGGCAGCGTAAACCGACACGCGCCAAGCTATCGCCTTATGAATGCGGCATGACCCCTGTCGGTGACTCCCGCCAACGCTTCTCGGTGAAATTCTACCTGGTCGCTATGCTGTTTATTTTGTTCGACGTCGAGGCGGTTTTCATTTATCCATGGGCCGTGATCCTTCGGGAGTTGAAGGCGCTCGGACAAGGCCTGTTCGGGTTGATGGAGATGCTGGTGTACATCGGGATCTTTCTCGTCGGCTTCTTCTATGCCTGGAAAAAAGGTGTTCTGGACTGGGGTGAAACTGGCGAGAGCAGGAGAAGAAGCTAATGCCCTTAGCGCCGCCGATCACCGACATTGAACAATTGAAGAACCACCCGGCGGTCGCGCGCTTGCTCGACTGGAAAGACTCGGCGATCCAGAGCGTGAAGTTCGACCGCGACGAAATGACAATCCATGTGGACCGGTCGGACCTCCGCGAGGCGTGCGCGCTGCTGAGAGAGGCACCCGAGTGTCCATTTAACTTTTTGTCTGACGTGACCTGCGTCGATTGGTATCCGTCCGACCCGCGGTTTGAGGTTGTGTATCACCTGCTTTCGATACCGAGGAAAGAGCGTGTGCGGCTAAAGGTTAACTTAAACAGTTCCAGCCCATCCATTGATTCCATTACACCTATTTGGTCTGGTGCAAACTTCTTTGAGCGCGAGGTTTACGATTTGTTTGGGGTTCGTTTTGCCGGCCATCCTTATTTAAGGCGCATCATGATGCCCGAAGACTGGGAAGGCCATCCTCTCCGCAAAGACTACCCCGTCGAGGGGTATCGCTAAATGGCACATCTAGCACCGACTCCGGTCTTGGAGCCCGGGCAGGATCGCACGATGATCCTGAACATGGGGCCGCAGCATCCGTCGACGCACGGGGTGCTACGTGTGTTGTTGGAGATCGACGGTGAGACCGTGGTGCGACTGATGCCGGATATTGGCTACCTCCACACCGGCATCGAGAAGACCTGCGAGGCGAAGTTCTATCAACAAGTCGTGCCGCTGACAGACCGCATCGATTACCTTTGTCCGCTGACCAACAATCTCTGCTACGTGCTGGCGGTGGAAAAACTTCTTGGCCTTGAGATTCCGCCGAAAGCGCAGTGGATGCGGGTGCTGCTCAATGAACTGACGCGCATCAACTCACACCTGGTATGGCTGGGCACGCATGCGCTCGACATCGGCGCGATGACGGTCTTCTTATATTGCTTCCGCGAACGCGAAGAGATTCTGAAGATCTTCGAGATGGTCAGCGGACAGCGGATGATGACTTCTTATTTCCGCGTCGGTGGCTTGGCGTTGGAGCCACCGCTTGGATTTTTCGATCGCGTGCGGGATTTCGCTGGAATCTTCCCAGAGCGGGTGGATGAATACGAGAACCTGCTGACGGGCAATCCTATCTGGTTAATGCGGACCAAGGGCGTGGCCTACATAAGTCCCGAGGATGCCATCGCGCTTGGGGCAACCGGGCCGACCCTGCGCGGGAGTGGGGTGGATATCGATCTGCGGCGCGATATGCCGTATTCGAGCTACGAAAAATTCCAGTTCAAAGTACCGGTCTCGCAGGAAGGCGATGTCTTTGCCCGGTACATGTGCCGAGTGCAGGAACTGCGGGAGTCAATTGGAATTGTGCGACAGGCGCTCGATGGAATGCCGGAAGGGCCGATCAAAGCCGACGCTCCACACGTAGTGCTGCCTGACCGGGAGAAGATGAAAACCCAGATGGAGGCCCTCATTTATCACTTTAAGATTATTACGGAAGGCTTTCAGGTTCCGGCCGGTGAAGTCTACCAGGCAATCGAGTCGCCACGGGGAGAGATGGGGTATTACATTGTGAGCGACGGTACCGCGAAGCCGTATAGGGTGCATATGCGTTCGGCCTGCTTTGCGAATTTACAGACCCTGCCCACGATGTGTGAGGGGAGGCTGCTGGCCGACGTAGTGGCGGCCATCGGCAGTATCGATATTGTCTTGGGCGAGATTGACCGGTGACCTGTGAACTGCTGTTCGTGGGGTGAAAGAAACCTTTCACGACAGGGAACACAGGGGCAGGGTGCAAGTCTAAACATGAAGTTTTCGGACGAATTCGAGGCGCGGTTTGCGGAGATGGTGCCGCATTATCCGACCAAGCGGTCGGCGCTGGTTCCTACCCTGCTTTATGCACAAGATGAGGTCGGGCACTTGAGCGATGAAGTCATCGTGGAGATCGCCGGGCGACTTGATCTAACCGAACTCGAAGTTCGCAACGTGATCAGCTATTACTCGATGCTGACCACCAAGCCGCGTGGAAAGTACAACGTGCAAGTCTGCACGAATATCAGCTGCCTGGTCCGCGGCGGAGAAGATCTTCTGCATCACTGCGCGAAGAAGCTGGGCATCGGGCACAAGCAGACAACTCCCGACGGGATGTTCACCTTGGAAGAAGTCGAGTGCATTGGGGCATGCAGCTGGGCTCCGGCAGCGCAGGTGAATTATAACTTTCACGAGAATCTGACGCCCGAGAAGATGGATCAAATTCTTGAAGGGTATCGGAAACAGAGAACGCAGTAAGATTTGGCAATTGAGGGATTGTGCGATTGAAGATCACGGGAACTCTCAATCGCTCAATTGCTCAATGACTCAATTTCATGGCTGATCTGGTTTCGCATCCGGACGAGGTGAAGGTCGTATCCCGGCGTTTCGGGATGGGCACGACTGACATCAACCGCTACCTCGAGCTCGACGGCTACAAGGCTGTGCAGAAGGCTCTGGCCATGGAGCCGGATGCCATTATCAATGAGGTGAAGAATTCGGGACTGCGTGGACGCGGCGGCGCTGGATTCTCGACCGGGATGAAGTGGTCGTTTGTGCCGAAGCAGTCGGCGAAGCCTAAGTATGTCCTTTGCAATGGCGATGAGAGCGAGCCTGGGACCTGCAAAGATCGGCTGATTTTTGAGCATGATCCACACTCGGTGATTGAAGGCGTGATGATTGCCGGGCTAGCCGTGGGAGCGAAGAGCGGATATATCTACATCCGTGGCGAGTACCGGTATTTGTCGAACATTATGCAGAAGGCGATCCAGGATGCCTATGCAAAGGGATTCGCGGGCAAAAATATCTTCGGCAGCGGACGCGACTTTGACCTGTACTGGCATGGTGGAGCAGGAGCTTACGAAGTCGGGGAAGAATCCGCCTTGATGGAATCGCTGGAGGGCAAGCGCGGGGTGCCGCGGATTCGGCCTCCATTCCCTGCTGTGGTCGGGCTGTGGGGCGGTCCCACGGTCATTAATAATGCGGAGACTTTGGCGAATGTGCCTCACATTATTCTGGGCGGCGGGGATTGGTACGCGAAGTTGGGTACGCCAAAGAACGGCGGCACGCGCCTATTCTGCCTGAGCGGGAATATTGAGAAACCCGGGGTGTATGAACTGCCCATGGGATACAACCTGCGAAAGATGATTTACGACGTCGGAGGCGGGATTCCTAAGGGACGCAGTCTGAAGGCTGTCGTACCGGGTGGATCATCCTGTCCCTGCTTAACGGCGGATGAAATCGATGTTGCGATGGATTTTGATTCGGTCCAAAAGGCTGGATCGATGCTGGGTTCCGGAGGTGTGGTGATCGTCGACGATGCGCAGTGTATTGTGAAGTTCGCGCTGCGGACGATGAAGTTTTATCAGCATGAAAGCTGCGGATGGTGTATTCCCTGCCGCGAAGGAACGGATTGGCTGAAGAAGACCCTGACCCGATTCCACGCAGGCGGCGGGCTGAAGAAAGATATCGACAACATGCAGTATCTCTCAGAGAACATGTTGGGTAGAACTTTCTGTCCGCTGGGCGATGCTGCGGCTATGCCGACGATCGCATTCGTGAAGAAGTTCAGGAAAGAGTTCGAAGATCATTTGGAAGGCAGACCGTGCCCGTTCGAAAAAGAGGGAGCGGTCGAACAACTTCCCGTGTTAACACACTAGATTTCCAATGCCAGACGTAAATCTCACTGTTGACGGCAAGAAGGTGACCGCTCCGGCCGGAACGCTGCTTATTGAAGCGTGCAAGAGCGTGGGCATCGAAGTTCCTTCCTTCTGCTACTACCCCAATCTGTCCCTGCAAGGCGCCTGTCGGATGTGCCTGGTGAAGATCGAGAAGATGCCCAAGCTGCAGACGGCGTGCACAATCGTGATCAGCGAAGGGATGGTCGTCACGACCGACAGTCCCGAGGTTAAGCAAGCGCGCAAGTCGATGATCGAAATGCTGCTGGGCAACCATCCCCTGGATTGTCCAGTATGCGATGCGGGCGGCGAATGCGAACTGCAGGACATGACGTTCGCGTATGGCGCGGCGGAGTCAAAATTCATGGAGGCGAAGAACCATAAGGACGAGCAGCAGTGGTCGCCCGTGGTGTTCTTCGACAGGCCGCGCTGCATCCTTTGCTACCGCTGTGTCCGGATCTGCGGCGAGGGGATGGATGTGTGGGCTCTGGGTGTACAGAACCGTGGGGTGACTTCGCTGATCGCGCCGAATCAGGGCGATCATCTCGAGTGCGAAGAGTGTGGGATGTGCATCGACATCTGCCCGGTGGGCGCACTGACCTCTGGAACCTATAGGTATAAGACTCGTCCCTGGGAAATGAAACACGTAGGCACGGTCTGTACGCACTGCGGCGATGGGTGCAAGACGACTTTGGGCGTACGACGATCCGATACGGGCATGGAGATCGTACGCGGGGACAACCGCGACAAGAGCGGAACGAATGGAGACTTCCTTTGCATCAAGGGACGCTACGGGTTCGACTTCGCCAGCCACGAGGAGCGACTGAAGCGGCCCTTAATTCGCAAAGATGGAAAGCTCACGCCGGCGACATGGGAAGAAGCTTTCGAACTGGTAGGAAAAAGGTTTGCAGAAGTTCGCGACAGAGATGGTGGACCTTCGATCGGTGTAATCGGGTCGAACCGGACGACCAACGAAGAAGATTACTTGCTCTCGAAGTTTGCGCGGACGGTGTTGAAGACCAATAACGTGGCTCATCATCGGACAGCGGACTTCCCTGCCCTCGCAGCGGCCATGCGTGGGAAGCAGAACTCTACTGCGAGTATGTCGGACGTCTTCACGGCACCAGCAATTCTTGTGATTGGGAATGATCCTACGGAGCAGCATCCGCTGCTTGCCTGGCAGATTCGGAATAATGTGCGGCTCCATCGTGCCAAGCTGTATGTGATCAATTCCGAGCCCATCAAGTTGCGGCGGCAAGCGACGATCTTTACTCAGATTCCATCAGGAAGCGAAGGCAAAGTTGCGGCGTTTCTCGCGGGCGAGGATGCGGCTGCGGATTCGCTCGGCGATCGCAAAGATGCTTGGCCGGGGCTGCGTGACAAACTTCGGGCTGAGCAGAATCTCGTCATTATTTTTGGCTCGGAGATTCGGGGCAAGGACATCTCGAGCCTGGTCTCATTCGGATCTGGGATTGCTGGAGCAAAGCTGATTTGTTTAGCTGATTACGCCAATTCGCGCGGGGCTGCGGATATGGGTCTTTACCCGGATTTGCTGCCCGGATACCAACCGGTTATCGGAAGCAGTGAGTTCCATCGCGAGTGGGGCGACATTCCACAGACTGCGGGTCTTGATGTGCCAGCGATGCTTGAAACGGCAAAGACAGGCAAGCTCAAGGCGTTGTATGTCGTGGGATCGAATCCTGTGGGGCGGTTGGAGATTGATCCTTTTGTGTTATCGAAAAGCTTTGTCGTTGTGCAGGATATGTTCCTGACCGAGACGGCCGTGATGGCCGATGTGGTATTGCCTGCTGCCAATGCTTACGAGAAGCAGGGAACGATGACGAATACCTGCGGCGATGTGCAACTCGTCAAGAAAGCAGGCGATGTTTCCGAGACAAAGTCCGATTTCGAGATGATCGTGCGCATCGCCGACGCCATGGGAGCGGACATTCACAAATTGGTGCCTTTCGGCGGCGGTGTTCGCGCGGACATGGGTCAGTCGCGCGGAGCGCAGTCTGGCGAAGCTGATCGGCACGCGGTCTGGCTTGAGAATCAGGGACTGGAGCCGAAACTGAGCCCGCTGGATCCGATGGCGATTCTCGATGAAATTCAACGGTTGGTACCCGGCTATGACGTGTCCCGGTTCAATCTGATTGCTGGGAATAGTGAGCACACATCGTTGGCCACTGCTGGTACGGGCGCGGCGCACAAGCCCGAGTCGATTTTGCCGGCAAACGATAGTCTGTTCACCTCGGGCACACTCGGGCGTTATTCCCGGGCTCTGCAATCTGTTATGGAGAGTCACGAAGTAAAGCCTGCCGAAGTCGCGGCGGACTGAAATTAGTTTTGAGCTTCGAATCCTGGGCCGCGGGCGAATCGAGTGCCGTCTCGCAGCTGGTTTCAAGATCAATTCGAAAGGACGCGCGGGTGCTGTCAATCGGGTGGTACATTCTGGCCTCGGTGATTAAGTCAGCGATCGTTCTGCTCGTGTTGCTGACTTCTGTTGCTTATACCGTCTGGCTTGAACGCAAGGTCGTGGGCCATATGCAGAACCGGTGGGGACCCACGCGGGTGGGACCGTTTGGTCTGCTTCAACCTGCGGCAGACGGACTCAAGTTCCTATTTAAAGAAGACCTCACGCCGCCACATGTCTACAAGCCACTGTTTCTTGCAGCGCCACTGATTGCGGTCGTTTTTGCGCTCACGTCGATTGCGGTGATTCCGTTTGGGAATGGAATCTTTATTAAGGGGAAATGGATCCCATTTCAAATCACCACTGATGTCAATATTGGTCTGCTGCTGATTCTGGACGTGACTTCGATCGGTGTTTACGGCGTTGCGCTCGCAGGTTGGTCTTCGAACAACAAATATTCGCTGCTCGGTGGTCTGCGCGCCAGCGCGCAGATGGTCAGCTACGAGATTTCTCTTGGACTTTCGCTCGTGGGAGTACTGATCCTTGCCGGCAGTTTCAGCCTTAATGACATTGTTCACGCTCAGCAGGGGCACTTCTGGGGATTTATTCCACGCTGGAATATTTTTATTCAACCAGTCGGATTCTTCTGCTATCTGATGGCCGCGTACGCGGAAACCAACAGGATTCCGTTCGACTTGCCGGAAGCGGAGACCGAGTTGGTGGCTGGCTATCACACCGAATACAGCGCGATGAAGTTCGCCATGTTCTTCATGGCGGAATACGCGAATATGATCACGGTGGGCTGCCTGGCAACGCTGATATTTTTTGGCGGTTGGAATGGCCCAATTTTTGGTCCCCCGATCCTGCAGGCGCTACTGCCCGTGTTCTGGTTCGGCGCAAAAGTTTTCGCGTTCCTGTTTCTCTATATCTGGGTGCGCGGAACGTTGCCGCGCTTCCGTTACGACCAACTTATGGCCTTCGGGTGGAAGTTTCTCCTGCCACTCGCATTGGTAAATCTGATTGCGACGGCAATTGCGGTGGTGTGGTGAGAAAGCAGTGGTCAGCGGCCGGTAATCAGTGGATCTGACCGCTGGGGCTGAAGCTCGACGTAAGGCAGGCTTATCGGCACGACTGAAGTCGTGCCCTTCCCGGTGGCAGCAACGGTCTTGGCCATCAGCGAGACCGGTGACAAATTTCATGATCAGCGTTCATTTGCTTCTATTTTTGGCGTTCGGAGCTGTAGCGGTGGGAGGCGCCGTGAATCTGCTTGTGCAGCGGCATCCGATCAACAGCGCCCTTTCGCTGATCACGGTGATGGCGGCGCTGGCCGGTGAGTATCTCCTGCTGGGAGCGGAGTTCGTAGCGGCTTTGCAAGTCATCGTGTACGCCGGCGCGATCATGGTGCTGTTCGTGTTTGTAATCATGCTCTTGAACGCCGGAGAGGAAGAGCGCACCAGCGGCAGCCGGGTCGCGATTCTCTTTGGGGTTCCCGGAATGCTGCTCGGGAGCCTGCTGGTCGCTTGGGTCGTGCTGCGGCATTCGGGCACCGGGGCAGTTGCGGTCGGAGCATTACCCGGACCTCCAAAGACGATCGGGCAGATGCTCTTTCATGAATTTCTGCTTCCTTTCGAGGTCACTTCAATCTTGATTCTGATTGCGATCATGGGTGCCGTCGTGCTGGCCAGCCGGCCAACTGTTGCAGGCAGCCCACCCAAGAAAGGGAACGACTGATGGTTCCACTTTCGTATTACCTGGTTTTGAGCGGCATCCTGTTCGCGTGCGGCGTGGCGGGATTCCTGATCAAACGCAACATCATCACGATCTTTATGTCGATCGAGTTGATGCTAAACGGCGTGAACTTGTCGTTTGTGGCCTTCGCGGCGCACTGGAAGATGCTCGCCGGCCAAATTTTCGTGTTCTTCATTCTGGTTGTGGCAGCGGCGGAAGCGGCAGTTGGACTGGCGATCATCATTGCCATCTACCGCACGCGCGAGACTCTGAATGTCGACCAGGTGAACCTGCTCAAACTATGACGCAGAATCCTTATCTCTGGCTCATTCCGGTACTGCCGCTGGCTGGCGCAGCCATCAACGGATTCCTGGGTCACAAGTCGTCGAAGAAGGCCGTGACGACGGTCGCACTCGTATTCCCGGGCTTGGCGTTTGTACTGGCTTTGAAAATTGCCCTGGGATTTTCTTCGTCAGCCGTGCCTTACGTCTTCGATCTCGCGCATTGGATTCGCTCCGGCACGTTCAGCGTCGACTTCGCCTTCTATGTCGATCAGCTTTCGCTGGTAATGCTGCTGGTGGTCACAGGAGTGGGCTTGCTGATCCATATCTACTCTGTCGGCTACATGGCGGACGACCCCAGCTACTACCGATTCTTCAGCTACCTGAATTTGTTCATGTTTTTCATGCTGACCCTGATCCTGGCGAACAACTATCTGATGATGTTCGTGGGGTGGGAGGGCGTGGGACTGGCGTCGTATCTGCTGATCGGATTCTGGTTCACAAAGGATTCGGCCGCATCGGCCGGCAAAAAGGCATTCATTGTTAATCGGATTGGCGACTTCGGATTCTTGATCGCGCTCTTTCTTCTCATCCAGCATTTTGGATCGCTCAATTTCACAGAAGTGTTTTCAACGATTCAGCCCCTCGCGGTGGAATCCGGTGGTGCGGGATTGCTTACCGCCATCGGGATTCTGTTGATGGTCGGCGCTTGCGGAAAGTCCGCGCAGATCCCGCTCTACGTATGGCTCCCAGACGCGATGGAGGGGCCGACACCAGTTTCCGCTCTGATTCACGCCGCAACCATGGTGACAGCGGGCGTGTACATAGTGGCCCGGTCGCACGTGATCTTCGAGCGTGCACCGATCGCCCTGACAGTCGTCGCCGTGATCGGGACCTTGACGGCGTTTTTCGCGGCGACAATCGGCATCACGCAGATGGACATTAAGAAAGTCCTGGCTTACTCCACCGTTTCACAGCTGGGATACATGTTCATGGCGTGTGGCGCGGGTGCGTTTTCTGCCGGCATCTTCCACCTGATGACGCATGCGTTCTTCAAAGGTCTGCTCTTTCTTGGTGCCGGTTCGGTGATCCATGCGGTGGGTGGCGAGCAGGATATGCGGAAGATGGGTGGACTGAAGACGTACATCCCAATGACCTTCGTGACCATGCTGATTGCGACCGCAGCGATCGCTGGAATTCCGCCACTGGCGGGCTTTTGGAGCAAGGACGAGATTCTTTGGAAGGCATACGAAGCGAATCCGGTGTACTGGCTCATCGGCGCATTCACCGCATTCATCACCTCCTTTTATATGTTCCGCCTTCTCTTCATGACGTTCTGGGGCGATTACAAGGGGATTCGGGTCGATGATCACGGGCACGCCCACACAGCACATGGGCATGGCGAACACGGACACGGTGAACCCCATGAGAGCCCGATGGTGATGCTCCTTCCTCTCATGATTCTCGCCTTGTTGTCGCTCGTCGGTGGGTTCGTGGGCATTCATAACGGATTTGAGCACTTCCTCGAACCTGTGTTCGGAGCGGAGTTCCCTAAGACAATTACCGAGGGTTCCGGAAATACAGAATGGCTGCTGGTGGGAATCTCCGTATTGTTTTCGTTTGCCGGACTGACCCTGGCCTACGTCCTGTATGTCAGCAAGCCATACCTTCCGCAGAAGATCGCCGATTCCCTCGGCGCCTTCTATGACGCCGTGGTCAACAAATACTACGTCGATGAGATTTACGCGAAGGTATTCGTGAAGCCGCTGGTGGACGCCTCCACCGCCATTCTCTGGCAAGGTGTGGATCGCAAGGTCATCGACAATACAGTAAATAATGCGGCGGATGGCGCGCGTCATGTTTCCGATGAGGTCCGGCACATGCAGTCTGGAAATCTGCGCTCTTACGCCGGATGGATTGCCTCGGGAGCCGCGGTCGTGATCGCGTACATGATCTGGCGCGGGGTGACACAATGAGCTTCCTCGAGCGCAACATTCTGACTCTGGTCACGTTTGTGCCACTGGCGGGAGCCGTGTTGCTCGCCTTTTTCAACCGGCGGGACCGCGATATTCGTGTGTTTTCATTCCTGGTATCGCTGTTGACCTTCGGCCTTTCCCTGCATCTGCCCGTACACTTTCATCGGGGTCTGCCCGGCTTTCAGTTTCAGATCGACGTACCTTGGATCTCAAGTCCCAACATCCACTACCACATGGCCGTGGATGGGGTATCCCTGTGGCTGGTTGTGTTGACCACCTTTCTCACGCCACTCTGCGTGCTGATCTCCTGGAAGTCGATCCACGACCAAGTGAAGGAATTCTTCATCCTGCTCTTGATTCTGGAGACTGCGTTAATCGGCGTTTTCATATCGCTCGATCTCTTCCTCTTTTACTTCTTCTGGGAAGCGACTCTGATCCCGATGGCGCTGCTGATCGGGGTTTTCGGGCATGAGCGCAAGGTGTATGCAGCAGTAAAGTTTTTCATGTACACGATGATCGCGTCGGTATTCATGCTGGCAGCGATTTTGTGGCTGTACGCGCATACGAGTCCGGCATCCTTTGATTTCGTTGAGATACAGAGGCAGATCCAGGCTGGCAAGATTGTGGCTTTCCCTGCCGCAGCACAGTGGCTGTTCCTGGGATTTTTCATTGCCTTTGCCGTAAAGGTTCCGCTGTTTCCATTCCATACGTGGTTGCCGGATGCGCACGTAGAGGCGCCCACTGCCGGGTCGGTTCTGCTGGCTGGCGTTCTGCTGAAGATGGGCACTTACGGGATGCTTCGCTTCAATCTTGGTCTTTTCCCTGAGCAGGCGCGCCACAATGAATCGTGGATTATGACATTGGCGCTGATCGGGATCATCTACGGTGCGCTGGTAGCGATGGTGCAACCGAACATGAAGAAGCTGATCGCTTATTCTTCGGTGAGCCATCTTGGGTTCGTGGTGCTGGGGATCTTCAGCTTCACTCAATCGGGACTGAATGGGGCGATGTTCGTAATGTTGGCTCACGGCATCTCGACCGGGGGCCTCTTCATGCTGGCTGGGATTTTGCACGAACGCCGCCATACCTATGAGATCTCCGAGTTCGGCGGCTTGGCGTCGCCCATGCCGGTTTACGCAGCTTCCTACCTCTTTATCGTGTTGGCGTCGGTGGGGCTGCCGCTTTTGAACGGATTCGTCGGTGAATTCCTGGTACTAAATGGAGCGTTTCAGGCAAGGGCGATCTACGGAATTCTGGGGGCCACGGGTGTGATCTGGAGTGCATGTTATCTCCTGTGGATGTTCCAACGCGTTTTCTACGGTAAAGTGACGCATCCGGTGAACAACGGCCTTGGCGACATGATTGGCGTCGAGAAAGCCGCTGTATGGCCATGTGCAGTAGCCGCCCTCGTCATGGGAGTTGCGCCAATTCTGTGGCTGGCGGCGATCGATCCGGCGGTACAAGCCACTCTGAGTTCGATGCCGCAGATGGTGAGCAAAGCGGTGGGCCAATGATGATACCGCTGGCGCAATTGCTGACTGCGATTCCCCAGGGGGAGGATTACATCCGAATTCTGCCGGAGTTGATCCTGTCCATCTTCGGCATTTTTGTTATGGTTATCGACCCGTGGGTGGATGAGGACAAGAGCCCAAAGACGTTGGGCGTGATCGGATTTATTGGAACGATTGCTGCTCTAGCTTCCACTTGGTACACGGCTCAGTCGCCAGGACTGGCATTTTTCGATACGATTCGCATTGATAGCTTCAGCATCTTTTTTATCTTTCTCGTGATCGCGATCGCCGCCGTCGTGATTCTGAGTTCGTTCGAATACATGGCAGTGCAGAATATTCGGGCAGGGGAGTACTACGCCCTCATTCTGTTTGGCACAGTTGGCATGTGCTTGATGTCTTCCGCGATCGAGTTGGTTCTGATCTTCATCGGCCTCGAAATC
>Ga0126379_10000561_pt1 | contig 20805 bp, 20 predicted proteins | sample PanSoiMetPlot_24_FD_92640 | JGI IMG/M metagenome (GOLD analysis project Ga0126379, IMG submission 92640) | Tropical forest soil microbial communities from Panama - MetaG Plot_24 | ecosystem: Environmental > Terrestrial > Soil > Tropical forest > Bulk soil | place: Panama | collected 2016-02-17
ACGAAGTGGCTCGGAGGCTCCGGCGCGCTCTTCGACATGAACACCAACAACCGCCGTCCTGACGGCTGGACTTCGGCCGACGCGGCGGGGCTCGCGATCCTGCCCGGCCTCGTGCGCTACGACGAGGTCTACGGGCCCGACGAGATCGGCCACGCGTTTCGCGTGACCGTGCGCTCGACCAACGGCTACGTCTATCCCGCGTCGCACCGGGCCGGCTCGACGTCGGGCGCGCTGCCGATGGGCGCCCGACTGCGCCTGAAGGCGAGCAAGGACATCTCGGGCTTCCCCGCCGACGCGCAGAAGATCTTCCGGGCGATGAAGAAGTACGGCCTGATTGTCGCCGACAACGGCTCGGACATGTACATCACGGGGACCTACGACAACCGCTGGAACAACGACGTCTTGAATCCCGCCTTCGCGGGCCTGACCGCGAGCGACTTCGAGATCCTCCAGCTCGGCTACAACCCGCCCGCCTCGACGCCGACGGCGGGGCCGAGCCTGACGCCGACGCCCACCCCGACACCGGCTCCCCCGACGCCCACGAGCTCGTCCACACCGACGCCTCCTGCGATGAGCACGCGTACCGTGACCCCGACTTCGACGCCGACCTGGACGCCGACGGCGACGAGCACAGTGACACCTACACGAACGATCACGCCGACCCGGACGCCGACCCGCACGCCGAAGCACCCGAGACACTGACCCGGATCCTGGCCCCGCGGTTGCAGGCCTTCTCCGGTGGAGGTCTTCTATGAAGAGAATCGACTTGCCCGTCCGCGAACTCGGATTCGTCATCGCGACCCGCGCGGCGCTCGGAGCCGGGATCGGTCTGCTCCTCTCGCGAAAGCTCGGCGACAAGAGCAAGGCCGTCGGCATCGCCCTGGTGACTCTGGGCGCGCTGACGACGATCCCCGCGTTGATCGCGATCCGGCGCTCATCCCACCGCGGGCCGCGTCTCTGGAGAGTCGCCTAGGCGGAATCAACCCTCATCCAGGGCGGCCGCCGCGCGGCGACCCTGGCGTAAATCGGACAGGAGCGGCGGTGCGCCCCGGGGAGGTGGCCCGTCGAGACGAGGGATTCCCGCACGATCTCGCCTCCCGTGAACCGGAACGTGCCCGAAAAGAGATCGCACCACGCCGGGAGCGAGAGCGGATGGTGGGCGTCCAGCCAGCAGCGGAGAGCCGTGGCTTTCCCGCATCTCCAGGATTCGCCGCGCGTTCTCGACGACCGCGTCCACCTTCAGGCGGTTTCGGATGATGCCGGCGTCGGGAGCCGCCGGCGTTCTCTGGCGCCGCAGCGCGCAACCACCTCAGGATCGAATCCCTCGAAGGCCAGCCGGAATGCCTCGCTTCTTGAGCACCGTCGCCAGGAGAGTCCCGCCTGGTTGATCTCGAGCGCCAGCCGCTCGAGGAGGATTTCGTCGCGGCGGACCGGAAAGCCTTACTCCTTCGAGTGGTACGGCCCGTGCCACGGCTGTCCCGGCGCCACGTCACAGTAGGAGAGCCCCATCGGCATGATGATTTCACGGCGGCGCCCTCTGCTATCGTCTCTCCCGGATGAACAACCGAAGAAACGGACCTCTCCTGCTCCTGCTTTGCGCCGGCCTCGCCGCGTGCGCCACGCCGGCGCGCGCCGGGGACGGACAGGCGAAGGGGCGCGCGAGCCCTGCCTCCTCGTGGAAGTTCGTCGTCGGCGGCGACTCCCGCAACTGCGGCGACGTCGTGATGCCCGCGGTCGCGGCGGGCGCGATCTCCAGCGGCGCCGCCCTCTACTGGCACCTCGGAGACTTCCGGGCGCTGCATGATTTCGACGAGGACCTTCTTCAGGCCCGTAGGGTCGCCGGCGAAAAGCCGATGACGATCATCGACTACAACAGAGGCGCCTGGGACGACTTCCTCCAAAGCCAGCTCCTGCCGTTCGGCTCCATTCCCGTTTTTCTCACGATCGGCAACCACGAGCTCGTCGCCCCCAAGTCGCGGCTGGAGTTCCTCGCGCAGTTCGCCGACTGGTTCAATGCCCCGCCGATCCAGGCCCAGCGTCTCAAGGACAACCCGAAGGACCACCGGATGAAGTCGTACTACCACTGGATCCAGAACGGCGTAGACTTCCTATCGCTCGACAACGCCTCCAACGACCAGTTCGACGACGGCCAGCTCGCGTGGTTCGAAGGGGTGCTGAACCGCTCGATCAGCGATCCCTCCATCGCCGCGATCGTCGTCGGCATGCACGCGGCGCTGCCGGACAGCCTCGCCTCCGACCACAGCATGAGCGACTGGGCGCAGGGCGAGTATAGCGGGCGGCGGGTCTACAAGGGGCTTCTCAAGGCGCAGGCGGCCGGTAAGAAGGTCTACGCGCTCGCCAGCCACTCCCACTTCTACATGAGCGGCATCTTCGACTCGTTCTACTGGCAAACGAACGGCGGCGTCATCCCGGGTTGGATCATCGGGACGACCGGCGCGATTCGCTACGCCCTTCCGCACGCGGCCACCAAGGCGAAGGAGGCGAGAACGAACACCTACGGGTACCTGGTCGCGACGGTGAATCCCGGCGGCGCGATCGGGTTCGACTTTCAGGAGATCAAGGAGTCCGACGTTCCGGCGGAGGTCGCAGCCCGCTTCACCCCTGCGTTCGTCCACCAGTGCTTCGTCGGAAACATCTTCGAGGGAAACATCGGGAAGAATTGACGGCAGGCCGCCTCTTCCCCGGCTCACTCGTAGCGCAGCGCGTCGATCGTTTCGAGTCCCGCCGCTTTGTATGCGGGGTAGAAGCCGAAGAAGACTCCCACCGCGCCGGCGAAGAGAAACGCCAGCACGATCGAGGGCGCCGAGATGAGCACCGGCCATCCCTCGGCGTCGGCCACGGCATGCGATCCTCCGATTCCCAACGCGATGCCGACGATGCCGCCGAGAATGGCGAGCACCACCGCCTCGACCAGGAACTGCACCAGGATGTCCACGCCGCGCGCCCCGACGGCCCGGCGGATGCCGATCTCCCGGGTCCTCTCGGTCACCGACACGAGCATGATGTTCATGATTCCGATTCCGCCGACGAGGAGCGACACGGCGGCGACGCTGGCCAGAAGCGCGCCGAGCGTCCGGGAAGTGGCGGTCGCTGCGGCCACGATCTCCTCCTGGCCGCGGACCGTGAAGTCGTCCTCTTCGGGGTTTCCGATCTTGTGGCGCTGGCGCAGGAGCCCGGCGACTTCTTCCTCCGCGGCGTGCAGCGCCGTCGCGTCCCGCGCCGACGCGATGATGGACGTCAGCCGGTTCTTCTTGTAGAGGCGCTGGAGCTGCGTGGTGACCGGAACGAGGACGACGTCATCCTGGTCCGACCCGCGCGCGGATTGGCCCTTCCGCGAAAGGACGCCGATCACCTTCAGCGGCACGCCCGCGATGCGGACATAATCCCCTTCTGGATCATCGGTGCCGAAGAGCTTCTCGACCACCGTTGCCCCGAGCAGGCAGACTTTCCCCGCACCCTTAACGTGCTGCTCGTTGAAGGGCTCGCCCGCATCCAGGGGCCAGGATCGGATCTCCATGTAGCTGACCGACACACCTTGCACGCGCGTATACCAGTTCTGGTTCCGCGCGATGACCTGAAGCGTCTTCTCGAGCACGGGGCTCGAGGCCGAGAGCGACGGGCAATCCTTCTGGAGAGCTTCCCCATCCTCCACAGTGAGCGACTGCGCCGAGCCGGTACCGGCCCGCACGCCTCCGGAGTTCTGCGATCCCGGCGTCACGAGAACGATGTTGTCGCCGAGCGTCGCGATCCGTTCTTCGATCTGGGCTCGCGCTCCGGCGCTGATCGCGACCATCAGGATCACGGCGCCGACGCCGATGATCACGCCCAGCATCGTCAGGGTGCTGCGCAGCCGATTGCTGCCGAGGGCGCGCCAGGCGATCGGAATCGAGAGAAACGGGCTCATCGAACCGGGGACTTCCCCGGCGTCGGCGTCTTCTGATCCGACGCGTCGCCGGACCGGGTTCTCACGATCACGACGTCCTTCTCGCCGAGCCCTTCCTTGACCTCGGTATAGGCGCCGTCCGTGATGCCGATCTTGACGCGCTCGGGATCCGGGGAGCCGTTCTTCCAGCACCAGATCGTGACGTGGCTCTTCTGGCGCTTCCCCTTCTTCGCTTCCTCTCGCGAAGTGTCCTCCGCCTCGGAGCTCTTCTTGCGAAAAGAATCGGGCGGACGGAATCGCAGCGCCGCGTTCGGCACGGCCAGGACTCCCTTCTTCTTCGCCACCACGATCGTGACGTTCGCGGTCATGCCGGGCCTGAGGCGCTGCTCGGAGTTGTCGACCTGGATGACGGAGCCGTACGTGACCACCCCCTGGACGTTCTCGGGGCTGTTGCGGATCAGCTGGACGATTCCCCGGAACGTGGACTGCGGGAACGCGTCCACGGTGAACACCGTCTCCTGTCCCTCGGCGACCTGACCCACGTCCGCCTCGTCCACGTTCGCCACGATCTGGAGTTTCCCGAGGTCGTCGGCGATGGTGAAGAGCGTCGGGGCCTGGAGGCTCGCCGCAACCGTCTGTCCTTCCTCCACGTTGCGGGAGATCACGACGCCGTCGATGGGCGAGAGAATTCGCGTATTGGCGAGGTCCACGCGGGCCTGGCTCAGATTGGCCTCCGCCTGCTTGAAGTCGGCTTCCGCCTGGACCAACTTCGTCTTCGCGGCGTCCAGGTCGGCCTGCGACCCGATCCTGTCCTTGAAGAGCTGCTGAACTCGCCGGAAGACGATCTCGGCGTCTAAGACGGCCGCGCGCGCCTTCGCAACCTGCGCGTCGGCCTGGTCCGCGCGCGCCTTGAAGGACGAGGGCTCGATCTGCGCAAGGACCTGGTTCTTCCTCACCGGGTCGTTGTAGCTCGCCGACAGTGTCTGAATCCGGCCGGACACCTGGCTGCCGACCATGATCTTGACGATCGGGTCGAGCGTCCCAGTGGCGGTCACGGTCGCGCTGATGTCGCGGCGCGCCACCGGGGCCGTCACGAAATCGAGCCGCGAGTCGGAGGATCTCCGGAGGAAGCCCCAGGCGAGCGCGGCGGCCGCCGCGGCCACGAGGAACACGGCGGCCCGACGAGCGGTCTTCACGCGGCACCCGGAAAGAGGGGCACCGCGCCGCGCCGCGCGCGCCTCTCGTCGAGGCCGGCGAGCTCGAGCAGCTCGAGCCCGGAATTGAGAGCGCCGTCGAAATCGAGTGCGGCCCGAGCGCGCCTTTTCAGATCTCCGCGGGACGAACTGAGCACTGCGGCGATTTCTCGCCGGAGACTTTCCGGCTCGAGCAGTTCCGGCGGGAGCAGCCGCAGGAGTCCTATTCGGGCGAAGGCCTTCGCTCGAAGCAGCTGCTCGGTACGCGGAGCAACGCGAGGGACGCAGACGGTCGGAGTGCCGCAGCGAACGGCTTCGACGAGCGTGTTGTATCCGCCCATGGAGACCAGTGCATCGACCTTCCCGAACCACTGGGCCAGGCCGGGGAGAAAGCTCCGGAACGCCGCGCCGGCGTCGAGCGCGTGCGCTTCCAACGCCCTGCGGTCGCCCTCGTGAGTCTGTGGGCCGCACACGACGACGGCATTCCAGCCCGCTCCGGCGCTGGCCTTCAAGAAACCGTCGAGCACCTCGATTCCATCCTGACCGCCGCCGGCCGTGCCCAGAACCGTGGGGCGATCCTCGGGGAAAGACGGAAGCGCATCGGCGGACCGCCAGCGGCGTCGCGTCCGGTTCACCACGTAGCCGCAGAACACGGTCTTCTCGGCAATTGCCGGAGGAAACCCGTACTCCACGATGGGATCGAAGACGTCCCGGCACCCGTAGACCAGAACGCGGTCGTAGTGCTCGGGGACACGACGGGCCAGATCCTGCCGCTCCCATTCGGAACCGACCGTGGGCGGATCGTCGATGATGTCGCGAAGCCCCAGTGCTGTCCGACCGCCCCTCCTCCGAATCACCTCGAGAGCCGGGAGGAGCTCGTTGCCCACTCCGAAGGGATGCTTGTCCGCGAGGAGTACGTCCGGGCGAAACGACTCCACCGCCGCCCGGAGGATCGCCGACCGGATCGCCAGATGTTCGGCGAGCGGGATCGGGAGATTCCTCCCGACATAGAAGTCGTTGTCGACCTTTCGGATCCCGGGAAGCTTCAGGATGCCGACGTTCTGCGGGATGCCGAGAAAGCTGACCGGCTGCACGCTCGTCGCCACGAGGACCGCCGCGTTCGGTTGGAGCCGAGTGACCGCGTCCGCCAGGGCCAGGTTTCGCCGGGTGTGGCCCAGCCCCAGCCCGTCGTGCGAATAGAACAAAAACCTCATAGGAGCGCCCCTGCGCTTCGGGATTGACCTACCCCCCCTGCTCGAAATATAGACGAAAGCGGTCGATATTTCATACATTCTTAACGGGCGTCTTAACCCGGTGGCCTCTGGATGAAGGTTCTCTACATTTGCGCCGACCTTGGAATCCCCGTCCTCGGAAGGAAGGGCGCGGCCACGCATGTGCGAAACCTCGTCGCGGCTCTTCAGCGGTCCGGGCATACTGTCGTCGTCGTCGCTCCTTCGGCGATGAAATCGCCGTTCGAGGAGCCGGATCGGCTCGCCGCCGCCCGCCTCCTCACGCTGCCACCCGGAAACGCCACCGTCAAAGCCGTGATCTCGCTCAAGGAGACCCTCGAGCGATTCGGCGTCGAGAGCGCACTTCCGGGCGACATCCGCCGGCTGCTCTATGACCAGGAGCTCTTCCCGAAGCTTTTCCGGCGCTTCAAGGACGACCCACCCGACATCATCTACGAGCGTGGCGCGATGTTCGGGTCGGCCGGAGCGCGGCTGGCCGCAGCGCTCGGGCGTCCCCTTCTCCTGGAGCTCAATGCTCCGCTCTCCCTGGAGCAAACGGCATACCGCCATGGCGCGCTCGGAGACCTCGCCGCCGAGGCCGAAAGGTGGACGCTTTCGAAGGCCGATGCCGTCCTGGCCGTGTCGGCCCCCCTCGCGGACCACGTCGCTTCCCTGGGGACTCCGGTCGAGAGGATCCATGTCCTGCCCAACGGCGTGGATCCGTCGATCTTTCACCCGGGCCCTCCGGACCCGGCTACGAGATCGCGATGGGGACTCGACGGAGGGCCGGTGCTCGGTTTTGTCGGCGGTTTCCGCCCGTGGCACGGCGTGGAATTCCTGCCCCCGCTCTTCGAGAAGCTGGCGCGGAGGCACGAAGGCCTGCAGCTCGTGATCGTGGGCAACGGTCCGTTGAAGAGCGCCACCTTCTCCGAGATCTCGAAACTGGGTCTCGCTTCGAGAACGGTGCTGACGGGGGCGATCCCCCAGGGCGAGATCCCGCCGCTCCTCCGGGAGTTTGCCGCGGCGCTCGCTCCCTACCCGCGGCCCGAGCATCCTTTCTACTTCTCGCCGCTGAAGCTCTTCGAATATATGGCCTGCGGCGCCCCGGTGGTCGCCTCGGCGATCGGCCAGATCGCGGAGGTTGTCCAGGACGGCAAGACCGGCTTTCTCTGTCCGCCGGGAGACCTGGACGCCTTCGAAGCCGCCTGCAACGGGTTGCTCTCGGACCCGTCTCTGCGACGCTCTGTCGGGGAGGCGGCGGCCCGCGAGGTCGCACAACACTACACCTGGGACGCGAACGCCCGCCGCGTCTGCGAGATCGCGCGGGCCCTGATCGAGAGCCGCGCGAAGGAATCATGAGCCGCCTTCGAGTCGCCTACGTGCTCAACGTCTTCCCGAAGATCTCGGAGGCCTTCATCGCGGATGAGCTCGCGGAGCTCGCGCGACGAGGCGTCGAGGTCCGGATTCTCTCGCTGCGGCTTCCGGCCGACGAGCCCCGGCACGACGTGATCGCCCGGGCTCGCCTGCTCGAGCGGACGTCCTATGAAGAAGCGCCATACCGGGTAGCCCTACGCCGGTTCCGGCCGCACCTCGTCCACGCGCACTTCGCGCGGGAGGCGACGGCGAAGGCGTGCGAGATCGCCGGGGAGCTCGACTGCCCCTTCACGTTCACGGCCCACGGATACGACGTTTACCGCAAGCCGCCGGAGGATTTCGCGGTGCGCGCCAGCGCGGCCGCCGGCGTCGTGACCGTCTCCCACGCCAACGCGCGGCATATCGAGCGGAACTTCGGAGTTCCCGCGGCGCGCCTCACGGTGATTCCCTGCGGCATCGACACGGAGCGATTCCGCCCGGCGCCGGGCCCCAGGCCCGAGCCCCGGCGAATCCTCTGCGTCGCGAGGCTAGTCAAGGTGAAGAACCACGAGCTGCTCCTTCGGGCCTGCGCCCTCTTGAGGGACCGCGGGCGCGAGTTTCGATGCGTCCTGGTTGGAGACGGCGCCGAGCGCGGTGAGCTCGAAGCCCGGCGAGCCGGGCTCCGCCTGGTTGATGTCGTCGAAATGAGTGGCGCCGCCTCGAGGGAGGAGGTGCTCGAGCGCTGGCGCGAGGCGGCGATCGGAGTCCTGACGAGCTCGAGCGAAGGAATGCCCGTCGCGCTGATGGAGGCGGCGGCTTGCGGGGTCCCGGTCGTGGCCACGGCCGTTGGCGGCGTGACGGAGCTCGTCGAGCACGGCAGAACGGGACTCCTGGTGCCGGCCGGGGACGCCCCCGCTCTGGCGGCGGCGCTCGAAAGGCTCCTCACCGAACCGGAGACCGCCCGCGAAATGGGCCTCGCCGGCCGCCGCCGGGCTGAGGAGCTCTTCTCCGTTCGCCGAGAAGTAGACGCTCTCCTCGCCCTGTGGGACCAGGTTGTCGACCGGAGGCAGACGGCGTGAGCTCCGCCATTCTCGACCGGTTCGACGCCGCGGCCGACGCCGCGCTGCCGACTCTCGCGCTGGCCCTCGATCCGGAAGTCGCCCGGCGCGAGTTTCTCCGCCTGCCCCGGCTGTCGAGACGTCCCGGAGGCCGCCTGCGAGTCGCGGCCATCCGCGTGACGCGGCACAAGCCGGGGAGACGCTGTCTCGTCGAATACGATCTCGAGGTCGAACGGGAAGGCGGGGTCGAGGCCTTCACGGTCATCGGCAAGGTCCGCGTGCACCGATTCGGAAAGTCCGGCCACCGGCTGCTCTCCGCGCTCTGGCGGGCCGGCTTCGACGAGAGAAGCCCCGACGGAATCTCCGTTCCCGAGCCGATCGGCGTCGTCCCGGCCTTTCGCATGTGGATGCAGCGAAAGGCGTCGGGACGACCCGTCTCGCAGCTTCTGAAACCGGGCGAAACGGCGCTCGCGCGGCGCATCGCCGAGGCGGCTCGCAAGCTCCATCTCTGCCGCGTTCCGGCCGAGAGCCGGCATGGGATGGCCGATGAGCTTCGTATCCTGGGCGAGTGCCTCGAGAAGGCGGCCCGCTCCGAGCCGCGCTGGCGGAGCCGTTGCATGCGACTGCAGAGAGCCGGGGAGCGCCTTGGGGACGCTGTCGCCGGGCGTCCGCCGGCCGGAATCCATCGCGACTTCTACGCCGATCAGGTCCTGGTTGACGGAGACCGCCTGGTGATCCTGGACTTCGATCTCTACTGCACGGGCGACCCCGGACTCGATCCCGGGAACTTTCTCGGGCACGTGACCGAGCAGGCTCTTCGCACGCGTGGCGACCCGTGCGCCCTGGCCGACTTCGAAGAGGCTCTCGAAGAACGTTTCATCGAGCTTTCGGGCGAATCGGCGCGCGCCTCGCTCAAGGCCTATGCCGCCTTGACGCTGGCTCGGCACGTCTATCTCTCGATGCTCTTTCCCGAGCGGCGCCCGCTGACGCAAGACCTCCTGAGCCTTTCCGAGGAACGGGTGTCGGCGTGCCTTCTCCCGGGGACCTCTCGATGATGAGCGTTGCCGAAAAGAAGGGCGGCCGGCTCGCTCAGATCGTCCGGCATCAGCTCGCCGGCTCGAAGTGGAGCCTCGCGTGGGCAGGCACCTGCACGCTCGGACTGGTTCTTTCCGAGCTTGCCCGACCCTGGCCCCTGAAGGTCATCTTCGACAACATCCTGCTCGGCAAGCCGCTCCCGAGGTCGATGTCGTTTCTTCACGGGCTGCTTCAGCTCGGCAAGACGGCCTCGATCGTCGCGGTGTCGAGCTTGATCGTGGCAATCGCTCTGCTCCGCGGGGTCTTCGCCTATTCCCAGGTTCACGTCACCGCCCGCCTCGGCAACCAGATGGTCCACAGGTTGAGGAAAGAGCTCTTCGGGCACCTCCAGCGCCTCTCGCTCTCGTTCCACAGCCGCGCCCGTGCGGGCGAGCTCCTGACCAGGATCGCCAGCGACACGAACGCATTGAAGGACATCTTCTCGGAGTCGATCGTGACCGTCTTCTCGCAGCTGCTGACGCTCGCCGCGATGGTGGTCATTCTGTTTCTGCTCGACTGGCGCCTGACCCTGGTCGTCCTCGCCACCGTGCCTGTCCTCGGAGCCAACCTCTTTGCCCTCTACCGCAAGGCGCGAGGCATCGCCCGACAGCAGCGGAAGAAGGAGGAGACGATCGCCGGCCGCATCAGCGAGGTCCTGTCCAGCGTGCCGCTCGTTCAGGCCTTCGGGCGGGAGAGGTACGAGGAGCAGCGCTTCGGAACCGAGAGCGCGGCCTACCTGGAAGAGAGCATCCGCAACGACCGGATCGAGGCGGCTTCGGCGCGAGCCGTCGAGGTGATCAGCGCCACCGGGACTTGGATCGTCGTGCTCTTTGGCTCGCTCGCGGTTCTGCGGGGGAACCTGACGATTGGGGTCATTCTCGTCTTCGTCTCGTACCTGAACGGAATGTACCGGCCCATCCGCAACCTCGCGAAGCTCTCGACGCAGCTCTCCAAGGCGTCGGTCAGCGCCGGTCGGATCGCGGAGATCCTCGAGCGAGAACCCGAGATCCGAGACGCCCCGGATGCCGTCGAAGCGCGCGGCTTTCTCGGCGAAATCGTCTTCGACCGTGTGTCCTTCGGCTACGAAGGGGAGGAGACCCTTCGGGGGGTCTCGTTTCGAATCGTGGCCGGAGAGAGGGTGGCCGTCGTGGGCGCCTCGGGAGTCGGCAAGTCCACGCTGGTGAGCCTGATCCTGCGTCTCTACGAGCCGCTGGAAGGGAGCATCTCGATCGACGGCGTGGACATTCGCCGGTTCACGCGGGAATCGCTGCGCCGCGAGATCGGCCTCGTTCTGCAGGGCTCCATCCTCTTCGGGACGAGCGTCAAGGAGAACATCGCCTACGGCAAGCTCGACGCGACGATGGAGGAGATCGTAGCGGCCGCAAAGGCCGCCAACGCGGACGAGTTCATCGAAGAACTCCCGGAGGGCTACGACACCATTCTGGGGGAGCGCGGCTCGACTCTCTCCGGCGGCCAGCGGCAGAGGCTTGCGATCGCGCGCGCTCTCGTCCGACGGGCGTCGATTCTCCTGCTGGACGAGCCCATGACGGGCCTGGACGTGGCTGCGGAGGCGAAGCTGAATGAAGCACTCGATCGCCTCATGGCCGGCAAGACCTGCATTCTCATCACCCACGACCTGAAGGCCGCAGCCGGAGCGGATCGCGTCCTTCTCCTGGAAGCGGGGCGAATCGCCGACTCCGGAACGCACGACGAACTCCTCTCGCGCAGCCCGCTGTACCGACGCCTCTTCGAACTGGCCGATGCGGCCCGGCTCGCCGCTTCCGAGAGCTAGCTGGTCAGGTCAGCGCGGGCGCCGGGGCCTGGGGCCTTCCCATGACACGCCCCACGATCTTCTCCAGAAGGCGGCTGGTCTCCGAGAGCGGGTACCGGGACAAGCAACGCTCCCGAGCCCGACGGCCCATGGCCTGACTCTCCTCGGGATGGTCGAGGACGTCGGAGATCGAATCGACCAGCGCCTCCACGTCTCCGGGAGGGGTGAGCCGCCCGCACCCCTCGAGCACGATCGGAAGATCGGAAACCGCGCTCGCGACGATCGGCCGCGCGGCCGCCATGGCGTCGAAGACTTTCATCGGCATCTGGTAGTCCGCGGCCTCACTTGCCAGCTGCGGGATCGCGATGGCATTCGCCGCCACCAGCAGCGGCGGAAGGTCGCCGTAGGGCAGGAGAGGGATGCGGTGAAAACTGAGTCCGTCCCACTCGGGTCCCGCAAGGTCGGTGGAGCGGCAGGCTACCGCGAGCTGCGCGCCGGGAATGCGCGCTACCGCGAGCGCCAGTTCCTTCAATCCCTTGTGCCCACGCGGGGTCCCGGCGAAGAGGACCGTCGGGCCCGTGAAGCCGAAGGCGCGGCGTGCCTTGTCGCGGTCGACCTTGGCCGGATCGAAAAGGTCGGTGTCCACGCCGTGGTAAACGACCTCTCCATGGAATCGGCGGGCGAGCGCGGTCGAAGACGCGGTCACGGCTGCGGCGGCCCCCGCGGCGCGGGAGAGAAGCGAGACATACACCATGGATCCGGGGCGGGAGAGGTCCGTCGTGAGAGGATCCTCGCTCCAGGTCGAGCGGGGAGCGAGGGCCGCCTCCAGATCGTCGACGTCCAGGATCACCGCCGCCCCGCGTTTCTCTGCCGCCACGAGAGCCGCGCCGAACGAAGCAAGGTGCGGTTTGACGGCGATGAGGACGTCGCCGTCGGCTCGCTCCACCAGCTCGACGAATCTGGGGAAGAAATCCGGGAATCGCCTCTTCTTGACCGAGACGATCGGGATATCCCGCGGAAGCGCGGCCCATGGTCCTGCCCTCGCCACGGGGCCGATAAGAGTGACGTCGGCGAAGCGAGATGCCGCCTGCGCGAGCCGGTGTGCGCGCATCGCCGCATTCGAGGAAAGGTTGTGCGTCAAGACCGTGATTCTCATGGGAGCCGCCGGAGCGCCTCCGCGGCGAGACGCGGGACGAGGTGCGCCTCCTCGGGCCAGAGCTCGATGAGACCGTGCGCGATCCGCACCAGAGCCGCCGCGATGTGGAAATCGAGCCGGGGTGCGAGTTTCACCTCGGGTCGCAGACCTTCGTAAGTTCTCACGGCGTGATCGAGGACTCGCCAGTCATCGATGCCGGATCGGAGCCCTCTCGCCCACCACCAGGTCCCGAAGTATGCGACGTCGCGCGCCGGATCGGCGAGCTGGAGCCGATCCCAGTCGATGAGGACATGCCGCCCGATGCTGACCAGGACGTTCCTCGCCGAAAAGTCTCCGTGACAGGGGACGAGCTCGGCATCTCGCGGACGGCTCGCCTCCAGAGTCTCGGCGACCCGAGTAAGATCCAAACCGAAATGCGGGGCGAGGACCCGGACGCGCTCGACCTTGCGCCGCACGGACCCAACGAGCTTCTTCGCGTTCCGCAGCCGCGGTGCGGCGACGCCGGAGCGATGCAGATCCGCGGCGAGGCGCATCGCGGGCTCCAGGTGTTCCTCCACTGTTCCGAGCTCGAGGAGGGTTTGCCCTTCGAGGCGCTCCATGACGAGAGCTGCCTGATCGGCCTCGGGAAGGGGAAGATACTCGATCGGCTTCGGCAGGCCGGGGGGCCGACGGCCTTGTCCGAAGGAGGAGCGCCAGAGGACGGTCATGTTCCGGAAGGCGGTCTCACCCGCGGAGCCTGGATAGACCTTGACGAGAACGGCGGAACCGTCGGCGGCGATCATCGGGAAGACATCGCGGTCCGGACGCCCAACGGGGAACGGGGTGAAGCCTTCGAGCTTGGGCACGTAGCCGTGGCTGCCCAATACCTCGAGCACGCTCACGGCCCCATGTGCGTTACGCGCTACCGAAGCGCCGGGCTGACCGGCCTTCGTGAAGCCGCCAGGACCTGGACGACCAGCACAAGGATCCCGACGTCGCGGAGGAGCACCCACCTCATGTCGGAGAGCTGCTCCTCGCGGGTCTTCCCCGCGGCGTGAACGTCGAAGCAGCCGCAGTCCACGGCGTGGCCGCGGGCCAGGTTGACGCCGATCGCGACGAGAAAGACCAGGAGCAGCAGGCCGCAGACGACCGCCGCCTCCCGACGCCACACGCCCAGGATCAGCGCAAGCCCCGCCAGGATCTCCACCCAGGGCATGACGAGCGCCATCGCGTTGACGACGGCGCCCGGCACCAGCCGGTAGTTGTAGATCATGTGGGCGAAGGAGGGAGGATCGGTGATCTTCGGCAGCGCGGCGAGGAGGAAGATCGCGCCCAGGCCGATCTGGACGCGGACCGTCAGCCACGGGCTGGTCAGCCAGCTCACGGGTTCGCGCCCTTCGTCACCGGGAGCCCGCGCTTGCTCCATCCGGGGAACCCGTCCTTGTAGATGTAGAGCGCGTTGAACCCGACCATGTAGAGCTTCTCGGCGAGCATGTGCGAGTCCTCGCAGTCGCCGCCGCTGCAGTAGATGACGATCGGCGCGTTCTGGTCGAGACCCTCGTCGAAGAAGGCTTTGACGCGGCCGTCGATGTCCGACTCCCAGACGGGGAAGCTCCTCGCGCCCGGGATGTGCCCCTCGGCGTAGACGGAGCTGCGCCGCGCGTCGAGGAAGAGCCGGCCCTCCTTGTGGAGAGCTTCGGCGTCGTCGCCCCCGATCTCGACGGAGGCCTTGTCGGGGTGAGCGGGGAACCGCGCCGAGGCGCCCATCGCCGCCGCCGGGGCGCTCCCCGTCGCCGCCGCGGGCGCCGGCGCCGCCGAAGAAGGAGAGGAAGGCCGTGACTCCGAGGAGGACGGAACGGGAGCGGACGTGTCGAGCGCTCGCGCGTAGATCCCGACCCAGGGAAGCTTCCTTTCCTTGGAGGCGGCCAGGTTCGCCGCCGCCGCGCACACGATCGCGAGCACGACCAGGATCGCGATCCTTCCCCACACGACTCGCCGATTCATGTGCCCCGGCTAACAGGGGGACGCCCGCGATTATTCACGGGGAAAGTGCCGGGGCCCCGGCGGCCGTTACCGCGACGGGCCCTTGGGGAAGAGGACCTTGTCCGGGGCCTGGTTCAAGCGCTCGAGGAGAGCCTTGACGAGCTCGGTCTTGACACGCCCGGCGTGCTTGGGCAGCACGAGGTAGCGCACCATCACCTCGATCCACGTGTTCTCGCTGGGCCGAAAGACCACCTCGGGCTTGTCGTTGACGGAGAGCTCGTCCACCGGGGTCTTCGCAAGCAGGTCGCGGAAGACCGCGACGCGCTTGGCCATGAGCTCCCCGCGGTGCTCTTCGACGACCTCCTTCATCGTCTTCGCGACGAACTCGAGGTCGCTCTCATACGCGATGTTGAACTTGATCTCGTTCCAGACGTAGGGAAAGAGCGGCCAGGAGTAGTTGTAGACCATCGAGGACAGGACCTTCGAGTTGGGGAACTTGATGATCCGGCCGCTCGGGTGGTCCGTCGAGAGGTACTGGCCGCCGAACTCCCAGAGTGTCGTGTCCAGGTAGTTGACCTCGATGACGTCGCCGGTGGCGTCGTCGATCTTGACGCGGTCGCCGACGCGATACGGCGCCCGGGCGAGGATGTAGATCCACCCGAAGAAGCTCGTCATCGGCGTCTGCACCGCCAAGCCGACGATGATCGAGACGACGCCGAGGGAGACGAGGCCCGTGTAGAAGTTTCCGAAGAGCGCGGTCCCGGCGCCGCCGAGGATCAGGACGCCGGTAACGAGGCGGATGACCCTCGTGATGTTGTAACGCGACACGGGGCTCGTAATCTTCGGGATCGCGAAGGTCTCGACCAGCCGCTCGGCGAGCAGAAGTCCGACCAGGATCAACGCGGCAAGGGGGACACGGCGCGTGAGGCTGTCGCTCCATCCCGGAAGAGTGACGACCTCCTTGAGAACCAGCAGCCAGAAGGCGCCGAGCAAAACGAAGAGGCCCCCCAGGATCCCCACCCAGACGAGGTTGCGCCGGTGCGTCGCAGACTTCGGCGAGGCTTCCGGCGGCGCCGCCTGCGCGAGCGCCTTCTTGACCTCATCCTTCTTCTGACGATGCTCGACGGCTTGCTCCGACTGCTTCATGGCTCTCCACCGGTGGACGATGCAATCCCTGTGCGCAGAAAAACGGCTGTCCAGGCCGTCCCCAGGAGGCCCAGCGCGGCCGCTGCGAGGAACGTCCAGGCAGGGCCGATCGTCCAGAGCGCGCCGCCTATCGCCGCGGCGCCCGCGACCGCGAACCCGCGGATCGTGTAGTAGAGGCCGACGGTCCTTCCGCGCGCCGAAGGCTCCGAGAGGTCCACGATCAGCGACTTTCTTGCGGGCTCGCCGATCTCGCGCAGGCCGCCGACGACGTACGCGATGAGCAGCACGGGAAACGAGCGCGACAGGAAGACGGCGAGCGGGAAAAGGGTGAAGAAAACGTACGTCGCCAGGACGAACGGCTTCTTCTCAGCCCTTTCCGCGAGGACGGCCGCCGGGAAGTACGACAGGACGGCCGAGGCCGTCATGACCGACGTCAGCAACCCGAACTGGACCGGCGTGATCCGCACCACCTCGATTGCCCAGATCACCAGGAACACGTCCGGCAGCCCCTCGCAGAGGCGCACGAGACAATCCGCGATGAGAAGCTGCCGAAGTGGAGCGGGAAGCCTCCTCCCTCTCCCGGCACGGGGGGGATCGGGGGGTTTCCCCCCGCTAACTTCGGCGGGTTGCGGTGAGGGGCGCTCTCTCGCCCCCCGCCGAAGAGGGAACAGCATGAAGATCGCCAGCACCGCGGAGATCGCAAACCCGGCCCTCATTCCCTGGCGCATTCCCATCCGCTCGAGAAGCAGGCCGCCGAGAGGCGGCGCCACGACGATCGGGATCCGCTTCACGATCGCCTGCGCCGTGAACCCCACGATCCGCCTACCGCTCGGCAGCTCCTCGCCGATCATCGCGAACGTCGCCGGAAGCCCCAGCGAAGCCCACGCCCGGACCAGCAGCAATCCCACGAACACGCCGGCGATGGACGGCCAGGCGAGATACACGAGGATCCCCGCCGCCGTGAGCGCTCCGAAGACCGTCAGGGACTTCGCCGAGCCCAGGCGGTCCGTCAACGCGCCTCCGGGATACGCGTAAGCCGCGTCGAGGAAGTCCCGCAAGGCGCCGAACGCGCCGACCGCCAGCGCCGATGCGCCCAGGACGCGCAGGTACTCGGGCAGGTACCGCGACCACAGCTCTTCCCCGAAGCCGTAGACGAAGAGGGCCGAGGCGAGCGAGGCTGCCCGCCCTTCCAGGCCGAGTCGGCGGCGCCAGGCGGCGGCCGGGGTCACGCGCTGGCTTCTATCAGTTGCTATACACCTATGTCAATTGATAGAGTTCACCTCCGAAGGAGGGTTCCCGTGCCCGCGAACCCGGCCGCCAGCCCGCGCCGCCGCTTGCTGCTCCTGAGCAGCTCCAGGATCCACGGAAGCGGTTACCTCGAGTACGCCGAGGCGAAGGTCCGCTCGTTTCTCGCCGGCACGACCCGGATCCTCTTCGTCCCGTACGCGCTGTTCGACCGGGACGCCTACGCCGAGCAGGCGCGCGCCCGCTTCGAGAAGATGGGGATCGCCCTGGACTCGATCCACCGCGCGAAGGACCCTCGTTCGGCGATCCTCGAGGCCCCGGCGGTCTTCATCGGCGGCGGCAACACGTTCCGGCTCCTGAAGAACCTGCAGGAGCTGTCCCTGCTCGACGCGATCCGCGGCCGGGTGGCGGACGGGATGCCCTACATGGGGTCGAGCGCCGGGTCGATCGTCTCCTGCCCGACGATCCGAACGACCAACGACATGCCGATCGTGGCGCCGAAGTCGCTCGAGGCGCTCGGCCTCGTCTCCTTCCAGATCAACGGGCACTACCTCGATCCCGACCCGCGCTCCACGCACATGGGAGAGACCCGCGAGGTCCGGCTGCTCCAGTTCCACGAGGAGAACGAGGCCCCGGTCGTCGGCCTGCGGGAAGGCGCAATGCTGCGGGTGGAGGGTCGCCAGGTGCTCCTCGAGGGCGTCGCGTCCGCCCGGATCTTCCGCCGCGGGCGCGAGCGGCTCGACATCGCCCCCGAGGCGGTGTTGAACGAATACCTCGATCCGGAAGCCGCCGGATGAATCCGAAGGGAACTCTTCTCTTTACCCGCAGCGACGTCGCCGCGCTCCTGGACCTGGGGGAATGCATCGAGGCGGTCGAAGAGGCCTTCCGGCTCCTCGGCGAAGGACGTATCGAGCCGGCCCGGACCCTCGGTTTCGCCGAGACGGGCGGAGGCTTCCACATCAAGGCCGGGTCGCTTCCGCTCGGACCGCGCCGCTACTTCGCGGCGAAGCTCAACGGCAACTTCCCGGAGAACCCCCGGCGGCTCGGACTTCCGGCGATCCAGGGCGCCGTCCTCCTCTGCGACGCCGCCAACGGTTATCCCCTCGCGATCTTCGACTCGATCGAGATCACCATCCGCCGCACCGGCGCCGCGACCGCCGTCGCCGCGAAGTACCTGGCCCGCGAGGACGCCCGCACGGCGGCGATCTTCGGATGCGGAAACCAGGGACGGATCCAGCTCGCCGCGGTGTCGCGAGTCCGGAGGCTCGACCGCGCGCGGGCCTTCGACCTCGACCGGGACGCGGCGGCGGCCTTCGCCGAGACTATGTCCGGCGAGCTGGGAATCCCCGTCGAGGCCGCGGCGGACCCCGCCGAGGCCGCGCTCTCGAGCGACATCGTCGTCACGTGCACGCCCTCGCGAAAACCGTTCCTCCGCGCCGACGACATCCGACCGGGAACGTTCGTGGCGGCGGTCGGCGCCGACAGCCCGGACAAGCAGGAGCTCGACCCCGCGATCCTCGCGGCCGCGACGGTGGTCGCGGACAACCTCGATCAGTGCGCTTCGATCGGCGAGCTCCACCACGCCCTGGACGCGGGCTTGATCTCGAAATCGGCCGTCCACGCGGAGCTTTCCGATCTCGCGGCGGGGCGCAACCGCGGACGCTCTTCCCCGGAAGAGATCACTCTCTTCGATAGCACCGGCACCGCGCTTCAGGATGCCGCCGCCGCCGCGCGGATCTACGAGAAGGCTTCCCGCGAGGGCTGGCATCGGACGCTCGATCTCGCCGGTTGACGCTTCCGGCCTGGAATATGCTGGGCGCTCACGTGGAGCGCGTTTCGAATCGAGAGTCACATTCGATGTGGACCCTCAACCCCCTGACCCATTCGGCCGACCGCCGCCGGGCGCAGCGTCGCACGGGAGTCGGCCGGCGGACCCACGGCGACCGGCGCGTCTCGCCGGCGCCTCCGACGCCCCTGCCGGAACGGTGGCCGCCAAGGCAGTGTGAGCGCCGCATGGGCAAACGGCGTGTCCTCGCCGACCGCCGCTCACCCGAATCTCCCACTCCCCTCCCTTAGCACTCGCTCCAACCGGCCCGGCCCTTGCACCGTTTTCGGTGTGGGAAGACTCCGGCTCCTTTTGCCTCTCGCGCTCGCGCTTTCCACGGCCTGCACGACCGTGGATAAGACCCTCGAGCGCGCGCGGATCCCCTGCGGGCTCTACCGGTGGCGAATCAAGACGCTGTCGGACCCCGACGCCAATGCGATTCGATGGAAGCCGATCGACACGACCATCAAGAACCTCGTGACGATGACCTCGCCTCCAATGTTCGACCGGCGCCGGCGAAACGCCAACGAGTTCTATGTCTACCGCGTCCGCGCGGTCCTGTCACACATCCACGGCAACCTCGACCAGGACCTGCACCTGACGCTGCGCGATCCGGACGACCCGAAGGCGAGCCTCGTCGCGGAGGTTCCCAATCCCTCCTGCACCCGGGTCAACGACCACGACCCCGCCTTCGCGACGGTGCGCGTGACCGCCCGGACGCTGCGCGAACGGCGCGCGGGAACCCTCGTTGAGGTCACCGGCGTGGGCTTCTTCGACCGGTTGCACCGGGCCCGCGGCGGCGCGAAGAACCGCTTCGAGCTCCACCCCGTCATCAGCCTCCGCGCCATCGAGCCCGGCGCCGAAAGACAGGCTTCCCACGGGAGGCCGTAATCGATGGGGCCGCGCCGTCCCCGTCAAGTCGTTCGATTCCGGCGACAGCAACCTCGACATCCACATGATGCAGGCCGTCCGCGGGGGCGAGTTCCCGATGTTCACCGTCCGAACCCGCCTGCCCCAGGAAGCCTCCGCCTCCGCTACGATCCAGGCCGATCTCGAGATCCAGCTCGCCCGCCAGACAGCGACCTACAGGCAGGTCCCCTTCGAGCGCGCAGCGAAGAAATAGCCTTCCTCGGTGTCGGCGACCAGCCTTTTTGACCTCGGCCTTCTTTTCGAAGCTGCAACGCCAGGATCGGCTTTCCGTTCCTCTTGTCTCGTCCCGCGCGTCGGTCCAGGTGTAGAAGGCGGACATCTCGAAGGGTCCGCCGGTTCGCGTCTGGAAGCCTGCGGTCACGCCGTCGTACCAGGAGTTGCCGAGGCCGCGTCGACGACGATGCTCGCCCGGTTCTGAATCCGAGGGAAATGGCTCCTCAGGTAGGATTTGAACCCACGCACGCTCTAGAACCAGACCTCAAGGGCATCCGCACTTATCCGCTGCGTTCAACCCTTGACCAAGTCCACGCTTGCTTGATGATGACCACTGTGCACACGGTTTCGATCGTTGCGAAGAACACATATGCTGGAAAAATGGGGTCCCGATAGTCACCGTTGGTCAGAGGCAGGACGAAGGTCAGGAAAGCGTTTACAAGGGTCAGAATGCTGCCCGCGATGATATTTGCCAGCCGGTTCGCTCTAAACGGAAGCAGTCGACACGCCAGAATCATGGCGATGGGTATTTCCATCAAGACCGCCGAACCCAGCAGAGCCCATTGCGTAGAATGTCTACTACTTGTTTCGGGGAGATTCCGCCAAGATCTCGACAACCAGTCTCGGCAACGAAAGGAAGCGCAAACATGAGTCGGTCTCGAGGAGGCGTCCGTCTGCTCCTGGTCCCATTCGGTCTTGCCGCCGCGTTACTGGCCGGCATGACGAACGCCCTGTTGGGAACCTGC
>Ga0126379_10000562_pt1 | contig 20771 bp, 21 predicted proteins | sample PanSoiMetPlot_24_FD_92640 | JGI IMG/M metagenome (GOLD analysis project Ga0126379, IMG submission 92640) | Tropical forest soil microbial communities from Panama - MetaG Plot_24 | ecosystem: Environmental > Terrestrial > Soil > Tropical forest > Bulk soil | place: Panama | collected 2016-02-17
CACATCCTGGATCGTGGCGCCGGGGCAGCACACGATCCAGCTCAGTGCAGTGGATCGCGTCGGACATGCATCAGCGTCCGTCGACGTGACTTTCAATGCGAGCTGCGACGGCGGCACGACGACGGATGGCGGCGGAGGCGGCGGTGGAGGGAGCGCCGGAGGGGGCGGAAGCATTCCTCCGGAACCACAACAAACCTCCTGCGGTTGCGGCGCCGGAGTCTCCGGAGTGATCGCGCTGGGTGGTTTGGCGATGATCCTCAGGGCGCGCAGGCAAAAGCACACCAGCGATTCACCGACGCGACGGGTTTAGGCGGCCTGATCCACACAGGATCGACAGGGCCACAAACCAGGCCGCTCCTCCCTCGAAAATCAGGCCCGAAAACCAAGCGCCGTCGAGCTTCGTACTGGTGGGGCGGGCGGCGGTTTTGGCGCGGCGAAGTGGCCAGAAATCCGAGCATTCCGAGCTGTCCTGCCCTATGGAAGACAACTCGGGTAGTCTAGGCGGACCACGGTCGCCGAGGAGGATAGCGGGCAGACAGCGTTGGGCAGTTGATTTTCGCTGAACTCGAGTGAATCAATTTTCGCGGCCGGCGTTGGATTCTGTGCCAAACGATTCCTATGACTTTACCGCTGATTCTGGCCCAGGCAGCTCCGCAATCTCAGGGCTGGCTTACCACGAAACTGCTGAGCATCACCCTCTCGAGCGCCGAATGGGTCCTCTGGATCCTCGCTTGCCTGTCGGTGCTGTCGATCGCGCTGATGCTGGAGCGGCTCGCCTATTTCTCGTCCCATCGATTGCCCGATTCCGCATCGTTGGCCGGACAGCTCGCGCGCGGAGAGTTCGAAGCGGTCAGGCGGGCGATCGGGCAAAGGAAGGGAATGGAGGCGTCGGTCATTCGCGACGCCCTGGCCGCGATTCCACAAGGGCCGGACACCGTTGAGCAAGTAATTGCCTCGGCGATCGCCCGCGAGCGCCCGCAGTACGAGCGATCGCTCTCTTTCCTGGGCACGCTGGGCAACAACGCGCCCTTCATCGGGCTGTTCGGGACGGTTCTCGGGATAATAAAAGCCTTCCATGACCTCGGCCGAACGGTCATCCGCGGCTCCGCGATTCAGCAGACGGTGATGACCGGAATCTCGGAGGCGCTCGTCGCCACCGCGGTCGGCCTGGCGGTCGCGATCCCCGCGGTGGTCGCCTTCAACGCGTTCAATCGATGGCTGAAGACGATGACTGCGCGCACGGAGACCCTTGGGCACGCGCTCGTCGGTCAGCTTCGGGCGCAAGAAGGCAGTGGGCGAGCCGGGCTTAGAAGCTCGGAGCTGCCGATTCGCGAGGTTCGTTAGATGGCATTCGCGGTCCAGAACGGCGACGAGGAAATCACCGGGATCAATGTTACCCCGTTGGTGGACATCGTCCTCGTGCTCTTGATCATCTTCATGGTCACCGCCAACTTCATCGTCCGCGAGACGTTGGAGGTGGATCTTCCGCGCGCGGCGCACGGCGGCGAGACGCTTCAAGGCTTGGTCAACGTGGTGCTCGATAAGGATGGACGCATCTTTTTCGACGGGGCCGAGGTAACGGAGGGCGATCTGTTGCAGCGCGTCGCCGAATCGGTGGCGAAGGATTCCCAGACGCGCGCGGTGATCAGCGCCGACCAGGCCTTGAATTACGGCCGCGTAATGCACTTGATCGACGAGATCAAAGGACAGGGCATCGCGAAGTTCGCGCTCAACATTCAGAAGGACGCCTCGCCGGTGCGTTCGCCGTAGGCTCACGCCGTGGAACCGCTTCTTGCTCGCCTCGCCTGTCGCCGCGCCATCGTGCCGATGTTCGTCGCATGTTCGCTCGCTCTGCATGGCGGAGGATTCGCAGTGATGAGCCAGGTGGCGCGCCGAGGCCAGGCGGAGGCAGCCCAACCGAACCCGCCTCTGGAATTGGTAATGGTCGAGGTGGAGAGCCCAAAGCCGGCGCCGGAAGAGATGAAGGAGGCGGCGCCGAGGCCCATGCCAAAGCCGCCGATCAAGGTCGCCTCGGTGAAGCGGTTCAAGCGGAAAGAAAATGTCCCACCGCCCCCGAATGAGCCTCCTCCGGCCGAGGAGCCGCCCCGGCAAGCGCCACTCGTCGTCGGGATGACGATGTCGTCGACCACGACAGGGGGTGCGTACGCGGCCCCGGTCGGAAATACGCTCTACGGCAAGGCGGAGCCTCAGGCTCAGGCGCCGCAGGACGTCAAGCCGTATTCAGCGCCCCGGTACGTTCCCATCTACCAGGTGGATTCGCCGCCGGCGGTGTTATTGGAAACGAAAATTCCCTACCCCGAAGGCGCTCGACGGGAGGGAATCGAGGGCACGGTACTGCTCTCCATCGTCGTCGATGTCGACGGGAATGTCACCAACGCCAAAGTGCTGGCCGGCCCCGGGCACGGTTTGAACGAAGCGGCGCGCGATGCGATCGTCAAGTTCCGATTCAAGCCCGCGATCAAGTCGGGACAGCCGGTCTCAACGGAGATGAAGTACAAGTACACGTTCTTTCTGAATTGACGCCATCCGCGTCCAATTGAGCGCCGTCGAACAGCGCTCGCCCATCGGCGACCAGATTGATATGCAGCCTGTGCCTGGGAAAGGGGCTGCTCATGCTCTGTGCGCTTCAACTCGTTTTGGCCGCCGCGGTGACGGCATCGCCCTCGTCCACTCCTTCGACAACACCCGACACCTACCAAATGCCTCCGGACGAGATCGCGAAGCTCGCCGACGCTCCGCTCACTCCATCCATGCTCTTCGGACCCGATCAGGATTGGGTGTTGTTCGAGCAGAATCCCACGCTTCTTCCGATCGCAGACGTCGCCCAGCCGGAGCTAAAGCTCGCCGGGATCCGCTTCAATCCGCAGAACAACGCTCTGACGCGACAGCCCTATGCGCACAAGCTCTGGCTGTTCCAAATCTCGACCCGCGCCGAACGACCGATCAGCGGATTGCCGAGCGGGCTGAAGATGCGCTGGGCCCGATGGTCACCGGATGGCAAACGCCTGGCCTTCGCGCACAGCGCGGACAACGCGCTTGAGCTCTGGGTGATCGATGTCTCGACCGCCAGCGCGAGCAGACTTCCCAACGTGCAGCTCAATGGCGTGCAGGCGTGGCCCTTTCACTGGCTCTCGGACAGTCAGAGCCTGATCTGTCGAACCATTCCCGCGGAGCGGGGCCCAGTGCCGCGTCAGCCGCAGACTCCCGCCGGACCCGTCATCGACCAGAGCACCGAAGGTCGCAAGTCGCCGACTCGCACTTACCAGGACCTGCTGAAGAGCCCGTACGACGCCGAGCTTTTCGCGTATTACGCCAACGCGCAGGTTCGACGGGTTTATCTCGACGGGCGCAACGAGGCCTTGGGCAAACCGGCGATGATCTTTAGCGCCGATCCTTCGCCCGACGGCAAGTACCTCCTCGTTGAATCATTCCATCGCCCCTTTTCGTACCTCGTCCCTTGGGAGCGTTTCCCGCGCTCGGTGGAAATCTGGACTTCGGACGGAAGCCGCTTGCGCACATTGGCCGACCTGCCGCTGGCGGATCAGGTGCCGATCAACTTCGATGCCGTTGCCCCCGGTCCCCGGCACTTCGGCTGGCGCGCTGATTCAGCAGCCACGGTGTTCTGGGTGGAGGCTCAAGACGGAGGAGACCCGAGGGTAGAAGCGCCGATTCGGGACCGCCTGTTCACGCTCGCAGCTCCTTTCGCTGGCGACGCAGTCGCGCTCGCATCCCTCGAGATGCGATTCCGCGAGGTGCAGTGGGGAACCGATGAGTTGGCGCTGATGGTCGAAGGCCGGTGGAAGGATCGCCGCACTCGCACCTGGAGATTTTCTCCGAGCTCGCCGTCGACCAAGCCCCAGCTGGTCTTCGATCGCTCGAGCGAGGACCGCTACCGAGATCCGGGCAGACCCGCGACCCGCCTGACGCCGAGTGGAACGCTCGTTCTTCGCATTGCAGACCAGGGTCGGACCCTTTTCCTGCTCGGGCCGGGAGCATCGCCGGAGGGAGATCGACCGTTCCTCGACCGTTTCGATTTAACGACTCTGAAGGCGCGACGGCTTTGGCAATCGCAGGCCCCGTACTACGAGCAGGCGATCCATCTCTTCGACGATGGGGAGCGCGTTTTCACACACCGGGAAGCCGTCGCCGAGCCGCCCAACTACTACCTGCGCGACCTGCGCAAGAAGACGATGCAGGCGCTCACCCGATTCCCCCACCCGTCCCCGCAGCTCTCCAAGGTGAAGAAGGAGCTGGTCCACTACCAGAGAAGCGATGGCGTGAAGCTCAGCGCAACTTTGTACCTGCCCATCAACTACTCTCGTCAAAACGGCCCGCCGCCGATGCTGATGTGGGCCTACCCGCACGAGTTCAAGACTGCGGACGCGGCGGGTCAGGTTACGACCTCCCCTTATCGGTTCGTCCGCGTCGGACCGATGTCGCCCTTGCCCTGGTTGGTGCGCGGCTACGCCATTTTCGATGATCCGTCGTTTCCTGTGCTCGGCGAGGGAGAGAAGGAAGCCAATGACACCTATGTCCGGCAGTTGGTCGAGGATGCCAAGGCGGCCGTCGAGGAGGTCGTGCGACGCGGCGTTGCCGACCGCAATCGAATCGCCATCGGAGGTCACTCCTATGGCGCCTTCACCACCGCCAATCTGCTCGCCCACACAGATTTGTTCCGGGCGGGAATCGCGCGGAGCGGCGCATACAATCGAACGCTGACGCCCTTTGGGTTCCAGAGGGAAGAGCGCACGTTCTGGGACGCGCCCGAGCTTTACGTCGCCATGTCTCCTTTCACCTATGCGAACAAAATCGATCATCCGCTGCTGATGATCCACGGCATGGAGGACGACAACCAAGGCACCTTCCCGCTGCAAAGCGAGCGCCTGTTCCAGGCGCTCAAGGGGTTCGGCAAGCCGGCGCGCCTGGTGCTGTTGCCGCACGAGGCCCACGGCTATCGAGCGCGAGAGTCGGTGATGCACATGCTCTGGGAGATGGATCAGTGGCTGGAGAAATACGTGAAGAATGCCTCGCGAGGGAAGCTGGCGAGCGGGGGCGCTACGAAGTGAGCCGTCGCATCAGAGGGCAGGTCGTCCGGCGCCGACTTCTGTCTTCACGCTCTCCAGAGTTGTCTCGACCAGCTTGCGAATTTCTTCGAGGCGCTCGGGCGTCTTCGCTTCGAATCGCAGCACGAGCAGCGGCTGCGTATTCGACGCGCGGATCAAGCCCCAACCATCGGGGAACGTGACTCGAACGCCGTCGACGTCGATGATCCGGTAACCCTGCTTGCGAAAGGCCTCGGTGGCTCGCCGGACGATCTCGAACTTTTTCTCTTCGCCGGTCTCCACGCGAAGCTCGGGGGTCGAAAACGTCTTCGGCACGTCCAGCAGCAGCTCCGAGAGCTTGCGCTTTTCGCGGGTGAGGATCTCCAGCAGTCGCGCCGACGAGTAGATTCCGTCGTCGAAGCCGTAGTAGCGGTTCCGGAAGAAGATGTGGCCGCTCATCTCGCCGGCGAGCTCGGCGCGCTCTTCCCTCATTTTCGCTTTGATCAGCGAGTGGCCCGTTTTCCACATGATCGGCCGCCCGCCCTTGGCCTGGATGTCGTCGTACAGTGTGAACGAGCATTTTACTTCGCCGACGATCGCCGCTCCCGGAACTTCCCTGAGCACGCTGCGCGCGAAGAGGATCATCAGCTGATCTCCCCAGAGAATGTTCCCGGCATCGTCGATGACGCCGAGTCGGTCGGCGTCGCCGTCGTAGGCGAGCCCCACCTCCGCCTTCTCCCGTTTCACGGTGCGGATCAGGTCCTCGAGGTTCTTGGTCACCGTTGGATCAGGATGGTGATTGGGGAAGGTGGGGTCCATCTCGCAAAAGAGCGGCACCACCTCAAAGCCCATCGCGCGGAAGAGGGGGACGGCGACGACTCCTCCCGTCCCATTGCCCGCGTCAACGACGATTCGCATCCCCTTCCGGCCGACCGCCAAGGTTTGGCGAATGAAGTGCATGTACGGCGTGACGATGTCGAATTGAATGACCTTCCCCGGAGAGCCTCGTTCGAAGTCGCCGGCTTCGATCAACTTGCGAAGCTCTTGGATTTCAGCGCCGTGGAAAGTGGTCTTTCCACCTCCCACTTTGAATCCGTTGTACTCGGGCGGGTTGTGGCTGCCGGTGATCATCGCCAGCCCGTCCACCGGCAGTGTGTTGGCGGCAAAGTACGTCACCGGCGTCGGTACGATGCCGACGTCCATCACGTGCAGGCCTGTGGAGGTGATTCCCTTGCAGATCGCTTCGCGAAACCGAGTCGATGACTCGCGGCAATCACGGCCGACCACGATCCAGCGCCCGCCTTGCCGGCGCACCATCGTTCCCAGGCCGCGGCCAAGCTTCTCGACCACGTCCTCGGTCAGATCGAGACCCACCAACCCGCGGATGTCGTACTCGCGGAAGATCTGTGGATTCATTTCCGCTCCTTCATTCCAGGAGCTGCACTATACACCCCGGGATTTCGGCTCGGCCGGACGATTCCGCGCAGGCCTCGCTGGCGAACGACGAGCGCGGGTCAGCCGAGTCGTTCGCGAACGAAGGCGCGCAGCCTCTCGGGATCGAACGGCTTCTCCAGCGTGCGATCGGGAACCGATTCGAGAAACTGCCTGGCCATGGTGGTAAAGGCTCCACCGGTGATGAAGACCATCCGGTCGCTGGTGGAGGGGTTGCTTTGCTTGAGCAGCTCGTAGAGATCGATTCCGCTGATCTCCGGCATCAATACATCGGCGAGGATCAGGTCGAATTCAGCCTTGGAGATCAACTCCAGCGCCTCGCGACCGCCGTGAGCCACGGTGACGTCGTGCTCGCGATGCAGGGTGCGCCGGATTGCAGCGCCGACGATCGGCTCGTCATCGACGACAAGAATTCTAGCGCGGTGATCCAGCTTCGAGTGCATCCGGGTCCGGCTCTGATGGAAACGCGCCGCCGGGCGAACGCGTCCGAGCATCGAGCTGCGGCCATTTTACCTTGATTGGGAGATTGCCTCGATGAGCTGTGCAGTCGCACCTGTCGGTGGAGCTGCCTTTAGCCCGGCCGACCGCGTGCGTTTGGTTACAGGAAGCGCTTGAGGCCGCGAGCTTTGAAAGCCTGCACCACATCGCGCACCTTCTGACTTTCCTTCTTGGGCACGACGAGGACAACATCGCCCGCGTCGATCACCACGGTGTCAGATAGCCCCGCTAGCGCGAGGGGGCGCTCGCCTGCGAACACCACGCAGTTTTCGCAATCCACCAGCACCGCACCGCGACCGGTCACCACATTGCCCCGCTGATCGACGGGGCGCACGTCGGGCAGAGAAGCGAAGGACCCCAGATCCGACCAGCCGAAATTACCCGGTACCACGGCGAGGTTGTCCGCCCGCTCCATCACGCCGTAATCGATTGACACCGAGTGAAGCTTGCGGAACTCCCTCGAAACGCTTGTCCGGTAAGTTCGCTTGCCAATGTTTTCCGAGATTCTCGCCAGCGCCTCCGCCAGCGAGGGCATGTGCTTGGCAAAGGCGGTCAGGATGGCGTCTGCGCGGAAGACGAAAATCCCCGCGTTCCACAGGAACCGCCCGGACTGGAAGTAGTGCGCAGCGGTGTCGGCATCGGGCTTTTCAACGAATGCCCTGACGCGAAAGCTCTCCGGTCCGAGCGGGTCGCCGATCTCGATGTAGCCGTAGCCCGTTTCAGGGCGAGTCGGTCGAATTCCGAGCGTCACCAGCAGGCCCCGACGGGCCGCGTGCGCCGCGGAGTCGAGGCAAGCCGAGAACCCCTCCAGGTCGCGAACGGCGTGGTCGGCCGGAAGAACCTGGAGCAGGGGCTGCGTTTCTCGCGCCAGAGCGTGAACGGCGGCAAGGCCGATCGCCGCCGCAGTGTTCCGCGCCACCGGTTCGACGAGAACGTTGCTGCCGGGAAGGCCTTTGATCAACTTCCGGACGGCGGGTGCATGAACCGGCCCGCAGGAGACGAAGGTGCGCTTCAAGGTCGAAAATCGCGAGATGCGGCGGACCGTATCGACCAGAAGAGGAGCGCGGGTCGCGAGGGACAAAAACTGCTTCGGACGCGCCGTCCGCGACAGCGGCCAAAAGCGCGTTCCGGAGCCACCCGCGAGGATCACCGAATAAACGTTCATTCAGCGCTCGAGGGAACGGACGGCAGTGTGCTCACGATTTGGAGCAGGTTTCGAAGCATCCGCGCAGTAGCGCCCCAGATGACGTGGCGACCGTAGTCGTAGAAATGGATTTCCCTCTCCCGGCCCGAGATTGCCCACATCTGCATGCGATGGACCTCCGGCTTGAGCAAATGCGCGATTGGAACCTCGATGATCTCCTCGATCTCGCCCGGGTTCGCAACGTAAGCGAAGTCAGGGGGGATGACGCCGACGAACGGAAGGACCCGGAATTGGGTGATGGTGGGAATCTCGTCGAGAAGACCCAGCACCTCGACTTGCGCGGGAGGAATCCCGACCTCCTCGTGGGTTTCTCGCAAGGCGGCGTGCAGGGGCGTGGAATCTGACTCATCCCGCGCGCCGCCCGGGAAGGAAATTTGGCCGGCATGATTTCGCAGAGACTCGGTTCTCTTGGTGAAGAGGATCTGCGGAACGCTGGCGCGCGAGAAGAGGGGAATGAGCACCGATGCCTCCTTGAGCGCGAGACCGGGCAGGCTCAGCGGCCGATACGGCGTCTTTTGAAGCTTCTCCTTCAGCTCTTCAAACAGGGCTTCCACATCAATTCGCGACTCGCTGCTGGCGCGCCGAAGCCGCGGCCCTTTCCGGCTCGGCGCCCGAGGACGGCCGAAGAACGCCGACGCCGAGCAAAACGAGCAGGATCGAGCCCACCAGAACTCGATAAACCACGAACACGCCGGTGCTGTGCGTCCGCAGGAAGCGCAAAAGCCCAGCGATCGCCAACATTCCCGCTCCGAAGGAAACCACGGTGCCGAGGATCAGCGGTCCGGCGGTGGGGTGTTCCGAGGCCCGCACGAAATGCCTCAGCTCGAAGAGGCCCGCGGCGGTGGTCGCCGGAATCGACAGCAGAAACGAGTATCGCGCCGCGTCTTCGCGCCTAAGCCCGACCGCCAGCGCGCCGGTCAACGTGGTGCCGGAGCGCGAGGAGCCCGGAATCAAAGCCAACGCCTGGCACAGTCCAATCACAATCCCGTCGCCGAGCGTCATCTGCTGGAGCGTTTTTCGGTGGGACGCCAACTTCTCGACCGCGAATAGAACGAGCGCCAAGGCGATCATCGAAATGGCGATCACGTACAAAGAGCGCAGCGAGGTCTCGATATTTTTTTTGAACAGCACCCCCGCGACGGCGACCGGGATGGTGCCGATCACCACGAACCAGGCCAGCCTCGACTCCGCGGACTCAAAAGGGGAGCGATGCGCGATGCTTTCGAAGAATGCGGCGGTGAGCCGCACCAGGTCTCTTCCGAAGTAGATGATCACCGCCGCGACGGTGCCGAGTTGGATCACCGCGGAAAACGCCGCGCCGGGATCCTGCCAGCCGAACAACTCCGGCGCGATGCGCAGGTGGGCGGTTGAGCTGATGGGCAGAAACTCGGTGATTCCTTGCACAATCCCGAGGACGACTGCTTCGAGCCAACTCATGTCGCGCGCCACGATATCGCTGGCTCAGTCCCTCAGGTACCCATCTCCCACGAGTTGAGATACTTGTGCTGCTCGGCGGTCAGGGCATCGAGCCTCACGCCCATCGCCTTCAATTTGAGCCGGGCGATCTCCTTGTCGATGTCGCTGGGCACCGAGTACACCTGCTGCTCCAGCTTGTCGTGGTTCTTGACCATCCACTCGCTGCAGAGCGCTTGATTGGCGAAGGACATGTCCATCACCGACGAGGGATGACCCTCAGCGGCGGCGAGGTTCACCAGGCGACCCTCGCCGAGGACAATCACCCTTTTCCCGCTTTTGAGCGTGTACTGCTCCACGTACTCGCGGATGGTGGTTCTTTCCTTGGCGAGCGCGCCGAGCGCGTCGAGATCGAGCTCGACGTTGAAGTGGCCGCTGTTGGCGATGATCGCTCCGTCCTTCATCTTCTCGAAGTGCTCCTTGCGGATGACGTGAACGTCGCCGGTCGCAGTGCAGAAGAAGTCGCCGATCTTCGCCGCCTCGCCCAGCGGCATCACCCGGAATCCGTCCATCACCGCTTCGAGCGCGCGAAGCGGGTCAACCTCGGTGATCACCACGTCCGCGCCCATTCCCTTGGCGCGCATGGCGATCCCGCGCCCGCACCAACCGTAGCCGCAGACGACGAAGACGGCGCCCGCGATCAGGCGGTTGGTCGCGCGGATGATCCCGTCCACCGTCGATTGCCCGGTGCCGTACCGGTTGTCGAACAGGTGCTTGGTGAGCGCGTCATTCACCGCGACGATCGGGTACTGAAGCACGCCCTGCTTCGCCATCGCCCTGAGCCGGATCACGCCGGTGGTCGTCTCCTCCGTGCCCCCGAGCACGTGCGGCAGCAGATCCTTGCGATCGGAGTGCAGAACGCTCACCAAATCCGCGCCGTCGTCCATCGTCAGGTTCGGCTTGCGATCCAAAACCTGCGAGATGTGGCGGTAGTAGGTCTTGTGATCCTCTCCTTTGATGGCGAAGGTCGGAACGCCGTGATCGACCGCCAGCGCCGCCGCCACATCGTCCTGAGTACTGAGCGGGTTGGAGGCGCAGATCGCCACCTCCGCGCCGCCGGCCTTGAGCGCCATCGCCAGGTTGGCGGTCTCTGCGGTCACGTGCAAGCACGCCGACAGCTTCAATCCCTTGAGCGGTCGCGTTTTCTCGAAGCGTTGCCGGATCTCGTGCAGCACCGGCATCGAGCGACCGGCCCAATCGATCCTGCCGCGCCCTTTTTCCGCGAGGGCGAGATCCTTCACGTCGCACTCCGCGGCCTCACGGCGCGGACGTGCCTTCTTTTTTGCGGACATGAGGTTTCTCGTCTCCACCGACATAGTTCATCCTTCCTGTTAGAGGCAGCAACAACCCCTGCTCCTATCGTGACCAGAGCGCGAGGGCAACGCGAAGTGGCGGCCCATCAGCGCCGCGCGCCAGCAGAGCCTCTCGGGAGCTTGCCCGCGAGCTGCCGCCGCCGATTCAAGAGCTTCCCACCGCCTTCAAGCGCGATTCACCCGTGGCATCGCGCAGCGCGTCCTTCTTGTCCGTGCGCTCCCAGGTAAATTCCTTATCGGACCGGCCAAAGTGACCGTACGACGCGGTCTTCTGGTAGATCGGCCGCAGCAGATCGAGGTGATCGATGATTTCCCTCGGCTTGAGGCCAAACGTCCGCCGTACTGCCTCGGAGATCTTGTCTTCGGACACCGCGGCGGTGCCGAATGTGTCGACGAGCACCGAGACTGGATCTGCCAGGCCGATCGCGTAGGAAATCTGAACTTCGCACCGCTTTGCCAATCCGGCGGCCACGACGTTCTTCGCAATGTAACGGGCCATATACGCCGCCGACCGGTCGACCTTCGACGGATCCTTGCCGGAAAACGCGCCGCCCCCGTGGCGTCCCATTCCGCCGTAGGTGTCGACGATGATTTTCCTTCCGGTGACTCCCGAGTCGCCCATCGGCCCGCCGATCACGAAGCGCCCGGTGGGGTTGATGTGGAACTTCGTCTTTTTGTCCAGCAGTCGCCGCGGCAGGGACTTGAAGATCACGTCCTCCATCACCGCTTCGTGGATTTTCTTGTTCGAGACTTCCTCGGCGTGCTGCGTCGATACGACCACGGTGTCGATCCGAACAGGCTGGTAGTCGCGATACTCCACTGTCACTTGACTCTTTCCGTCGGGACGCAGCCAGGGGTGCTGCTTCCGCCGAACCTCCGCCAGGCGACGGGTAAGCAGGTGGGCGTAGGAGATTGGCGCAGGCATCAGCTCGGGCGTCTCGTCGCAGGCAAACCCGAACATCATTCCCTGATCGCCCGCGCCCTGCTCTTTCTTCTCCACCCCGCGGGCGATGTCTTGCGACTGACCCTCGATGGCGACCATCACGCCGCAGGTGTTGCCGTCGAATCCCATTGCGCTGTCGGTGTAGCCGATTCGGCAGATGGTGCTTCGAACGATCTTCGGAATCTCGGCGTAGCCGGACGTGGTGACTTCGCCGGCGACGATTGCAAGCCCAGTCTTGACCAGTGTCTCGACTGCAACTCGCGAGTGCACATCCTGCGCGATGAGGGCATCCAGCACTCCGTCGCTGATCTGGTCAGCAACCTTGTCGGGGTGGCCTTCGGTGACGGACTCGGAAGTGAAAAGAAAATCTTTGGGCATTTTCTCCCCCTGAGAAGGGCGCTGCAGACTATTAGCCGAGCCCCACACCAGTCAAACCGCTCTCCCGTTCCGGCCCGGCTAGCTGTTCATCATACGAGAAAAGCATGCTCCAGCTCGACACCGGGTCGATTGAGATCGAGGCGTTGCCGGCGTTTGGGGCCAGCTTCCAACGACGGCGAGTGGGTGGCGCCCCTCCGTCCGCCAGTGCGCGCCGCGGGGGCGATGTCGGTCTGCCCTTCTAGGATACGCAACCGAGGAGGAGGGCCTTGGCCAACATTCTCGAGCTGCGGCAGGAGAGCAGGCGGGTGGGCTACTATCTGGAAGGCGTACCAGTCTATTCGGGCAGCCAAATCCAACTACAGGTTTATTGCGGCAAATGGATCTCAGGCATGTTTGAGTGGGAAGGGCAGCTCGAATCGCGCCCGAGGCTGAGGGCGGCGACCGGGATCAACGCGCCGCCGCAGCTGACCACCTTCGTCATTCACCCACACTCGTTCGTTCGCTGGCCGATCGCGGAATCGACGCCGGCCTTCGATGGCGAGGCGATCCCGCGAGCAGGTTGATGGCTTTGCGCCCTAAGGCGGCTCGACGAACCGGCGGTCGATTTCGTTTCGGATGTAGCGCTCTATTTCTTCGGCCGTGGTCAAGCGCATCGCGTTCTCGAGCAGGGTGGTTGCCTCGGCGCGGCTCGATCGCCGGATGATTTGCTTCACGACCGGAATCTGAGTCGCAGTCATCGACAGCTCGTTGAACCCGAGCGCCAGCAGCACCAGAGTGAAAATCGGGTCTCCAGCCATTTCTCCGCACATCGCCACCGGAATCCCGGCCGACTTCGCAGCGATGACGATCGTCTGAATCGAGCGAAGCACCGATAAGTGGAGAGGCTTGTAGAGGTAGGCCACGTCGCGATTGTGTCGATCGATCGCCAGCGAATACTGGATGAGATCATTGGTGCCAATCGAGAAGAAGTCCGCCTCGTGCACCAATCGGTCGGCGATCCAGGCGGCAGAAGGGGTTTCCGCCATAATCCCAACCGGGAAGCGGCTGCCCACCGGCACGCCCTCCCTGCCCAGCTCGCTTCGGCAGTGCTCCAGCTCGCTTCGCGCTTCGCGCAGCTCGGAGACCCCGGAGATCAGCGGGAACATCAAACGCAGATTCCCGTAGGCGCTCGCGCGCAAAATCGCTCTCAACTGGACGCGGAACGTCTCTCGATTGGCAAGGCAATAGCGAATCGCCCGCAGCCCCATCGAGGGATTTAGCTCGCGCTCGGGTCGACGGATCCCGGGAACCTTGTCGCCACCCAAATCCAGGGTGCGAATGGTGACCGGGCGGCCCTCCATCGCCTCGAGCACGTGCCGATAGCACCGGAACTGCTCCTCTTCGGTGGGGGCATGATCGCGTTCGAGGAAAAGGAATTCCGTCCGAAACAGCCCTACCCCCTCGGCGCCATGCATCAGGAGCGAGGGCAGCTCTTCGATGAACTCCATGTTGCCCAGAAGATGCAGCCGGGAGCCGTCGGTCGAGACCGCGGGGAGGTCCTTGGTCTTGAGCGCCATCTGCTCGGAGGCGCGATAGCGGCGCATCGTCTCTTGAAACAGGCTGAGTTGCTCTTGCGCCGGATTGACGAGCACCAGCCCATTGCTGCCATCGATCGCCAGCTGATCGCCCGGGGAGATTTGGTCCGAGGCCCGAGCCGCCCCGACCACGGCCGGGGTCTCCCGCGCGCGAGCGACGATCGCCGTGTGGCTGGTATGCCCTCCGAGGTCGGTGACGAAGCCAGCGACGCGACCGCTCTTCGCCAACATCGCGGTATCCGCTGGTGAAAGGTCGTGCGCGACGACGACGCAGCCGTCGGGAATCTCGATCTCCACGTCGACCGCCTGACCCATCAAATTGCGCACCACCCGATCGGCCACGAAGTCAAGGTCCGCTCGGCGCTCGCGGAAGTAGTCGTCCGGAATGTTGTCGAACATGTGCTTGATTTTCCGCGCCACGCGCCGCACCGCCCACTCGGCATTTATCCGGTCGCGGAGAATCAGCTTCTTCACCTCGTCGATGAACATCGGGTCGTGGACCATCAGCCGGTGCGCCTCGAGAATCAGCGCGTGGTCGTGCCCCTCTCCCTGCGAGATCCGGTCTTTGATTTCTGACAGCTGGTGATCCGACAGCTCGATGGCCGTCTTCAGCCTCATCAGCTCGGAGTCCACCTCGGCCGGCGAGAGCCGAAGCTTCGGCGTACGCACGCGCCGACGATCCACGAGGTATGCGGGCCCGACCGCGATTCCCGGACTGGCACCGATCCCTTTCAACGACAGAGCGGCTTGAGAGCCCATTTTCTAGGGCACGTCCTCTCGGTACACTACTGCTCCTCCCCGAATTTGTTTCCGACCAGAACGGCGATTTCACTCAGGCAAGGACTGGCGTCCTCGCCGTCGCAGCGCACCTTGATCAGCGCTCCCTGCGCTGCTGCCAACATCAAGACCCCCATGATCGATTTGCCGTTGACCCGCTGACCGTCGCACTCGATCGAAACGTCGCATCGGTAACGATTGGCCAGCTTTACCAGCTGAGCTGCCGCGCGGGCGTGCAATCCGAGCGCATTGAGGATGGTGAATTCTCCTTCCATCATGCTGCTCATTTCGCCCCCACTACAAAAACGCTCCGGCAGCCACGGCGAGCGCCGCTGCGAGGTAAAGGACCAAGTACTGACTGGTACGCTTGGCGACCAACCAGTAGCTCGCTGCGCCCACCACCAAGCAGCCGCCCGCCAGTAGGGGCGCCCAGGCCGCCTCTTCGTTTTGGCCAAAGACGATTGCCAGCCAGGCGGCGAGCGCTCCGGCGCTGGCCGCGGCGATGGCCCGGAGGCGAATTCCTCGGCGGGGCAGATTCGCTTTCCCCACTGCCTCCACTAAGCGGTCGCCCATGGCGAGACCAATCCGGTACATCCGCCAACGAAACGTGAAGTGGACCGCGTTGTAGAGAATGAGGAAAAGCACCGCCGCCCAAGCGTGCAAGAAGGGGACGAGCGCCGCGCAGAAAGCTCCCACCGCTGGTTTCAACGACAGCCAGAAAAAGCCGTCGCCCAACGCCGCCAAGGGACCCATCAGCGCAGCTTTGAAGGCGAGGACGCGATCCGGATTCTCTTCGCCGCGAGAAATTTTTTGTTCGTGGTGGAGAACCCCGCCGAGGATGGCTGCGGCGACGTACGGATGCGTATTGAAGAAGGTCAGGTGCCTGCGGACCGCCGCCATCAGCTCATCCGGATCCGGGTAAAGCTCCTTCAGGGCGGGGAACAGCGCGTAGGCGAGCCCCAAATTCTGCATCCCCTGCGGATTCCACGAAGCCTGCAACAACAGCGATCTCAAAAACACGCGCAGCAGCGTCGCCTGGGAAAGCCTCGCCTCCGACCGGTGCTGTTTCAAAGGGGCAGCCTCGAGCGCGGTCGAGCTCATAGATGCCCTCCACTCGCGACGTAGACCGCGACGACGGCGACCACCGCCGCCGCCGCCATGCCCGCATAGAGCGCAGCATTTCGCGCGTGCGAGCCGCGCGCAGCGATCGCCGCCGCCACCGAGGCCATCGCGGGATAGGCCCAGGCCAAACCTCGGGCCACGCGCAGCGGCAGGGCCGAGACCACCGGCGACAAGAGGAAGCCGACAATCGCGCAGAGCGCGGTGACTGCGGCAAAGACGACAAACACCGGCCACATCCCCCAAAGGTTCTGCCGAACCGCTCGCGCCAGGTCGCCCTGCTCTGCGGAGACCAGCGCCTTGGCGGCGAGCCGCGAAGCATATCGCTCGAGCTCGCGGTCGAGAAAGCGACCCGCCTGCCCCAAACCCACAAAGAAGACAATCGCCAGCGACCACATCGCGGGGGTGCTCAAACCGGTTCCCCCCGCCAGGCCGCACGCAGCGGCGGCGGCTCCGGTCGCGGCGACCGTGTCGTTCTCCGGCAGCGCGGCGCCGAGGTTCGCCGACCCCAGATGGAACAACTCCAGCACCATGCCGACGGCAAGGCCGGACTGGGGATCGTTGAGGAGCAGTCCCATGCCTGTCGCTGCGACCAGCGGCCGCGAAATCATCGCCTGCAGGAATGCCCGGCGCTCCAGCGCCAGCAGACCTCCCCAAAGGGCCGCCAGGCCCACATGGGACCAGATCACCATTCGGGGGTTAGGCTCCCTTTGCGAATCGGTCGGTCATTTCCGGCAAGTTTACAGGAGCATCGGTCGGCACGCCTCGTGCCTCTATTTCTACGCCCTGTTCCGCCAGGATTTTCAGCTGAGCCAGCTCGTCTTTCGAAAGGAACACCGACGCCGAGACCTTTCTGCGGCCGGGAGCATAATGGATGTTGCCCAGGTTTAGGTGCGTCAGCCGCAGCCCTTTTTCGCGCGCGGCGAGAACCGCGGCGACGTCGCGAATCAACAACATCGTGCGCGATTTATCCTCGAGCAGCGAGGCATACTCCACCGCGGACAGCGGCTGAATGCGAACCTCGACGGACGAAGGTACGGCCAGCGCCATCGCGGCGCGCACGAGCGGGGTTTCGAACGCCTCGTCGTCCGCAACCACCATGCGGGTCGCCCTCAGGCGAGGCACCCAGGCCTCAACGACCTGGCCGTGAATGAGCCGATTGTCGACGCGCACGAGCGAAATCACGGCCCAAGGTCACCTGCTCTCTCTCGGCGGCTCAGTGGTTTCGGAGTGCCTGGGATTCGCGGAGCAACGCGGAGGCACAGGTGATGTTCTTCTGGCCGTAGCGGGTCAGCGCGGTGGCCAGCTCGGGCAGGGTAAGGGCCTCGGCCCGCAGCGAGTTGGCCTTCAACACCATGGGGAGGTTGACACCGGTAAGAACCTCGAGTCGGTGCTCGCGAGTCAGGGTCAGCCCCTGATTGCAAGGGGTGCCGCCAAAGAGGTCCGCCAACACCAAGACTCCATCGCCGGTATCCACCGCGGAGACGGCTCGCCGCATCTGCTCGCGGATGACTTCCGGCGATGCGCCCGGCTCGATGCTGCAGGTCGCTGTCAAAGTAAGCGTCCCCACTATCTGTTCCGCGGTTGCAACGAGCTCTTCGGCCAAGTGCCCATGAGCCGCGATGACCAACCCGACCATGACGTAAACTCCTAATCGGCCACAACGCCCAACCCCTAAAACTGCCTCCAAGTATCGCTACTACCGCCGCTCAACGCGCTGCGCAACAATTCGATGGCAGGCAGCGCCGCCCCAGGCGCGGCCTTTGACGGCCAGCGGGTGAGCCCACTGCCACCTTGGGGTCGAAGGGGGGCCGGCAGCTTCACTCCTTGTCGACGTCCCGATCCCAGAGCTGCACGGGCGTGCCATCGGCCGACAACCGCTGGCAAAGCTCGCGGGCGATGGCCACCGAGCGGTGCTTGCCTCCCGTGCAACCAACGGCGACCGTGAGGTAGGCCTTGCCCTCCCCGTGGTAGCGCGGGAAGAGAAATCGGCAGAGGTCGACCACCTTTTCGAGAAACTTCTGAGCGTCGGCGCGGTCGACCACGAATCGGGCCACCCGAGGGTCGGTGCCGGTAAGCCCCTTCATTTCCGGAATGAAATAGGGATTGGGAAGAAAGCGGACGTCGAGCACGAGGTCCGCCTGGGGCGGAACCCCGTAGCGGTAGCCAAACGACAGGATGCTGATCGACGGCGCGTTGGTCAGGTCCGAAGAAAACCGGGCCTGGATGATCTTCTTAAGGTCGTGGACATTGAGCTCTGAGGTGTCGATCACTTGATCCGCCATCTCGCGAAGGTCCTGAAGGGCGGCTCGTTCGCGTTCGATTCCCTCTGAAACGGTCCCCTGCGGCGCCAAAGGATGCCGTCGGCGAGTTTCCGAGAATCGCCGCGTCAGCGCTTCGTTGCTGGAATTGAGGAAAAGAACTTCCACCTGGTGCCCCGCCCGTCGGACCTCATCGAGCATGCGCGGCGCCTCGCGCAGAAAAATTCCTTCTCGCGCGTCGATCACCAGGGCCAGCCTCGGCGCCGAGCTGCCGAGCCCAACGAGCTCGGTGAGCTTGGGGAGCAGAAGGACCGGCAGATTGTCGATGCAGAAGAAACCGGCATCCTCGAGGGCGCGAATGGCGGTCGACTTTCCCGAGCCCGACATCCCGGTGATGACGACAATCCTCTTCAGCGGGTCGTTCACTCCACCTCTTCTCCGAGGGTCCGGTGCATTGCACCGTCGGCGATGGCGCGATTCAGCCGCTCGGCAAATTCGCGCGCAGAGTGGTGACCCTGAAGCTTCAACAGGTGATTGCGCGCCGCAACTTCGATGATCGTCGTCATGTTGCGGCCCGGGCGCACCGGTACCACGGCAAGCGGGATCTCCACTCCGACGACCGAGAACTTTTGCTCCTCCACCCCGAGCCGGTCGTACTCCTGAATCGGGTCCCACTCCACCAGCTCGATCACCAGCTCGATTTTCTTGCGATCGCGCACCGCGGCGATTCCGAAGAGATCCTTGATGTTGATGATGCCCAGGCCGCGGATCTCCATGTGGTGCTTGATGATCGGATTTCCCGCGCCGTAGATGATTCCAGGTTTGCGCCGGGTGACATCGACGATGTCGTCCGCCACCAATCGGTGTCCGCGCATCACCAGGTCGAGCGCGATCTCGCTCTTGCCGATCCCGCTCTTGCCCAACAAGAGAATTCCAACCCCGAACACATCCATCAGCACGCCGTGCAGACTGGCGGATGCGGTGAGCGCCTCGTCGAGAAAGCTCTGCACCTGTTGGATGAAGGTCGAAGACAAAAGCGTGGTCTTGATCAACGCCACGTCCGCCTTCTCGCAGGCGTCGATCAGCGACTGGGGAATCTCCAGATTCTTCGTCACCACGATGCAGGCCAGCTCGGAGTGAAGCAGGTTGGTCAGGACTTCGCGCTGCCGGTCGTCGGGAAGAGTCTCCAGGTACGATATCTCGGTATTGCCGAACACCTGAACTCGCTCGGGGTGCAGGTGCTCCGTAAAGCCCGTGAGCGCCAGCCCCGGCTTTTGAATGCGCGACGAGCTGATGCGCTTGTCCAAGCCCTTCTCGCCGGTGACCAGCTGCAAGCGCAGGTCGTAGTCCGAGTCCTCCAGCAGCCGCGAGATTTTGATCGACGTCATCGCCCATTATTCATAGCGCGCTTCATCCACCACTGGGTAGCTCAGAACCTTGACAGCGAGGGAAGTCGGCCATTACAAGGCCGCGAGTCGTCGGCGGAGCCCGGTCTCGGGCGGATAGCTCAGCGGTAGAGCGTCGCCCTTACAAGGCGAATGTCACAGGTTCGAGCCCTGTTCCGCCCATAGAAGTGTTGGGGAGTTAGTTCAGTTGGTTAGAACGCCGGCCTGTCACGCCGGAGGTCACGGGTTCAAGTCCCGTACTCCTCGCAGCAATGAGAGCCTCCAAGTCGATGAGACGCGGAGGCGACAAAAAGGGCAAGAACCCTCTCGGGATCGTTGGATGAATCCTTGGATGACCAGGCTATCGCCCAACTCGTGAGCAATCGTTCTATCTCAGATGTCGCCATGACACTGTCCTGATGGAGTTTTCTTACAGGCCAGGTACAGCGCCGATCTGGATCATCAGCCCCAGGAGATCTCCAACACCCCAGTGTGCCGTGATCCGTCCCTCCACCACCTGCATCACGTCGACAGAATCGAAGCTGACCCGCTTGCCGGTGGGCGCGTGACCTAGCAGCGGTCCGTTGTGCGTGCCGTGATAGGTCTTGTAGGTAGTCACCATCCCACCATCAGCGACCTGGAAGTGAATCTCAGGAGTGAAGTCAGGGAACGCAGTCCGCATGGCGCCGTAGAGCGCGCGAACGGCGTTGCGATCCGTTCCGAAGCCTCGCTGTGGCGTGTGATCGATGAAATTGGGCGCGAATAGGTTCTGAAACAGTTCGAAGTCACCGCGTCCTTGCACTTCTTCGGTGTTGCGCCGCACCACAGCGATTGCCTCCGCGGAAAGGCGTTCCTTCGTTGGGTCGCTCATAGGCACCTCCTCCGGGCATGTACGGCGCCGCCCCCCAACGCGCAGCGGAGAATGCGTTGGACAAACTGTTCGGCAAATAGCAACAGTGTGTCGTGAGTAAGGTGGAGCACAGCGCTGATTCATGGCTGTCGTTCAGCGCGATTTCGCTCCGAGCGCATTCTGTTTGAGGACGCAGTCGGTACTTTAAAGAGAGTCCGAGCCGCCGCTGGGCCTACAGATTGCCCAGACTGTAGATCTGGGGACCAATTTGCAGCGTGGCTTCTCCCTTTGGATCGCCGGTGGCCTCGAAGATGATTGTGTCGGTTGTCCCGTCATCGGCGTAGCGGCTCTTGGTCAGGGTAGTGTCACCGACTCGCAAAGTCGGCAGTGCATCGCCTACCGGAAATCGACCGGCTTTGCGACGAACGACGATCTCGCGACCAATTCGCTTGTCCGCTCGCTTGCCGACGGATCGAATCTG
>Ga0126379_10000563_pt1 | contig 20768 bp, 19 predicted proteins | sample PanSoiMetPlot_24_FD_92640 | JGI IMG/M metagenome (GOLD analysis project Ga0126379, IMG submission 92640) | Tropical forest soil microbial communities from Panama - MetaG Plot_24 | ecosystem: Environmental > Terrestrial > Soil > Tropical forest > Bulk soil | place: Panama | collected 2016-02-17
TCACACGCGGCTTGCCTTCAGTGAGCGTACCGGTTTTGTCCACTACGAGCGTGTCGACCTTTTCGAGCGTTTCCAGCGCTTCAGCATTCTTGATCAGAACTCCCGCGTGAGCGCCCCGGCCTGTCCCCACCATGATCGCCATCGGCGTAGCAAGACCGAGTGCACAAGGGCACGCGATGATCAGGACTGCAACGGCATTCACCAAAGCATTCGCCAGGCGTGGCTGTGGGCCGATGAGCAACCACGCGACGAACGTAATGACCGCGACCGCAACGACCGTCGGCACAAACCACGCGGCGACACGGTCTGCCAGGCGTTGGATGGGAGCACGACTGCGCTGGGCTTGTCCGACGAGTTGGACAATGCGCGCCAGCAGTGTGTCAGAACCCACGCGCTCGGCCTGCAGGATGAATGATCCGGTCGAGTTAATCGTGGCGCCGATCACCTTGCCCCCCGATTCCTTTTCGACCGGGAGCGACTCGCCCGTGATCATCGATTCATCGACGGAACTGCGGCCTTCGAGAACGACTCCGTCGACCGGTATTTTTTCTCCCGGCCGTACGCGGAGCCTGTCGCCGGGCTTTACCTGCTCAAGTGGAATGTCTTTCTCCTCGCCATTCGCGCTAATCAGCCGCGCAGTTTTCGGACTCAGATCAAGCAGAGCACGGATCGCAGCGCTGGTCCGGCTGCGGGCTCGCAGTTCCATGACCTGGCCCAATAGTACGAGCGTGGTGATCGCGGCAGCGGCCTCGAAGTAGACATCGGGGTATCCCCCCATCCTCCGCAGTGATTGCGGAAAAATCCCCGGCGCGACGGTTGCGATCACGCTGTACGCGTAGGCAACGCCCGTGCCGAGACCAATCAGCGTAAACATATTCGGGCTGCGATTGACGAATGACGTCCAGAAGCGCTGGAAGAAGGGCAGGCCACACCAGAGGACCACGGGACTCGCGAGAACCAACTCGAGCCAGGGAATGCGCGGGCCTTCGAGAATCTGCATAAACTCGTGCGGCCAGATCATGCTGCCCATAGCGAGGGCTAGCAGCGGGGACGTGAAGATCACGCTCACCCAGAAGCGGCGCGTCATATCGCGAAGCTCGGGGTTGTCTTCCTGCACTGCAGTTACAGTCCGGGGTTCGAGCGCCATGCCGCAGATCGGACACGATCCGGGTTCGGACCGCACGATCTGCGGATGCATTGGGCAGGTGTATTCAATGCGACTTGCAGGCAGAGGACTTTCCGGTTCCAAAGCCATGCCGCATGACGGACATGGGATGGGCTTCGGCTCCCGCACTTCTGGACACATCGGGCAAACGTAGAACGTCTGAGCTTGGAGCTCGGGCTTCGAACCTCGGACCTCGGCTCCCGTCGCGACGCTTCTGGCTGCCGACAGGCCCGCTACTGTGACCAGTCCTGGCGATTTTCTGGAATACTTCTCGGGATCCGCCTTGAATTTCTCTAGGCAACTTCGCCCGCAGAAGTAAACCTGTTCGCCGTCGTGTTCTGTTGCAAACTTTGTAGAGCCCGGGTTGACACGCATACCGCACACGGGATCCGTAGCCGTAATGCGCTTCTGCGCACTTTTCGGGGTTGAAGGTATCCCGAGTGTAACCAAACCAGAGGTAACCGCTCTATTCAGGTATTCCTGTGGGTTCGACTTGAACTTGTCCGCGCAGCGGGAGCAACAGAAGTAATATTTCTTGCCAGCGTATTGATGCGTATGTTCGGCATCAGCGGTCTTAACGTTCATCCCGCAAACGGGATCTCGGGCGACGGTAACAGTTCCTCGTTGTTCGCTCATTAGACGGTTTCGATGCTCGTGATTTTAGATGTAATCGCGGGCCAAACGTCGCGTCAGCACAAAGCAAGTCGACAGCGCAACAAGTTGCCCGCTCTAATGATGATCCACTACGGTAACCCGCAAGCTGTGATCTGAATCACAGCGAATCGGAGTACAGTAGGTAATCTGTTCATACGACTTTTGCACTTATCGGGTGCAAACGAAAGCGCAAAAGGGGCCCCCGCAAGCGAGTCAAGATCAGACTAGACGGAGCAGTTCAGATGTCGAGTTCGGAGCCACCTCTTGGCTTATTTATTGAGACTGCACCTGCTGCGGTAGCGATGTTCGACCGCGACTTGCGGTACTTAGAGGCGAGCAACGGGTGGCGAAGAGACTTCGGACTTGGCACTCGCGAATTGCGCGGGCTCTCCCACTACCAGATATTTCCCGAGATTCCCGAGCGGTGGAAAGAGATTCATCGGCGCGCACTCGCCGGCGAGATCCTGCAAAACGATTGCGATCGATTTGAACGCCTGGACGGCTCGGTCCAGTGGTTGAGATGGTTGGTCCGGCCATGGTACGAGCCCGATCGGACCATCGGCGGAATCGTTATGTTTTCCGAGGACATTACTGCGAAGGCCCGCATTGAAGAAGAACTGCAGCGCAGCGAAGAGCGCTATCGATGCCTCCTTGAGTCCACATCAAACGTCGTTTGGCATTGCCGAAAGATTGGTGGTCGCATTGATGTCCCGCAGTGGTATGAGCTAACCGGTCAAACACCAGAGCAGGCGGCTAGCGATTGGACCGAATGCATCCACCCCGATGATCGTTCCCACGCTGTGTCCACCTTGGCAGCAATTTATCGAACGGGGAGGAGTCTTCAAGAATTTGTACCGATTACGCTTCCGCGATGGGCAATACCACTGGGTAGCCTCCAGTGGCGTTTCGCTGACCGAGAAAGATGGCACGATTCGCGAATGGATCGGCACATTCAATGACATTACGGGTCGCAAACGCGCCGAGGAAGCTCTTCGCCAAAAAGAAGAAGAATACCGAAGCATCTTTGAACAGGCCCTGGAAGGCATCTATCGCACAACCCCGGAGGGTAAGAGTCTGGCTGCCAATCCAGCTCTCGCCAAGATTCTCGGCTATACATCGACAGAGGAGTTGGTAACCAACATCACTGATACGCTGGGTCAGATGTGGGCCGATCCTACAAGCCGCCAGACCATCGCAGAAGTCATGGAGCGAGGCGAAGTTGTACGTGGATACGAATGTCAGTTCATCCGCAAAGATAACCAGAGGATCTGGGTCTCAGTCAACGGACGCGCCGTTCGCGACGACGCCGGCAAGACGCTCTACTTCGAAGGCTTCATCGAAGACATCAACGATCGGAAACTTGCTGAGCAGAAGCTTCGAGAGAGCGAGAGTAGGGAACGCGCCCGCGCCAAGCAACTGGAGACGATTCTCAACACAATTCCGATTCCGGTATTGATCGCCCACGATCCCGAATGTCGAGAGATCATCAGGAATCTGGCCGCGTGGGAGCAGTTGGGGATCGCAAAGCCGGAGTCGGATACCGAAGGTCCTGGAACCGCGCGCGAGTTACGGCACAGAATTCTCCAAGATGGAACTCCGATCGCCAAAGGACAGCTGCCAATCGAGCGGGCCGCGGCTACCGGTCAGCCTGTTTACAACGTGTCGACCACGCTGATTCGCGAAGATGGTACAGAAAGACATGAGATCGGAAACGCCGCCCCCTGGTCGACGAGCACGGCAAGATTTGGGGAGCTGTCGGTGCAAGGATCGACATTACAGAGCGAGTCCGAGCGGAGGAGGCACTACGGGGAAGTGAAGAGAGGTTGCGGCTGGCGCAGGAAGTGGCTCAAATCGGATCGTTTGATTGGAATCTCGTCACTGGCGAGGTCAACTGGTCCTCGACTCTGGCGGCGATCTATGGCTTGCGGCCGGGACAATTTCCGCGAAATTACGATGAGTATCTGCAACTGATCCATCCGGAGGACCGCGCCTACGTTGCCAACCTGCTGAATGAATCACCTGAGAGTGGCGACGGTGCCGGAGAGTGGCGGACACTTTGGCCTGACGGGTCCGTGAGATGGATCAGCAGCAAGTGGCGTGTACTGAAAGATGCGACGGGCACCCCTATTCGGTCCATTGGATGTCATTACGACATCACCGATCGCAAGCTGATCGAAGCTGAACTACGCAAGGCGAAAGAACGCCTGACCGAGGAAAAGCTCTACCTCGAGCAAGAGATCGATTGCCAGATCGGAGCCAAAGAAGTGATCGGGTCTGGCACCGGCTAGAAGCGCGTGATGGAAGACCTCACTGCTGTCGCCCCAACCGACTCTACGGTATTGTTGCTGGGCGAGACTGGAACCGGGAAGGAAGTAATCGCCAGAGCAATTCACGCGGCTAGCGCGAGATCCGGCAAGTCATTCATTAAGGTGAATTGCGCCGCGATCCCCTCTGGGCTACTGGAGAGTGAACTATTTGGTGCGGAGCGTGGCGCTTGTACCGGAGCGGGCGGAAGATCGGCAGAATCGAATTGGCCGATGAAGGGACGCTGTTTCTCGATGAAATTGGCGAAATTCTTCCGTCGCTGCAACCAAAGCTTCTACGCGTGCTGCAAGAACAGGAATTCGAACGCCTGGGCGGAACGCGCACCCTCAAGGTTGACTTCCGATTGATCGCAGCGACCAACCGCGATCTACTCCAAGAGGTGCAAGCCAGTCATTTCCGGAGTGACTTGTACTATCGTCTGTCAGTTTTTCCGATTATGATCCCGCCTCTCCGCGACCGGGTCGGCGACATCCCTGCCCTAGTCGAGCATTTCGTCAAGAAATATGCCAAGCGAATGGGTAAAACCATCACCAGCATCCCCAAGAGCACTCTTTCGGCATTACAGAATTGGAAATGGCCTGGCAACATTCGGGAACTCGAAAACTTCATCGAGCGGTCGGTCATCTTAACGAATGGCTCGGTGCTTAGCGCTCCACTCGGCATATTGGCCCCACACAACGGAATCGCACATGATTTAAATGATATTTCTATTGCGACTCTGGCCAACGTTCAGCGCCAGCACATCCTGGAGGCATTACGTTGTTCAAAGGGCCGAGTTAGCGGTCCCGGAGGGGCCGCAGCCCGCCTTGGGCTCAAGCGGACCACCCTTCAGTCCAAGATGAAACAAATGGGAATCGATCCGCATAAGAGCTGGCAATCCTAAGCTCGGGTCAGACCCGTTCGCCGGCTCCTCCCTCCCAAGCGGGATTGGTCAGGTATATTGGAAATACCGGCGGCTCTACCGGGAATCTAAAATCGATCGCAGAAGAGGGCTTTGACGGGAATGACCTACCTTGATGTGGTTTACGGCTACGACTCCCAGCCAGGAGAAAACGAGTTACGGGCCATCGACAGCATGCGCGAAGTGTATGGAATTCGATCGGTACGCTTCAACGAGAAGGAGCGGATCGTGAGGGTAGAATTCGACGCCTCACGAATGAAGCAAGACGCAGTGGCCAAACTCTTGCGGACGGCTGGCATCGACATCAGAGAAAATGTCGCCTTGGCTTAGCCGCTTCGTCGGGAAGCCTGGATACTAATCACAGGAATAAGGGCGGGGGAGGGACGTGCGCGAGAAAAGCAAGGGGTGCTCACAGAAAACCTCTGGCCGAAGTTATTCTCTGAAGCACCCCGTTGCGCGCCACTTCGTCTGCCTTTCCATAAAGCAAGCCATCGGCCGTTCGTAAGCTATTGAAAACAAGGGCCAAGTAAATCCGCCTGATTGTAGGAATTGCTCTCCCGGAGGAAAGAATTACTTCGCAGGCGAAGGCAAAAATTGGGCCAAGGAGCCTGTGAAAAAACTCAGCCACCAGCTACAGGAAACCCTGTAGATTCGTCTCACGCAAACGATGAACTCCTTTCACGTTCGTGTTTTCAATTCCAATTTGTATAGTCCGAAACATTCATCATTTATTTCCACTGCGTTTTTTCTTCTCAAACGTTCCAGCGAGAAAGACGCCCAAAAAAAGTGCGCGGACACGAGCGAAAAACTGAATTGAGTCCCTGACCCTTGCAGTCCGAGTTGGGAAATGTTGGTATAATCAAAATCGGTTTCACCCTTCCACACTTATCTGCGCCCTTAGCTCAGTTGGATAGAGCGTCTGGCTACGAACCAGAAGGTCGGGAGTTCGAATCTCTCAGGGCGCACCACTAGTTCCTTTCACAATCTATCCAGATGGAATTCGATACCAAGCGAGATTACGTGCGCTTTTTGAATCGACTTTCTATGAGCAATGCGTTCTCAATCAGTCGCGGAGTCCCGTTCTTGCTCGTGACTCTGCTGATTCGGTGCATTCCGCTTTCTATCTTGTTTCTGCTAGTCTCCTAACCAGCCCTGTTGTTTCGAACCGTTACGGATGCTTCCGGTTTGTGGGCATTTACCGCTGATGCCAAAGCCATCTCAGCAGCAAGATTTGTCCCTCCTGTCGTCTTCCAAGAACGGCTTGATCTATCTCACGGCGAATGACTGGGCCCTCGTGGCAGACAAAGCTATCCGCAGGAAATTCAAGCCCGGGGACCACCTTGTACAAGAAGGCAGGCGCACCCACGGGGTCTTCATTCTGTTGCAGGGTGCCGCTGCCGTGCAGATTCCGGGGCACAGCCCTGACCGCGATATCGGCCCTGGTGAGGTCTGTGGGGAAATTTCTTTTCTCGATGAGTTGCCGGCAACTGCCAATGTCGTCGCGCGCGATGAAACCGACGTCTATTATCTCGATCGTCCAACACTGCAGTCATTATTCGAGTTATTTCCTCACCTTGGTTCCCGCTTCTATCGATCGCTGGCCTCAATTCTCTCGCGGAGACTACGAGAGGTGATCGGACGGCAGTCTGGGTCTCAAACTGCGTCAAAGAAGCATCCCGAATAAAACGGTTCGGCTCGCATGTGCTAGCCTTACAAGTTCTCGAAGCTTTGGCCGGACGCTCTGCTTCCGAGCTCTATGATGGACCCCGTCAATCTTCGCCTCGCGTTGTTCTCGGCAGCTGTACTCGGCTTCCGGCACGGTCTCGACTACGACCATATAGCGGCGATCACTGATATCAGCAGTGTGCAGTCTCGGCCTCGCGATGCAATGCGTTACGGACTTCTTTACGTTGCTGGCCATGCCGCAACTGTAGCTCTTCTAGGTTCTGCCGCTGTAGCGTTTCGGATCACGCTGCCTCCGACGAGCGATCGTTGGGCCGAACGGATGGTTGGGGTCACGCTGCTCGTCTTGGGCATTTATGTCCTGGGCACATTCTTTCGACCATCATCTCATTCCCACGGGCCCAAAACCCGAATCACTTTATTAGTCAACGGCGTCCTCTGGGTCTACTGGCGGCTAAGCCGACTCTTTGGGGGCAACCGCACACAGGCTCCTCAAGTCTTTAGAGATGGATATGGAAGCACCTCGACCTTCATAGTCGGAGTGATTCACGGCTTTGGAGCCGAGACCCCCACCCAGATCCTGCTTTTCCTAATGGCGGCTAATCTCGGTGGGACAGCTGCTGGACTCCTAGGCCTACTCTCCTTCACTATCGGGCTGCTTGCGATGAACACTCTCATGTGCGCGTCGGCGGCAGGCCTTTTTTCTGTGACGTTCGCCCGCCCCACGGCCCTGCGAGCGCTCACACTTGCGACCTCGGCCTACAGCATTGTAGTCGGGACGATTTTCCTCCTTGGATCGGGAGACAAGCTGCCCTCCATTAGCGGCTGAGCCGTCGCAAAATGAAACACCACAGTTCTGATCGGTAGCCCGGATTGCAAGAGGATGATTCATATGTGCACAAGTTTGCACTTCACCGCCCTGCCCTGTGGATGTTCTTCTGACCGATTGCTAGTTTTTTCAACGACATACAAAATTTCTCATTTTGGAACGTGGGGTGCAGAGGTTTGCGCATCAGGACGATTCGGCATACGTGCGCGTCCCAGCGAAACGTACTGGAGCCCCAGGTGAACGAACAAGGTAAGGCTTGTTCAGGAGGAAGTAGTCATGCAACGTTCGTTGTTACTGGTTTTACTGGCTCTGGCGCTGCCGATGGCAGCATTCGCAAGCAGTTCGGTGGATTTCACTAACAGTAGCGGGACGCTCAGTGGCACCAACGCAGGATTAAGTCTGAGCGGCTCGGAATTGATCGCTGTTAATGGCCTCGGTGGATTGGGTCTCGTCACGGGGAACCTTGGCACCGTAACCTTTTCGACAGCGGCCCTCACCAGCGGAAGTCTGCAAATGGGTGGTACCTTCGCAGCCGGAGGATCCTTCATGGTTACCTCGAACGGCAGCAATGGACTACCTTCCGGCACGCTATTCAACGGTAGTTTCTCTGGGCCTGTAACCTGGACGTTAGTGACGCTGGCGAACGGCACTCACAACTACACCCTGAGTGGTTCCCTCTCCGGGACGTGGTATACCGGCGCCACCGTCAATGGTGCAACCATCCAACTGACCATCAACACCGGCAAAGGATTCTTTAACGGTTCGACCATGATCTCCAGTGGAGATACCAACATCTCGACCGTTCCCGAGCCAGGTTCTCTGACGCTTCTTGGGACTGGACTCGTCGGCCTCGCCGGTGTGCTCCGTCGCAAGCTGAAAGCGTAAGCTAAGAACTCACTCCTGAATCAGGCCCCACCTTGGGTAGGCGGGGCCTGTGCTTTCTCTGGGCATAGAGCGACCGTTTCTCTTGACAGGAGGTTAGTGCACTGTGCGGTCGGGTCCCCGATAATGTTTGCCACTCCCAGTAATGGTTGAACCGAAGTCGCAGGAATGCCCAGGTTGTTCCCTGATGCTTGGAATGAGACGACGTTAAGAATTAGGACGCGTCTTTTCAGCCCATTACCCCAGTAATCGGAACCAGGGGATTACCGTTGACCCACCCCGCCTGCCCTTCTTAAATTGCCAACAGGGGGTTGTATGAAGGATATTCACGAGGTCCTGCGGCAAAAGCAGGCGAAATATGCCCAACTTGGCAAACAGATCGAGATGCTCCAGCAGGCTGCCGAAAAGCTGCGCGAGGTCGCGCCGCTGCTGGCCGAGAGCGACGAAGAAGATAACGTTGTTCTAGGCGACGTCGACGAAGCTGTGGCCGGCGCGGACGCAATGGCAGCCAAGGCGTCAGCTGGCTCCGCCGCTAACAACGCGTCCAAATCATCACGGCCGTCCGCACCTCGTTGGCCGTAAATCCAGTTTCTTGTCACCACGAAAATCGATCTATGAACCTTCAGGCACTGCTGGTATCGAGCGATGATTCCGCGGCGGACGTGCTGAGCCGAGTTCTGTCCGGCTTCGGCATTGCTGTGGATCGGTCGAGCGATCCCGAAACTACAATGGAGCGCGTCCAGCATCAGAAGTTCGACGCGCTCGTGGTGGACTTCGACGATGCCAAGGCGGCGCAAGAAGTCCTCGAGAAGGCGAGGAAGGTCGGTTCCGCACCACTAAGTATCGCCCTGGTCGCAGATCCGACGAAAGTCCGGCAGATTCTCACCAGCGGTGCGCATTTCGTACTTTACAAACCCGTTACAGAAGAAGCAGCCAAGGCCGGACTTCGCGCTGCGGCTGCGATGTTAAGTCGCGAGCGGCGCAAAGCCTTTCGAGTGCCCGTCCAAGCTCCTGTAGAAATCACTTTACCCGATACCCGCAAGTTAGACGGCATTCTACTGGATCTCTCAGAGACTGGCATGGATGTACTCACCGCAGAACCGCAAGTTGCAGGCGCTTTGCTCGCTTTCTACTTTAAGCTACCCGACGGTACAGTCGAACTTCAGGGACACGGACAGGTCGCATGGGCAAATCCGAATGGTCAGACCGGCGTACATTTCCTCGACCTATCGGAGAGCAAAGTGACAGAACTGCGTGACTGGCTCAAGGCCGCGGCGGTCGCTGTGGGCACTATTCCAGATGAATCAGTACCTCACTGCAAACTCACCGACCTCAGCTTAGGTGGATGCTACCTGCAGACGGAAGCACCGTTTCCGGAAGGCTCGCTAATCGATTTCTGCCTGAAAACGAAAGAACTTGAAGTTCACACTGATGGCATGGTCCGTGTCACGCATCCAGGACATGGGATGGGAGTTGAATTCCCATCACGCACTGCCGAACAGCGTGAACAAGTGGTAAAAGTGATCGATTTCCTGCGCAGTTGTCCGGGAACCATGCCAGATCTCAGCGTTTCTCCGAAGGCCTTGGTTGCGGACCTTACACAGTTTGAGCCGGGTGAACGTCCGGCCGATTCTGAGGAATGGGAAGATCCTCTTCTGGAACTGCTGCGGCGTGGCGCATCATTGCAGCAAGAAGATTTCCTGTCCGAACTCCAGCATCAACGAAATCCGGAAGAAACGGCGTCGGTTTAGTTCTAGTCGGCGCAACGTCAGGTTTCGCGCTTGTTTCGTCAAAAAGAAAGTCGCGGTCCTCAGGCTCATATCCCTCTAAACTGCGCTTCATGATAAAAAGCCTCCCGTAGCAGGTCATCAACGAAGATCGTTTGGCAGGAAGCGAAGGCAGGTACCGCAAAAAGAGAGCGCTAATGGGAGCGAGAGGCTTCGGTGGATTCCGAAGAACTGGGGGACCGAACCCCGTCTCTGGTGCGATCCCCAATTCTTCGTGGTCTGTTCCACCCCAATGCGAGTACAGTAGCGCGACTCCTTTGCGGGAAGATTTCAGCAAGGTTAATTCTGGGTTAAATTGAGAGCGGCAGGTTTTGGATGGAGCAGTTGAATTTCACCCACAGTTAAGAGGAAACTCTGGACCATTGTGATGCGACTCTGATCTCCAGGCGGTTGCCCGAGACAACACCCCGACTGCTTTGGACACCTTTGTTGGCGATAGCAGCTGCTGCGTTCGCGGTGCAGATTCCCTTCTTCTTCGAGGGCACTCCGTCAGGGCACGATGTTGAGTTTCATTTGTACTCCTGGCTCGAAGTGCTCAGCCAGTGGAGACATGGGATTCTTTATCCGCGATGGGCGGCATTGGCACACTTCGGGTACGGGGAACCGCGATTTGTTTTTTATCCGCCAGCCTCATGGACGCTGGGTACCGTGATCAGCACTATTTTCCCTTGGACGATTGCGTCTCCCCTCTACATCTGGATCGTGCTCGTCCTGGCGGGGACCTCAATGTTTGTCCTGGCTCGGAGATGGTTTGCGAGAAGAGACGCGACCTTCGCTTCAGTGTTATACGCGGTCAATCCTTATCATTTGTTGATCATCTACTGGCGCAGCGCGTTTGCCGAATTATTCGCAAGTTGTCTTGTGCCGCTGTTGCTGCTGTTCGTATTGAATGCTGCCCACGGAGATCGCCGAGTCGTTTTGCCGCTCGGCTTATTGCTGGCCGCATCGTGGCTTACGAATGCTCCTGCGGCTGTCATGATTCATTATTCCCTGGCACTATTGGTTCTCTACTTGTCCTGGACACGAAGATCTCCTCAAATCCTGTGGATTGCTGGGGCTGCCGTCGTGCTGGGGGCTTGTGTATCGGCCTTTTATCTTGTTCCGGCAATCTACGAGCAACGTTGGATCGATATCGCGAACGCGGTGTCGGCCGGTTCGCGTCCCACCGACAACTTCTTATTCGTTCACACCACCGATCCGGATCACGACGCCTTCAACCGCATTATTTCTTGGGTTGCTCTTCTGGAAATCATCCTCATCGTCGTGGGCGCCACTGCTGCAAAGGCTTGGCGCCAATCACGACGCGAGTTGTGGACCGCTCTTTCTATCTGGGCAGCTGCCTGTACTGTCTTGATGTTTCCGTTCACGCTGATGCTCTGGAAGATCCTGCCCAAGATGCAATTCATGCAGTTCCCATGGCGATGGCTGCTGTGCCTGAGCATGATCTTCACGCTGTTTGTTACAGCCGGTTTCAAGAAATGGTGGATGCGGGCAATTGTTGGCGTGCTGTGCCTCGCCCTGATCGTGGTGGGCTGGCATCGGATCCAGGCGCCCTGGTGGGACACGGCTGCCGATCTGCGCGAGATGGTCGACAACATGTACATCGACGCGGGATACGAGGGAACGGACGAATACACTCCTCTCGGTGCGGATCCAGGCGCGATCGACAAAGATGCCCGCAAGGTGACAGTCGATGGTCCGGCGCGAGCTGACATCCACGTACTGCGGTGGGATGCGGAAAGCAAGACTTTTACCGTGCAGATGTCCGCCGCGGACCAGCTCGCTCTGCGGCTTTTTTCTTATCCCGCTTGGCGGACTGAGGTAAATGGCCGTGAGGTACAGACGAACTCACGCAAGCGCACCGGACAAATACTCGTTCCAGTCCCTGCGGGGATGAGTCGCGTCGAGATTCGGTTCTTTCGAACTTGGGATCGCACTCTCGGAGACTGGATTTCTTTTGTAGCCGTGCTCGGAACCTTAGGATGGATAGTCTTCCGCAAGCGAATCGCTCTTTCTAAGAACGAAGCGTCGCGCACACAAAGGCTTCAAACCACGTGAAGCGGATTCTCATTGCGACGTCGAATGCGGGCAAACTGCGCGACTTCGCCGGCGCCGCAGCCGTGCATGGCATTGAGATCGGAGGCATACCGAACTTCTCTTCCCTGCCCCTGGTCGTTGAAGATGGGCAGACGTTCGAAGACAATGCGCGCAAAAAAGCTGAAGAGTATAGCGGCTATGTCGCGGGAGAGGTTGTCCTTGCCGACGATTCAGGGCTGGAGGTTGACGCTTTGAATGGCGCACCAGGCGTGCACTCGGCGCGCTACGCGGCCGACGAGCCGCATCTTGCAGACGCGAACACCGACGATGAGTTGAACAATGCACGTGTACTTCGCGAATTGAAAGGAATCTCTCCCGAGAAACGTACTGGCCGCTTCGTTTGTGTACTCACAGCGGCGCGAGATCGCAAAACTCTCGCAATTTTCCGCGGCACCGCCGAGGGCATCATCCTCGACGCTCCGCGGGGCAAGAATGGCTTCGGGTACGATCCGCTGTTTTATTTTCCACAGATCAACAAGACGTTTGCCGAGCTATCGCCCGAGGAAAAATCGGAGTATAGCCATCGTGGTGCCGCATTCCGGCAATTCTTGACCTGGTGTGCGAGGCAATTTCCGCAAGACTACATCTAATTGCACAACGTGACTTCCTCGCCGCTTTCGAGCCCGCTCGCACTGATTTTCGACATGGACGGCGTCCTGATCGACTCCGAACCGCTGCATAAGCGCGCCAAGGAGTTGGCGTTTGGCGAGGCCGGAATCATTTTGCCGGAGTCTGTGTACGACCAGCACAAAGGACGCCCCGATGCCACGGTAATTCCCGAAATGCTCGGAGGGAGAGGGCTTTCTACTGATCAGATTGCCGAATTGTTACATCGCAAACATCAGATCTTCGAAAAGATCGAACATGAAATGAAGCCGGTGCCGGGCGCGGCGGAATTTGTTCTTTGGGCAAAATCGCGGTATCGCATTGCGCTGGCAAGTTCGGCAACCGCAAGAAATCGCAAAGCTGGTCTCAAGCTTCTAGGTATCGGCAACCCGTTTGATTTGGAGGTCGACAGTGAGCGATTGCACCGGCCAAAGCCAGATCCGGAAATATTCGAGATCGCAACCAGCGACTTGCAATTAGAACCCCGCGATTGCTGGGTGATCGAAGACTCAACCAACGGCGTGCAGGCGGCGAATGCGGCTGGCTGCTTCGCAATCGGAATTATGACTACCTTCGACTCGGAAACGCTACGCAATGCCGGAGCAGACCTTGTTGTTGCCTCTTTCGCAGAACTTCGAATCATCCTCGAATCGAACCTACAAGGCTCCATTTAGTCCAGGGACGCCTAGCCGTTAATTTCTGGGTTCTAGACTGAACGGATTCCTCAGCGAACTCTGCGGACTCGTTTGCGGCTCTGCGGTGAACCTCTCACCGCTGAGTGCGCCGAGAACTGCCGCTGAGATCGCGAAGAAGAACGCTTCCCAACAGATCTCACGACACCTTTCTTGACTTCACTTCTTCTGCCGCCCGATAATGAAAGGTTCTTTTCTCATCGTGAAACTTATAAGGAGCTTCTGTGGCGTCAGCCAGTTCTTCTGCTCCCGGGGTTAGCAAGTACGTCGTGCAAGGTGGGGTCGCTCCGTTACGTGCTGGTCAAGGGATCTCGTTTGTTCTCCGCCGGTTGCATTCGTTAACGGGCATTATTCCGGTGGGTGCGTTCCTGTTCGAGCATGTTCTAATCTCGAACGCGACTGCGATCAGCGGGCCGTCCGCGTACGCGCGCCAGGTCAGCTTCCTTGCGAACCTTCCGCTGGTTTTTTTCCTGGAACTATTCGGCATCTGGATTCCGATCGCTTTTCACGCGCTGTACGGTTTCTACATCTGGTACCGCGGCGATTCGAACACTGCCGCTTATCCGTGGTCTGGAAATTGGATGTACACGATGCAGCGCTGGACCGGTGGCATCGCGTTCATCTACATCGTGTGGCACACCTACACGATGCGGTTCACCGGGGTTGATCTGCATGAGACACCCATGGCGTCGTTTGGCAAGGTGCAGGCAGAGGTGATGCACGCGCCTCTATTTCTGTTCTATGTAGTGGGACTGATCGCGGCATCGTGGCACTTCGCTTACGGCATCTGGCTGTTCTGCGCAAAATGGGGCATCGTTTCCGGCGACAAGGCACAAAGGCGGTTGTTGCGGCTGTGTCTGGCGTTTTTCCTGCTGCTCTGCGCGGTTGGACTTTGGAGCTTGGCTACGTTCCGATCTAGGGCTTTAGCTCCAGACGACGATCAGAACCGAGCGGTAACACAATCGAGCCTGAAGTCGGGGCCTCCAGCCGTGAATCACGGAAAGGGGGCGCTCTAATATGGCGGCTCCCAGGATCATTGTCATTGGCGGCGGACTGGCCGGGCTTTCTGCAGTCATCAAGATCGCCGAGATGGGCGGTCAAGTCGATCTCTTCTCCATTGTCCCGGTAAAGCGTTCGCACTCCGTGTGCGCGCAAGGCGGCATTAATGCCGCTAAGAACCTGAAGGGTGAGGGTGATTCCACCTGGAAACATTTTGACGATACGGTTTATGGCGGAGATTTTCTCGGAAACCAACCGCCAATCAAGGACATGTGCGACGCGGCGCCCGGGATCATCGACCTGCTCGACCGCATGGGTGTGCCTTTCAATCGCACTCCGGAAGGACTCCTCGATTTTCGCCGCTTCGGAGGCACCTTATATAACCGCACCGCATTCGCCGGCGCCACCACAGGGCAGCAGCTTCTTTATGCGCTCGATGAACAAGTTCGTCGATACGAATCCGAGGGCAAAGTAAAGAAGTTCGAGCACTGGGAGTTTTTGTCCGCGGTGCTCGATGGAAACAAAGTCTGCCGCGGGATTTGTGCGATGGATCTGCGCACGATGGAAGTGCGCACGTTCTCTGCTGACGCGATCATCATCGCGACGGGTGGCATCGGCGCGATTTTCGGGAAATCGACGAATTCCGTTGTCTGCACCGGATCGGCGCAGTCCGCTCTCTACCAGCAGGGCTGCTATTACGCGAACGGCGAGTTTATCCAGGTTCACCCAACTTCGATTCCAGGCGAGGATAAGCTCCGGCTCATGTCCGAATCGGCGCGCGGCGAGGGCGGACGCGTGTGGGTACCGAAGACTCCCGGCGACAAGCGCGATCCAAAGTCGATCCCGCAGAGCGAGCGTTGGTACTTCCTCGAAGAGTGGTATCCGAAGTACGGCAACCTCGTCCCGCGAGATGTCGCGACCCGCGCGATCTTCAAAGTCGTCTACGAACACAATCTCGGCATCGATGGCAAACCCATGGTCTATCTTGACCTGACGCACATCGACCGCAAGATTCTCGACCGCAAGCTGGAAGGCATCCTCGAAATCTACGAGAAGTTTGTAGGCGACGATCCACGCGACACGCCGATGAAGATTTTCCCTGGGATGCATTACACAATGGGCGGCCTTTGGGTGGATTACAAACAAGCAACGAACATCCCGGGGATTTTTGCCGCAGGTGAGTGTGAATTCCAGTATCACGGCGCTAACCGGCTGGGCGCAAACTCTCTGGTGTCGTGCATCTATGGCGGAGGCATCGCTGGTCCGAATGCAGTGAACTACGCACGTGGCCTGCAGGCTACGGCTGACGGCAACGGCCACTTCACCGCCGAGCAGAAAAAGCAGGAAGAAAACAATGCTCTTCTGATGAAAAATGAGGGCAACGAAAACCCAGTAAAGTTGTGGCGCGAACTGGGCGATTTGATGACCAAGGATTGCACCGTCATCCGCTACAACAAGAACCTGGTGCAGACGGACGCGAAGCTGGTCGAATTCCTTGAGCGCTATCGCAACATCAACCTGAGCGACCGCACTATGTGGGCTAATACCACAGTCGTGTTTGCGCGCCAGCTGTACAACATGCTGCAGTTGGCTCGGGTCATTGCGCAAGGCGCCCGTATGCGCGACGAGTCACGCGGAGCGCATTACAAACCGGATTTCCCCGATCGCGATGACAAGAACTGGATGAAAACAACAAAGGCGTATTTTGCCCCGGATGCGGATGAGCCCAGGTTCGAGTTCGAACCCGTGGACGCTTCGTTGATTCCACCGCGGCCGAGGAAATATTGATTGTGTAGGGGCAGACGCATTGATTCGCCCCGCAGTGAAGCGAGCGCAGTGATGAATGCAGTGGCAGTCGATTCTGGGTTGCATCAATTGCTGTACGGGGCAATTCAGAACAAGCGATTGATTCGTTTCCGATATAAGCGCAAAGAACGAATCGTCGAACCGCACGACTACGGCATTCAAAAAGGAATTGCCCGACTGCTTTCGTGGCAAGTCGGCGGGCAAAGCAGCAGTCGATTGCCGGGATGGCGTTGGTTTGATGTTGCTGACCTGCAAGACGTCGAGATGCTGGAGAACTCGTTCGCTGGAAGCAGAGAAGTTTCAGGCAAACATCATCAGTGGGACCAGATTTTCATTCGTGTCAAGCCGCATAAGAAGACAAAGAGGTTGAGGAAAACGGCGTAAGAATGGATCGTAGGGGTTATCAAAGCTCGCTAAAGGCTCATTGTTAATGGCAGATAAAACCGTCATCTTAAGAATCAAGCGTCAAGCAACTCCCACCTCCCAGCCGCATTGGGAGGAATTTACCGTTCCCCACCGTCCGAACATGAACGTGATTTCGGCACTCATGGACATCGCCGCCGATCCGGTCACCCGCGACGGCAATGCCACAACTCCGATCACCTACGACTCAAACTGTCTGGAAGAGGTCTGTGGGTCATGCGCCATGCTGATTAATGGCAAGGCGCGCATGGCTTGTTCGGCACTCATCGATCAACTCGAGCAGCCAATCCGGCTTGAGCCTTTCTCGAAGTTCCCCGTTGTGCGTGACCTCGCCACCGACCGAGGTGTGATCTTCGAGAACCTCAAAGCGGTCAAGGCATGGGTTCCGATCGATGGCACTTACGACCTGGGCTCCGGCCCACGGATGACGGCCGAAGACCAAGAGGCCTCCTATCCCCTATCACGGTGCATTTCCTGCTGCTGCTGCATGGAAGCCTGTCCTCAATTCAACGAAGAAACCGGGTTTGTTGGGGCAGCCACCATCTCTCAGGTGCGTCTGTTCAACACGCATCCGACCGGCAAAGCTCTTAAGCGGGAACGTCTGGCCGCGCTAATGGGCGACGGCGGCATCCAGGAATGCGGTTACGCGCAGAACTGCGTCGAGGTCTGCCCCAAGGATATTCCGCTGACCAAGTCCATCTCCGAAGTTGGCGGGCAAGTCATGAAACAGGCATTGGGTGACCTTTTACGACGCTGATTTTTGTCACCTGGCTCCAACCGTCCGACTCATGAGCGTCATCTCACTCGCGCCAAGTCGCTGGTGGCTTGGCACATAATTCAACTTTCTGCACTCAGCCGCAAACGGCCCGCAACTTGCCCCTAGACCTGTGAGGATCTTGCCTCGGCAAGCCTGGTAACCAAGCTGTTTGGGTACGGTCGTAATGGTCCAACAGGAGTCTTCGATTGGGCCACTTGACAGCATCCTTTAGAATAACCGCTACTTGCGGGGAAGCAGTGATCCGAAATCTGCTTCCGCACGGAACGATTCGTGAGACGAACTGGCCGACTTCAATTCGTAGCAGTGATAATGCTCCTGGCACTCTGCAGCGCGTTTTCTGAACGCGCGTTCGCTGTGCGCCACGCCGTGCTGCAGAAGTCACACCGTCGACATTTCCGCTGGCTGCACTGGCATCCGATGTTCCGCCCGTCACACGAATCTCTTCTCCTTCAGAACGCTGAAGTGGACCGGATGAACCTGCCGCGTATTCAGGACGACACCGAGCTTGAGGCACTCAAGGCGGATGGTTTGTTGGTGGCGATCATCCCGAGTGAGTCTCTGCGCATTGAGCCGTCACTCGATCCTTCGCGGCGCTACTGCCGTCCGTGGACGCTCGATTTCGTCAACGATCTCAGCCAGGCTTATTACAACCGCTTCCACGCGCAGATTCAGCTGAACTCAGCCGTGCGCACCGTCAAAGTGCAAAGGAAGCTTCGCCGTCACAACCGGAATGCCGCGCCGTACGAAGGCGAGACCGCTTCGTCGCACTTGGCGGGCCTGACCGTGGATCTCCAACGCCGCGGCATGAGCAAGGAACAGATCCGCTGGATGGAACACTACCTTTTCTATATGAAGTCCCTCGGGCTGGTGGAACCGGAAGAAGAGCGCCGCCACTGGTGCTTCCACATCATGGTCAGCGGCCGCTACGATGAGTGGCGGGATACCCAGAGCATCATTCCCATCGACCGACCGGACCAGGAAAAGCCTGCGACTCCTTCGACTGAAGTGGCCTTGGGCAGCGGCACAGAGTAGCCCGAGCTTCGGCTTTACTTCCCTCTCCTCGGCTTATTCCTTTACGATCCCTTCGTATGATCGTTCTCATTGCAGGGCTGCCCGGCACGGGCAAAACCGCGCTCGCTCGAGCGCTGGCACAGCGCACAAATGGCCGAGTTCTGAGCAAAGACGAGTTCCGCCATTCAATCTTCCTGCCTGAGGAGATTGAGTATTCCCCACGGCAGGACGACTTCTGTCTCCAACTAATGCTCGAGACCGGAGGATACTTGTTATCTCAAAATTCCACAAAGATCGTTTTCCTTGACGGACGGCCGTTCTCGAGGAGGTATCAGGTTGAGAACGTGATCCGCGCGGCGGCTTTAATGCATCAGCCCTGCCGGATTCTGGAGTGTATCTGCACCGAAGAGACTGCGCGGCGGAGGCTGGAGGGCGATGCTTCGAGTGCGACCCATCCAGCTGGTAATCGTGATTTCCAACTCTATTTGAAGGTCAAAGAACGTTTCGAAGAGATTTTGCACACGAAAGTCGTAATTGATACTGACAACCCGGCGGAGACTTGCGTTCGCACGGCACTGAGTGCATTGACCGATTGAACTTGGTCCTCGGAGTTGGTTCTGGTTGTTCTCGGCGGTCTCAACGATCTTTTCCGGCGGCCTTTGCGGTAAATTCGTTTTTTACCGGAGCCTGCGGAAAAAGATTGCAGAGTTCGCCGAGAAAGTCATTAAGCAATGCCCGTAACTAGCTGAAACACTGCTCTCCTCAGCTTAACCGCTTGGTGCGATTTTCCGCTCTGCTGTAAAATCGGCAACTTGCCCCCAACTCCTCGGGCCATGACTATGACAATCAGATTGCTTTCCTTTGCTTTGTTGGCATGCGCGCTCGCAGCAGCACAAACTGCACAGACGAAATCGACTGACAGTGGCGTCAGTCCCAAAGCACATGCCATTCACGATTCCGCTCTGATAATCGATACGCATGCTGACACGCCACAGCGATTTCTTGACGAAGGCTTCGACATTGGCTCGACCGATCCCAACGACGTCGGCCATATCAGCCTCGACAAGGCACGCCACGGCAATCTTGGTGCCGAGTTCTTTTCCATCTGGGTCGATCCAGAAACCAACAAGGGGAACTTCGCCAAACACACCTTCGATCTGATCGATTCGGTCTATGAACAGGCGGCGCGGCATCCCGACCGTATGATGATGGCCTTTTCGACGGCCGATATCGAGCGAGCGCGCCGCGAGCACAAATTGGGTGCCCTGATGGGCATCGAGGGCGGCCATTCCATCGAAAACGACATCCATCTATTGCGCGACTACTACCGCCTCGGCGTGCGCTACATGACCCTCTCGTGGTCCAACACCAACGAATGGGCCGATTCGTCAGGCGATATTAACGATCCTACAATCCAACATCACAATGGGCTCACCGATTTCGGTAAGCAGGTAGTACTAGAGATGAACCGTCTTGGGATGATGGTCGATATTTCGCACGTGGCAGACAAGACATTTTGGGATGCGATCGCCACGACCAAAGCTCCCGTGATCGCCTCGCATTCATCGGCGCGCTCTCTGGTCAATGCGCCACGCAACATGACAGACGACATGCTGAAGGCGGTCGCGAAAAATGGCGGTGTCGTTCAAGTGAATTTCTTCAATGGCTTCATCGACGAGAATTTTCGCAAGGCTGCAGACGCCCAAGCCAAAGACAATGCTGCCGCTGTAAAGCAGTATCTGGACCAGATGAAAGGCGAAGGCAAGTCAGTTAACTACATCGAGGTCGACCGCATTGAACGTGAGTGGATGGCCAAGATTCCAAGACCTCCTCTGAAGTCGCTGATCGATCACATCGATCATATCGCCAAGGTCGCTGGAGTCGACCACGTGGGACTCGGCTCCGACTTCGACGGAGTCAGCGGGGCGACTCCCAGCGGAATTGATTCTGCCGCCGATCTGCCCAAGATCACGCAAGCGCTGCTCGATCGCGGTTATAACGCCGACGACATCAAGAAAATCCTTGGCGGAAATCTGATGCGAGTGTTCCGTGAAGTTGAACGGGTCAGCCGAGAGATGCAGTCGTCAGCAAAATAGACCTGATAATTGTCATCCTGAGCGAAGCGAGGGA
>Ga0126379_10000564_pt1 | contig 20766 bp, 18 predicted proteins | sample PanSoiMetPlot_24_FD_92640 | JGI IMG/M metagenome (GOLD analysis project Ga0126379, IMG submission 92640) | Tropical forest soil microbial communities from Panama - MetaG Plot_24 | ecosystem: Environmental > Terrestrial > Soil > Tropical forest > Bulk soil | place: Panama | collected 2016-02-17
AGAGCGACCGCGAATCATGCGCAACAACAGCGTGGTAACGGCCTCAAGAAGAACCGCCTGACCGATGATTAGAAGAATGGAAACAACCGCGTAGGCGTAACGATTATGCAGTTGCACTAACCATTCGCCGAGGAAATGGAGAACTAGAAAAAAATAAACGACTACGAGCACCGAATAAATCGCGAGCTCAATCAAGAATGCGCGCAACGTCCTGGCGGTTTCCTTTTTCACTTTTGCAAATGCTTCGGATCGGACTGCGTCTATGGTCGCGTGCAATTTCGGGAATGGTCAAATTCCATTGCACCGAAAGTCGATTTCCCTAACGTTTTGATCTCACTCAACGAACTTAGATATGGCGGACGCAGCAAACAAATACCCGGAGAATGCGGCGGGAACCTTTTATGTCGATGAGCAATGCATCGACTGCGACCTCTGCCGCGAGACCGCGCCGGCCAATTTCAAACGAAACGACGACGGCGGCCATTCCTACGTTTACAAACAAGCCGAAAGTCCTGAAGAGGAAGCCCTCTGCAAAGAGGCAATGGAAGGTTGTCCGGTCGAAGCCATCGGCAACGACGGCGCGTGACAAAATCGATCCCGGTCGCGCTGACGATCGCCGGTTCTGACAGCAGCGCCGGCGCCGGAATCCAAGCCGACTTGAAAACATTCAACGCGCTTGGCGTTTACGGCTTGAGTGCGGTCACCTGCGTGGTCGCTGAAATTCCCGGCAAAGTCTCGCGCATCGAACCGGTCGGCGCCGACATGGTTCGCGAGCAAATTCGGGTGCTCGCGAAAAATTTTCCAATCGCTGCAATCAAGACTGGCTTGCTTTATTCCGCAGAAATTATTTCGACGGTCGCAAAATCAATTATCAATCTTCCGCGCAGAGTTCCGCTCATTATCGATCCGGTAATCACCGCGACTGGCGGCGATCCATTGCTCGAAACGAACGCGATCGAGTCATATCAGCGCGAGTTATTTCCCCTGGCGACGTTGATCACGCCAAATTTCGACGAAGCTGCGCAATTACTCGGCCGGAAAATCCAGGATCGACAATCGATGGAGCGCGCGGGCGACGAATTGGCGCACAAATTCAAAACGGCGATTCTGCTAAAAGGCGGTCACCTCTCCGGCAAGGATGCGGTCGATCTTTTATTCGAGGATGGAAAGATCAGCGAATTTTCCGCGTCGTTCGTTCGCGGCGTAGCCACGCACGGGACAGGTTGCACTTATTCAGCGGCGATCACGGCTGGTCTCGCGGCGGGTAAATCTCTCAAAGACTCAATCGCTGAGGCGAAAAAGTTTGTGACTGTGTGCATCAAAAACCATTTTCGCTGGGGATCAATCGACGCGCTGAGCCACGCGTCGAGAAAAAGTTAACGCTTCTTTTTCTTCTCGATCTTGCGCGTGGGCTCGGACGAAATGCGTTTCGCTTTTTTCCAGCGCTTCAATTGCATCGCTTGTTCCGCCGCCGCCGTTTCCGCCTGCTTTTTGCTTTTGCCGCTGCCGTTCCCCAGAACGATGCCCTCCCAAACCGCTTGCACCACGAATCGTTTGTCATGCTCGGGGCCGCTTTGAGAAACAAGTTCGTAAGCCGGACTTCGCGGTGAAATGCTTTGCAGCAATTCCTGCAAATTTCCTTTCGGATTTATGTCCACCGGCTCCTCCGTGACGTCGGCTAGATTTTTCCGCGCCTGCTCAAGGATAAACTTTTTCGCGTCCTCCAAACCACCATCGAGATAAATCGCACCGATCAGCGCTTCGAACGCATCCGCCAGTGTGGAAACGCGCGCGCGACCTCCGCTCGCTTCCTCGCCGCGCCCCATCAACAAAAATTGTCCGAGATCGAGCTCGATCGCGTGACTTTTCAAAGCATCGCGTGAGACCAGGCGCGAGCGCAGTTTTGTCAGTTGCCCTTCCGGCTGGTCCTTAAAATGTCCGAAAAGATATTCGGTGATGACGAGCTGGAGGATTGCGTCGCCCAAAAATTCTAGGCGTTGATTGTCGAAATGCCGCTGCTGCGTTTCGTGACCGAGACTTGGATGGGTAAGCGCTTCAGCCAGCAGGAGCGGATTGCGAAATTTGTAACCGATTCGTTCTTCCAGCGGATGCACGTCAACGCTTCTGATAAATTTCGAGCGAAGTGACAACGTCTAGCGCTCGCTGCAAAACCGCATCGCGCAGGGCCGTTTTCTCTCGCGCACGCAAGCGCCGTTGCGCATCCGGAATGTCCAACTCGGGATTCGTGCCGGCGATCAAGGCCGCTTCGTTCAAATGCGGCCGCTCCGTTTCATAAACGAATTGCGACATTCCTTTTTCACCCTGACGGAAAATCTGGCGCTTGTCCGCGATCGACATTTCAACCGGCAAATCCGGTTTTACTCCACCCGGAAACAGCGGCTGACCATCCGGTAAGACCGCTTCGGCAGACGCGACCCGCAAAGTTTTTCCGCTTGGCAGTGGCGAATCGGAATAATCGACCGCGCGACCGGCGCTCGTTTGTCCAATGATCAACGCTTTGTCGTTTACTTTTAGCGTGGCTGCGAGAGCTTCGGCGCCACCGGCCGTATCGCTGTCACACAAGACAGTCACCAGACCTTGAAATGACGGATCTCGATCGGAGTTGAATCCCTTATTCTCGCGGGAGGCTGGTTTGCGCACGCTGAAGAGCGTCTTGCCTTTCGGACAGAATCGTTTTCCAAACTCCGCCGCAGTCGCAAAATCACCGCTCCCGCTCGCGCGAAGATCGAGAATCACCGCGTCCACTTTCTTCGCCGTAAAATCCTGAAGCTTCTTGTCGAGCTCCCTCAGATTGTTCGCATCGAGCGCGCCGACTCGAACATAGCCGATGTGATTTTCAAAAACCTCGCTGTGAAATGGAAAACTGGGTTCGGTCGGCGCGTTCTCCTTGCCCGGCACCAACACCAAGCCGCCGGGCATCCGTATGAGCAATCCCTGGAGCGTCGCGCGATTCAGCTCCGCGTCGGTGATCGCTTCCGGATTCGTAAAGTTGCTCTTTAACGCTGCGATCGCGGCCTGAAGATCGTTCTCGCCCAGGGAATTGATGATCTGCTCTGTGCTCGGGGTCGAGGTAGGCGATGGCGTTGGCGAAGCGGGTGGAGATTTCGGCGATGGACTTTGCCCAAAAACGCTGATCGCCAGGAAAAATGAAAGGCTGATGATGGCCGCCCGATTCAACATTGGGTTTATTGTTAGCTGTTCGCCACGCCAAGAGCAATATCGTGGCGATAATGGCAGCCCTCGAACTGGATGAGGGCGGCGGCGTTATAGGCCCGAACCCGCGCGACGGCGAGGTCTGAGCCAAGAGCGGTCACGGCCAAAACTCGCCCGCCTGCGGTCACGACTTCGGTGTTCGCGAGTTTTGTGCCGGCGTGAAAAATCTGTACGTCTTTGAGCTTCGCTGCTTTTTCCAAACCGGAGATCGGCTTCCCGGTCTCGTATTTTCCTGGATAGCCCGCGGATGCGAGAACAACTGTGACTGACGGGCGTTTGTCCCACTCGATTTTGCACTTGTCGATCTTGCCGTCGATCGTCGCGTCCAATAGCGGCAGCAAATCCGATTTCAATCGCGGCAAGAGCGCCTGAGTTTCCGGATCGCCAAAGCGGCAGTTGAACTCGAGAACGCGCGGCCCGCCAACGGTGATCATCAGTCCGGGATACAACAAACCGCGATAGATAATTTCCTCCTTGGCCAAGCCGCTAAGCAGTGGGCGCATCATTTCTTTTTCAAATTTCGATTGCAGCTGTGCGTTCCAATTGTTCGCCGGACTGAACGCGCCCATCCCGCCGGTGTTTGGACCTTCGTCATCATCGAACGCGCGCTTGTAGTCGCGGGCCGATTCGAGCAACTGGTAATTTTTTCCATCGACCAGCGCGTGAATCGAACATTCGCTGCCGCGCAGAAATTCCTCGATCACGATGCGTCGGCCGGCTTCGCCAAAGCGCGCTTCTTTCATCATCATTTCGACAGTCGATTTCGCGGTCGCGATGTTTTCGGCAATGATTACGCCTTTGCCCAGGGCGAGCCCGTCGGCCTTGATCACGACCGGAAATTTCAATTCCTCACAATAAGCCAGGGCTGCTTCGCTGTCAGAGAACGTTCTCGCTTGCGCAGTCGGAACTTTTTGCGACCGCATCAATTCCTTCGCGAAGATTTTCGAAGACTCCAAACGCGCGGCCGATTTCGTTGGACCAAAACTTCGCAAACCCTCAGCCGCAAAAAGATCGACAATCCCCATCGCGAGCGGATCGTCCGGACCGACCACCGTGAGATCGACATCGTTCTGTTTCGCGAACGCGGCCAGGTCCGCGAGATTGGTCGCCGCGATCGAAACATTTTCCGCGATCGCGGCTGTTCCGGCATTCCCCGGCGCGCAGAAGAGCCGATCAATCGCCGGCGATTGTTTCAACTTCCAGGTCAGTGCGTGTTCGCGACCGCCGCTTCCAATTACGAGAACTTTCACGCGCGAGCGTGCTTCAGCAAAAACTGAAACGCAAGTCGATCAATCGCGCGGCCGCGACTCTTGAGGCACGATCGGCAACTCAAGCTTCTCGGTATGGCGAATAATGAGAATCTTCGATTCAATGCCGATTTGTTCGGCCATTAATCGACGGTGCAATTCATGAATGCTGCCGATCGGTTCGCCATTGAACGCAACGATCACGTCGCCTTCGCGCAGACCGGTCTTCGCTGCCGGGCTATCTTTCTCGATCGAAACAACGAGCACGCCGGTCTCGAGCGGCAAATTATAAAAGCGAACAACGCGTCGATGAATCGGCACGTTCTGGCCGGCGACGCCGATGTAACTGCGCCTGATTTTCCCGTCGCGAATTAACCAGGCGGCGACGAACTTCGCGGTGTTGCTTGCGATCGCGAAACAGATTCCCTGCGCGGGGCGAATCATCGCCGTGTTGACGCCGATCACCTCGCCCGCCGAGTTCACCAGCGGCCCGCCGGAGTTCCCGGGATTCAACGCCGCGTCGGTTTGAATAATGTTGTCGATCAAGCGGCCGGATTGGGCGTGCATCGAGCGCCCGAGCGCGCTGACCACGCCCGCGGTCACGCTCGCCTGGAAACCAAGTGGATTTCCAATCGCGATCACGATTTGGCCAACCCGCAGTTTTTCCGAATCAGCCAGGCGCACGTTCGCGAGCTGCGGCGCGTCGATGCGAACGACCGCGAGGTCGGTATCGGGATCGTCTCCGACCAATTGCGCTTGAAAATCGCGCCCATCGGAAAGATTCACCGTAATCGCACTCGCATTGTGAACGACGTGGCTGTTGGTCAAAATGAATCCGTCCGGCGCGATGATGAATCCTGAGCCGCTCCCTCCGACTTCGCGCGCTCGTCCGCGCGTGTCGACGCGCTGCTTGCTGTCGATATTGACGACAGACGGCGCGACCCGATCCGCCGCGCCGACAACCGTGCGCGAGTATTCATCGAGCAAAAACGAATCGCTCTCGACGGAATGACGAAGGGTCGGCTGTTTCTCGCTTGCCTCGTCCAAAAGTAAATCTAATGACATACCTAAATTTCGGGTATGTCGCTCAGCGGTCAAGTCAGCCTATACACACCCGTTTGTAGGTTACATCCAGACTTGAACGTGAAACGAGGGGCGTTTAGTAAGATGTCATGGCTTCAGTGATGGATTCGCAATGCCCCTCCCGCCTGGTTCTCGATCGCATCGCGGACAAATGGACAGCGATTGTCATTCAACTTCTCTCAAAAAAAACGATGCGTTATGCCGAGCTCCATCGCGAGATCGGCGGCATCTCGCAAAAAATGCTGACGCAAACGTTGCGCAGCCTCGAACGCGACGGACTCATTGTGCGCAAAGTCTATCCGGTCGTGCCGCCGCGGGTTGAGTATTCGCTTTCCCGGCTGGGGCGGACATTAATCGAACCGCTGCGCACGCTTTGTCGCTGGTCGGAAAAACATCTGGCCGAGCTGCAAGCCAATCGCGCGCGGGCGAAGCAAGCGGCGATAGCTACTCCGAGTTCAGCTCGAAGTTGATTTTCACGTCGTAATGGTCGCCCTTGCCGAGTCCGTCCGGCAACGGTTCGACGTGACTGACGCGATTGGTCAAGGCTTTGACCGATTCGTCGAGCTCCGCGTTTCCGGAAGGTCGAACCACTTCGAAGTTTGAAATGCGGCCGTCTTTTTCGATCCGAAGTTTTACGAGAACCGAATTCTTCGCCCCCGCGCTTGCGACATTCGTTGGTTGGACCCACTCGCTGTAAAAACGGTCGTGCAACATGCTGCCATACCACGCGAACTGGCCCGAGCTTGCGCCTCCGCCTGCGTGGCCGCCACCTGTTCCCGAACTCGTTCCCTTTCCGCTGCCGGTTTGAGCCGCGACGGATTTCTTTGGCTCGATCTCCGGTGATTCTTCTTGCGCGACCTCTTTTTTCTCAATTGGACCTTCAGCCGGCTCGCTCTCTTCCTTTTCCGGGGCCGGCTTCGCTGATGGTTTTGGTGATGCTTTAGCCAGAACGATTTTCTTCGGCGAAGGTTTCGGTGTTGGCTTCGCCGTCGGTTTCGGAGTCGGCTTTGGCTTTCGCTTGGGCGTTCCCTTAACTTCTGGCGACGCGCTTGGCTTCGGCGTCGATGTGGACCTTGGCGACGGTGTTCGAATTGGCGGAGCGGTCGGTGTCGGCAGTTGAATCTCACTTGTCGCCGATGCGAGAACCGGACGGTCTTCGTCCAGGTCGCGTTCCTTTAACGTCTCCGTCTTCGATTCTGTCCGCGGCGGCTTCGTCGGCGAAGGAATACTTCTCTTTTCCAGAACAACGCCATCGCCGGCGCTGCTGCTCATCCAAACGATGCTTTGCGCGCCGGCGTCCTTTTCTGCGCGGCTCCAATGGATCAGGCCGATGATGATCGCGACATGCGCGGTGGCGATCAGCGCCACATTGCCCCAAAAACGAAAACTCTTCGGCATCGCTATTTCGCTTCCGCTCGCGTTGCGATTCCGACTTTCATGATCCGCGCGCGCTGCAACGCGTCCATCAAAGTGATCAGTTTTTGCACGGGCAGATCGCGGTCCGGCCGAATCACAACCGCGACGTCCGGATTGGCGCGCTTCAATTCGGCCAGCTGCGCGCCCAATGCCTCAACATCGACAGGTTTGTTGTTCAATCGAATCACCTCGTTGCGATCGATCGAGATCGTCTGGACCTGTGAAGTCGTCACTGCCGAATTTTTCACACCGCTCGATGGAATGATCAGGCTCATGCTATTTTCGAGCAACGGAGTCGTGATCATAAAAATAATCAGCAGCACGAACGCGAGATCGAGCAGCGGAGTAATGTTGATCTCGGAAAGGGACGAGAGGGTTTGGCGTTGAGAGTACCGTCTCATCTCCGAAACGCCGACTCGCGCACTCCATGATCAACAAACTTATGCTCGAGCTCGGATGCGAGCTCGGCCGCGAAATTGTCCATCTCGACAATCATTCCGCGAATGCGCGTGACCAAAAAGTTGTAGCCAAACATCGCGGGGATCGCGACGCAGAGCGCAGTAACGGTGGTAATCAACGCGCCGGAAACGCCGGGGGCCATCGCAGCGAGATTCGGCGCGCCCGCTTCGGCCACGCCGGTGAACGCGTCCATCACGCCCCAAACCGTTCCGAGCAATCCGAGAAACGGCGAGCCGCTCACCGCGGTCGCGAGCAAAATCATTTGCGATTCCAGCTCCAGCGCGGTTTCGCCGACCGCGCGTTCCATCGCCGCCGTGACCGATCCCATTTGCGGCGACGAAATCTTGTCGGCAATTCCGAGGCGTGCCTTAAACGTTTCATCGACCTCTGCCGAGCCGAGCACCTGAAAGGTGATCTCCTGACAACCCGCCCGATAAACGTTGAAGAGCGGCGAGCCGGGAAAGCGCGCGTTCTTCTCGAACAGACGCAGCGGCTGTCGATCTTGCCGGAACGCGTAGAGAAATCGCGCGTTTTGTTTTCGCGCAAACTGAATGACGCGCAGCTTGGTCAACATGACCGACCAACTGAAGATCGAGCCAACCGCGAGCAAGAGTAGGACGAGCTTGCCGGCAATGGTGGCGTGCTCAAACGCAAAAACCAAACCGCCGGCCGCAATCAGGAACGCTATCAATCAATTCACCCGCCGGAACTATTAGCGGATTCCGGCAAAAGCGCTACTCGCGCGCAATCTTTTTCGGAAACGTCGGATGCAATTTGGCGACGATCACAAACGCCAACCCGATCGCGATCAGGAAGAAGGAGAAGAACTGGCCGCGCGTGAAACCGGCGATCAGGCTCGCGTCCGGCTCCCGGAAATTTTCGACAATGATCCGGAAGATCGCATAGAAGATGAAGAACAATCCGGTGAGCACGCCGTTTGGTTGGCGCATTCGAGTTCGCACGAACCAAAGGATCGAGAAGAGCAGGATTCCCTCGAAAAAAGCTTCGTAAATCTGCGAAGGGTGTCGCGGCGTCAAAATTGTGCGCAATGCGTCCTTCACCGCTGGTTGATGACGGACCGCGGTCACGATCGCCTCCGATGATGTGAGCGACGGATCAATCTTGGTGCAGGCGGTGATCGCGCGTTGTGCTTCGCCGACATTTTCGGTGAGCTCTTTTGGAAATTGCATTGCCCATGAAACGTTCGCCGCGCGGCCATAAAGCTCGCCGTTGATGAAATTCGCGACGCGACCAAAGAACAAACCGATCGGTGCGGTCACGACCAGATTGTCGCCGAGGTTCGTCCACGACATTTTGTGGCGCCAGGCATAATAAAATGTGAACGCAAGCAGGCCGATCATGCCGCCGTGGCTCGACATTCCTCCTTCCCACACCCGAAAGATCGACAACGGCTCGCGCAGCATTTCGGGTTTATAAAATAGAACGTAACCGATCCGGCCGCCGACGATCACGCCGAACAGCGCCGCCCCGGTGATGAAGTCACTGACTTTTGCGACCGGCAAGTCCGCGAAACCGCGTTGGGCCAGTTTCCGGTAAACGAGATAGCCGCAGATAAACGCGAGAACGTAGGCGAGCCCGTACCAGCGCGGGCCGACGTTGTCGTAAATCCGGAAAATCAGCGGATCAAGATCGTGAACGTAGTAAGCGAGCATGCCTCTGCGCGATTCTCACCGCGCGCTTCAACGGTTCAACACTTTTCGCAAGAACGGCGCGGTTCGGCTGGTCTTATTTTTGGCGACCTGCTCCGGCGTTCCAACCGCGACGATCTTTCCGCCGTCCGCGCCCGCCTCCGGACCAAGATCGACAATGTAATCCGCCTCCGCGATTACGCTCACGTTGTGTTCAATCACGATCACGGTGTTTCCTTCATCGACCAATCGATGCAGCACTTTGAGAAGAAGATCGACATCGGCCATGTGCAATCCGATCGTCGGCTCTTCGAGGAGGTAAAGCATCGAACCCGGCTTTCGCATTTTGCGAATGCGCTCGTTCGTCGCGCGACTGACCCCGCGCTTCAATTGCGTGACCAGTTTCAAACGTTGCGCTTCGCCGCCGCTCAACGTTGGGCTCGGTTGCCCAAGCTTGAGATAACCGAGACCCGTTTCGACGAGCAATGAAAGCGGTCGCGCAATTTTCGGATGCGCCGAGAAAAATTCAGCTGCTTCCTCGATCGTCATCTCCATCAACTCGCCGATCGATTTGTCGTTATAGAGAACTTCGAGCGTCTGCGGATTGTAACGACGGCCGCAGCAGTCTTCACACGGCACGAGTGCTTCCGGCAAAAAATTCATCTCGAGTTTGATTACGCCCTGGCCCTTGCAGGTTTCGCAACGGCCGCCCTCGGCGTTGAACGAAAATCGGCTCGCCGAGTAACCGCGCACGCGTGAGACCGGCAATTGCGCGTAAAGGTTTCGGATCTCGTCGAAAACTTTGATGTAGGTGCCGGGCGTCGAGCGCGAGGTTTTGCCGATCGGCGATTGATCGACTTCATAAACTGCCTCGATCTCTTCCGTGCCGCTTACGAGCCTGAACAAGTCGCCGTTCCCGCGTCGCTTTTTGTTTTCCAAATCCTCGATCACCGCCGGAAGCAGTACGTCGTGCATCAAGGTCGATTTGCCGGAGCCGGAAATCCCGGTGATGACTGAAAGCCGGCCGACCGGAAAGCGAACATCGACGTTCTTCAGATTGTTCGCGCGCGCGCCGTGGATCTCGATCCAGTGCTTAACTGATCGCACCGCACGCCGTGACTCGCGCGTCGGATGTTGCATTGGCGTTTTCAAACAACGCCCGGTCTCGGAGTTCTTCGAGCGCTCGATGTCGCGAAGAGTTCCGGTCGCAACCACTTCGCCGCCGTGAATACCCGCGCGCGGGCCAAGATCGACAATGTGATCGGCGCGCCGCATCGTTTCATCGTCGTGCTCGACGATCACGAGCGAATTTCCTTTTTCCCGGAGCGCTTGGAGCGTATCGAGCAACCGCAAATTATCGCGCGGATGCAAACCGATCGTCGGCTCGTCCAAAACGTAAAGCACGCCGCGCAGATTTGATCCGAGCTGCGCCGCCAGTCGAATTCGCTGCGATTCGCCGCCGCTCAGCGTTTTCGCCGAACGACCGAGCGCGAGATAACCGAGCCCGACATTCTCCATGAAACGCAGACGTTGCCGAATTTCCGGAATCAGATCGGCCGCGATCGTTTCTTGCGTGCCGGTAAACTTCAACTTGTCGATCTTCTCCGCCGCTTCGCTCGCGGAAAGGTTCGTGAATTGATCGATCGTCATTCCCTGAACGCGGACATGGCGAGCGACTTCGTTGATGCGCGAGCCAAGACATTTTGGACACTCGTGCGCATCGGTCGCTTCGATCCACTCCGATTCACGCTCCGCCCGGAGCTCGTTTTCCAAAACGGAGTCGCTCGTCTCTTCGGCCGCAGTTTGAAATTCCTGGTCCCAGATCTCGCCGAATCCGCCACATTCTTCGCAGGCGCCGTGCGGCGAATTGAAGGAAAACAATCGTGGATCGAGCTCTTCGAACGCGCGGCCGCAGTTCGGACAACTCATCTCCGTGCTCATCACGGTGAGATTATTTTTCGAGTCGAGCAGGTGCGCCGTGCCCCGGCCGATATCGAGCGCGCGCTGCGCGAGTTTTCTCGCTTTCGCGATTCGTTTTTTGTCAATCACGCCGACGACAACGGAAATTGTATGCTCTTTGAAACGCGCGAGGCGCCGGAATTGTGAAATCGGGATGAGCTGGCCGTCGATAAACAAAGTATCGAACCCTTGCCGCTCGGCCCAGCGTGCGACGTCGGTGTGAAATCCCTTCCGCGCTTTCACCAGCGGCGCGAGCACTTTGACCGGACCGCGCTTCGCGGCGGCTTCAATTTGTTTCGTGATCGCGGCCAAGCTTTGACCTTCGACCGGCAGATCGCATTGCGAACAAAACTGCGTTCCCGTTTTCGCAAAGAGCAATCGCAGAAAATGATAAACCTCGGTCACGGTCGCGACGGTTGATTTGCCGCCACCGCGCGTGACTCGTTGCTCGATCGCCACACTCGGGGGCAGGCCGGTGACAAGATCGACATCCGGCTTCTCGAGCTGTTCGACGAATTGGCGCGCATACGGCGACATGCTGTCGAGAAATCTGCGCTGGCCTTCCGCAAATAAAATGTCGAACGCGAGCGTCGACTTGCCGGAACCGCTCAAACCCGTGATCACGACCATCTGGTCGCGCGGAATCTTGACGTCGATGTTTTTGAGATTGTGCTCACGCGCACCATGGATCCCGATCCCTCCGTTGGTTCCGTTAATTTTGAAGCGCGGCGCAGTTTCGGCTGCTCGAGCAAACTCTTCATCCTCGACAACGTTGTATCTTCGGGATGAATCGGTCGCGCGACGTTTCGATCCCAAAACTGCGCCGAGAAACTTCCCGGTGTGGGAACTTTCAATCTTCGCGATTTGCTCTGGCGTTCCAGCGCCGACAATTTCACCGCCCTCATCGCCCGCTTCCGGGCCAAGATCGACAATCCAATCGGCCGACTTAATCACTTCGAGATTGTGCTCGATCACGATCAACGAATGACCGGCATCGACCAGCCGTTGGAAAACCTGGAGCAACATCGCGACATCGTCGAAATGCAAACCGGTCGTCGGCTCGTCGAAGATGAAAAGATTTCCGGCTGTGGTGGCAGCCGTCTCGGCTGCTCCATTCCCTTTTGCAGGCGGGACGCCTGCTTCCACAGACGAATGGGCTAAATGCTTTACCAGCTTTAGCCGTTGCGATTCGCCGCCACTGAGCGTGTTCAACGGCTGCCCAAGCCGCAGATAACCGAGCCCGACTTCGTCCAGGACGTCGAGCGGATTCGAAAGAGTTTTTTCTTCGCCGATCTGCGCGAAGAACTGGATCGCTTCGTGCACGGTGAGCTCGAGCACGTCGTGGATCGATTTGCCGTGCAGTTTGATCTTGAGCACGTGCGGCTGGAAACGCTTCCCCTCGCACTCGGCGCAACGAACATAAAGGTCGCTCAGGAATTGCATTTCGATCTTCTCGAAACCGGTGCCCGAGCAGCGCTCGCAACGGCCGCTCCCGGAATTGAACGAGAATGCGCTCGCGGTCAGACCCTGGGCCAAAGCTTCCGGTTGCCCGGCGAATAGTTCGCGGACGCGATCGTAAAGTCCAAGATAAAGAATCGGTGTCGAGCGCGGCGTGCGCGCGAGCGGCGATTGATCGACCATCACGACTTCGCTAATGCGATGCGCGCCGCTGATCGATTTGCACGCGCCAACTTCCTGATCGGTCGATTGGCCTTTAGCCGCGAGCAGATTCCGATAAAGCACGTCGTGAATCAGCGTCGATTTCCCGGACCCAGAAACGCCGGTCACGCATGTGAACACACCGAGCGGAAGATCGACATCGACGTTCTTGAGATTGTGCTCACGCGCGCCAATGATTTTAATCGAGCCGTTGGCTTTTCGCCGCGATTTCGGAACCGGAATCGACTTTCGGCCGCTGAGATAATCCGCGGTCAATGATTTGTTCTTAAATAGAAGCTGATCGAGTCCACCGTTGAAAATTAATTGGCCGCCGCGCTCGCCGCGCCCCGGCCCGATATCGATCAAGTTGTCGGCCGCGCGAATGATTTGCTCTTCGTGCTCGACGACGAGGAGCGTGTTGCCGCGGTCGCGCAAATTGTGCATGACGCGAACGAGCCGCCCGATGTCGCGCGGATGCAGGCCAATACTCGGCTCGTCCATGACGAACAGCGTGTTCACGAGCGACGCGCCGAGACAGGTCGTGAGATTCACGCGCTGCACTTCGCCGCCACTCAGGGTGCGCGTCGAGCGATCGAGGGTGAGATAACCGACGCCGACTTCGCAAAGATAATTCAGGCGCGCGCAAATTTCGCTGCGCAACATTTCCGCGGTCCAATCGTTCGTTGCGATGTTGATCTTCGCGAGCAAATCGCGCGCGTTGGAAATCGAAAGCGCGGCGAAATCCGGCAGCGTGAAAAGATCTCTACCGGCCATGATTTTGTAATTCAAGGCCTCAGGCTGAAAGCGACCGCTGTTGCAGCTCGGACAAGTCGTGTAGGAGCGATAGCGGCTAAGCAGCACACGCATGTGCATTTTGTAAACCTGCGACTCTGCCCAGCGGAAAAAACCGCGCACGCCGTACCAACGATCGTTGTCGTAATCGTCGTCGCTGTAACTCTCTCCGCGTTCGCGCGCGGCGACGATCGACCGCTCGCCTTCGATGACGAACTGCTGATCCGCTTTCGGCAATTCCTCGAACGGAACGTTGATGTCGATCTCCTCGCGAGCACACGCGCGAAGCAAATCTTTTTGCGATTCGCCAAATTCCTGGCCGCGAAAAACGCGGACCGCGCCTTGTTTGATCGACAATGAGCGATCGGGAATCGCTTTGTTTAGATCAATCGTGATCGTTCGGCCAAATCCGCGGCATTCCGGACATGCACCAAGCGGATTGTTGAAACTAAAAAGCCCTGGTGACGGCGGCCGAATATCGAGATCGCAATGGGCGCAATGCCAGCCGGTAGAGAAAGGATGCTCCTTCTTCTTCTCCGAATCGACAACGTTGACCTTTCCTTTGCCGAAGCGAAGCGCGGTCTCGAGCGCTTCAACCAGACGTGCGTGGTTTTCTTTCGTGATCGCGATCCGGTCCTGGATGACCTGAACACGCGTGCCGAGTCGCTTGATCTTCGCCGGATCGTCAACGCGCACGACTTCGTTGTCGATCCAAACGCGGAGATAACCTTGCTGCTGGAGAAACTCAAAAAACTTCTTTGGCTCCGTTTTCGCGGGAACAGCGACCCAAAACGTGATGAGAACATTCTTGTCGGCGCAGTCGCGCAAAACTTCGTCGGCGATTGATTTTGCGGTTTCCGGCCGGATTTCGCGGCCGCAGCTCGGACAAAATGCTTTTGCGATGCGTGGCCAAAGCAATTTCAGGTAATCGTTGATCTCCGTCATCGTGCCGACGGTGGAGCGCGATGTTTTTACCGGGTTCGATTGCTCGATCGCGATCGCGGGCGGGATTCCGCGAATATCGTCCACGCGCGGTTTGTCCATGCGATCGAGGAACTGCCGCATGTAAGGCGAGAATGTCTCGACGTAGCGACGCTGGCCTTCCGCGTAAACGGTTTCGAACGCGAGCGACGATTTGCCCGAGCCGCTCGGCCCCGTGACGACGGTCATCTTGCCGAGCGGGAGATCGACATCGATGCCCTTAAGATTGTTCTGGCGCGCCCCCCGGATCTCGACACAACCACACTTAGGGGGCGCTGTGACGCACTCTTTTTGAACAACCTTCGAACCCACTGGAGACAATTCCAGATTGCGAATCAGTTCGCAAATTTTCGCGCTATTCCGCGAACTTATCGGCGAGCCTGTCGTGCTGGGCAATCAGTTCGCGCGGCATGTCTTTACCGAGCGTGTCGAAGAATTTTTGCTGCGCTTCGAGCTCTCGTTTCCACTCGTCAGGCTTGATCGTGAATAGTGCGCGCATGGTTTCGCGCGTCACATCAAGCTCAGCGAGGTCGAAATCCTCCGGGCGGGGGATCGTGCCGACCTCTGTCTCGGCGCCGCCGCCATGCCCTTCGCACCGGTCGAGGATCCACTTCAGGACGCGCATATTGTCCCCGAAACCCGGCCACAAAAATTTCCCATGCGAATCTTTCCGGAACCAGTTCACGTGAAAGATGAGCGGCGGATTGGTCAGCCGCGGGCCAATCTCGAGCCAATGTTGAAAGTATTGCCCCATGTTGTAGCCGCAGAAGGGCAACATCGCCATCGGATCGCGGCGAACCTGACCGACCGCGCCAGCCGCGGCCGCGGTCGTCTCCGAACCCATCGTGGCGCCAATGTATGTCCCATGTTCCCAATCGCGCGCTTGAAAAACGAGCGGCATGGTATCGCTGCGACGTCCGCCGAAAATGATCGCGCTGATCGGAACACCTTCTCCCTTTTCGAAATTCGGATCGAGCACGGGATTGTTGCGGCACGGCGCGGTGAAACGCGAGTTCGGATGCGCCGCTTTTTCAGTCGACGCGGGCGTCCAATCGTTGCCGCGCCAATCAATCGCGAAATCCGGCGGCGGTCCATCCTTGCCTTCCCACCAAACATCACCATCAGCGAGCAGTGCGACGTTAGTGTAGAGCGTGTCGTGCTCGATCGACGTCATCGCGTTCGGGTTCGATTTGTAATTGGTTCCCGGCACCACCCCGAAGTAGCCGTTCTCCGGATTAACCGCGAAGAGGCGCCCGTCGCGAATCTGCATCCAGGCAATGTCGTCGCCGACGGTGGTGACTTTCCAACCTTTGAAATGTTTCGGCGGAACCAGCATCGCAAAGTTCGTTTTGCCGCACGCGCTCGGGAACGCCGCCGCCACGTAATGTTTTTTTCCTTCGGGCGATTCAACACCGAGGACTAACATGTGCTCGGCCATCCAGCCTTGTTTGCGCGCGAGATAAGAACCGATCCGCAAGGCGAGACATTTTTTGCTGAGGAGAACGTTGCCGCCGTAGCCGGACCCGACCGAAATGATGGTGTTGTCCTGCGGAAAATGGCAGATCAGCCGGCGCGCAGGATCGACATCTAACAGTGAGTGCGTGCCCCGGTTCCATTCCGCTTTCGAATCATCGCCGAGCCGTTTCACCGCGATTTCGCCCATGCGAGTCATGATTCGCATGTTGAGCACGACATAGATCGAGTCGGTGATCTCGAAACCGACTTTGGTCAGCGGCGAATCGGGCGGCCCCATGATGTACGGGATGACAAACATGGTCCGGCCTTTCATCGCGCCTTTGAGCATTCCCTGAAGTTTCGAATACATCTGCGCGGGATCGCTCCAGTGGTTGGTTGGTCCGGCTTCGTCCTTGGTCGGAGTGCAGATGAATGTGAATTGCTCCACCCGCGCGACGTCATTCGGATTCGAGCGATGCAAATAGGAGCGCGGAACTTTCTTCTCGTCGAGTTTGAACAAGACGTTTTGCTTCTGCGCCTGTTCGAGCAGGAACTGGTGCTCGCGATCCGAACCGTCACACCAGAAAATGTTTTCCGGTTTTGCGAGGAGCTCGACCTCGTGCACCCAATCAAGCACGGCCTGGTTCTGTGGTTTGCGATCGCCGATTCCTTTCGGCGGAGAGATGGCGGGCGCGAGGTTCTTCATTGCTGGATATCGATCTTAATTAGAGGAAAGGGACAAATTTCCTCCGGTTCGCGCCGTTCTCCAAGAATTTTTTCATGGCTTGCGTCAGGAAAACGGCGGCTGTTTATTTAAAGCATGTTCGGGGTGACCACGTCCGATGACTACCGGCCGGTGACGTGGATGGGACGTTACCCGGTCGACGTCACGACAATTCTGGTGGGACTCCATGTCCTGTGCGCGATCTTGACCGCGCTGATTGTCGGTTTCCTTCACAACGGCGTCCTGAATTATCTCATGTTCGATAGCGCGCAGGTTTGGCAGGGACAAATCTGGCGGCTTCTGACTTACGCGTTCATCCATCCGCCAAACGGTTACGCGTTGCTCTGGTTCGCGGTTGAAATGTATATGCTCTTTTTCTTCGGGCGCGAAGTTGAACGGTTCATCGGCCAACGGGCTTATATTTGGCTCTACGGACTTCTCTTATTGGTGCCGTCACTGCTTCTGACTTTGTGGGGGTTGGGCACTCGCACCGGACTGGCGGGGTCGGCCGCGGTGCACTTCGCCGTCTTCACCGCGTTCGTCACGCTTTATCCAAACGTGCAATTCTTCCTGCGCATTCCGGCAAAATGGATTTTTGTGATCTTTGCGGCGATCGGAACCTTGAGCGCGCTCGCGGCGCACGCCTGGCAGGATCTGGTCGTTCTTTGGACGAGCATTGCGGTGGCGTTCCTCTTCATCGAAGCGCGCGGAGCCGGACCGGAGCTGGCGTGGATTGCCGATTTCAAAACGCGTTTCCGACCGAAACCGAAACTTTATGTCGTCCAAAAAGCCTCCACGCGACGCACGATCGAACCGGACGACGTCTATTCCTCGGTCGATCCGATCCTCGATAAGATTTCCAAGTCCGGCATCGGCAGTTTAACCGAGAACGAGAAAAAAATCCTGGATCGCGCGCGAAACCGATTGCTGAAAAAATCAGATTGAAGGCGCGCTCAGGAGCGTCGAGATAAAATCGTCCTTCGTTTCAGCGTGGAGCAGCAATGTCCGTAGCGGACGATCTTTCGTGGTCCGCGCGATTGCGCCGACGACAACGAGATAATCGCTGATCAAACGCTCCGGCACGGCGATGAGAAAAATCAGGTGTGCGATCTCGCCTTTGCCGGTCCACGGAATGCCGGCTTCGCTCCGGCCGATTCCCAGCACAATCTCCTCGACCAGTTTCGTTCGGGCATGCGGGAACGCGACGCCATCGGCGGCGTAAGTGGAATTTGTTTTCTCTCGCTGCAGCGCCCTATTCAAAAATCTTTCAGCGTTCTCGATCTTTCCGCTTGTGACCAGAAGATCGACAATCTCGCGGACCGCTTCAATTTGCGTGCGGGCGCGCAGATTGAGCGTGATTTGCTCGGGATCGATCAGCTCGGCAAGGGCGATGGCCATTAGGATTTGGTGGATTCTCCGCCAGTTATCCAGTTAATTGAGCGGTCGTGGCAACTGAAAACAGCGTACCTGCGGCAAGCAAGGAGACCACCGTTTCGGTCCAGCACAGCATTTACGATCCCGGTTACGTCAATGCGATGTCGCATTTTTACCGCGGCGAGATGGGGCGAATCATGGTCTGGCGGCAACGGCTCGACGTAACGACGAACTGGGCGATCACGAGCAGCACCGCCATCATCACGATCGCGTTTTCCAGTCGCGAGGTGCCGCACATCATTTTCTTTTTCAATATCGCGATCCTTTGGGTGCTGCTTTGGATCGAAGCGCGCCGCTATCGTTTTTACGATGCCTTCCGGGCGCGCATCCGAATGCTGGAAGCGCATTTCCTGGTCCCGATGGTCATGGAAAACCGCGACCTGCTTCAAGGCGAATGGAAGAAACTCGTTTGCGAAGATCTCATTCTCCCCTGTTTCAAGATCAGCAAGCTCGAGGCAATCGGACGCCGCCTGAAACGCAATTACGTTTTCATTTTCATTCTGACCCTGGTCGCTTGGATCACGAAAATCTTTCTTCATGCGTCGCATGCGATGGACGGCCCGGGAGACTTTTATCGGGCGTTGCGCGTCGGTCATATTCCCTCGTGGTTGGTGGCGATGATCATGATCGGCACCTTTCTCAGCTCGCTCGGTCTCGCGGTTTACGTTGGCAAAAAATCTTCCGGCGAAATCTCCGAGTTCGGAACCCATCGTTCGTTGTGGCGGATTTAAGAGGTGACCAGGGACCAGTGATCAGTGACAAGCAAAGACTCTCCAAAATCTGATCACAGGTCACTGGTCGCTGATCCCTTCCGGCGTCTTTGCGATATCGTCGCGAAGCTGCGCGCACCGGGCGGTTGCCCGTGGGACCGCGAACAGACGAACGAATCGCTGTTGCCGGCAACGATCGAGGAAGCGTACGAAGTGGCCGAGGCCGCGCGGGCGAAGAACGACGCGCATTTTCGCGAGGAGCTGGGGGATTTTTTACTCCTCGCGGTGATGCACGCCGAAATTGCGCGCGAGTCTGGCCGATTCAACATCGACAACGTGCTGAGCGAGATCAGCGATAAGCTTGTCCGCCGGCACCCGCACGTTTTCGGTGAGAGCGATGCGCGTGACAGCGGCGCGGTCTTGAAACAATGGGAAGCGATCAAGCGCGCGGAAAAGAAAAGCGACACGCATTATCTTTCGAGTCTTCCAGGCGCGCTCCCGGCTTTAATGCGTGCACAAAAAGCGCAAAGCAAAGTTGCGCGCGTGAACTTCGATTGGACGGAATTGAAGGACGTGATTGCGAAAGTGGAAGAGGAGTTGGGCGAATTGAAGAGCGCGATTGAACGTGAAGATCGGGAAGCGATCGAAGATGAACTTGGTGATCTCCTCTTTGCGGTCGTAAACCTCTCCCGAAAATCGAAGATCGACGCCGAAGCCGCCCTCCAAGCCGCAACCGACAAGTTCGTCCGGCGATTTAACCTATTGGAGGATGAGCTGACCAAGCGGGGCAAAAAACTCAGCGATGTTGGCCTCGCCGAGCTGGACGAAATCTGGAACGAGATAAAGAAGCGTTGACGGTTGCTTCCGCTCTCGATCTGGCCATATTCCCCGTTCCCGATGCAAATCCTGATCAACTGCCTACTTGCGATTTACGTGCTGGTCGCGCTTTTGATGGTGCTGGTCATTTTGATGCAGCGTCCTAAGAGCGAGGGACTTGGCGCGGCGTTTGGTGGCGGCGTGACCGAAAATATTTTCGGCGCCCAAACTACCAACGTGCTGGTGAGGTTCACCGGCTGGCTGACCGGGATCTTCTTCGCGCTCACATTCTTGTTGTCGATCTTGTACTCGCACAAAACGAGCCGCGACACGGGATTGCGTCAGCAATTGCTCCAGCAACAAACACATGCGCCCGCGGCAGCTTCTCCGGCCTCGGTGAATCCGAATGCGCCGGCCGTTCCTGCGCCTGGTGCGCCAGTTGTTCCGGCGGCGAGCGCAGCTCCGACCGCTTCGGTAACAACAACGCCTCCAATCGTACCGTCGGCCTCGCCGAAAGCGTCCGCGAAACCAAAGCAATAACGCGGTCTCTCAACCGCAGCGCGCTTTTTTCGAGCGCGCGGTCGCGCTGGACAAAGTAACGCAATTGTCACGTAGGCGTCATCTGCCCGTAACAATCGCTTTCTAGGTTCCGGCGTCGCGAGAAGAGCTGAGGGACACGGAGCTCAAGTCGCGACGCCAACCCCGCGGTCAAATGCCGCAATTCCAAAGGAGAGTCATGTTTAAAAAAATCGCTCTAATTGCAGTCCTCGCAGGTTTTCTCGTTTCCCCGCTGTCGATCTTCGCGCAAGACGCCGGCGCGCTTCTCGATCTGTTAGTTAAGAAAAAAATCATTACGGATCAGGAGGCGGAAGAAGTCCGGGCCGAGCTGACCAAGCAGATTTCGGAAACCAGCGGCGGCAAATGGAAAATGTCCTCGCCGATCACCGAGATCGAGCTCTATGGCGACGCGCGCATGCGATACGAATATCGCGGCGGCCAGACGGTGGATGGTAATCCGCTCGCGGCGCCGGGCGCCGGAGTCGCCGCCCATGATGATTGGCAGGAGCGCGAACGCGAACGTTACCGGCTGCGAATCGGACTCCGCGGAACGTTGGCGGATGACTGGTTCTTTGGCATTCGCTTGGAGA